>BNJS01003019.1_pt1 | contig 162103 bp, 236 predicted proteins | sample 8540461 | NCBI WGS metagenome assembly BNJS01 (sample SAMD00202454, study PRJDB9452) | human saliva metagenome | isolation source: human saliva | place: Japan | reverse complement strand
AACCAGTTATTTATTTATATTTTAAAAATAACTTTTTATATTTAACTTTCTGTCAAGATTATTAGAAATAGTGTTAGGAGAGCCTTACAAGACTCTCCCTAACATAAAGCTTTATTTTTCCAATTATTATTGCACCTGATTTTATACATTTTAAGTTTCAAAAAGTTTCAAATTGTCATTTTGATACTATTTATTTAGTATAACTTAAGTCAACAGACTTATACCCTTCTAATTCAATACTTAATAACAGGCTTTACCAAGGTCACCGTCTAAAGTGAAAGCTCAGTCCAGTAGCTGTTCCAAGCTGAGTTTTCTATAACTTGTAACTTCCTCTGCTGATCTTATCAAAACTAAACCTTGCTCTGCTGAACTCAACACCGTTTACCTTTTACCTTAAAAGGAGTTTTATTCCATTTTATATTTTCAAGATAATCTTCCATATACAAGTTCCTGTATCAAAAATTAAGCAGGACTCGTCAATGAAATAATCAGACTTTTTAAAATGTCATAGCAGGGCTTTTCACCCTCTTTGTGATTGTGTATTCAAGAGTCTCATGACCGTCTGCTGTAATCTTCACCGTATTTCACATACCTGATAAATCCGTCGGGCTGAGCCACATGGTGGCATCATCATAGGCAACATAGACCTTACTTAAATCTCTTCCGTTGAAATTTTCTCTTGAATATTTCACACCGTTTACTTCTACCACTGCTGCATCGGAGTTAATAAATTCATACATATCCGCAACGGACATCTTGTCCCTGTCAAATACAAGCTCGTAGTATCTGTTATAAGGCATTCTTTCAATTCTTGAATACTCAAAACTTTTTACTAAAGGACAGCCTTTACTCTTCTTCGCATATATAACTTGTGTTAACTGCCTTGTATCCGCTCAGCTCCAAAGTTATATTTACAGGCTTAGTCATATCTACATCTTCAAGCGAAAGTTCAATACCTGTAAGTGTTCCGTAGGCTGAATCTTCTGTAAACTTATATTTACCCTTGGAAATTCTTTCACTTCTGTAACTTACTTTAGTAAATGCATTGCCGTTTACACTGATCTTAAAGGCAAGCTTCCCTCTTTTTATACTTTCAAGGTAACCTGCATATAAAGCGGTATTTGTATCAAACTCAAGTTTTGAGCTCTGTCTGAGCCGGCATAATCAGCTGCCGTAAGGTTACACCCGGTGGCGTAACCAGTTTATCTATCTTCTCAGTAAATACCTCATAGTGCAAGCACGGTAATTTTTACGGTATTTTCTTCCTTATTAAATCCGTCCGCACTAATCCACAAGTTTCCGTCATTATAACTCACATAAGAATTACACTACACTGCTTCGGTTAAAGTTTTCTTTTTTACTGTACTTTACACCGTTGACTTCTACCACTGCCTCGTCTGAGTTAATAAACTTGAACTCTTCTACAGACATTGTATCTGTATCAAATACCAATTTATAATATCTGTTATATGGCATATTCGCAGTCTTTGAGTATTCCGTATTCTTTAGCACCGGAGCTTTTCTAATGTTTCTTGCGGATTTTTCCTGCTCCTCAGGTGTTTCACTGGCAGTTTCAACATTTACCTTAATTAATTTTATTGACATGGCCTCTGCTAATACTGTATGGTATACTCACCTGCCTCATTAAAGAGTCCCGGCATCAATGCAATTTTAGTATCTTGAACTCATAGTAATCATTCATGGATGATCCGCCTACGCTTTCGGTATATACAAGTCTGCACTACCGTCAGGTTTGTGCATATATATAGAAGTTATATTGGAAAGGTAATTTCTTGCTGCCGCCTCTTCACCTACCACCTGAACTTTCACTTCTTCACCTACTTTGTAAGCTGTATTATCACTTTTTCTGCAGAGTGCAAGCCTTACATCAGGGTTGCTTTCATTTACTCTAAGAGTAATAACATTAACTCTATAGCCTGTTGCCTCTATCTTAAGCACATGGTTTCCTACTAAAGGAGGATTATAAGAGTTAAATGCTTTCGGATATATTTTAAGTTCCAGTCTTGTCGGCATTAAACTCATATTGCTTCAAATATGAATCCGAACGAAGCACAGCACTGTTTCCATCCATAGTAAGGCTTGTAATTGCAGCAAAGTATTCAGGATCGTCAGTGGTTAAAGGTAACACCTCTCCTTATTGGCAACTGTTCATGATTGCAGGGTTGCACTTTTCCTACCTGATTTCTAAATGCGGTAGTAGTTCCGAGTAAACCGTCTTCAAGCACCAGCTTGATATCACGTGGTCTTTCCTGTGTAATGCTTGAAGCACCCTATTTCTTTGTAAAGCCTTCAAAACTTAATTCTCTCTGCTCGTTGATTCTTACTTCTTCTCACGGCATCAAGATAATTTTCAAATTTATATAAGGTTGTGGCATCGGAGTTCATTACATAATCAACTCTCGAAAACATCAAACCACCTTTTTACTTGACTGCCTTGGAGCTTTGCGTTATTTCTTCCAAGCCTCATCTAATATAAGTGCATTTGTAAGTAAGTCATGGTTAAACTGACAGTTTCGTTAACGATAACCGCCTATGCCCGCCTCTGAATCAAAACTTGCAGATCCGCCGCTTTTTCCCGCCGCCTGTGCACTGGAAACCACGTCTATTCTCTTAGTTTTCACCTTAGCCGCTGTATTTGCCGTGCCTGAGACCGTGCTCGCCTGAGTCTGAATGTTATTTCTAAGCACCTCAACCTTTTTGCTTATAGCTGATATCCGTCAGCGTATAGACTTATAGTATAAATCCCTCTTCATCAGTATTTATCCTTATCCGCACCCTCGCCGCTACTTCCCGATATGGTAAGTAAGTCACCGATCACATACCAGTCTTTTATATCTCTCAAAGCTCTACCACAGCACCTTGAGAGGCTTGGTAAGTACAAGTCTTTACAACAATTCTGATATCATTGCCGAAGCTTTCACCGTTTTTCACCTTTGATAGTAAAACTTTATATCCACCGGTTACAGGGCTTGCAGTTGATGAACTTAAAATCATTTTGAAATTAGTCGCATCAACCGAAAATGTATAGGGTACTGTTCTTGTTTCTCTCACATAGCTTGAGGCAATATTTAAAGTAATATCTTCCTCTGTCTACTATGTTGGACTGAGGAGAGCTATTTTCTAACTCGGTATTACTGAAACCGCTTTCTTTATAGGTTTCAAACATCATATTTCGATTTAATATATTGTACTCGAGGTTGCAGTACTTTTATATTTGTGATCTGATCAAACCACTTTTCATGCTCTTCGTTTTCAAGTGCGAACTTAACTATCAACTCACCCTTACCCATAGCATCATTTGTAGTGTCGGGGGTCCAATATCTTATAGGAGCTTTTAACAGTAGACTTACGCTCTCCTTTCACCCTTAAGATCAAGGTCTGTACGAGTTAATCTGTCTCTTACATTGCCCTCACTGTCATAATTATCAAGATAGTAATCAAATCTGGGTATACGACCGTTAGCTATCAAGCAATCCGGCATATCCGAAGCACTTCCTGCCTGTGGGGCTGTAACAATCTCTCCCGCTTTAGTTTGATTAAGAACTACCTCCTGCACGGCACCGTCGGCATTTCTTGTAACCTTAAGTACCTTAGGGCTGCTTACCGTACTTCTCCACTTAACTATAGTGCCCTCATCATCTACAGGACTTACCGCTCCGCTTATATCCGTCCCGTCTACTTCGATAGTGTAATCCTGCCAGTTTCCGCTTGCAAACACTATCGACACATACCTTGCCCAGCCTATTTCTGAATTAATCATCCTTGTTTGTGATTTCACAAGTAAGGACTCGGCATTGCTTGGACTTGCCTTTTTAGTATCTTTCTCTTTTATCTTCTGTTTTACCTTCTTTTTATCTTCCGCCTTGTCTTCCTTCTTAGCTCTTATAGGCATCCGGGTCTTTGCCTTCAGCTATGTATTCTGTCTCCATCTTTCTATAGAAGCGGAACTTGTTGCATCAGGTTGCTTTTGCTTTGGTGCCGTCCTTTGAGTCCTTAGGCTTATCTGCAGCAGGCTTTGTACTATCTTGTTTGTTTTCGTTATCAGCCACATTATTATCTTTTTTGTCATCTGCGGCAGGCTTGTTTTCTGTGCTCTTTGCATCTTCTACCCTACCCTTGTTTTCTGTAGGTCTTGCATTATCTGTGTCCACTTTTACTTTCTGTAGGTTTTGTTTCTTCGAGCTTATTTTCCGGAGAAATATTATTTCCGGTATTGTTTTGTTGCTTATCTTCCTCTGTTTGATTATTTTTTCCATCATCGGAAGGGGTAGTTTTTAGAGTGCCGTCATTTGTTTGAGCAGCTTTTGAATTATCTTCTGTAGAATTATTATTGGAGCCGACAGAATTATTTGAAGTTCTCGAACTTCTGGAAGTACTTCCAAAACCTCCACCGGAGCCGCCACTTGAACCCTTAGAAACAGTACCTGAAGTTTTTGCAACTGTCTTCTTGTTAGAATCGGCAGCAGGTTTTACACTCTTATATCCCGCTTTTTTTGCCTTTTCCACTTTTCCATCCTGCCCTACAACTCTTCCCTCAGAGTTAACCTTAAATCCGTCAGGAGTAACTGTATCTACAGCCAAACTTCCGTCTTCATAGAAAAAGTAATCATACTCATCTATTACCTGCCAGGACTTAAGCATTTGACCTTGACTTGCATCCTCCGCAGTGCTTAAAAAGTACCACTTTCCATTAGTATCCATAAACCAACCGGTCTTCATAACACCTGTTATAGGATCAAGATAATACCATACATCTCCTATTTTCACCCATGACTTAATAAGGGTATCGGCACCGTCATAGTATTTCCAAGTACCGTTCTCCTGTTTCCAGGAAGCTAGACCTTGTGCAAAACTTGTATATGAAACACCTTTTGTAAACTTAGACACTGCATGTAAATATACATAGTAATGACTGTTTGGTAAATGTTTTATGCATATTTATCCTCCGCTTATATATAAACTCTCCAAGCATCTTCTTAATATCGACACTTAAAAATTAACTTCATTAAAAACCCTCAAAATCAGTTAAGGTTAGTATATGCTAACGCAGAGCTAAAGTATATGTTAGCTCTGTCTTACTGTCAATAAATATATTTTTGTTTCTATAAAATACTAAATCATAAAACCACCTTTATCTTCTATAATGTTGTATAATCCGCATTTAATTATTAAAATATTTATAACAATTTCTAGTTTTAGTAAATATATACAAGTTTTCGGTTTGTTTTTAACAAGGAGTTTCATTGTGAAAAATTATGAGATAGAAAGGAAGTTTCTTCCGGCTAATGATAAAGAGATATTATCGTTAATAAAAGATTTCATCCTATAAGTCCATGATTCCAGGCTTATCTCAACTTAAAGCCTGTAGTACGTGTACGAAAAAGAAGACGATGAGTATTACCTGACCTATAAAGGAGATGGAAGCTATCTGCAAAGGAAGAATATAACTTAAAACTTAATGAGGAAAGTTTTTATAATCTGCTTAAAAATGCGAGGGGCAATATAATTGGCACAAATGTTATAATTTGAGACTTACTGATAAAACTTGTTGCCGAAGTTGATGTGTTCCGGGGAAGTTTTGAGGGGCTTATACTTATAGAAGTGGAGTTTGAGGTATCGAGGAGGCTGAAAGTTTTTACAGCTCCTGATTGGTTCGGAAAGGATGATGGTTATGAAAAGAGTACCACAATGCATATATGAGTACTTTCGGCATGGATACTCTTCACACTTTACACAGTGTGCTAAGCTTTTTAACTTCACTGCTTAACTTTTTCTTATCAGTATAGTATATAACCTTTATTTTATATATGCGTGGCATATAAAAATCCCCTTATTTCAATCTTTGCAGTGTTTAGCTTTTTTAGTAAAGCGAGTTACACAGCCTGTGTAAGATTCGATGCTTTGTTAAAAAAGCTGTGATTATAATTGAAATAGGGGGTATTTTCATAACTTATAATTTATTATATTCACAAGAAAAGCAGAGCAAACTGCTGAAGCTTACCTCTAAGCTATCTCCTGTTCAACAGTAACCAATTTATCTGAAATAATTACTTTAGTCGGACACTTCATAGCACATCTTCCGCACTCAATACATTTACTGTAATCAACCAAGGCAACATTTCCCACCATGTGTATAGCATCGTCCTGACATTGCTTAACGCACATAGTACAGCCTATACAGCCTACGCTGCACTTATCTTTTACAGTCTTACCCTTATCTTGTGAGTTACACTGTACCAAGGTCTTTGCCTTATAAGGTACCATGTCTATAAGTTTCTTAGGACAGGCAGTTACACACTTGCCACAGGCTACGCACTTTTCCTTATCAACCAAGGCTATTCCGTCAACTATATGTATCGAGTCGAATTCACAAGCCTTTACACAGGAACCGTAACCCATACAGCCGTATTCACAAGACTTTCCGCCTGCTCCCGGTACAACCATTGCACTGTTACAGTCATGCAGTCCTGAGTATGTATAGAGTTTTTTAGTGTAGTTGCAATTTCCCTTGCACTTTACAAAGGCAACTTTTTTCTCACTTGCACCTACATCATCAACTCCCATAATAACTGCAATCTTAGCTGCTACAGGCTGTCCTCCGACCGGGCACTGATTAACTCTCGCCTCACCGCTTGCTATAGCCTTTGCCAAACCGTCACAACCCGGATATCCGCAAGCACCGCAGTTATTGCCCGGAAGCGCTTCTCTTACCTGTATTTCCTTCTCATCTACTTCTACTTTAAAAACTTCACTTGCTATACCAAGCAAAACACCTATTAAAATACCTACTACACCTACCGTTACGGTAGCAATTACAATAGCTGTCATACATACCTCCTATATAAGCCCTGAGAATCCGAAGAATGCTATAGCCATAAGACCTGCGGTTATTAATGTTATAGGCATTCCCTTCATCACATGCGGTATTGTATTAAACTCTATTTTCTCCCTGATACCTGCCATAAGTATTATAGCCAAGGCAAATCCGCAAGAAGTTCCCACTCCGTACAAAAGGCTTTCTAAAAAGTTATACTGCTTTTGCAACATTATCCAGAGCAACTCCAAGCACCGCACAGTTTGTAGTTATAAGAGGCAGGAACACTCCCAAAGACTCATAAAAAGGTGGCATATTCTTTTTAAGTACCATTTCAACAAACTGCACCAAGGCTGCGATAACCAAGATAAATACTATAGTTTGCATATATTCAAGTTTTAACGGAATAAGCACATGAGTATATATCAAACTCGCTGCCATAGAAGATATGGTAATAACAAATATAACCGCCATTCCCATACCGCTTGAAGTTTCAACCTTCTTGGATACACCTAAAAACGGACACAGTCCTAAAAATCTGCTTAGCACCACATTATGCACAAGTGATGCCGATATAAGAATTAATATTAACTCCTTCATATTTCCCTCTTACTGCTTAGACGGGCATGATGATGATGCACCACATCCGCTACATCCGCCGCAAGCCGGCTGTCCTTCATCTTCCTTTTTCTCTACATTGGTAGCACTTGGTGCTTTGAATTTATTTTGTAAGGCTGTGAGCAAAGCCAGTACAAAGAAAGCACCCGGAGCCAAAACAAATATAGATATATGATAGTTGCTTGGAATTATCTCATAACCAAATACCGAACCTCCTCCGAGAAGTTCCCTACACATACCTATTAATGTAAGTGCTATGGTAAATCCAAGCCCCATTCCAAGACCGTCAAGGAAGGAAAGCCATGCTTTATTTTTAGAAGCATAGGCTTCGGCTCTTCCGAGTATAATACAGTTTACGACTATAAGAGGTATATATATACCGAGTGCCGCATTTAAGCTTGGTAAGAAACCTTCTATCAAAAGCTGCACTACCGTAACCAAAGAAGCAACTATAACTATAAAAGCCGGTATACGCACCCTATCGGTATAACATTTCTAAATATTGATATCAGCCAGTTAGACATCATAAGTACCACCAAGGTGGAAAGTCCCATACCCAAGCCGTTAACAGCGGATGTAGTTACCGCAAGAGTCGGACACATTCCAAGCATAAGTACAAAGGTAGGGTTTTCTTTTACAATACCGTTATATAATCTTTCCATAGACTCATTCATAACTATCCCTCCTTACTTTATATAATTTTTAACGAAATAAACGGCAACATTTACAGCATTGGTAACCGCATTACTGGTAATAGTAGCACCGCTTATAGCGTTGATTTGGTTATCAGAACTTGCTCCGGTTTTAGTTACTTCAAAACTGTCAACCTGTTTTCCTGCAAACTGAGTATAAAACTCAGGCTCTTTAGCCCTCATACCAAGACCCGGAGTCTCGGCAATAGTCAGAAAGGCTATACCTGTAACTTTTAAGTCTTTATCTATACCTACGGTTATCTGAACTTCACCGCCATATCCGTCTTTTGAATGTGTTATAAGCACATGACCTACTACATTGCCATCTTTATCTAAGGCGTCATTTACCTCATCTACTCCTACATTCCCATAACCAAGTTCGGTCAAAGCCTGAGAATTTTCAGTTATAGCTGCCATTGCATCGGCATTCCCCTTAAAATCACCAGCTTCGCTGAAAACTTCCTGATAAGCCTTTTTCTTCGCATTTAATTTAGCCTCTACTATAGGACCTTTTGTAATTTCATATACTGTTCCAAGTGATACACCGGATATAAGAGTTATCAAGCAGAGTATAATAGCATCCTTTATAAATCCACCTTTTTTCATGCTGCTTTCTTCCTCCTTCCGAACGCTTTAGGTATTGTAACTCTTTCAAAAGGTACAACTATATTACCTATAATTAGTGCATAAGATACACCTCGGCACTTCCTCCGAACAACCTGAAAAGGTCCTGTAAGTATACCTATAAATACTGCAAATAATATCTGTCCGAGTTTGGTAATAGGTCTTGTAGCATAGTCTGTAGCCATAAAGAAAGCACCGAAGATAAGACCGCCGGCGAATAAATGACCAAGTACAAAGTATATATTATGTTCTCGAAAATAAATACGAATATTGCTACAGTAAGTATATAAGTTACAGGTATCTCCAAAAGATATAACTTTTTCTTGCAAGAAGATACACAGCCCTATTAAGAGCTACTACAGATACCTCTCCTATAGTTCCGGGTATAGTTCCTATAAATAACTTTCGTTCAAATTATATAAATTGTAGAAAGTATTGCTTCCTGCCGCAGCGGTTTGCACCTGAAGTTGCAGAAACGGTGGCTCCTGATACGGCGGCAGTTGGGTGAGTGCCGCAAGCGGTGTAGGAGTTGACAAAGAGTCAAACCCAATTGCTTGAGGTAAAGTCCGTCATCTTTCCTGCAAACGATATAAGAAGGAAAACATCTTACAGCAAGCGCCGGATTCATCAGTTTTGTCCAAGTCCTCCGTATAGTTGCTTTACCACTACAATTGCGTATAGCACCGAGTATAGGAATCCACACCGGGTATCTGTGGAGCGCATGCAGCGCAAGAATCATACCTGTTACCGCAGCGAATAATCCCCTATACTGATAGGTTTTTAGCCACCTTTACAATATACATACTCTGTAGCTACAGCAGCCGCCACAGTCAATATAATTATCGCAAGGCTGTAGAAACCGAAGTTCCAGACTCCAAAAGCTGCAGCCGGAAGCATGGCTATAAGCACATCCCTCATAATGTCCTTAGTGCTGCTTGCAGCCCTTACATGAGGTAGATGAAGATACATTATGAAAATTCTGCCATTACTTTGCACCTCCTTTAGCTTGCTGCTCGGCTGCCTTTTTTCTTCTGTCAGCCATGACAGCCTGTTTTAAGAACTTAAACCCTTGAGTAAGGGGTATTTTTGCAGGGCAAATAAATGCACAGGCACCGCACTCTATACATTCCATTCGTTTAATTGCACGAATCTGTCTCTTGTTGTTAGTCTTTAACTAGCTTCCATCATAAGCTGAGGCACAAGAATACTCGGACAAACTCCAACACATCTTGAACACTTGATACAAGGTGTCTCGGGATTTGATGAAACGGCATCCACCTTAAATGCTGTAAGTGCAGATGAGTTCTTAGCCACAGGTAGATTGACATCCGCCAACGCATCTCCCATCATAGGACCTCCGCAAACATCTTTGCGGTTCTACACTCAATCCTCCGCTCGCTTCCAAAAGTTCCGCATATATAGTGCCCAATCTTACATTATAGTTTTGCGGTTTTGCTACCGCATCTCCGGTAACTGTGATAATCTTTCTTATAAAGCGGTGTTGACTTCGCTACCGCCATATATGTAGATATTACAGTATCAACATTATCAACTACACAGCCTGCATCCGCAGGAAGCATACTTGAGTTTACCTCTCTGTCCGTAAGAACCTTGATCAAAGAGCGCTCACCTCCCTGAGGATACTTACTTATAAGACTTTGCACACTTATCTTTTCTTCCTTTTGGGCTAATTCGCTAAGTATTTTTATAGCATCGGGTTTATTGTCCTCAACGCCTATTATACCTTTGGCATTGGGAAAAAGACTGAGTATAATTTTCAAGCCGCCTATTATCTTTTCCGGCTCTTCCAGCATCAGTCTGTAGTCACTGGTAAGGTAGGGGCTCACATTCCGCAGCATTTACCAGTATGTATTCAATTTTTTCATCATCTTTTGGGGTAAGTTTAACATGAGTAGGAAATCCCGCACCGTCAAGGCCCACTGATTCCTGCTTCCTTTATAATACTTCGATTTCTTCTTTAGATAATTTTAGATGCGTCCCTATCCTGTCCGAAGCCTTCTATTGTACTATAATTACCGTCATTTTCCACAATGACGGACTCTACCATAGCACCTTTATTATTTTTTCTCGGCTCAATCTTTTTTACTTTTCCGGATACTGAACATATAACATTAGCGGATATGAAACCAACCGCTTCTCCTATTTTCTGTCCGACTAAAACCTCATCTCCAACCTTGACTAAGGGCTTTGCCGGAGCTCCGATATGCTGTGCCATAGGGAATACCAGTTCGCCCTTTGGCATATAAACTTCTATAGGTCTATCCTTAGAGGTTCTTTACCCTCATAAGGATGGACTCCACCCTTGAAAGTTTTTAATAACATACAAATCTCCCCTTAAAATTTTTCAACTTACACTATAAGTAATGTCTAAAAATATAATTTATATAAACTATATTTCAGATTACTTACTAACAAACAACCAATAATATAAACACTTTTAACTATATATGAGCTTTATACAGTCCGATATATTGAGCTTTATATCGTATAACAACTTGGTATTTATCAGATTATAACATATATCAAGGTTTTAATACAGTATTCTTTGTCTATTATTTAGTACTATTTTTAGAACACAGAAAAAGTCCTTGTTATATATTTTACAAAGTTTCAAACTTCTGTAAAAATATACCCGCAAGGACTTATATATAGATTCAAATAAATAACCGTATATTTTTGTAAATAGTATCAGCAACTGCTTTTAATGCTCAGTTTTCTCAGTTTTTAAAATCCTTTTGATAATATTAATATTACAATTATCGAAAGAAATACATCTATTGCAAATGAGCCTATATATATTGACTGTATACCGAAAAATTCCCGGTAATATAATCATAAGAGGAATATATAAAAACAACTGTCTTCCAGCCCTATAACCATTGCAGGTGCAGCTTTTTTAATCGAAGGCCAAAAGGTCATGGCAGTCATTGTAACAGAAAAGAAGCGGTGCAATCGACATAAATATTCTGAAACTGAAAATATATTCCGCATCAAATGTTACTTGCGGCAACATACTTCCCAAAACAAGTCTCGGACTAATCATTGACACAAGCCAAAACGGTAACATGATAATCAATGCTACAAAAGAAAATATCTTAAATGAGCTTATACTCCTTTCATACCTTTCGGCTCCGTAGTTAATACCGGCTACAGGTTGTAAAGCCCTCATAAGCCCATAAATAGGAGTAAGAGAAAAATTAAATATCCTAAATACAGCTCCGTAAAAAGTAATATCAAGATCACTTCCATAGGCTTTAAGTGCTCTTAAAATAATTACACCTTGTATTATTCCCATCACACTCATAATAAACGATGACATTCCCAAAGAAACAATCTCTTTAATTATTTGTTTATCAGCTCTTACAGTAAATATATTCGCATTGAAACTTGCCCTTCCTCTCTTGCAGTATATTACAAACAAAAGAGCATATACAAACATGCCTATGTTTGTTCCCATGCTGCTCCCGCAACACCCATATTAAATATTTTCATTAATATATAATTTGATATTATATTTACCAAAAGACCTATTCCCATCATAATAGCAGCGGTTTTCATCTTCCCCTCAGCCCTTACTATCATGTTGTATGCAAGTCCGATGATCCAAAATATGCTGCCTATCAATGTGATCCTGAAATAACTTATAGCATAAGACAGTGCTTCATTATCAGCTCCGATTGACTTAAGCAAAGGTGTCATGAATATAAAGCAAAAAAACATCATGATCGCTGTAACTACTATTGAAATTAAATTAGCATTACCGACAATCTTGCCTTGGGTCTCTCTATCACCTTCACCTATTAAGATACTGAGATAAGACCCTGCTCCTACACCTACCAATGAGCCTAAACCCAGGCTTAGTGTGTTAAGAAGGATATACTATTGATATCCCTGCAAATGCCGCTTCTCCCACCAATCTGCCAACAGATACTCCATCAAAATTACATTCAATCCATATAAAACCATAGCTATAATAGCCGGAAGTGAGAGTTTGTAAACTAAACTTTCCATAAATTTTTCTTCAAGTATCATTTCTTTTTCTTTATTCATACTATTTCTCCAATATTCTTTTTATGTAATTAAAATTTTGTATATTGCATCTGATAATATAATTATTTATTTAGATAAGCCTTAAAGCATTGTCTTAAGCATCTCTTTAAGTTTTATAATATCTATATTGTCAAATAGATAAATACCTGTATATAAACAGTTTATAAAAAAGTAAATTCACGATTACTTATTACTATATACTCCTCCAATCCTTCTTTTTACAAAAATTCCACAAAGTCATCAAGACTCTCATCATATATCAAATAAAAAGTTTAAATCTGTCATTCCCCTGTAACTCTATAAGAAATATAGTATATAAATCTTTATATGGATTTTATCCAAAATTTTATCAAGTAAAAATATCAATAATTTTTTCTTTTCTGTCCAACTTTCCATCCTTCATATAGTCCAGCACAATACTTTTTCTGTACTGTCTGCCGTCTTTTAAAAGTTCCAGAAAAATCTCTTCCTTATTGGAGAAATGATGGTACATCCCCCTTTGGATATACCTACTTCCTGTACAATCTCATCCATAGTAGTTTTGGAATATCCGTTTTCTATAAAAAGTTTTAAAGCAACTTCTTTGATCTGCTCTCTTCTTTTTTCCTTGCTTAGTCTTTTTCTCTCCATATTCTCTCCTTTACCGACTATATAGTCGGTAATTAAATGCTACTACTTTTGAATTCTTCTGTCAAAGTATAAATTAGAGGCATTTTGAAAATATTCTTTTATTGCATACAAATCATTCTGATAAGTCATCTTTTTACTTACCGGAATAATTTGTTTTTGATTAATTAAAGACGAGCTACTACCAATATTCATAATTCGTCTAATTTATTTGCGCTATAATCACTCCTACGAATACCAAAGCACAACCAAGCATCTCCCTAAGACTTAAAGCCTGCCCTATTATAAGCCATGCGGCTATTGCAGCTATAACCGATTCAAGACTCATTATAAGAGACGCAACCGTGGGCTTTAGATACTTTTGACCAAGCATCTGTGTGGTGTATGCAAGCCCCGTACTTAAGATACCGGTATATGCCAAAGGCAACCATACAGTTTTAATTCCTCTAAGTTAACACCCTCAAAGATAAGCATAAAAACAAGGGAGATAAGCCCGGCAAAAAGATTTTGAGTACAGGAAAGCACTATTACATATGACTTTGGCACATAGTGATCCACAATAAGTATTTGTAATGCAAACATTATTGCACAGATAAATGCAAGTATATCACCCATTTCCAAAACTAAGCCTTCTTTTATACAAAGCAGATACATACCCACAACCGCTATGGCTATAGCTATCCAAATACTCAGTCCGTGTTTTTCCTCAAAACATTCCTATAATAAGTATTATTAGTATATACAATGTAGTTATAAAGCTTACATTCAGCAACGGAAGAACCTATAAGGGCAAATTGCTGTAAATTAACCGCCAGGAAAAATACTACCGCACAAAATGCAGCACCTATTACACTTGAGTTTCTCTTTTTATATAGACTTCCCTTTTCTTCCTCTGCATTCTTTTTGCTTTTTCAAGCTCCATAATTGCCCAAAGGCATAGTTACTAAAGCACCGAGTAAAGTCTTCCGTATTAAAAGTATAGGGACCTATATGATCCATACCCACACTTTGAGCAACAAAGGCAACTCCCCATATAAGAGCTGTTAAAAACAGCAGACTAATATCTTCTTCTCATAGATTTTTCGTCGTATCAACTCTCCCTTAATATAATATTTACTACTTTACTAAACTTTTCCGATGCTTTTACTGCTTACACTAGTCATAAAGAGAGTAATCCGTTGAAATATCATTTTAGCCGGTATTCTATACCGACATATACCCTTCACAGAATACTAATCTAAGTCTCTACATTCTTTTGGGTGCCTTGATTGCCAATATATCAATACAATCCCTCAAAGCACAGACTTTGTAAGAAGGATCAATGCCAGGTATGAGAGTTTTCTTTTCCTTATCTTCCTCCGATAATATTTTTACTTCATGGTAAAAACTGTTAAAAAGATTGGAAAAGTGAATATATGTATTGGCAAATCCTATGCGGCGCTATTTCTTTCCATGCATTATTAAAGTACATAATTAAATTTGCTAAGCTCAAGTCCCAGTGCCTTTTCACTCTCATGTATTGCCGGTTTTAGATAAGAATAATCCACCTTTACATCCGAGCTTTCTTCATATTTTGCAAGTATGGACTTGATTCTTACTATTGTATACAGTATATAAGGACCGGTATTCCCCTCAAATGAAGTAAATCTGTCTATATCAAATACATAGTCCTTAGCTGCCTGATTGGACAGATCTCCGTACTTAAGCGCTGCAAGCCCGACTGTAGCAGCTATATTCTTAGCCTCTTCATCCTCTATATCTCTGTTATCTTTTATCTTTTTATAAACAGCTTCATTTACCAAAGATATAAGATGTTCAAGCCTCATAACTCCGCCGTCTCTCGTCTTAAAAGGCTTTCCGTCACTTCCGTTCATAGTACCGAAACCTATAAAACTTAATCTATGCTCAGGCTTTACTATATTAGCCTTTCTTGCCACCCTGAAAAATTGTGTATAGTGGAGTTCCTGTCTTTTGTCCGCTATATATATGTAGGCATCCGGATCGTATAACATTTCCCTTTCTATAAGTGTAGCAAGGTCGGAAGTTGCATAGAGTGCAGCTCCGTCAGACTTTCTTATAATGCAGGGCGGAAGCTCCTTAGTATCGCCCTCATTTGCTATATCAACTACCAATGCACCATCGGAGATATAAGCGATTTTTCTTTCTTCCAAGTCTTTGCAAAGATCTTCTATGTACTTTTGAGCATCCGACTCTCCCTTCCAAAGCTCAAAATGCACATCCAGATTATCATAGTTTTTCTTAAGATCCGCTTTGGAAATCCTCATTATATGCTCCCATATTGCAATATATGGTGCATATCCGCTTTGAAGTTTAAGTATATTCTCCTGTGCCTTATCTCTAAATTCCTTATCTTCTTTTGATCTTGCCGAAGCCTTAGGGTATATTTCCTCAAGCTCTTCCAAGCTAAAGGGGGCTTCCTTTGGATACTGTGAATTATAATTCTCATCAAAATACACCAAATCCGGCTTATCACACTTTAGCTGCTCTATAATAAGCCCCATTTGCAAGCCCCAGTCTCCAAGATGCACATCTCCTATCATTTCATTACCGAAATAAGCTCCCAGCCTTTTAATGCTTTCTCCTATTATCGCAGAACGAAGATGCCCTACATGCAGGGGCTTTGCTACATTGGCACCGCCGTAGTCCACTATTATCTTATCTTTCCTATCTGTTATATTTATACCGAATTTTTCTTCCTTTGACATACTTTGTAAGTAGTCTGAAAGAAATTCATTGGATAAAGACATATTGATCAAATCCAGGAACCGCTTCAAGCTTTGAAAATGCCTTATCTTCTTTTAGTTTTTCAACAATATCAAGCGCTATATCAAGCGGCTTTTTTTAAAAGCTTTGCAAGGCTCATAGCACCGTTACACTGAAACTCACATAGATCCGGTCTGTTAGATACACCGACTGTTTGCGTATGATTTGTCATAAGATACTTTTTCAAAACAGCCTCAAACTTTTTCGTTAACACTTCAGTATACTTTCCATTTTATCTGTTAAAATCTCCTTATTTCACTTGTATTCTTAATTTGCATTTCAATCAAAAGGTTGTTATAAAGTCTTTATAAGCAGGTTCAAGCGATATATGCGCTCACTCCCTCTTCTAAAAGATGCTTTATAACAACCTTATCAAACATTGATACCTATGCTCTTGACAAATACTCACCTGTACGAGTATCTATCTTGATCTTATCTCCTATATTAACAAATAAAGGTACATATACTACTGCTCCGGTCTCAACTGTAGCCGGCTTTGTAGCTCCTTGAGCGGTATTACCGGCAAATCCCGGTTCTGTTTCGGAAACCTCAAGTTCAACGAATAAAGGAGGTTCTACTGAGAATACATCACCGTTAAATGAGCATATCTTTACCATATCATTCTCTTTAACGAACTTAAGCGCATCGCCGACCTTGTCTTGATTTAATGCTATCTGCTCATAGTTTTCAGTATTCATAGAGTGGAACATCTCTCCGTCAGAATATAAATACTGCATCTCCGCTCTGTCTATTCTCGCCTGTGGGAACTTTTCCGTAGGTCTGAAAGTTCTTTCAACCACACTTCCTGTTCTTACATTCTTTATCTTTGTACGCACAAAAGCAGCACCCTTGCCGGGTTTTACATGCTGAAACTCTACTATCTGATACACTTGCCCTTCTTCTATCTCCAAAGTGATAATGCCGTTTCTAAAATCACCTGCTGAAATCTATTTATTCCTCCTAGAAATTCACAATTAATTATATTTTATAACAAAACGGCTATATACGCAATACACTTTAGAAAACTTGAAATCAGATGAGCTAGAAACACTCCTTATTTCAATCATGCTCGCAGTACTAAACGCTACAAGGTTGAAATAAGAGGTGTTTTTCTTTCAGTAATACTGTTTTATGTATCTAAATACGAGGGATTTTACGCCTCTCTCTACCTGTACCTTAACAAAATAAACTGTTTAATCTTTAATTCCTTCCGGCAGTCTTCCCTATTCTGGCGTTTCTGCCATACTTTTTAACTGCATAAATATATGCTTCGAGATTACTTAGCGGTGTTTTTATGTGGATCAAATTCTATAAGTTTATAAAAATCTTTGTAATCTTTTAATACCTGCTCCTTTATACAAGAATACCTCTTTCAGGGAATTGTAGTGTGGTTCCGAGCGCTCTTTCGACAGATCTTAGAATCAAGACCTACCAAGATGCCCTTAAGTCCAAAACATCAGCTCTCTTTGTTTTACAACCTCTGCAAACACCCCCAAAAATCATTGTTAAGCTGTAAGGTCTATATCCGAGTATCTCAGCAAGGAAGAGCTCGGTCAATCATTATTTTCTACATTCAGCATTTCGTCTGTATCAAAATCATTACACACATCTATAGCTTTTTATAATCCTCTTAGGCTGCCAAATTCTCCATATAACGAACCTATACCTGTTCCTGTTATGATTTTTCTTTTTAATTATAAATGCATTATCTGCTTTTTCGAAAATTTATTTTAGGATAATAATTCATAGCAGAATTTGCTGAAAGTAGTACTAAACGATACTTTTTCTCCTATATGCTCTCTCACTTTTTCTACGAGTTTTTCCAATACCTTGTTTTTGATAATACTGCCAAATCCGAAAGATAACAGCAGTAGCTAAAGTCTGTAACACATCTTGCAAGTCCTATAAGTTCTCCATTATCATAGGCAAAGTAGATAAGATTTGCATTTTTCAAACATGGATTTTTATCCGTTCTTTTTCTTTTGTAGGTCTTACTATACCTGAGCTTTCAAATACTTCAATTATTTTTCTACATCAAAACTTCTTGCAATCTCATAAGTTATCATATTTTTCCTTTCTTTATGACTCTGTATCCAATTTCATTTTGCTTATATTCCAACAACTCTAAAACCATCTTCTTTTTAATAACTCTTTGACAAGAGTATGTATTAATGATGCTTTCCTTTGCTCAAATTCAATTTGACGCACTGTAGATTATCCTCATTTTTACATACTACATCTGAAATGCAGTTATCCAAAACATATTCCGGCTATAAGCGAAAGCGGAGTCATAACATATTTTTCTTTCCTGCTTTTTGAAATCATGTTCATAATAGTATTCAAAGATAGGTAAGCTGCAAAGAAGAAACAAATATATTTAGTAAGTTTAAAAGACAAGCACAAGGAATAAAACCTCCGGCTTGCAAAATAATTATCATTGCAAAAATTTGGATAGCCACTGAAATGACTGCCATAACTCTAAATTTCTTAGGTAGGATTTTATGTTGTCCACCCATTGTAAATTCGCCCAAAGGCAAACCGAAAGCAACAAGAATTGTCATAGTTGCTATAACTCCAAATATTACTGCACCTGATATTGAAAACATAAATCAATATTCTCCCTTCACAAAATACAAGACATTTCAGTTACAAATTCTGATTCACCTCTCTCCGCAAACCGGAAGTTGTTGGTATGTTATCTATAACTTGATTTTGATTCTATAATATTAACATCTATATCTAATAATTGTTTCATAATGTTTTTAATATCATTTTGCTAATAAACATTTAGGACCTATGCATATTTCTTCAATGGCATTATTACAAAAATCTAATTTTACAAACTCAGTTATATTATCACTTCCAATAGTCCTAAAAATCATGTTCTAATGCAATAGGTTTCCATTCTTCATGAAATGCACCATGATTATAAAGTATTTTTCAAATTTCCTTATCATCACAATAAATTAGTCAATTTCTTTTTCCTCAATAAAAGCAGGATTTTTGTATTTTACAAGTTCAGGAATTAATTCATGTAGAATACCTCTATCTGTTCTTCTTTCCCTACGATTTTATTCTCACTAATAACATTATTTATAGTATCTGCTACACATCAACATCACTCTCGTTGCCATCATAAACTACATCATTCACATAAATTACTTCTCTAATCAATAAATTATCTGCTTTTTCAGCTTCTCTAAATTAAATCCTATTGAGACTCCTCTCCCATCTTCTGCATACGCTCTCCACTGACTTAATATATCTGATTCTTTTAGAAAAACAACTAATATATACACTATTCTGACCTTTAGAATCCAAAATTTCTTCTAATTCTTTCAAAAGTGAAATCTAATTGTGAACGCATTTTTCATCATATCAGAAAATTGATTCTGGATATTCTAGTTCCTTTACAGTAACGCTCATTATTTAATCTATCCAAATACCACTTTATTTCTAAATTATCGTTCATTTTAAAGGATCGGAAAGGTAAATCTGTTTATTTTTATTATATTTAAAAATGTATTTAAAGAGCAATAGTAGTATCCACGCATATATCGTTCCTCCATCAAATTCTATTTTATCTATTCTTTCCATCTTATCGACCTAAGAATCAATAAGCATCTCCTGCCTAAAGAGCCACTTCGCAAAGATACTCAAGTGCAAGTTCATAGCCCTTTACTCCAAATCCGCTTATCTGTGCATCACACACGGGGCTATCACGCAGTATGTCTGAAAGCTTCTCTTTTATGGATATGAGAAATATGTACTTCTATTTTTTTACAGGTAAATATTTCCAGTGCATCTCTTATAGCATAACTGTAATGTGTAAATGCCCCCGGATTTATTATAATGGCATCTACTCCCTTTAAGTATGCTTCCTGTAACTCATCTGCTATCACCCCTTCATGATTACTTTTGAAAACATTCCAAATCCACATTAAGTTCCATAGCCCTTTTTCTAATGAGTTTATCAAATCTTCATAGTTTGTACTTCCATACTGTCGGCATCTCTTAATCCCAAAAATTCAAGTGCTCCGTTAATTAAAAAAGTATTTTCATCTAAACCCTCCGTATCTTTTTAATATCTGACCAAAAGTATTTTGTTCAAAGTTTTTATCCAATGTTTTATAAAACTATCTACATATTATCTACTTTAATATTATAGACTGTCTTATAAATATTGATTTCTATACTTTATAAAATCATCTGTACATTAAGAATTTTATTTTAATACTATAGGCTGCCTTATAAATATTGATTATAATGTTTTTGCAAAATTATATTCAAAATCTGATTCCAAGATTTTTATCCGACTCTTTGCAACAACACCTACTAAGCCTTAGCTTTAACCTTCTATAGTCTATCTTAGTGTGATGTATCACGGGGAAGTTTTCTTATTCTATGTATATCCACATTGTCAAAACCCCTTTCTAACATATAACTCCTTAAACTTGTAAAAATCCGGCTCTTTATCCGACTCTATATAAAGCCTGTTTTTCCCATTATAGTAAAAAAATGCACATTTTTTAATTGTTTCAAAAATCTATAGTCAGGCTTTGCTCTATAGGGTTGGTATGAACTTTTTTAGAATTTTTTATTGCATACACATCAAAGCGCCCCAGATAATAAAGTCCCTCATCCGTATATCTTCCGGCATCTCCGGTTTTGTGCCAAAAAGTCCCTGCCTCGTCTACAAAAGACATTTTTCTTTCTCCGGCAATATACTGCCTTAAAAATAGCTGCTGCTTACCATGATTTCATTTTTATCATTATTTTTAATGTCTACTCCCAAAGCCTTAGTTCCAAGGCAGGCTATTTTTTTATTTTGCAAATGATTTATATATGCATCAAGTTTTGTCTTTGCTATAAGATTACACTCTGTAGCTCCATAAATGTATACAATATCCGCAGACTTATACTTTTCTTTTATAGCCCTTGCTTCCATTGATATTAAGTATAGCCCCTCCTACATAAAGAGTTTTTAAGCTGGGATAATAATTTTTTGTTCTAAAACAAAAGTCCGGAGAGGTCATTATCGTAGTAACTGGAACATTTCTAAACTTCTCAAGCTTTTTATTAAGTAAAAATCAAAAGGCAGGGAAAGGTTCACCCACTAAGTACGGTACAAAATCCCTTTAATATGTTTGCAAATGAGTATATAAATGCGGTTGTCAGCACCACTTGTTCCTCTTCTTTGCCCATGTTGGACTTGACCAACTCAAGTTGTTCATATAAATCCTTATGTGTTCTAAGTGCTATCTTTGGCACTCCGGTCGAACCGCTGGTCATAGTAAGTAGTGCCGTACAGTCCTCTTCTATATGTTCATTTACAAACTTAGCTGCAACAGCACTTTCTTTAACATATTTCCTATCTATAAATATAAGCTTTTTAATTTTTCTTATGCTTGCAAATCCTAAGCGTAAAAAGGAAGATTTCTTTGATACCGCTATATAATCAGCCTTGTATTTTTAGAGTATCACTTATAAGTTTAGCTCCTGCCCATATATCACATACATTACAGATATACCCAGTTTCATGCAAGCCAGCATAAAACTGCCAGTTCATCAGGAAGGCGGAGTAAAGACAAGTATCCTATCTCCTTTTAATGCATTTAAGTTTTTCAACTCCATGATTACCCTATTTACATCTTCATAAAAGCTTAGAAAAGCTTTTTAACAAACCCTTTTAGCTTGATATATAAAAGGCAGTACTGTCCTTTTTCTATGCAAATCTGTTCAAATTCTTCAATTATCCTGCTCACTTATTAAAACCTCTTTTTTTCTTGCTATATACTGTTACAGTGTTTTTGATTTACTTATTTTTGCAAACGATACAGCAAAAAATTCCTATAAAAATACAATTATTTTCTCTAAAAAGCTTTTCACTCTTTTTCCTTATCAAAAATAAAAGTCTTCTTTTCTCAGATACCTTCTGTTTGCATATTCCAATAAGCAATCCTTGCCTTATCATTACATATTTTGACTAACTTATCAGTATTTTTCTCAAATTCTTCTTCCTTATATACTCAAAAATATCCGATAAATTCAGAAATCAAACTTTAAGTTCCTTATCTATCAGTAAATCTCCATGTACCAATACAATTTTTATCCAAATCAGCCTTTATTTTTCTTAAAAGTTTTCTTTTTAAGGTATTCAGGCATAGCGGTATCAATAAATTTACCCTTAATATATCAGGACAGATAGGGATTGTTTTTATTAATCGTATGACTTATTCCAAATTCAAAACGCTTTTTATATCATCCGCCTGACTTTTTCTCATCCACATACTTATAAAACTTTTTATCTCTTCCTAACCTTGCATCAAAGCTTTACTCCAAAATACAGCTTAAATAGGGTTTTTAAATCTAAGATTATTCATATATTTCAGGTAAAACTTTATCTGCTTCTTAGTCGACTCTAGCCTGCCAAAACTCTTCAAAGCCTTTTACTGCTGCAAAAACAAGGGCAATATATTTTCTAAATTTAGCAAAGTACTTCTCAAACTTACCGGAATGTATTATGCCTTTTTCTATTATTCCGATATTTTTTGAAAAATAATCCAGCGGTTTCTTTCAGAAAGACAATGTTTTAATTTTTGGAAGGTATGCTTTCTTTTTATCACTGCTCAAAACTCCCAAAAACCTTAACATTTCATTGTGAAAAAGAATTCTAAAAGGCAGCTATTTTAATTCCATGCAATACACCTGGGTCTGTTACATCAAATGCATATATATAGGGGTTTTGTAAAAGCAGGGCAAATGTATTGTCCCCGCCGGAATTACAACAGTCCTATTTCTTCGCTTTTTATTTCTAAGGCTTTGAAAAAGTATTATACTGTCCTCCCAACAATTGGCATATCTTATAAAAAGAAAAGCTACTCATCATTCGCCTCCAAGATTTCTACCGTTCCCCTTATTCCGTCAACTCTTATCCTCATGCCGTCTTCTATCCTCTTAGTTAATCCTCTTATTCCGACTACCAGAGTAATTCCCATTTCTCTGGCTATGACTGCCGAGTGTGAAAGTACACTGCCCCTTTCAATGATTATAGCCTTTGCCATAGGAAAAAGCACTGTCCAACCGGGGTCGGTTCTTTTTGCCATAAGTATATAACCTTCTATGTCGGTATCTTCAGGCTCTGTAACATACTTAACTATACCTTCGACTACTTTTCCTCCGCCTGCTACTCCTTGGAGGATACCGGCATCTCCTAAAGTAACTTCCTGCCTGCCAAATACCGGCAGCATATTCTCCTCTTTTTACCTCACCGTAAAAATACATCCTCTCATAACACTCTTTTTTCTTTGTTGCCAAATATTCTTTTTTTCTTTCTTCTATTTTGGATTTAATGTCTTCACATAAATTTGCTTTTCCGTCTACAATATCAAACACTTCGTTTTTCTTAAGGTAGAATATATCTCTGTATTCTTCTATAATACCCTCTTTTAAAGTTTTTACCCATCTTTAAAAATATATTTCTGACTATGGGTATATATGTTCTTCTTAGCCTAAATAACTCCCTGTTTTTACAAAGTATTTTGTTGCATTCAAGCAGCGGTCTTATATCGTCCTCTCAAATGGGTTAAAATGCTTATAAAATTCTTTTATATCAAATTCTTCATCACTGTAAACAGTCGGAATCCTTTCCATGCTCAAATAATTTTTATAGTCCTGAATAAAAACTCGGATCTTCAAATAAGGTAACGGTCTCAAGTTTCCAACTCTTCCATAGCCCTTGAGCCGTATTTATATATGTATTCCCTGATTTTTATTTACCTCGCTGTCTTTATGCATATCTTCAGCAAGTTTTTCAACACTTGTTTTTGATATACTCCCGAAGTGCTTTATCATTGTTTATACAATCAACTATATCCATTAAGGCAGGAGCTTTGTTTAACACTTTCACATTTTCCCTGTTTTGCAAGTACCTTGGCTAAAAGTCCCTCATAATGGAAATATTCTTTTCTTTAGAGCTTCAGTTAAAATCCCCATACCATAGCCCCATATCATTGCTTATGGGCGTGGTAAAATCATCAAGTATGCTCTCTTCCAGGTGTCTATACACGCTTCAGTTCTTTACTGCTATAATCTTCATGAGTTATTAAAGTAGTCTTTTGTAGTCAAATTTATCAATTAAAAGATAAAGCTGTCTATCCTCAGCTTATGTATAAATCTTGGGTAAATTCTAAAGTAGTTTTAGCCTTTTGTCCTTCTCTTTTTAACTCAAGCTATTTACCCCATCATATCTTTTCCATGTATTTTTATTTTTATTATATCCCGGATGAGAGGTCATTTTGATACCAACTGTTTAACCTGTAGTATACTTTGTTTGATAAAAAGCATCCTTATTTACAAGGTCATCTTTTTATAGATTAATATCTTCTTGGATATAAAAATTGTTCAAAGTCTGCCTGAACCTTTTCATATACCTCTCTTGCAAACTGAATGTGCACAGTGTTGTCACACCTGAATAACTTTCATAATATTTGAATTATCACAGTATGGTTCTAAATTGCCCTTATCATATGGCTGTATGCTGTGATAGCCTTTCCTGTAAAACATAGATATTCTTTAGCCAACTTCTATATCTCGTGTCTCATCAGTAACTTTTCTATCCTCCGATATCAGCTATCTCTTTTATAATGTTTTCGCTAATTCTATACTATCCGATGTGCAGCTACCTTCCCAAGCACATCACCATAATCCTCACTGCTTCCTCTCCAGATACCAGGTTTTTCTCCAAGTCCCTTTACCACACTTATAAGTGTTTCGTCAGGGTTGTGGTTTGAGGATTGGTTTGTAAAATACCACTGCCGAAAAATCAGCTTCCACCATGCTTTGTATTATCACCGCCATTTGCAGCTCATCATCTAGAGACTATGTAGGGCTCGGTATTCCATAGCTCTGTCGGCAAAACAAGACCAGACTAACACTTTTTATATAAGCAAAGACTTCTTCGATTTATAACCACATTCAGGTAGGATTCTCATGCCTTTGCAAAAGAATAATCAGTTCCAGCTCATCAACAGCACTTGAGCGTATGGCAATTTTTCATTATTATCAAAACACTTCTCTGAGTTTAGTGCTGATCAAAAGCTTTTAATCAGGAGAAAAAGCCTGCTATTTTCAATTGTTTTTCTTATTTCAGGAAGTGCTGTACTTTCATGGTTTACAAGCAATTCTTTATAGGCTTTTCTTTTCTTCTCAAGAAAGTCCCCACATCCGTATCCAAAAATAAGAAAAACGCAGGCACATTGAACTTATCAAGGCTTAATCTCGCTTATTATAAGCCTTAGCACCGACTTTCATTTCTTTGCAGATTTTCCACTAGCTTACACAAATCACGCCCTCTTCCTCCTTTTGAAAAATACAAATATAAGAGAATTGCAAATATTATCGCTAAAAATATCACTTCGCTTTACAAATCAGATAGCTTCTTATAGGTTGATATAACAGCACTGAGATGCTGCCATAAATATTTGTAAAAATACAAATTTTTCCTCAGCAATGCTCAGTGCCGCTATAAACTACCACACAGCTTGACCTAATCCATAGGTAATAAAGTTAAGCCAAGGTACAGGGCAATAGCTAAGCCAAGTAAAATCCTGTAACTTTTCTTTTTCAAGTTTCCTTTTCGTTTCTTTTATCTCTTTCATGAGTCAAAATAATCATCTGTGATTCTTAAAAAGATACAAAATGGGTAAAATAAAACCGGCGTTAAACTTCGATATACATTTCCTGCCTATAACCGCAGACGCACTAAAACAAGGCTTATTAAAAAGGTATACAATATTCTGAACTTAGAAAATATCTTATCACATCCATTTGCTAAACACCTTATTATACATCTTTGCCTTAATAAAAGTTACCTGTCCTTTTTCCAATATAATTAAATAATTCATCCATTTCCGACTGTGGTCGCTTAAAAGTTCCAACTCAAGCCTTTTTCTTAGCTCTTCCCTGCTTATTTGCCCATCCCTTACCGAAAAACTTAACTCCGGCATGGAATGCGCTCTGCCTTCGGCACATTGATAAATATACTTTCTGTAGCATGTATCGTTGCAATCATGGTAGGTGACTCGCCATCCACCGCCAACTTGTCTTTTCTTTTAGAACCTAACGAGTTTGTTCCTCATCGTAGGGTGATATAAAAATACGCTACAAATTTTCTAAAATCACTACCTTTGTACATCTTTTCAAAGCATTTTCTTTAACTTCCGCTCTAAAGCTTTTTATCATTTTTGCATCAATTTTTGAAAATAAATTCAAATACAAGCATCAAAGACTTCTCCCACCCTTTAGTCCGGCTTCAATTAAAAGAAGAAAACACATCTTTCAAGTTATACGCCTAAACATTTGCTAGGAGGCTTCTTCCATACTATCATTCCTGCATCTATTTTAGAGTGCAGTTAATCATCGCAGCAACCCTCATATATGAGCAGGCAATACAAGGCACTAACATACTTTTTATAGAATAACCGTAAAATCTTTTCAAAAAGCTCCTTATCAAAATCTATATATTCATATTTCAACATCAAGCTCTTTTTACTATTTTATCTATATTGTCCTGCTTCATCACTTAAAACCATTATTCATTGTAAAGGCTTTGATTTTAAGCCTGTATATTTTCGACTCATGCAGTACAAATAGCTGTCTTTTGCCGCCGACATATGCGCCGCATCAGTAACTGTGCTTGCCGCTTTATCTTCTCAATTCTTTTCTACGAAAAGAAGGTCTTAGTTTATCCATAGTCCTTAAACTTCTCCTTCTCTTTTAAATAGTTTTCGCAAAAATTGCATATACCATCTTTGTTAAATCTATATTTCTTACAGAGCTGTCATTTACATATCGTACCTCTCTTTTCATTCAAATCTCCATTCCGCTTCTTTTAGAGTACAGTATAAGTAGTAATCAGATATTTCAAGGTGTGTCTTAAAACTTGAAATTACATGATATTTTGCCGAAGTTAATAAAAAGCATTGGAGGTAAGTGCTGTTAAAAGCAAATTTTCCCTTTATTAACTGGCAAAAATATTTATTTTATGCATAGAGTATATTCTAGTTGTAGTTTTAAGATACAATAAACCCCATTCCAATACCTTAGATTAAAGTACAAACAGTAATCAAGAGTGTTTTCACTAATCTTCATTCGCACACTTGAATACAGCATAAACAGCAATTAAAAGTGTTTTCACTAATCTTTGTCAAGCAACTTAGAAAAGCATAGCAGTAAACGAGAGCTGCTTTTCACACAATTCCTTAACATATATCATATCTTTTTCTCATTTGATTCTATCTTCTTCTCAAATCTTTTAAAATGTATCTTTTTGCTGCATTGGAAAATGATATATCATATCTTTATACCCTTTTTATCCAAAACCAACTTCCAACCAAGATACAGTAAGGCAGTGTATATTTTATGCTTTTTGATACTTTTATAACCGCACTTGTCTTTGAGATAAAGCCCTCTCCTACAGGGTTTTCTATAACCGAATACATAGCCTATGGTCTCAGTATCCTTATAGGCAAATATTGCTCGAAAATTTTGACTGCTTTACCCAAGACAAATATAACTTTTCAAATATTTCCATAGGGAATGTCAGAATACAAATATGCATCAGAAAAAGCATCTTTTGAAATCTCATAAACATGCTTTGCAACTTCCAAGGCATCTTTTTCTTCAAAGGTATTAAAGCTATAACCTTCAGCAAGTTTTTCCCTGTATATACTTTCACCAAGTTCAAACATGGGATTATTCACTCATCTATACTACGTACTTCTGTAGGTATACAGTTCTCTTATAGCAAAATGTTATTGCGTCATTGTAGTAGGCAGGATTGTCTACAATCCGGATAAAGCTTTTAATTCATAATTACTTATTGCAAACCTGCCAGGACATCCATGTATTGTAATTTATAGGTCCCACCAAATGCTTAAAAGCCAAGTTCTTTTTGCCTTTTTCCAAAGCGGAAAAAATACCTCTTTTGCAGCTTCTTTATTAGTCAGCATAACAGCCGAACATTGCCCGATAATCTTGCATCTTGTTATTTATTATCAAATAGGCTTCACAGCCGTCTTTTTCAAACTTTTCATAATAGTCTGCCAAAGTTAAAATCTCTATTTCACTGTTCATTAAAAATCCTCTTCTATTATCAGTAACATTCTTGCGGTATTTTTACACATTTGTTTAATAAATTCAAAGTTTAAGACTGATATCAGCCAACCTGTATACGACTAAGTTTATTTGACTATATTCAAGTGTGTTAAATCAAGTATTCTTTCAATCTGCCTTTTTGTATACTAATATTTAATGCCGAAAAGAAGATTATTTTTATAATAAAGTATGCAAGTTCTCTTACCTCATTATCAACAAACTTATGCAATTCAAATATCAAAAACTCAATGGGTCATGTTCCGGATTTTTGGTAGCAGGCAAGTTCCCAATCATATATAAGCTACAGCCTCTTTTCTAAAATATATTTCTTGTTGTAAAGTCATTGTGGGTTTAAACTACGATGTTCCGGCAAATTCTTATGGTAAATATGTATATTTTTCAAAAAGTCCTCTATCTTCATCAAGCCCTTTTGCTTGAAAAATAAGTTTTATTTTTCCTTATCAAATTTATGAAAAATATAACTTAGCAGCTTTCTGCTCCTCTTTTATAATCATGATTTTGTATATAATTTAATCTAGTATATATCAGTAGCCCCTTTTTTCCGTAATACTGCTTATGAAACTTTTATTATCACATTCAAGGTCTTATAAATATAACTTTTATCAAACTCAAAACTGTCTTTGATCTCCTTCATAAATATAAGATATTTTGACTGTAATGAATTTTTATAACAGCCATAACAAGGTATGGATATAATTCTATATCTATATTTTCATGCAAACTTAAGCTCCCTATATAATTTTTATCAAAGCTCAGTACTCAGATATCTGTGAGTCAAATATAAAAAGGTGCTATATCATTGTCATGGTTTCTAGAAAGCCTTATCCCATTTTTAATGATATTTCTTGACTTTGATTTTGAAAAAGTACCTCCCTGCTTAAACCCTCCCTTAAATACAATCCCATACTTATGCAAATTAAGACTGCTTTGCTCAACCTCTGTAATCCCTCTTTATCTTCAAATTTAAGTTCTTCTATCTGACATATCTTTTTAAATACTTTTTCAAAGATCAAGTTTTCTTTTTCGGTGTCATATTATTTCAGTTTTGTACTCAGGTTATTTTTATTACCTCACAGCTATCCATCTTGGCGTATTTGGGTAAGTGAGAATTAATTTCTTTCAAAAGCTCTTTGTTATACTTAAGTCGGTTGCTGCATAGGCTGCAATGAAGCTTATCTTGTTTTTCGTATATTTTACGGGCATCCACATCAAACCTTTCTAATAGTAAGACCTCAAGTTCTTCAGGGTATATGTTCCTTGCATTAGGGTTTTCATGATGACCCTTTTCTTTCTTCCTACAAGATAAAGTTTCATTCTCTTTTACATAGCCTATATCTCCTGTATAGAAAGTAGCCAAGCTCATCAAATACCGACTTATATAAATCTTCTCTGTTATAATAACCTATGAATATATTATCTCCCTTTACAGTTATTTCTCCGATTCCATCTCGCATCAGGTTCATCTATTCTTACTATCTGGTTTTCAAAGATAGTGCCTACCGAGTCAAAATCATCTTTATTATGGAATATTCAAACTTATAAGTGAGGTAGTCTCAGATAAACCGTAGGCTTCCAAAAGATTTACCCCCTCATCTTTAATATACTTTCTTATCTTAGGCTCAAGAAATGCCCCTCCGCAAAACAGGTACTTTATGTTGCCTCCGAGTATTTCCTGTATGGATGTGGAAGTACTTACGGCATACTCATATACTTTGTTAAGTACCAAAGGTACAGCGGAAAAAAGACTCGGTCTAACTTCTTTTATCTCTTCAATAATCTTTGTCTTATCGCTGCAAATGTATATCTTCATACCGGATATTAAAGAATACAGGAAGTTTCCTATACCTCCGTAGGTATGAGCAAGTGGCAAAAAAAGATAACAGCTGTCACTGCTGTCCATGGCTGCTCTTTTAAAAAGATTATTAACATTGGCAAACATATTCTTTTGTGAAAGCATTACCGCCTTCGGCTCTCCGGTAGTACCTGATGAAAAAACTATCTTGGAGCATTGTTCTATGTCCACAGCAGTTAGGTCAATTTCTTTTTGTACTCAAGTTTTTCAAGTCATCAAAAACTTATGTATTCGATATTTTTGTATTCCGGTTCAAGCTCGTCTATGATAACTTGCCTTGATTTATCGTATATTATTGCCTCTATACCTATTTCATTAATTATATTTTTATATCTTCGCTTTTTCCATTGCTGCACCATTGATACGCAGATACCTGTATAAGCCATAATAGCTATATCTGCCACCATATAATTATAGAGTTTTCTGCATATAAAGCTATTTTTATTTTTAAACTTCTTTAGCATAAAAAGTAAACTTTATCATCTTCATAAAACTCATTATAAGTGTATGATTTCCAAAGTTTCCCTTCTTCTTTCTCAAAAATATAATCCTCAAAGCCGAATTTTTCATGCCTTGTTTTAAAATTTTTATCTATACTTGTTATCATGCCTCTCTTCTCCATATTATCTTAATTAAATAAGTATACAGCAAATAAAAACAAACTTTATACTAAATTATACAATAATAGTAAGATTAACTCAATATAGTGGATAAAAATAGTGTTCCATTACATCGTTTGCAGAATAAGTATAGCAAAACTCTGAACATATACATAACCCCTCCCCTGCACTTCTATCCGATATATATATTGATTTTGAATTGCCCTGTTTATAGCTTTACTTTTTGAGTTTCTAAGTTGTGATATAGTACTTAATTCGGCTTGATTCACAAGCGTCTTTTCCTGCAAACTTACATTGCTTGCAAGTTCTATAATATTATGTCTTGCTTTCTTGACCTTTTTCAGTTTCTCTTTCAAGTTCTGCATAAGCTTCATCCACACTAATCCCTCATCCCTTGAAAGTTCTATGCTGTCTGCATAATTCTTCCTTATATCATCAAAGGTCTCAAGATTAGTTAATGATAAAAGCTCTTTGCTGTCTAAGTGTAATGTATAATCTCTGATCATACCTAAAACCTTAGAATGATACTTTTGCAGCACTGCTATCAATATTTTTGGACTTTAACAAGAACATCCTTTGCAATAAGTGTAGCTATCATTACAACTCCATCTGTATTCTGACCTTCATACTTATTTGATATACTTATAAAGCCTTTTTAGATTTTCATTAAGTATAGCTTTTGTCATAGGTGGAACTACTTTCCAGTAAGCATTTTTGATGCTACTCTTTCAATATCACTGCTCCTTGGCTCATATCCCTTTAGTCAGCTTAAACTGTCTTTTTAAGCTCTTGATTGATACTCTTAGGTTCTCATTTTTCTTTACCAGTTCTTTTAATACTGTTAAGCTTAAGGCTGTTTTTATGGTCATCAATTCGGTAGATTTATGGAATCAAGTGCTGACTTAAATGACGTTCCGGCTGAGACATTATGGTCTGTATACTTGGTTTTCGTGCCGTCTTTATTGTTTTTATAGTTTACATTGTTCCAGAAGTGTTGTATATTTCCTTTCAAGTTCATCACTTCCAATCCTGCTATCAGAGTTGCATGATAGTCGTGCTCTTGGCAAGTGATGAACTTTTTCTTTGTTTATATACAATATTCCTTGTCTAGCATTGCCAATTTTTACCTGATGATCTATATCATTCTTATCATATATAGTTATTATTTTATTACTTTCTATATTTTTCTATTTAACTTACCATATATATTAACATCTTGAAATACAACTATAGGCTTACCATTTTTCATTGATCGAATCCGTTATTATCATTAACGATTAGGTATAATTCCTTACCTTTCTGAAACAGGATTAGAAAAGTATCATTACGGATCTTCTGAAACTTGTAACACTTTTATAACTTTTTCTTTTTCCAAGATTATGATAATTAACTTTTTGTCATAATACCTGCTTTTTACACCGGTTTCTTCATCTACCATTGCAGCATATGCTTTCTTTACCGGCATAAGTACCTTATGGTTTTTCAGCTCCAAAGTGTCTCTGTCAGAACCCTTGATGTGGTCCCTATTAAAAGTTCCGTTTTCACTTGCATCTACTTTCTGATTTAATATTTTGTCTGAGATCATTTGATAGATTTTTGATAAAGAAAATCTAATATCATCATCTTTAGTAGGTGTTAAGTTATCTATACTTTTTATCTGATTTTGATGACTTTATAACATATGATACACCTCTGTCTATAACACTTCCATCATCTCCCCGGATAACCACCTTCATCTAACAATATAGCATCATAATCCTATCCTTCTTCTTCAAAAACTCTATTAAATCTATTCGGAAGTCCAGTCAGGTAACCCTTTTACCATAAAGTGTACCATCTCCATATAGAAATTGAACTCTTCTTCATAGATTCTTCTTTCCTTTGCTTTTCTTGTATCAAATACTTTTGTTATACTTGGCATAAAACTGCATACGTCTTAGGATTAATTTTTCTTTTCCTTAACTTATAGAACTTGCTCCCGCTCATGACATATATGCATAAGATTTATTAGCTGTCAAATATGTCCAGTCTTTTAAAACAGTAAAATTCCCATTAGGGTTCCATGATAAAGCTTTAATAACCTCCCTTTGAATCCTTAAATCCTTTTTGAAATACTCCTTTTGTTCTTCTGTAAGTGTTTCATTATCCGAATTTTTGAGAAATTTAAAACTTCACATCATCAAGGTTATTTAGGATATTCTTCCTCTGCTCTTCATTACCATACGCATATTCATGCACAGGTATTCCAAGTTTAAGGGTCTTTATAAGGTTAGTAGGAGTAAGGTTATGCAAAGCTATAAGGTTCTTGGTTTCTTCAACTGATTTCTCTAATGAGAATTCTTTGTCAATATCACTATTTTCTGTGTCACTATCTCTCTTTCTTTGTATTTTTTCACTATTGATATTTTCATTGTTTCGTATTAGCCTATTATCAAGTAGAGTACTTGACGCAAGCCCGTTTTGGACGTTGTGCTTAGGGGATTTTTCATTAAGCCCTTGTGGAAGTACTTTATTTTTGTTTAAATACACTGTAACAATATGTATTGCTTTTTAGTCTTGGACTCCGGAACTGCCTCTGAAACATACATATAGCCTTCTTTATAAGGCATTCGTAAACTTACGATTTTTGCAGGACTTCCATCTTTATTTTTATATTTTGTTGATGTATTACCTTCATAATAAGCCTTTTTCATAGTTGCTGTTTATAATTGGAATATCCTCAAAGTTCTCATAATCGGACATACTATTATCTGCAGCTCCTCTTTTCCCATGCCTATTCAATATATGCCTAACATCGCCGGCAGCTAAAGTTACCTTCCAACCTTCAACATTTATACCTATAAGCTCTTGTATATCTTTTTGCTAACCTTTTATTTACAGTTTCTTCAATAATGACTTTAGACCAATTATTTGTTTTGTCATTCTCAGCCATTACAACAAGATTACTTATTTCTTTTCTTAAACTACTATATTTATCACCTTTTTATCTAGAGCTATCTCAGCACCATTCTTATACTCTTTACTGGCTACATCCAAAGCATCAGCCCATAAGTTCCTTTGCCTTTTTCATACCTTTCTTTGCTTTCTTTAAGTAGCTTACTTTGCCTTATTATTCTTTACATCAGTTATAAGTATATCAAGGGCATCTATTATATCTTGGAAAAAGTCTATTACCTTCTGTGTTATGCTCTTATCAGACTTTGCTATATTATCTATAAATTTCCTTATCATTTAGAAATCAGCCACACTGTCTGCAGTAATCTCACTAATAATATCTTCCCTGTTTTTATACTTTTGACACCTTCGATCTCTTACTGATACTCTGATATCATTTCTTCCAGTGTAGTATTATTTTGTTCAGCAAGATAAGATATAACAGTATTTTGAAAGTCTGCATAGCTATCAGGTGCATAATCCTTTATAAAATGGGTAAAGTTCATGTGATACATCAGCATTAAAGTTTTCAGCACTTGCAGGCATCATTATCATACCTGCTTTTCTTGAATAGAAGCTCGTTGGCATTATGCTCAAAGCTCATTAAGCTAAGCTTCCTACTGAAACCCTGTTTTCTTGTTTTAGGCAAAATATGTACGAATTGTAAACTTTTCCTTCCGATATTGACAATTTCATAAATTGTGCTATCACTATCAGTACAGTTAATTAACTGATATATACACTTGTTGAGGTGTATTGATTACGGAACGTACTCCGGTGTCCTTCGGGTCCGGAGTCTTTTTTATTATACGAATAAAAAGGCAGGCTTTTTGAGTTATGATTGAAAAGGTTTTTAGCGATTATGATACATTAATAGCTAAATTCTAAATAATATAGAGGACTAGATATTAATTCCATTAATGATACAGCTTATGCCAAAGATATAATTTCTAGGCTTGGATATTATAATTTAATAAATGGATATCAAAAGTTATTTATTGATCCATCCAACTAATAAATTTATACAAGGATCAAAGCTACAAGAAATACACGCATTATATCAATTTGATAGGCAGCTTAGAAGTATACTTTTAAAATATATTTTAGTTATAGAAACTCATATTAAAGTTTAATATCATACTTTTTCTGAGAAGTATGGACATAAAAACTATTTAGTTTTTACCAATTTTAATACTTCCCTTAAAGATGCTGAAAGTAAAATTACTATATTAATATCGAGATATTCATAGACAAATAACGAACAGATACTCCGATCCTTGCATATCCACTATTTGAAAAACATGCAGGTAGCATACCTTTATGGGTATTGACCAATATACTTACACTAGGAACTGTAGTAAATTTTTATAGTTTAATGCAACAGCCTGAAAAACAATCTATTTCTAAAAATATTTCACATTATGGATAATGAATTAGAAAGTAGGTTGGCTTATATCTCATCTATAAGAAAAATATGTGCCCATGGAAAATCGAATATACTGCCATAGAACAACTAAAAACACTTATAGATACCAAATATCATAAATCCCTATCTATACGCACTAATCAAGCAAGAGAATTTGTATATGGGAAAAGAGATTTGTTTGCTGTTTTAATAGCGTTAAAAAGGCTTGTTATCAAACAATGAATATAGTAAATTAATAAAGGAATTATATAGAGCCATAGGTATTTTTAAAAATCAAAATAAATACTATAAATATAGATAATGTTACACTTGAGATGGGCTTCCCTATTAACTGGAGATTTTGAGCTAACTTGTAATAATATATGTGTTGAAATTAATTACCGGTTTATGCTTAGTCCTTATGTGGGGCTAGGCATTTTTATAAAGCTCACTGACATACTTAAGATATAATGCTACTATAAATTTATCAAGACTACCAAGATGATAGCAAGACCACTTGGTGATACAGAAAGAATGGTATCAGATGTATACAGCCATATCTTAGAAGAAAAAGAACGGGTAAATGACTCCCATCGAAAAAGGCTGTATTACTATAGTTTTTGCCTCTTAGACATTTTTTAGACATCTGACTTTAAAATCAGGCATTTTTAGACCTGTTTTTAGACATTTACAAACAACTACTTATTCATACTTGTACTTACTCTTTTATGCCATGTAAAACGGCTTAAACAGGCACTTTCTCGCCTATTTAAGCCGTTTTTCTTTTAGTCGGAATGACAGGGACTTGAACCTGCGACCCCTTGACCCCCAGTCAAGTACGCCACCAATCTGCGCTACATCCCGATATTTATATCATCCGTAAACTACAGTTCAAGCGTTTACGGATGATTGAGTTTTCTAAGTTTATTCTTCAGGGCTTTACTTCTTCCGCTACTGTTTCTTCACTTGCAGCATCTTCTGCCTTAACTTCCTGCTCCTTTTGCAGCTTCTTCAAGTTTAAGTGCCTTTTACACTTAAAGATATCTTCTTATCTTCTTCGTTAAAGTCCACTATCTTGGCCTCAACCTTATCGCCTACCTTGAGTACATCTGAAGGCTTATCTACATGCTCTACAGCTATCTGTGATACGTGTAAAGTGCATCTACACCAAGCTCAAGCTCTACGAAAGCTCAGTCGGTCATTCTTGCAACCGTACCTGATACCACATTGCCCTATAGCATACTTTACGCCCGCATCAAAGCCATGGATTCTTATCCGGGAACTTAAGACTTAAAGCTATCTTATCTCTGATACATCCTTGATAAATGCTTCTACCTTGTCTCCGCTTTTAAATACCTTCTTGGGATTCTCCGTTCTTCCCCAGCTCATCTCTGAAATATGAAGGAGTCCGTCAGCACCGCCAAGATCTATAAAAGCTCCGAAATCGGTAACATTTTTTTAACTGTGCCTTCTACAACATCACCAAGCCTGATTCTTTGCAAAAGCTCCTTTTGAAGTTCCTGTTTCTTAGCGACTAAAAGCTGCTTTCTGTCTCCTATTACTCTTCTTCTCTTAGGATTAAACTCTATAATAACAAATTCTATCTCTTCGTCTTTATACTTTTGGAGATTCTTCTCGTATGAGTCGGATACCAGACTTGCAGGTATGAAAAACTCTGCTTTCTTCTACAGCAACACTAAGCCCGCCGTCAAGAACGGCTACAACCTTAGCCTTAAGCACTTCTTTGTTATTAGGAAACTTCCTCAAGTCTTTTTATTACTTCTGTCTTGAGCAAGTCTTCTGTGTGAAAGTGCTACCTGACCCTCACCGTCATTAACTTTTGAGAACCTTTGCTTCCATCTCATCACCGACTTTTGATTACTGTACGCAAATCTAGGTTTGAATCTGACTATACTCATCTCTGGTAATAATACCGTCTGACTTGTATCCTACATTAAGCTACTATAGAATCTTCCTTGACATCTATAACCTTACCTGTAACCAGTTCCCCTGTATGAATAGTTTTCAATGTTCCTTCTAACATTTGTTCAAAACTTAGATCTGACATTATTTTGAACCTCCTCAATTATATGTTTTGGCGTTGATGCTCCTGCTGTAATACCTATACTTTGTCCCTTTGGCAACTCCTCAGTATCCAAATCTTTTTGCTGTCTGTATAAAAATAGTTTTTACATGTATCTTTACATATATCAAATCCAATTTGGTTGTATTTTGAACTATTCTTATCTCCTATAACTATCATTGTATCAACTTCAGCCGCAATCTTTCCTGCCTCTGTTTGTCTTTCCTGTGTTGCACTACAAATTGTATTAAAGCAAGTAATATCATGCTCTAAAACCTTAATTTTTATCAACAAGTTCTTGAAATTTCTTATGATTATAAGTAGTTTTGTGCTACTATGTATATTTTTGTGTTTTTCTATACTAAAGCTGTGAAATCTTCATAATTTTCTATTACCACAGTAGAGTCATCACCCCAACCTTTTATACCTTGAACCTCAGGATGGGCAGGATTTCCCACTATTATTACCTTATTTCCTTTTCACATTCAGCAGCAACTATCCTATAGAATCTTTCTTACATGAGGGGCAGGTGGCATCCACAATCTCAAATCCGGTCTCTTCAAGCTTTTGTATACTTCTCTTCCTACGCCATGCGACCTTATCACCAGAGTTCCCTGCTCGACAGTCTTTAACTCCTCACTGTCTTTTATTACATCCACTCCCTTGGATTTTAAATCCTTTATCACTTCGTCATTATGTATAATGGGTCCGTATGTATATACTTTTCCCTTATTTCTTTCAACCTCATCATAGACCTTTTGCAGCTCTTTCCATCTCCGAAACAAAAAGCCTGCACTTTTGGCTAATTCTTCTTTCATTTAATATCCTCTTCACATAAAAGAACTTCTTCAAAGCGTCTCATTCAGATCCTTGTCTGATGAATCCACTACATAGGCATCAGGAGACTGTCTTAGAGGCGATATTTCTCTGTTCATATCTCTTTCATCTCTTTTGATTATATCCTGTTCTATTTCAGAAATATCTGTATTTATTCCTTTCAGAGTCAATTCTTTATATCTTCTAAGCGCCCTTGTATGCGGCTTTGCCGTAAGATATATTTAACATCGGCATTTGGTAAAACTGTGGTAGCTATGTCTCTTCCGTCCATAACCACATTATATTTGGCTGCTATGCTCCTTTGAAGTTTAACAAGCTTTTCTCTAACATTGCCATATACACTTATCACACTTGCCAAATTACCTATAGCCTCCTGCCTTATACAGGCAGACACATCCTTACCGTTCAGATAGATTTTTTGTATACCGTCCTCATGCTTTATGCTTATATCTATATCGTCTATATATTTTTCAAGCTTCGCTTCTATATCTTCATTGCCCTCTACTTTTGCTGATATACAAAGCCATGGCTCTGTACATTGCTCCGGTGTCTATATACAAAAAGTCAAGTTTTTCACTAAGCAACTTTGCTATTGTAGACTTTCCCGAACCTGACGGACCGTCTATAGCTATACTTTTATACATACTCTAAATTCCCTCCTGCCGCATAACCTGTAGACCAAGCCACCTGTAGGGTTGTAACCTCAGTCAATGCATCCAGATCAAGTACCTCACCTGCAAAATACAAAGTTTAATAGCTTTGACTCCATGGTTTTGGGATTTATCAAGGACACATCAACTCCGCCTTTGGTTATAATAGCCTCTTCAAATCCTCTTACACCGTTTATAGTATAACTTAAATTCTTAAGCGAATAAAAGTAGCTTAAATCTTTCTTTCTTAGTTATATTGCAAATCTTAATATCTTCTTTCAAATCAGCACTGTCTTAATACTTCCGAATTAATTTTACAGGTAGTAAATCCGGCAATACATTCTTTAGTTGTTTATTTTTTTGCATTTTTCAAAAATCATAAAAGTCTTGCATCCAGTTTTTCATTATCAAGAGCCGGTTTTTAGGTCTATTACGAGGCTTAAGTTTTTATTTTTATCAATTAATTTCCACAACAGTATATGAACTTGCGGATATCAATGTCGGACCGCTTACACCGAAATGTGTGAACAGCATTTCACCAAAATCCGTATATATACTTTTACCTTCATCATATATGCTTACAGCAACATTTTTAAGTGACAGCCCTTGTAATTGCTTGATTTTCCTGTTCCTCTAAAAGTAAACGGCACCAAGCTCGGATATAATTTGGTAACTTTTATGCCCCTGCAGCTTTTTGCAAATTTATAACCGTCACCGGTAGAACCTGTACCCTGATGAGATCTTCCTCCTGTGGCTACTATTACGGCATCTGCATATATATTTTTACTTCCAAGTCTAATTCCCTTGCATCTTGACTCCTCTATTATCAGGACTTTACTTCTGTAGACAGATTAACTTCTACAGACAGATCTGACAGTATCTTCTCAAATGCTTTGATTACATCTGATGACTTGTCCGAAAGGGGGAACACTCTCTCGCCTCTTTCAACCTTTGTAGGACAGCCGACATTTTCCAGCATTTCAACTATGTCTTTATTGTCAAATTGCTTGAATGCGCTGTATAAGAACTTTGAATTACTTACTACATTTTCCATAATTGTCTTTATATCCGAGGCATTGGTTATGTTACAGCGTCCTTTACCTGTAATATAAAGCTTTCTTCCTATACGGTTGTTTTTCTCATAAATACTTACTGTGTGTCCGTTAAGTGCAGCAGAAACAGCCGCCATTATACCGGCAGCTCCCGCACCTATAATTATTACCTTACTCATTCTTTACCTATAACTCTACTGTAACAAAAATATCATAGATTGCTTTTTATTGCATCTTCAAAATCGCAATCATTGATACCTACTATAACATTATACTCGGATGAGCCCTGGTCTATCATCTTTACATTTATCCTTGCGTGTGCCAAAGCTGCAAATATCCTGGCTGCCGTACCTCTTTTTGCCCTCATGTCTCTTCCGACCACCGCCAACTAAAGGCAAGTCCGGTCTCTATATCCACAGAATCCGGCTTTACAGCTCTATGTATGCCTGCACACTTCTTGTTTTGCTCATTTTTCAAACTCGTCCTGATGAACCAAAAACAGACATGGTATCTATTCCTGAAGGCATATGCTCTATAGACATATTATTTTTCGAATACATCTAAAACTTTTTACAAAATCCGACTTCAGAATTCATCATAGTTTTGTCGACATTGACCGGAGCAAAAGCCCTTCTTACCCGCAATACCGGTTATAGTGTATTTGAGCGTTTGCAGGTACTTTCCACTATCATGGTTCCCCTGTCCCCGGGTCTGTTGGTGTTTTTAATATTTATAGGTATTCCGCCCTTTTCTTACAGGGGAATATGGCTTCTTCATGTAAAAACGCTTGCTCCATATATGAAAAGCTCTCTCAGCTCTCTGTAAGTGATCGTATCTATTACCTCAGGATGTCTTATAATTCTAGGGTCGGTTACTAAGATTCCCGATACATCCGTCCAGTTTTCATACATATCCGCTCTTGCCGCCCTTGAGACTATAGAGCCGGTAATATCTGAGCCTCCTCTTGAAAATGTTCTGATATTTCCGCTGTGATCGGCACCGTAAAATCCGGGAATTACAGCGTGCTCCAGTCCTTCCAAGGTTTTTGACAATACCCTGTCGGTGTACTCTGAGTCAAAAGTGCCGTCTTCATTAAAAAATATAACTTTTGCGGCATCTATAAACGGAAAGTCCATGTATCTTGACATAATGATACCGTTTAAGTACTCACCTCTTGAAGCCGCATACTCTCTTCCGGCTTTTTTTATAAACAGGTCTTCTATAGTATCAAATTCCTCATCCAAACTCAGATCCAATTCCAAGCCCTTTATAATATCTTTGTATCTATTTTTAATTTTTTCCATTATAGGCATGTACTCTAAGCCGGCAGCAGCATGCTCATATGCAGAATATAGCAAATCAGTCACCTTATCATCATCATCGTTTCTTTTACCCGGAGCCGAGGGGACTATAAAACGCCTGTCATTATCAGCACGTATTATATCCGCAACTTTCTTAAATTGTTCTGCACTTGCAAGAGAACTTCACCAAATTTTGCTACTATATTCATCCTTTTTATAAAGTTTTTATAACAAAAACTATTCCTTTCAAAATTATTTATAAAATTATACTCTGCATAGAGCTTTTTGCCTGCTTCGTGCTACGCACTCTCGCAGGTCACAACAGGTATCTGCAATTGTGCCTGCACTTCTTCCAAATACTTCTTTGCTTTTTACTATTCATAAGCCCTCGCTCTACTTCGTGCTTCGCACTCTCGCAGAGCACAACAGGTATTCGGAATTCGTACTTTGCACTTCTTCCTCATACCTGTTGCCTTATGTTATGTAAAAGCAACTATACGCAGCTGTAAGTAGTTGCTTTTACATGCATAAGAGCTTATGCAGTAAAGTATTCCACGCCTGATTCGAAGATTTTCATATCTTGTTCACCGTATATGTTTATGGATACTCCTCTTCCTATTCTTTCTGAGTGTAGCATCTTTCCGAATACCTTTCCATCCGGACTGCTCATTCCTTCTACTGCCATGTATGAGCCGTTGAAGTTATAATTATCTCCTATATTGGGGCTTAAGTCAAGGTCTGCGTACATTGTGGCAATTTGTCCGTTTGCTATGAACTTTTCTATATCCTTAGACTGTGCAACAAATCTACCTTCTCCATGTGAAGCCGGATTAGCGTATACGCTTCCAAGCTCAGCCTTTCTAAGCCATGGTGAAAGATTGCTCATTACTTTGATATATCCCATGGTTGATATATGTTTTCCTATACTGTTCATGGTCAGTGTAGGTGAGTGCTCATCCTGATCCTTTATAACTCCGTCTGTTATAAGTCCGAGTTTTATAAGTGTCTGGAATCCGTTACATATTCCTAAAACAAGTCCGTCTCTGTCTTTAAGCAACTTTTCAACTTCTCTTTTTATCAGCTCGTTCCTAAATACCGTAGCAAAAAACTTTGCTGAGCCGTCCGGTTCATCTCCGGCTGAAAATCCTCCCGGAAGCATGGTATATTGGACTTTGATATAGCCTCCGCCAGTTCTTTTTACAGACTCTCTTACATCCTCAGGACTGCTGTTTCATACCATAGAGCTTTCTACACTTGCCCCCTGCTCTCACAAAAGCCCTTTCAGCATCATCTTCACAGTTTGTTCCGGGCATTACAGGTATGATTACCTGTGGTTTTACGCACTTTTTATCACAGATATGCACGGTAGGAGCCTCAAAGAGTTTAACTTCTATCTTTTTATCGGCAATCTCTTTTGCACTACTTGGGAATACAGGCTCTAAGGTCTCCTGCCATGTAGCAATAGCCTCCTCCAAAATCTATTTTAGTATCGGCATACTCTATAAAAGCCTTCTTTATTGACCTCTCCTATAACAGTATAGCTGCAATTTAATTTGCCAAGCTCCCCTTCTTTGACTTCCGCTATCAAACTTCCGAATCTCGGAGCAAAGAGCTCTCTTTCATCCAAGTTATGCTCAAGTCTTACGCCTAGTTTATTGCCAAATGCCATATAGGAAAACTGCCTGTGCTATACCGAATCTGTTGAGCGCATAAGCTGATATAATCCTTTTATTTTTTATATCATCATGTACTTTCGCATAGGTCTCTTTTACATCGGCATAATCCGGCATATCATACTTATCCTTGGATATATCTATAAGTATTAGCTTTGAACCTTTATTTTTAAGTTCAGGACTTATAATATCATCTACACTGCCGGTTGCCACCGCAAATGATACCAGTGTAGGCACTACATCCAAATCATTAAAAACTTCCGGACATGGAGTCTTTACCGCCCTATTGCGGCAGAGAGAGTCCTTTTTGTGCGGAATATGCTCACAAAGCTGCAAAGGTTCACCCCATCTCTTAGCCTCCGTGCCGAGTTTTTTAAAGTACTCTTGGAAACTGAGGTATATCTTACTGTAATCTCCTCCTGCTGCCACTACTTTTGCAACAGAATCAAGCACAGCATAGGCTGCTGAGTGATAAGGACTCCACTGAGCCATATAAGGATCAAAACCGTAACTCATAATAGTAACAAAGTCCGAATCCTTATCGACTAAAGGCGGCTTTGCGACCATGCTTTGAGTTTCACTGAGCATATACTTTCCGCCATAAGGCATATATACACTCTTTCCTCCCACTGTAGAGTCAAACATCTCTACCAAGCCCTTTTTGAGAAGATGAGTTAAGGTCTTTAAGCATCTCAAGCCATGTTTTTGATATCGGCAACTTCAGGTTTTGCAAAGATATTACTGTCCTGTCAGGCATACATACACAAACATCAGCCTCCTGTCTTGCACCGTTGGTATCAAGAAGGCTCTGCTGATATCTACTATATTCTTGCCCCTCCAGCTCATAACAAGCCTTTTTTTGCTTTCAACCTTAGCAACCTCAACCGCTTCCAAGTTTTCCTCTTTAGCATAGGCTAAAAATTTTTCTACATTCTCAGGTGATATTACAGCAGCCATTCTTTCCTGTGATTCCGATATGGCTATCTGTTCCGTCAAGTCCGGCATACTTTTTAGGCACCTTATCCAGGAAGTCTATACTAAGTCCCTCTGCCAGCTCTCCTATAGCTACAGATACTCCGCCCGCACCGAAATCATTACATTTTTATAAGTAAACTTGCTATCTTTTCTTCTAATAGTCTTTGTATCTTTCTTTCTGTAGGTGCATTGCCCTTTTAGTACTTCTGCACCGCATTCCGACATGGAATTCACCCCGTATGTGCCTTAGATGAACCTGTTGCACCTCCGCAACCGTCTCTTCCGGTTCTTCCACCGAGCAATATTATACTATCTCCCACAGACGGACTGCATTTGATTACATTTTCTTTTTTATTAGCTGCTATTACAGCTCTATTTCCATCCTTTTTAGCCACATAAGAGGGATGGTATATTTCTTCCTACATAACCTGTGGCAAGACCTATCTGATTTCCGTAAGAAGAATATCCTGAGGCTGCAGTAGTAACTATCTTTCTTTGAGGAAGCTTACCCTTTATAGTTTCTTCTATCGGTTTTCTTGGGTCTGCCGCACCGGTGATCCTCATTCCCTGGTATACATAGTTCTTCCCGAAAGCGGATCTCTTATAGCTCCTCCAAGGCAGGTAGCAGCTCCTCCAAAAGGCTCTCTATCTCCGTAGGGTGATTATGTGTTTCATTCTTAAAAATTAATAAGCCATTCTTCCTTTACGTCTACATAGGCGGGCTACTACTATGGAACAGGCATTGATTTCTTCGGACTCTTCAAGTTCCTTAAGAAGTCCTTCTTTTTTAAGCTTTCTCATAGCCATAAGTGCAAGATCCATTAAAGATACCGCTCTTTCCTCAGGCTTTTCAAAAACTTCTTCACGATCTTTTAAGTATTCTTTATAACTTTCTTTTTATTGCATCAGCATAAAAACCGTCTTCAATTCTATTTGCTTTTAATTCAGTCAAAAAGGTGGTATGCCTACGGTGATCCGACCAATAAGTATCGAGTACTCTTATCTCCGTAATACTTGGATCTCTCTTTTCTTCTTTTCAAAAATATTCCCTATATACAAAAATCCGCATAGCTCATGGCAAGACTTAAGCTTTTATATACATTTTCAAAATCATCAAGACTCATAGTATAAAAGTCTTTAAGATACTCAACATCTGCCGGAGTTTCAAACTCGGCAAATAAATTATCGAGCTTTTCTTCCTCGGCTAATCCTTGAGTCTACCAGATTTGACACAGTATGCCTTTATCTGCTCAAATTCATCGTCACTTATGTGCCCGCTTACTACGTATATGTTGTGGCATTTTGCAAAAACTTCTACATCACTTTCAAGCAGCTTTTATCATTGTACCGCCGAATCAGCTCTTTGATCGAACTGCCCTGACATATACTCCACGGTAAAGACTCTGTCTTCTTTTGCAAGCTCTATTTTCTCTTCATAATAATTGTCTACAGGAGGTTCGAAAACTTACATTGACTAAAGCTATATATATCTCATCCGATATATTCTCCATATCACAACGAATAAGTATTCTAATACTGTCTATACCGCCTATACCCAAATATGTTTTTCAGTTCATCTTTAGAGTTCTTTTTGCTTTAACCGCATAATCTTGCCTTTTTCCACATAAATACGTCTGACGCTCATTTTGACCTCCACTGCCGTTTAAGGAAATATTTAGGATTCGAATGTTCCTGCCAATTTCCCAACTTAGAAAATTCTTGACGAGACTTGTTATTATAATTATAAATTTTTATAGTACAACCTTTGCTTGATTACAAGATGTCTTGGTATACCGTTAACTATGTATGGATAGAACTCACCTTCAATCAGAGGTTTTGCATACTTTATAAACTCTTCGATTTACGCAGTCTCCTTCCTCATTGATCCACTCTCTTGGTATAGTTCTTTCTCCGTTAGCCACCTTGTCTATTTCATGTATTGCATGGGTGCTTTGATACGGCTCGTTAGATACTCTTTCTATAGCAACCATCATACCTGTGAGAACCTTCATCAGCTATCTTTTATGGCTGCCTCTCCTACCATCATTGCCTCATCCATATCTACCTTGCTTGCCATATGTGCGGCACTTCTTTGAAGTGTTGAGAACTCAACCGCCCACTTGTCTTGCAGCCGAACTTAGCTGCCAAAGTATTGTGCAAGATAGGTTGCAGTACCAGATAGCTGCTTATGTCCGAAAAGCATCCACATAGGCATTATCATTTTCCAAGCTCGGTTACATATCTTCCGTCAGCAAGTTTTATACCCTCTGATATTGCAACTACTACTATATCTTTTTGTGAAAGAAGCTTCTCCACCTTGGCATTGAACTTATCCATATCAAATACCGTCTCGGGAAGGTATATCATATCAGGTCCTTCACAGTCCTCGCCCCTTGAGGCGCACTTGCTGTAAGTCACCTGCCATTTCTCATTATCTCTACTACAACGATGTTCTTTTCTTATAAAGACATACCTAAGCTGTCTATAATAATTTCTTTTACAGATGTTTGCATATACTTTTGCAGCACTTCGAAGCCCGGGTATGATCATTTAACACAAAGGTCATTATCCTGTAGTCTTAGGACAACCTCACAAATCTCTTGCTTTTTGCCGTTAGCAGCCGCACTGCTTTGCAAAGTTTATTTATAGTATCCATAAGTCGTTTGCCGCCTATATATATATAGCACTCTATATTAGTTTATCCAAAATAGCAAAAACATTTTCATAAAAGCTCTTTGTCAGCATCTATGTTAGGAAGTTTAAAATCCATGTTCCGAGGAAGGCTCCCGGAGTCCTTCTAAGTATTTCTATATCCAAATCATTTTGTAAGTACTCTGACAGATCCACATATCTTTCATCAAGCAAGCCCAGTATACGTTTCTCATACCGTATGCTTTGTTATAACCTTTTGCCTTAGCCATCTTAAAAACTCCTGCAAGACTTGAGTTTATAACCGATGTCGGTCACCTGACTGCCCTACTATTACATTTCCTTTCATGTTTACCTCCATGTATATATAATTAATTGAAACCTTTTTAATAAACCCTTTTAAAGAGTTTGTCAGAAACCATTATACCTATTCTATTTTGTAATGTCTATACCCGCTTTTACCAAATATTCTTTTAATATACTCATCCCATTTTGCTTCTGCACTCTTATCTATGACAAATTCGTTATATGAGCAGGCAGCTATGCAATGAATCTTATTATCTTCATACCTGATATTTATATATAACTGTGATACAGGTATATTATTTATCTCCTTTTTCTTTTTAGAAACTTATTCTTTGAATCTTCGCCGAGCTTCAAAACTATTTTGAAAGATACGGGAAGCTTTTACCCTCTTATCAGTAAAAACATACAGGTCTTATGACTTCCCAACCGGAATACTCATCCAAATTAAGTTCTTCTTTTTCTTCACCACTATAGTACGCCTTTTTAATCTTCCCGTCTATATTGAAAGTGTTATATGTAACTATTTCTGCTGAAACCAATAAAAAAGTTATCAAAATAATTTACCGTCAAAAAGCTCCCTTGTGTAAAACTTTTTATCAACTATTTCATATGCTACCATATATTAGCCTCCCGAAAACTGTTAATAAAATCGCCCCCATATTATCAATATTTATGTTCGACAGCTCATCTATCATCTTATTCCAGGCCCTTATCATCTATATCTACCTGCTTGCTCATAAGATATTGATTGTAAGAGTCTTTAAAGCTTTAGCATCTATTCGCTCGTTTAATAATTTTGTCTTTCTTTTTGCAGCCGTAGCATCACTATCATAACCTTCTATACATTTGTATATATAAAATTTTTGAATCTATATTTATAATATCACTTACCTGACCGTCACTAAGTACGGATACCACCTCATCAGACACCAGGTCAAGTCCCTCCTTGCCCCATTGAGCACGATATTTTTATCTATCGAATTAGCCTTGGCTATAGCCGCAAAATCAGCTCCCTCCGCATTAACTTCCGCATAAATACTGTTAGCCTTTGCCTCATCATCAAGTATTATACGCTGCAAATGCATTACTCTGGCATCGTTTTCACTGACTTCCAAACTCTTATCATCAGCTATGCTGTTTCTGAACTTTAATGCTGTTGCATAGTCTATAAACATCTTTTCCACATCATCATAGCCTATATTTTGGAAGTTTACACTTGAACTTTAAGCTCTTTATAAAAATTTAAGTACCGCATCCTTAACATCCCCGGTTTCCTTGGAATTAAGTGTTTGAGCACTTTCTACAGCCATAGCATTCAGTACGCTTTAACTGTATAAAGAAGACCTGCATTTCTTCAAAAATACATCCTTATAGGTTCGAACTCCCCTCACCTGTTCTGACTTCCCATATATCTTTTGTATAAAAATCATTAATATGTTTTTGGGAAGCGGTAATAAGAGCACTCTGTTCCGCAGTGTAATCCACATGTATATTATATTCTTCATCCTTGGCTATATTCTCGGCTATTGTGCAGGCGCTTAAAAGCAAGCTGAGAATAAAGACAAATAATAAAACTAAAATATTCTTTCTACTTAATTTAAACATTTTACTCCACCACGCTAATGTAGCAACTCAATGATATTCGGACTGATTGCCGTCTTGCAGACAAAAGTACCTACAGCAGCAGTTCAAATATCAACAGTTTATCAAACCGCTTGTTACAAAAGCATTTTTCATTATATCAAGTACTCCGTCCTCAACATTCGCCTTTGTTTCAAATCTTGCAACCGACTTTAACTCATCTACCGCATTGGATACCGCAAATGAATAATAAGCCGATTTAAGCATATCTATATCATTACATTGATCTCCGAATACCAGGGTTTCTTCGCTTTTAATCCCCAGGCTTTCCTGCAATATCCTTATAGCAAACCCTTTACTTACATCCTTTCTTACAGTCAAGCCACATGCTTCCGGGAATATCTGAGATCAAGCGCCTTATCGTATTTTTCTATTATATAATCCACTTCATTATATATATTTTTCACAATAAACAGCTATTTTAATATATCTTCTTTTTAACAGGAAAAATCTTCTATGTATTCGACCTCTCCTGATAACCTTCTCTGATCCAACTCATAAATTTATCATCATTCTTATCTATAAAGTAGGAACTTTTTGTTGCTATTACCGGCAGGAGTTTTTATTTCTATGAACATCTTTAATAAAATCAAGAGCCTGTTGCTTGGGTATACCGTTTAGGAATAAACTTCTGCCTTTTAATTCCTATATAGGCACCGTTATCGGCTATGTAAAATATCTTATCTGCTATGGAGTGTAAAAAGATTGTCTATACTCTTCCAATGCCTTCCCGTAGCCACAGCTATTGCATATTCCTCTGTCATGTAATTTGGAAATAACTTCAGATATTTCAGGATTAATATCGGCAGTACCGTCTGCAACAAAGTACCGTCAATATCTGAAGCATAAGTTTAATCATTTAATTTGTCTCATAATGCCCAAAACACCTGAATCTATAATTCATAAGCAAGTTTTACTATTGGCATATATTTTTGAAAAGCTTTTATCGCCAACACCATAAGAAATTATACACTAAACCTAAACTTAGTAATATTAAAGGAACTGCCTAAAAATAGATTTTCATTCACATTATCTTATAATTTTTGTCAAAATCCACCTTTTATACAGTTCCTTTTATCCTAATTCATCTCATAAAAATAATCTATACTAAACCGGATGTAACATCATATTTATTATAACTGCTATTATTATACCGGTACGGCTCCATAAAAACCTGCAAAGGGTATACACAAACTCCTTTAGTCTTTTTCAAAATCTTCAATACCCTTTATCTCCATAAAAGTCGGAATCAAGTATCAGGTTAGAAGCTTTGGCCTGCCTTCCGGTCTCTCTCCTCAGCTCCATAGCATCATGCACAGCTATAGTGGCAAGCACAAAAGCTGACGGCAAACTCAAATGAAGAAACTTTTATATTCAAAAAGCAGTCGAAATCATAAAGTGCCTTTTACGCGTGCACTATGAGAGACTCGGCATACCACCCGCTTCCCCACATCCTTTCTATAGAAAAACTTTTGTATACCACATATCTAGTTAAGGTTTTGAGGCTTGGGCTACAAACCATGCTGTAATCGCACCTTTACCAAAACCGTATTGAACTGTAACTCATACTTTCATATATGCATTAGTTTCTCTCTCCTTATATTAATATCCTATATATCCTATAAACAGTCATATAATTCCTGATATTTAAGAGCTGATGAAGTCCATGAATAATCCTTAGCCATTCCTCTGTCTATGATCTTATTCCACTCTCTTTTTCTGTTATAGAAAATATATTTGGCATATCTTATGCTGTCAAGCATCTCATGTGCATTGTAATTACAAAAAGTAAATCCGGTCCCCTTATTCTCATATTCATTATAAGGCTCTACCGTATCTTTTAGTCCTCCGGTTTCTCTTACTATAGGCACAGTACCCGTATCTTAAAGAGATAAAGTTGGCTCAGTCCGCAAGGCTCTCAAATAAAGAAGGCATCAAAAAGGCATCATGGCTGCATATACCTTGTGAGACATGGCTTCCGAATAATAAATTTGAGCTGATACTCTGTTACAATACTTCCAGTCGTAATGTCTACGAACATATTTTCATATTCCTCATCTCCGGTTCCGAGTACCACAAGTTGTGTATCTTCCTGACAGATTTCATCATAACACCTTACTCAGATCAAGTCCACTTTTTGGTTTGGTTAATCTTGAGAGCTATACCAGCATAAATCTTCCCTCATCAGCCTCAAGTCCGAAGTCGGTTTTGCAGACCTGTTTCTTTGTTCTTATACTTTTCTTTTCTGAAATTCTTCGCATCATATTTTTGATATATGTGCCGTCAGTCTCGGATTAAACTCCCTATAGTCTATGCCGTTTACTATACCTCTTAGAGAGTTACTTCTTGCTCTCATAAGCCGTCAAGACCCCTCACCGAAAGAACTCGGTTTGTATTTCCTTTGCATAAGTTTCGCTGACTGTGGTTATAGCATCGGCATAAACCACTCATAACGCCTTTTAACATATTGCCGTTTTTGTATGACTCAAAAGCTTATCCTCTGTAAAATAATATCCGGAAGGGTGGAAAACCTCTTTATAGTATCCACATCCCATACTCCCTGGAATTTAAGGTTATGTATGGTAAATACGGACTTCGTTTCTAAAGAACTCCGCCTTCTCTAAATCTGTCCTTCAGATAAACCGGTATAAGACCAGTTTGCCAGTCAGTGACAATGAACCACATCCGGCTTAAATCCTGATTACCGGAAGGGCGGAAAGTGCCGCCAATGAGGAAAAATGAAATTTTTCCAAAGTCATAAAGCCAATTTCACCAGGTCTATCTCCTGAAAAAGCATCCCTCATTGTCTATAAAATAATATGTAACATTCTCATGCTCTGTTTTAAGTATGCTCACTACCTACCTACTTTTTGCCAAGGTAATCCATATAAAAATGCGATACATACTCCAAACGCTCTCTAAGTCTCCCAAGGAATGCACATATTGTGACTTAGGGTAACATCACTCTATCATAAAATATTTCTTTGTCAAAATATCCCGGAGTGAGCCTACAACATCTGCCAGACCTCTCCGTTTTGACAAAGGTACCGCTTCAGAAGCAACGAATAGTATATTTTTCATATATTCCCCTTTCTTAGATGTATCTATCGCTTTAATTTATCTGCCAAATCCTTCATTTCTTTTTGCTGTTTTGTAATACCGCTTCGGTAATCTCGCTTCCGCCTATAAGTCTGGCGATTTCTTCAACCAATCTCTTTTCTTTTACATAAGATATTTCGGTTTTGGTACTGTCCGATCAGTATGCTTTTCTATAAGGTAGTTGTGGTCTGCCATAGCTGCTATTTGCGGCAAATGTGTAATGCATATAACCTGATGTCCTCTTCCTATAAAGCATAAGCTTTTCGGATACCTTTTGTGCAGTTCTTCCGCTTATACCCGTGTCATCTCGTCAAAAATCAGGTATCAACTTCGTCAAGGTCTGCAAGCACCGTTTTAATTACCAACATAATACGTGAAAAGCTCTCCTCCGCTTGCAATCTCCTTAAGGGCTTTTTAGGATTTCCCGGATTGGTACTTATCATAAGTTCAACACTGTCCCTACCCTGCGGAGTAAAGTCACTGAGTTTCTTAAACTCTATGTCAAAATCGACTCCAAGGAAGTTAAGATCATGAAGCTCCCGTATAATGCTTCCCTTAAGCACTCCTGCCGACTCTTTTCTTAACCCGAGAAGCTTATCACAAAGCTCGTTAAGTTTTGCAACCGAGATTCTTTGCTGCTCTTTTATATTCGCTTATCAGTTCTTCATAATTTTCAAGAAATTCAAGTCTTTCTTTTTGCCTTCATATATTTTTGTTGATTTCTTTCAAATCCTCTGAATACTTGCCTTGTAAACTCCTTATTGTATCCTAATCTGCTGTTGATAGTATCAAACTCTTCTTCATTAAAAGTCAAGTTCGTCTATATAATTATATATACTGTGCCTTAGATCCGCACTAATAGATTCTGCATCAAAAAGCTGACTTTCTATATCTGAAAGCTCCTCATCATATTGCACTACCGAGGATATAAGTTTTAGCGAGGGACTTATACCTTCTTCTTCTATGTATGAGCTTATCTTAGACATCGCATCGGCTATTCTTGAAGCGTGATTTTGAGTATCTTTGAACAAGTTCCTGTTCTTCCCCTTCCTTAAGCTAGTGCATCTTCTATTTCTTCTATTTCATATTTTAAAAATTCAGACTTCCCTTCTTCTTAAATTCTCTTCAAGCGTCTCGGAAAGTTTTCTCTTCTATAGCCTTGTATATTCTGATATTCTTCTTTGATATCATCCTTTACCTCTTTGATCCTGTCTTCGCAAATAAATCTATAAGTTGTAATTGCTACTTACTCCAAAAAGCCCATAGCTTTCGTGCTGGCTGTGTATGTCTATCAACAAAGACATAAGCTTTTCTTCCTTCTGCAGCTTTACCTCTCCGTTAATTCTAGTACATTCTTTTGTTTACTGATCTTTCTTGACATTGTAATAAGTCCGTCTTCAGCGACCTCTATATCCATTTTTCTTATTGCATCAGGTTTTTAACCTGTCATTTATACAAAACAAAAAGCTCTGTGTATGCAAAAATCCGCTCCAGCTCTTAACATCCTTCCCGACTTTTTCCAAGTGCCATTTATTGAATCAATAAGTATGGATCTTTACCTGCACCGTCTCACCCGACAGCACCGTCAGACCCGCAAAAACTCCAAATCAACCTGTTCAGTTAAAGCAAAGATTTTTACATGCAACTCCAGTAGCATAATTCTCCTTATTTTTCAAGCATCTTATCGAGCTTTGCCATAACATCGTATGTCAAAGCTATATCTTTTATAGCACACATTATAGTATCATCACCTGCTATACATCCCAACATACCCTCTATGTTAAGCTCATCCAAAGCAGCTGCAACAGCCATATATAAGTCCGGGCATAGTCTTTATAACGTAAGTATATTTTTGTGCCATATCCATAGATACAAAACCTTCCTACAAAACCACTTATATACTTCTTGGCTGCAGTTATCTTTTATCAATACATATTTTTGTTTACCGTCATCAAGTGTAACCTTAGTAAGCTTTTAGGTCTCTTATGTCCCTGGAAACAGTTGCCTGCGTAACATCAAAACCTGCACTTTTAAGCCTGTCTGCAAGCTCTTCCTGTGTCTCTATAACTTCCTTCTCAATCAGTTCCACTATCATAGCATGTCTTAATTTTTCATACCATGTATTCATCTTTCTTTTTTATATTCCAGGACATCTTAGTTCTTAAGTTATCTAAAAAGTACCGCCCTTTAATTTGATAAGTTTGGTTGTATCCGACTCTTTTATAATTAATCTGCTCTTATAGCTTAGACCCTTTTGTATATCTCCGTCAAATACCGCAAAGACCTCCTGCTTATTTTCTTTGAAATTTCTATTTCTATAGTTACTTTCAGGTGCAAGCACTATACTCCTTTGATTGAGTGCATGAGGACAGATTGCAGTAATTATAAAACATTCTTGCTCCCGGCTCTACTATGGGACCTCCTGCACTTAAAATTATAGGCTGTGGACCCTGTAGGTGTAGTAGCTTGATTATACCATCTGCACAATATTCATTCAATAATTCTTTATTAACATAGATCCTGCATCTTATAAACTTTGAACAGGTGTTGCCTGCTATTACCATCATTAAGGGTGCCTGGTGAGATCTTTGAGGCTGCTCCCGATCTTTCACATAGGCATCTATCATCATTCTGTTTTCTATACTCATATTCGTCGGCAACAGCTTATCTACCATATCTTCTATCCCTCCTTCTGCTGCCAAGGCTGGTAAGGTATCCCAAATGCCCAAGGGTGACTCCAGATCAAGGGATATTAAGATATGAGGTGTCTCTGGCAACTCTTATCAAAAGTACCGTCTCCACCTAGGTAATGATGCAATCTATATTCCCGGAATTTTGGAAATCTCAATATCCCAAATTAAGTATTGCTTCCGCCCCTTGCTTTTTAGTACGTTTCATTATGCTCTCAACAACTTTCTCAACACCACTTTTATCACTGTTACCGACTATATAAAAGATTTCATGTATATCACTCCTATCTGAATGCAGCCGTATGTGCCTCATTTACACCGTGTTTATAAAGCTTTTCATCTTCTGCTGAGCATGGATGTATTATTTTTCTTCATATAGCAAAGATATTCTATATTTCCTTCGGGTCCCTTTTATGGGTGAATATGTAAGTCCTATAACATCAAACTATTATCCTGCTGCATAAGTATAAACCGCCTGTACTTACTTCCACATGTACTGCCGCCTCTCTTACAACACCTTTTTCCCACCTTTTTCTCTTCCGCTCGAACTGCGGCTTGATCCAAAGCCACCATAAAAAGCATCTTCCTTAAGCAGTTTCACAGAGTGCAGGTAAAACCTTTTGAAAGAATATAAATATGAAACATCTATAGATGCCATATCCGCCTTTTTCTCTAAGCTTGACTCTCAAGATATCTTATATTGGTTTTTCGAATACTGCAACCCTCTTTCATCATTTCTAAGTTTCCAGTCAAAGCTGTCCACTAACCCACATCTACAGCAAATACCTTCTGCACCGTTTTTGAAGCATACAGTCGGTAAAAACCTCCGGTAGAGGCTCCCAACATCCACTGCAAAACCAGGTTAGAAGACTTATATCAAACTCAGTTGAGGGACTTTCAGCTAAGCCCTCCTCGGCTTACATACTTTAAGCTCTGACCTCGTGTTTTCTATACTCTTATTTTTCCTCAAATAATGCCCCTGCCTTATCTTCTTTTCTGTCCGTCTACATACTATACCGGACATAGTACGCTTTCGCCTTCTCTCTGCTGCTTGCTAAATTTCTTCTTAACCAATAAGAGATCTAATCTTTCTTTCATCAGAGACCTCTTTCTTAAATTTTTGAGCAATCCACTCTCATCCAAATCTCTTATAACAGAGTCTGAATCAATATGAAGTGTTTCTCTTACAAGGATACATCACCATGTTCTACATATTTATCCGGTATGTTTACATGGAATATATCTATATCCTTGTATTTGTCACTTATATAATTCCTCACAGTCAGACCGAAACCTCCAAGCAAAACATTTTCTTCCATGTAGTTATTATAAGGCTGTGATTTTTGCATATAGTAATCAAACGCATATCCGTATCCATAGGCTTTATAAATCTTGCATTGACTAAGCTTACCGAATAACTTCTTTTAAGCTTCTCTCTTACATGCTTTGCGGTACTTACCATGCTCTCCGCAGGCAACTATGGCTGTCTCTTTCTCTTCGTATCAGCTCCGCCCTATACCGTAGCTCTGTTATTTGATTAAATTCACTGGCTCTTATAAGCCTTTCCTCTGGGATACCTTATAGCTATCGGACCCTGCCCTTAAAAGCAAAGTCCAGCATATTTTCAAGCTCAGGCTGTTCTTTGGGCCATCATGCTCATATTCGGTATACAGTTCAGATAAGACAGATCAACTATTCCCTGATGTGTCTCCCCGTCGGCTCCCACAAGACCTGCCCTGTCTATGGCAAATACAACATTAAGATCCTGTGTACATCATCATGTATGATTTGGTCGAAAGCTCTTTGCAAAAATGATGAATATATGGCTACCACCGGTTTTAAGCCTCCGGCTGCCATTCCGGCTGCCATGGTTACGGCATGTTGCTCCGCTATGCCCACATCATAAAATCTTTCGGGAAAATGCTCCTTAAAAAGTTTAAGCCCGGTACCGTCAGGCATGGCGGCGGTAATGGCAAATCACATCCTTATCTCTTTCTCCGATTTCAACTATCTTTTTCGCAAATACATCCGTATAGTCCTCATCCGTCTTCTGCTTTTTAGACTTTCCCGTAACCTTATCAAAGGCGGATACCCCATGGAATTTCTCCGGATTATCCTCCGCCGGCTTATAGCCCTTACCCTTTTTGGTAATTACATGGACTATAACTGCATGATTAAGTTTCTTCGCCTCAGCAAATACCTTGCATAACTTGTCAATATCATGTCCGTCTACCGGTCCAAGGTAAGTTATTCCCATGTTTTCAAAAAGCATACCGGGTATAATAATTGCTTGATGCCGGACTTTTGGCTTTGCTTATACTTTTTATAAGTCTCTTCCCTACATTAGGCACTTTTTCCAGATTGTTATATATATAGGTTTTTAACTTATTATATATGTCTCCTGTCCTTATACTCGTCTCAAGCTAGGATGACATACCGCCTACATTTTTGAAATGGACATTTCATTATCATTTAATACTATAATAAAATTCCTTTTAAGTGCAGCTGCATTATTAAGAGCCCTCATATGCCATACCGCCGGTCAAAGCACCGTCTCCGATAATCGATACTACTAGTTATTTTTCTTTTAGAAGCCGCCCTTGCAAGACCAAGTCCTGCTGATATGCTTGTAGAAGAATGTCCTGTATTAAAAGCATCACAAGGGCTTTCCTTGGTCTTCGAAAACCCGACATTCCGCCGAACATCCTAAGCTCGTCAAAATCTTTTTGCCTTCCGCTAAGTATTTTTATGCGGATATGATTGATGTCCCACATCCCAAATCACCTTATCCTTCGGAAGATCAAAAGCTTTTATAAAGGGCAATGGTCAGTCTCGACCACTCCAAGATTGTTTGCCAGATGCCCTCCGGTCTTGCTAAGCTTTATCTATCAGAAAATCCCTCATCTCTTTTGCAAGCATTTTTAAATATTTTTCTTGACTCTTTTTACATCCGACAGAGCCTTGTATTTTTTTCTAATATCATATTTTTCCTCTTAGCTTAAAGATTCTTTGGATTTAAGATTTTCCGAATTTAAGATTCTCTATCTATAAGTCCTTCCATTATCTTTTCCTCAAAGTTGTTGTGTCCCTGTCAAGGCTAAGAAGTAAATCTTTTGCCTCTCTCGATAACCTCCTACACTCTTCTTTTTGCCTTATCAAGTCCGTAAAGACTTACATAATTAGTCTTGTTATTCTTTTCATCCAAAACCCGGCAGTCTTTCCTAAAAATCTTGGTACTTGAAGTTGCATCAAGTATATCATCCCTGATTTGGAATGCCATTCCCACAGACTTTGCCGCCTCTTCAATTATAGCCAGCTCTCCGTTTCCTGCCATACCGAGTACTGCACCTATCAGCATGGAAGCTTCTATAAGGGCTGAGGTTTTTAAACTGTAGATAACATCCAGTACTTCTTTGTCTATAACTTTACCGGTGTGTTCCACATCTATTACCTCTCCGCCTATCATGCCCTGCATACCGGCTTTATTTGCCAAGATACGGTTTGCCTTTAACATAGCCTTTATATATGGCAGTGAACTTGTTTCAGACTCAAACTTATTAAGCATATCACGGGCTATTACATCAAAGGCTTCTATAAAAAAGGCATCTCCTGTAAGCACAGCCATGTCTTCTCCAAAGGCTACCCATGTTGTATCCTTTCCTCTTCTTAACTTATCGTTGTCTATACAGGGCAAATCATCATGTATTAAAGATGCCGTATGTATCATCTCTATGCTGCCATATAAGATAATACTTTGTTAATATCAGGTTCTTCCGCCTCAAAAACCTTATAACTTTCCCATATAAATACAGGTCTGATACGCTTTCCGCCGGCAGCTATAGCCTCCCTCATTGCCAGGTAAACTTTTTTGTAGTCCTTCCACCTTTGGCAAAATACTTTTCCAACTCCATATCTATACTCTTTACATCATAATCAAATGCCATGTTACCCTCCTTTTTACATTCTATACCTCTTCACCGGCTATTATTTGCATATCTTTTCTATCTTTTTCTATATATATGTGTCGTTAACTCTTTTTCATTCCTTCTTCATATAATTTGAACATATCCTCAAGACCAGTATCCCTTGCTTTCAAGTTTCTTTATAATTTCTTCTATATCGGATATATTATCTTCTATACCTTTGCCTTAGCCATTACTACCACCTTCAGCTTTTTCTATTCTTTCTACTTTTGCTAAAACCCTTCCGTCCGAAAAAGCCAAGAAGTAGCTCTTCTTCCTTTTTACCTCACTTACGGAATTTATTCTATTATACTCCATATCGGTTACGAAGGCATAGCCTAATGATAATTTATCCAAAGGAGATAAGCCTTTAAGTCTTTCTATGTATACTCTTAAGCTTTCCTTATTTTTATCTATGCCATACTTAAGTGCGGAATATAGGCTTCTTTTTACTTCTTTAAGTCTATTATTATAACCTTCAAGTTTGGATGTGGGAGAGTTTATAAGCAAATCTTTTTTTGCCATATCAAGTCTATGCCTGACAACAAAAAGTTTCTCAAACATAAGCTGTTCTATTCTTGAAGAGTATCTTTGCATATATTCCTCAAAACTCTCATAATCCATCACCGCCATATCTGCCGCCATGCTTGGAGTAGCCGCCCTTTTGTCAGCCACAAAGTCCGCTATGGTATAATCGCTTTCATGACCTACTGCGGATATTATAGGGGTCTTGGCATTAAATATAGTATTTGCCACTGCCGTCTCATTAAAAGCCCACAAATCCTCTATAGAACCTCCGCCTCTTCCCACTATAATTACATCAAGATCTAAGGCATCAAGACTTCGTATTCCTCTTGCTATACTGCTTGCAGCCTTTTCACCCTGTACTATTGCCGGATATAAGAATATTTCGACATAAGGATTCTTTCTTTTAGATACCCTTAATATATCCTGTATGGCTGCGCCAGTAGCGGAAGTTACCACCCCTATCCTACTTGAAAATACAGGTAATGCCTGCTTATACTCATCGGCAAACATTCCCATATCTTCAAGTTCTTTCTTAAGCTCCAAAAATCTCTTTGTATAGATCGCTCTATACCGCTTTTTTCTATAGCCCGGGCAAGTATATTGTAAGTTCCGTTCTTCTCCATACACATTAAGACTTCCACTTACAATTATTTTCATTCCATCCTTTAATACAAAATCAAGATTTTTCTTGTAATTTGAAAAACATAATGACTGAAATAGCTCTTCAATTGTCTTTTAAAGTAAAATATATATGCCCCATACTGTGATACTCATAATTTGACACCTCCGCTTACACTGATATTTTTAACAAAAATCTTCACTTATAAGCATTTTTATATAAGAGTTGATTTTGCTTACTGTATAAACCTTAGACATAAACCTCCCACACTGCCATAACTTTATCAAAATAACTTAACTAATTTTACTTGATTTTGCAGTTATAAGATGCAAAAAGGCAAGTCAAATGTTAACATTAGCCTGTCAGATATATGTATAATATGCCAATGAAATCTTTGCTTTCAGGTACATATTATAAATATATATCCAGGCTACCTGAACTGTAACAATCAAGTAGCTACAAAACAAAACATTTGTCAGTTATTTTTAATACTACACAAGCTTTTGCTAAGACCTGTTGACAAAACCGTGCGCCTCATCGCCGGCATATTTTTGGCAAGTTCCACTGCTTTTCGTTTATGGCAATATTGGCAACTATATTTGAATCAAATTTCATCTCATAACAGGCTATCCTGAGAATACTGAGTTCTACTCTGCCTATACGCTTTAAGCTCCAGCCTGTAGTTACTTCGGCTAATTTTTCATCTATATAGCCAATACTTCCTATAATATCTTCCATTCTTTTTTTAAGCTCGGCTCTTTCGGAAAGTTCTATAGCCTCAACTGAAAAAGACTCTTCCTCAGGTTCTTCCTCAAGCTCCAAGTATCTTTCAATCTGTTCAATTCTTTCTTCCTCTTCTTCATAAAATGATATGCAAAACATCATTCTAAGACAATGTTCTCTGAATACCCTTCTGGTCATCAGTTGTCCCCCTGTCAATTTCTATTACTATACCAAACACATTTTCTATGATATATCTTTCATTATACTTTATTACATGAAGATTAACAAGTTATTGACTTATTAAGTGCAAATGACCAAATGATTTTTCTGTAACTTTCTTTTTGTTTCATCATAGAAAGCGCCCTTGCATAATAATCTAGCTGTATACTGTACCTTGTTATAAGAGTATCTTCTTTTCTGACCCTGTCAGTCTTGTAGTCTATTAAAAATAACCCTGTCTTCATACTCTATATAGGCATCTATTATTCCTCGTATAAGTATAGTTTCTTTGAGCTTGATGTGCCTCAACTCGTCAGCCGATATACCCATAGTAAATATCGCCTCTCTTTTTAATATACCCTTCCTAAAAAGCTCTCACTCATAATATTCGCCAGATCCGAATGCATAAAAATTTTTCTATATCCTTTAAGTTTATAAGGCTTTTTATACCCTTGCTTATAAGCTTTTTCTTTTATAAAGTTTATCAATATAGGACGAAAGCCCTGAACTTTCAGCCTCATCAAAATCATATAAGTTGCATAAGTTTATGATAGGCATTTCTCTTATACTTGCCTTATTGGGCTCTGTAGATTTCTTCTCCTTATCCTCATAGAGAATATTTGCTTTTTCATCTATTATAAGGCTTTTTAATGTCAGACACTGAAAAATTTTATGTCAAGGTCAATATCTTTTATATAATCATATGGTTTTTCACCAATTCATTTAATTTAGTATCGTCTATAAGTTTCATACTGTCGAGCTTTTCTTTTTAATCTAAGGGTTTCTATCTGTCTTCATAGCGCATAAGTTCTTCGACCCTAACAAACTCAGTTTTTATACTCTCTTGTCTTTACATCACTTAGCAGCAAAAAGTCAAGGTATGAGCTTGCGTTCATAATATCAAGCATACTGAGTTTATTACTTTCTTCATATGGCTGCACTTTTTCGTACGCCTTGTCGGCAGTATCAATTACGCCGCTAAGTATAGTTTTTCCTTTGCCCTGCTCATTGCAACATAAAGGACTCTTAACTCTTCACCCAAGTTATCTATCCTTTTTGTATTTTAATACATTTTTCTTGATGCTGCTTGACTTTTAATCCGTATTCCAGATCGACATAATCACAGGCTATTCCAAGCTTTGAGTCTGGCTATAATGGCATTTTTATAATCAGAAGTATTAAATCTTTTTATGTAAGCCGCTTACGAAACATAGCGGAAACTCAAGACCCTTGGACTTATGTATACTCATGAGCCTTACAGTATCTTCATACTCCGATACTACCGAAGCCTCTCCGTAATCGGTATTATACTGTTTTAAGTTGTCTATATATTTTATAAAGTTAAAAGTCCCTTATAACCTATGCTCTCATACTGTTTAGCCATCTCTGTAAGCATTAAAAGGTTGGCTCTTCTTATATGTCCGGCAGGTAGTAAGGATACTATATCCAGATATCCGCTACTGTCATATATATACCTTTAATAACTCACTAAGCTCCATATATGAAGACTTTTTTTCTGTAATCAAAAAGCAGCTCAAAGGCTTTTTATCTTTTCGGTATCGAGCGTTAAATATTATGCACATGGCTTGGCACATTTCATAGACCTTATTGCTAGTTTCGTCTCTTCTTTCTCCATGTACTTTCTGTAATAGGCTGTAATAAGTGCAAGCTCCTTTATCACTTAAGTCTATTATGGGTGAATGTAAAAAGCACTTAAGTCTATATTCATATAGGGATTATCTATTGCCGAAAGTATTGCCAGCACTAGCTTTACTCCATGGCGTCAAAATATCCGGTTGAAGTGTTGGCATATGCCGGTATGCCTTCTTTGAAAGTACATCTATGAATTTTTCGCTCTGTCCCTGCATGGACCTTAGTAAAATCACAATATCCGAGTATTTAAGCTGTCTGTAAGAGCCGTCCTCAGCCCTTACCAAAAGCGTATTTTTAAGTTCTTTTATACGCTTTGCAATCATGCTTGCTTCAAGTACTGCACTATCTTCTTCAAAATCGGACTTTTCGAGTAAAAGCAGTTCAGTTTGTGCAGCTGTAGACAATCCGTCTTTATTTATCAAAATCAGCCCCTACATAAAGTGCTGACTCCTTATCATAGTCTATACCTCCCACACTTTCGGACATAATATTAAAAAACAGATCATTTATGCTCTTTAGCACAGTTTCTCTGCTTCTAAAGTTCTTTTTAAGCACTACCTTTACTTCTTTCTCCGACTGCATTTTATCATGGGCTGTATAGGTATTATATTTTGACAAAAAAAGTTCGGGTCTTGCCTGTCTGAATGCATAGATGGACTGCTTTACATCTCCTACCATGAATACATTGCCGTTATCAAGGGCTGACAATATACTTTCCTGAACATAGTTTGAGTCCTGGTACTCATCTATGTATATATCCTTAAATGCTTTGCATATTCTAGGGCAACCTGACTCTTTGACATATCCTCATTGTAGAGGATCTCAAGAGCACAATGTCTCCAAATCGGCAAAATCGGCAACATTTCTTTCAAGCTTTTACCTGCTTAAATCTTACTATAAAGTCCTTTACTATATTTATAAGAGTACTTATTGCCTCTTTTTCATACTCCGCCTCTATCTCAAGGGTTTCTTCATCTCTTATAAAGTCCTTTATAAGCCTTTCTTTATAAATTTTTGTAATTATCCCTTATTCCTTTTTATATTTTTAAGCTCGCATCTGCGTCCTTTGATACCCTGCCTATATTAGGAAAAATCAAACATAAGCAGTGCCTCTCTAAAGTTTTTGCATAGTCTTTTTGCAATACAAAGATTTTTGCTAAGTGCAAGTTCGTTTATAAAGGTCTGCTTATAAAGCTAAGCTCTCCTGTCACAGATGTCTATGGCTCTTTCTATTTCATTTTTAATATCATTTGCATTTTTGACTATATTTTCAACTATATAAGCTTCCCATCTTGTTTTAAAATCCTGTGTCTCATAGCTTTTGAGTATCTCATCAAGCCAAAGCAAGGGTCTTGCCATAGCCATGGCATAGCTGTATATTTCCTGTATATACTCCCTTAACCTGTCATCACTTCTTGCCTTGGTATATGCATTAAGCAATTTTATAAATCCGCCATCATTCTTTTGATAAAGCTCCTCCATAATAATATCCAAGGTTTCAGGCTTAAGAAGCTCCAGCTCCGACTCATCCGCTATTCTAAAAGACGGGTCAAGCTCTATCTTATCTATATGCTCTCTTATTACAGACAGACAAAAACTGTCTATAGTACTTATATTGGCACTGTCTATAAGTGTAAGCTGCCTTTTAAGCCTCTTATACTTATCACTTTCATGGCTTTGTTTAAGCAGCTCTTCTTCAAGACTCCTAGCTATTCTTTCCTTCATCTCCAAAGCTGCCGCCTTGGTAAATGTCATCACCAAAAGCTCATCAATATCTATAGGATTTTTGTCATCCGTGATTTGTCTTATAATTCTTTCTACCAATATAGCGGTCTCTTCCGCTTCCTGCCGCAGCGGAAACTAAAATATGTTTATTTCTTGTATCTATGGCAGCCTGCTGCTCACTTGTCCATTTTCTCGTCATTTAATATCTTCTCCCATACAAGTTCATCTTTCATCTTCTTAAGTACATTATACTCATGCTGTCCGCTCTTTTTATCAAATCCGCACAGGGCGGAATAGGCACAATAATCACAGGCTGTATAGTTTCCTCTTTGAACCGGACTTATACTTATATTTTCCTTTTTGTATATTCTGTGCTATGTCAATGCTTTTTATTTTTAACAAAGTTCCTTAAAGCCTCTATTCTTTCGCTTGAAGCCGTACTTGAACAGTAATCCTGAACTACCCCGTCTTTTAAGCTTACAGGAATTACATCACTGTAAGAGCTTATGTTGGTATCAAGATTTTTTATGATGTCCAGATCCGTATTTACTATACCGCTTGGACGAAAATAGTTAAGCCTTGCCCTTTCTATATCTCTTCCCTTACTGCTGATATCTTCCATGGATATTATAGGCTCGTCAATATTTATATACATAAATGCCGCCGGAACTATTTCCTTATTCGGATATTTCTTTTCAGCAACTCCATAATAACCTCAAGGTAGCTTACAAGCTGTATCTGCTTTCCGTAATATGCAAGATCCGTTTTCCCACTTTGTAGAGCCGGTTTTGATAATCTATAATTTTTAAGCAGTACCTTGTCTTCAAGTTCGCATCATCTACTCTGTCTATCTTTCCTCTAAGTCTTAGTTTTTCCGTATCCGAAAGACTTATATTAAGCGATTTAAGCCCCTCCGCATAAGAAAAAGCTCTTCCTCGTTCCACAGGGGTAAGAAGTTTCCGAGTTTTTATCTGTTCAAGCAATATAACTATACTTTGCTTTGCCATACTCTCAAGTCTTGATAAACTGTACTTTTTGCTTATCGCTGTCCGCATATATGGCAAACTCGGGCAAAAAGCACAGTTCATTTTGCATACAGTTTCAACTGTTTTTATGCACCCTGCATTTTCCATATTTCTTATATCAAACTTATCCTTTGATGAAAGATTAAAAATCTTTCTATTACGGCATGTAGTAAATCTCCTATATCCACAGCCTCAAGACCGTAAGCTCTTCTTTCCTCAAGCCCTAAGCCGTATCTTGCAAAGTAAGAATGAGGGCAGTCTACATACTTTTCATGGAAGTAACGCTGCACTTTATCTCCCTTCCAAAAAGCTCCAGAGCCGTTTTTCTACCAGCGCCGACTCTTTATCTATATATAGATATGCCTTTTTCAAACATTTGCTTATCTACCGTCTTTATAGATGCTTCTTAATTCCACATCCTTAGCACTTTTTATCTTCAAGCTCAAACTCGCCTTTTTAAGTGAGATTAAATCTCTTATAAATGCCTCCTTAAGCCCTGTCTTTTGAATATGTTTTTAATAAAGCTTGGCTGCATTTATCACCTCTACATCTGTAAAAAGTGTCACAGCTATAGCTACTATATAAGAAGGTTTTAATGATTTACCCAAGCTATCTAAGTTTGAATAACTCTACACTCAGGTATTCAAAGGACTTTGTAAGATCTCATATAAAGATAATACCTTTGCACCATCAAATCTTCTTTGGCAGCTGCTGAAAGCTCTATGCCTTAGGGACTCTAGGGCTTTCTTTTTCTCTATCATTTAATATACTGTCGCTTTGCTTTAATTTAGGTATTATACCGTCATTGGCACCTACTATAAACAAGGCTCTTACCCTGTCTATCCTGCTTCTTTTTAAATCTCCGAAAAATACCCTGTCAAGCTTTTTAGGTATCATACTCACACTTATCTGAGCAAAGCCCGCTTCCAAAAGCTCGTGACAACTCTTTGCTGCTTAGTTTTTCACCTCCAAGTAAATTATCAATCTTATCCAGTAATGCTATAAGCTCCTCATATACTTTCTCATATTCCCTTGCATGTGCAAAATCTTTCGCCTCTTCAAACTCCTTGCTTAAGTCAAGCATCTTAGCCTTTGCATCCTTTGAGTCTATAAGCCTTATAAGCTCTTCTATTACCTTTTTTGTGTCGGCGGATTTTGATTTTAAGAGCTTATAAAGAGGCTCCAGATCCTCTACTATTATGTTTTTAGAAATATTTAATTCCTCAATATCGACATCGCTTCAGCTGCTTGGAATATGTCTCAAGTCTTTTTATCTTTTGCTAATCCCTTAATTCCACATATATACATATAGTCATCTATGGAAGCCAGTGTGGGAGTAGTCCATGTCTATTAATGGACATCGGCTGTATCTCATAACGGAGGTGTAAGAAAACCCCTCTTACCACGCTAAGACAGGCTCTTACAAATTCCACTAAAATATTGGAGCTTATACTATGTTATCGTCTATAAACACGGGAATATCGTTCAGTCTGCACTCTATGTTAAATTTATTCTATATAAGAGACATATCCGCACAAAGAATAGTTATGTCCTTATATCTTAAGTCCTTTTCTTTAACCAAATGCATTATACGGCTTACTACCATATCAACTTCTTCGTCAATATTAGCCGCTTTTACAATACCTCTACTTTTTCTCGCATTGATTTTAGAATAGGGTAGCTGTATCTTGAAAGTATTTTTCAATATGCTCTATTGCCTTGCTTTTTGCAAAAGGCGGACTCTTTATGTAGTTTCGTCATTTAAATCAATATATTCTATATTTAACAGCATGCGCCATTACATAACTCAACTATTTTTCATGCATTCCCTTACTCATGTTAAATAAGTCGCTTCATCGGTTTTTCTTTTTATGGCCTCACCCGTTCCTATAGTCACGGTACAGCTAAGTGCTGAACAATGTTTTAATAATTCTTCTATCAGCTATATACTGTATAGGTAACCTGCAACCGTCAAGTATTATACTTGCTCCTTTTATAAAATTGCTTTTCTTTTATATACTTTACAAGTATGTCAGTATTTCCTCAGTACTTTATATACTTATCCTTCATATAGCCTATAAAACCTTTTCATACATAAGGTTAAGATCCTTTAATTTGTGTCTTAAGCCTGTAGAAATATTTTCATTTTTTGATATTTCTTCTATTCTTTCACTGCTTATATCATACTGGTAAAGCTCCGATATCATAGACTTGATATTGTCTATAAAGCCTGTTTTGTCAAATTGATTTTTCCAGACCCCAAGCTCCTTGGATCTGTCCATGGAAAGTTTCCTTATAATCATTACCTTGGCTATATCATCCAAGATATCGGGAGTTACTATACCAAGCTCCGTAAATACTCTCCATGCGAGTCTGTTAAAACTAAGTACATCTATATTGTCGGTTGCATGAAAAGGATGCAGCTGCACTATAGCCTTTTGCGTCTGCATGGTATACTGCTCAGGTACTAATATTATAAAAGTTTTGTCGGGATTTTTTATAGCCTCTTTACAGTTCTTATATGCAAATGTAGTCTTTCCGCTGCCGGAAGCTCCCAGGATAAATCTCATTTTCAGCTACCTCAAGATTAAAATTTATCTTCATATATCCTAAAACCGACTTTTTAATATCTACTTTGTTGCCTATCTTTCATTAATACTGGATATATGTTACAATGTCTAAGTATCCCACTTATAAAACCTTGTGAGATTTGTATAATATATTTAAGCTATAAGATTTTATTGTAGCTTTTACAAGACTAATAAAGGAGGCTTGAAAATGCGAAACCAGTTTACTTACCGATTTGTATCAATTAACCATGTTGCAAGGGTTACTTTTGAAGACAGGCAAAATGAAACCGTTATCTTTGATATGTTCTTTAAATAACCCTCACTCAAAGGCTACTCTGTCTGTGCCGGTTTTGGCAACCGTCATAGAATATATAAAAGGACTGCACTTTGCGGATGAAGACATGCATTATCTTAAAACTCTTAATTTATTCAGTGATAAATTTTTATTTGTCATATCTAAAAGACTTCAAATTTACCGGAGATATCTATGCTATCCTGAAGGCAGCGTAATATTTCAAAGACCCATCATCATGAAAAATTGTAGCTCCGATTATGGAGCTCAACATGAAACCGCCCTTCTTAATATTATAAGTCATCAATCATATTAGCGACCAAGGCATCCCGTGTTGTATTTGCCGCAAATGGTGATACGGTACTGGAATTCGGTCTTAGAAGAGCACAGGGACCTGATGCAGGCATCTAGTGGTGCAAGGCTGCTATGATAGCCGGATGCTTTTGCTACCAACAATGTACTTGCTGGACAGATGTTTGATGTCCCTATAGAGGCACTCATGCACACAGTTGGGTAATGAGCTTTAGTGACGAGCTTACCGCCTTTAGAAAATATGCCAATCTTTATCCTAATGCCTGCATTCTTTTGGTAGATACCTACGATACCTTAAAATCCGGTGTACCTAATGCTATTAAAGTATTTAATGAGATGAGGGAAAAAGGATAGAAACTTAAAAATTACGGTATAAGACTTTCGACAGCGGAGACCTTTCCATCTTCCAGGCGAACAGCCTTGATAATGCCGAGTTTTAAAAAGATGCCATAATTCTGCCTCCAATGATTTGGACGAATCTAATCAGCTCTTTTGAAACTACAGGTGCAAAGATAAGCTCATGGGGTGTCGGAACTAATATGATCACCTCAAAGACTGTCCTGCATTTGGAGGGTGTGAAAACTTTCTGCGTATGTGAAAGTGATAAAAGGCTTTTAAGGCAAAGATTAAGCTTTCCGAAAATGCTGATACCAACCCGGAAATAAAAAGATATAGGATCTATGATGAGATACGATAATAATAGCTGTATCTGCCTTGAGGAAGAGACTTTGGATACTTCAGAAGGCTGCTTCTTTTCGATCCTTTGGATACTTGGAAGAAGACCCTGCTTCCTGCCGACACTTATTATACAAAAAGAACTTTTTAGTACCTGTGTTCACGGTAACTGCGTATATCAAAGTCCTTCCGTTATGGGAAATCAGGGAGTATTAGTAAAGAAGAAATGGATACGCTGTGGGAGAGTCAAGGAGACTTGAGTATCACGGGACCCATATGGATCTGTCACAGAAGTTGTGGGATTTGAAGAATAATTTGTTGAATGAGTATCATAAGTAAGTAGGGAGAAGAAAAGTTCCTTGTAGGTGTTTGTGGTACGAAAAGTTCCTTGTCAATTCAATCTTACTCGCAGTACTTTCTCAAGCTTCGACAAATTTTACAGACTGCGGAACTCACTTGTCTGCCAAAAGCGGGCAGACTGCGTTCAGTCAGTCCTCGTCTGTGAAATTTGTATCTGCTTTATCAAAAGTACTAAACGCTAAGATTAAATTACAAGGACTTTTCTACAGATGGTAGTGCAGGGAGCGGGTGGATGTTACAAGGACTTTTTCTTCCTAAAAGGAAGTGTGGAGAGCAGGGGGAGTTGCAATAGATGTTTATCTTGCAAGGACTTTTTCATCTGAGAGGTACTGGGAGCGAGGTGGTGTTGCAGGACTTTTCTATCGGAGAGGTGTAGAGCGGTGAGCGTTGCAAGGATTTTTCATCTGAGAGGGTGTGGAGAATATGGTTAAGAAAATAGGTATTGTCAGCTTATCAAGCGGTATTTTTAGGAGAGAGTTTTATTGAACACGAGCTTAAAATAGGGTATGGAAGATTAAACAAATATGGTATAGGTTTGAGTTTCTCCCTAATGCACTAAGAGAGGTATAGACTTTCATATAACACCTAAGCAGGGAGCGGAAGATTTGCTGACTGCTGAGGATGATTCCGGGTGATATGATTTTGTATTGCAATAGGAGGATGATCATATAGATTGTTGCCTTATCTGTTTGAAAATAAATGATCAAAAGATGCCAAACAGAAAATATTTTGGGTTTCTCCGACACAACGATAAATCATTTATATGTTGCATAAAGTGAGGCATCAAAACATTTTGTGGACAGGCATACCTGCAGTGTGTGAACTCTCCAATGAAATGTTACCCTAGCACATACTTTGAAGGAGTTGAGTTACAGCAAAGGCAAATCAGTACCTTAAGTGATGTTTTGGTATGAAGAGGGAAGATTTTAGCAAAGAGGCTATAGGAACCGATATGCCTCAGCACCAAAATACCGGTTTTAGTTGATTAAGCGGCAAACCTATATTTAACAGGAAAGATTCTGGGAGGTTGTCTGCAGGTCCATATATTATATGTTTGATAACTACAGATTTGAAGATACGGTAGCTTTATGTAATAAATACGCATTTATTTCCTAAACTTGAAGATTGGAGGGGTAAAATTTGTGCTTCAGAAACCAGTAGAAGAAAAGACCCGAGCAAATTTATTCAGAAAAATAATCAACACTATAAGAGGAACAGGGTATAGTTTAATGTACTCAGGTGTTTGTCAGGAAAACCTCAAAATGAAACATACTACAAAGAGTGCACAGAGCAAATTTTGTTGAAGAGAGTGCCAATAAGAGCTGTCTGTCGTTTATAACCTCAATGTAGGTCGTGCAACATGCCAGACGCAGTATTCCGATTTTGGAGTTGAGGCAAAAGTGGATGTGGGTAAACAGGTAATTGTTTTAATGATTTGTGGGGTAGTTGGCAGCACAAACAATAGTCCAGAAAAGGTTCAATAAAATAATTAACATAAACATTCTATCCGTCTCTGCCCCAAAGCTGCCGACCAAATAGCATTTAACAACAATAGTGACAGAAACACTTTGCGATATAGTTGATAATAGAGAGGACTTCACTACACTTTGCATGAGCAGTCCTCTTTTAGAATCAATGATTTACAGATCTTAAGAATTTTCTTTTATAACACTGTTTATATCATCATTAGCTATCATCTTAGTACTGCTTTTAATTGCCAGTATAACTAACATTGTTATTACTCCGAATATCAGTATGATCGGCACATAATTTAAGTTAAATATTATCTCTTTACAAATAAAGCCAAGTTCATACTCGCTTCTATAAGAACGCACTGGGATAGCTGCAGTATAAATACATGTACCATAGCATATGGCTACATATCTGAAACGATATACCAGAACTCTCCACAAATCATAATCATAGCTTGTTGTCATTCCTGCCGTAGAAAAGCAGTTGAAATTCTCTTTTCTTGCCCTTAAATTACCATGTAGAAAACTTATTATGTGCATTTTGAAAGAGCAAGTGCTATAAGTATAATTTGTGTTCCGAAATTCAAGATATGCTCATTTCATAATTGTTCTCTATAGCTGCCTGTTTTAGTATATGTCATTGCTTGTTGAACAGTCACTTTTAGGAATAGCCACGAAAGATATGATTCGATCACAATTATCAGATGCTTTGTCTAAGTTTTCTTGGCTTTAAGCTTAATATGACAATATCTTGTCGGATCGGCTTTATACTTGCCCGTATTCTTCAATAATAAATTTTCAAGATTTTCCATTGTAGTAAATACATATATACCCTTTTGATTCTGTTGCCTCTGAGTCAAAGAGAAAATATATATAAGCATCAATATGAATAGGCATCTTTTCATCTGCGTTATAGCGAAGTACAAAGAGTCTTTTATTATCGCTGTTTGTCGACTGATATATTTTCTAAATGAATATGGCATATATATTTTCAGGTGTTTTATTCAATGAGATATATTTTGCGTCTTTCCTCCAATTTATTTATATGAATCACTTTGTCAAAATCCTGTTTATGAAGAGCTATATAATATTTACATGCATATCTTCTGCACTATTTATTACCTGATTTCAAAGCATAATTCATCTGGAATAAAATCTTTATTGTCGCTCAAAATAATTTAAAACTCTTGTCCTCATAAACATGTATCTCGTCAATTTCATCTAACAGAATATAGTTCACTGAGTAGTGTTTGTAGCTATGTCTGTAAATAATAAGGCTGTGACAGAGTTGTATTGTTCTTCTTTATGTTTTTCACGTAAATTTCATCAACAGTTCTATAAGATTCTTGAGACTAATACCAATGTCATAACCATAGCTGATAATAGCATTGCAAATATAATTGTTTTATAAGTTGAACTGTAGGCTTCGAAAATAATCTCTTGCTAAAGTCCTCTCAACCTTGCCGGATATTCTTGATTTTTCCATATTTTATGTCGGCAATCCCGTTATTCCCTCGATCACATTAAGTTTTTGCACTCTTTCCAGCCGGAATAATTGCGGATAAATACACGGTTATAAGCTAAAACTACAATAGAAACAATGTTGAAAAAAAGAAAGAAACTAAGTGAGACTTTTGCAGTCCTCATCTTCGAAAATATCCGACTTGTTTTTATAACTTATCAGGTTGTTAACCACATGAAAATATATGTCGTTGCCCGTTAGATACGATACCGCAGTGCCTGCTAAAACCGGAAATATACCAATTTTAATTGCTTTTAATACTTATCATACTTCTAACTTGCTTTTGTGTCCATTCCCTGCACTCTTTAACAAGGCTAATTCTTTTATCTCTCTATTGTTCCATACATTAAAGCTCCGTGAATCATAACAGCAAATAGTAAAACCAATACCATACAGGCTCCGTAAGTTTCAACCCACTCTGCCATTACAGATTTGGGTGGAATGATACCGGATGGATAAATCATTTCATACTCTAAAATATCTTTATTAAAATACAATCTTCCGGTATCCAAAGATTTACTGTAGTCAATTTGAAAATCACTCTAAAATATTTTCGTCAGTTTATATGTATCTCGTGGGCTTTTTATGCAAATAAATACTTCAATGCCATCTGAATTATTAAAGATATTTTCTTGGCTTTTCATCATTCAAAATTCCAATCAAAGCACTTTCTTCAAAACTGCTTTCATAATCACGATATTCACCGACAAAAGTATACTCTTTTCCTGCAACCTTCAGTTTTAGAGCCTGTTTTATAATCTTTATGAAAAACAGAGTTGGACAATCAATTCTTTGGCAAATTTGTTTCTGCCATAAGTAATCTCAAATCCCTTTAAGTCGCCAAAAGTCTTGCCCCTTTCTCAATAATTACTGCATTCAAATCAGTTTGAAATAAACTTATCAAAAAGAGACTTTTTAATATCATCATTTTTCCAATAACTTTTCCATCATCATTTTTATTTACATCTGTAAAGACTTGATAGATCTCTACAGTAGAAACTATTTCATGATGCTGCTCTTCTTTAAGGCAGCTTCTCAATAATAACCGTGCAAGTAAAATGACTGCTAAAAATAGACAATTTAGTTGCAAGTGTATCCTTTTGTTAGTGTTATCTGAGAATAACAGAGTTCATTAATTATTTTCGTAATCCCCTCCCTCTATTTTATTTAATTTTCCGTCAACCATTCTATATACTTTATCACATGAATTAGCCACTTTTTCATCATGGGTAATAATCACAACAGTTGACTCAAAGCGCTTATTTACAAGCCTAAATAAAGTTATTTCTTCTGAATTTCTTCTGTCCAAGTTGCCTGCTAGGTTCATCTGTAATACAATAGCAGGTCTGGTAAAAGAAGACTGCGCAATAGCCGCTCTTTGTTGCTCACCGCCGGACAACTGCTTTGCATCGCTCAAGTTTTTCTTCTATTCCCAATGTAGATATAATCTCATCAAAATAATTTTTATCTTCTCTTTTTATTATCAAGAAGCAACGGTAATAATATATTCTTTCTAACACTGATATTAGGAGCAAAATTGAAAAACTGGTATAAATCACACCTATCTTCTTCTACGGAAAAACTGTAAGCTCTTTGCACCAGTTTTGTTATATTCTTATCTTGAATATAAATCTCCCCACTTTGGTTTTATCTACACCGGCTAACAAATGCAGCAATGTTGATTTACCGGAACCGCTATCACCGATAACAGCCACTAAATCTCCTTTTTGAAGTTCAAAATTAACATCTGAAAGCGCATTCACCTTTACTCGGAATCATATATTTTTAGTTAAATTAATCGTTTTACAATACCATCTTATTAGCCCTCCTTTGTTTTATAAATAAAATATCATTGCAAAGTGACTACAAAGGTGACTGAGTAAGGGCAAAAAGAAAAGACAAGCCACAAAAAGTAACTCATCTTTATCTGCCTGTAAAACCTAAGTTCAAAACTGTTGATGTTTTTCCTCTTGTGTAAACAAGTTCACCTTTTGTTTTTCAATAATAGTTTTTGCCATAGGTAAAACTAATCCCATATCACTTTGAATCTTTGTCCTTATAAAATCTTCGATATATCTTTTTAGATTATCTTTGGATATTCCTTTGCCAAATCTTCGATAACAATACTTTGATAAATATTCGTTTCCTGTCAAATATATCTTTTATCCCCTATATCTTCTGATGCCTCTATCCATTCTTTACAATGTTATAAATCGCTCGTATGTCCATTTCTCTCACAAATCAATTTATAGTCCTTGCCTACAACAGGAATCGTAAAATCTTGATTTGCATTATTCCATTTCTGCTAACAACTTCATCAATTAATACACTGATACTTTCTTTCTTCATCTTTATTGTCTCTGAATCCAAAGGCAGCTAACTTTAATAGAATATCAACCAACTGATAGTAACCTGTTGCTACTTGCATATGCGATTAATATACTCTATCTTAGTGCCCTCATCCTCTTTTTATCAAATCAAGCATAAGCAAAATTCCGGTCAAGGAGTAATTGATGGGCACATGTCCTCTGTATGTCGTAATATTTGTTCTGTTTCGCAGCTTTATCGTGCTAATTCTTTTCTCACCGATTACTTTTACAATTTCGTCTCTAAGTCCTCCAAATTCATCGTCTTCTACTTCGCATGATTATCACATCTGTATTTAGTAGGTGTATTGATAATATATCTTCTATATATATCTTTATTCTATTTTCCCTATATTTATCCTTTTAAGATAAATAATACAAATACGATCCACATTGACAACCAACAAAAGCAAATAAATGTAATTATATCAAGTCTTGAGCTAAGACAAACAGTTAATAATGATAAGAACAGGTTAATGAAAGACTATACAAAAGCAACATGACCTGTTCATCACATGCATCCCTCCCAAATATATCCTATTCCTCTTACCAGTTTTTAATGTAATCCATAGTCTTTCAATTTGTTCCTCAGCCTTTCGCGGTTTACAGGTTAAAGTATTGTCGTTGCTTCATCAGAATCGTGTTCATACCGTATCAATTATTCTTTCTCTTATAAGATGCATTCTGTTTCTAAAAGAAGTTCAAGGACTGCAAACTCCTGCCTGTTCAGTTCCAAATTATCATTGTTTTAACTTCGCTGTCATTGAGCTTAAATTCAAAATCAATTCATTAAATACTATTTCGTTGTACTCATGCCCTTTCTTCTAAAAAGATTATCTATCCTTGCCTTTCGAACCGGCGGTAATGAAAAGAAACTTTTGCAATATATTCGTCCGCTCCATTTTCAAAACCTTTTAAAATATACTCATCACTTCATTTTACAGTAGCATAATTGCGGGTATGCCGGAAATTCATAACTCACTTCAAATAGTCACAGCTCGGGCCGTCAGGCCAGTGCATCAAGTATTGTTAAATTATAATCGCTGAGTCTATCTGTTTGGCGGCTTCTAAACTCTCGAAGACAACCACTTCCACATGTGGCGTTTCATAGAAAGTAGAAACAGCGAAAGATGTGATGCTTATCATCTTCTATCATTGCTATTTTTCATAAAATCTTCTCCTTAAAGCTCGTCATAAGTAATTTGACACTATCAGTGCACCACAATCCCATCTACTTTATCTTAACAATGCTATGATAATACCTTCCGATAAACTCTTGTTGACTGCCCTCTGCTCTTCTAAAGAATAACAATCAAAAGGTGATCATTAACCATTCCTACTGCTTGCGCTAAATGCATATACAATAGTGAGAGCCGACAAACTTAAAAGCCTCTCAAATCTTTGCTTATTCTGTCCGAAAGCTCTGTTTTGCAGGGGACTTCTTCTATTGATTTTCAGAATTGAATTGATAATCGGCTTATGATTTACAAAGCCGCCATGAATGGTTGCTGCAGATGGGTCAAACTCCTCCACATACCTTAAAATAAGCTTCTGCATTGATTGCAACGGACTTCACTTTCAAACGATTGCGTATTATTCCTTCGTTTTTGAAGAAGCTCTTCTTCCTTTCATCATAGTTTATAACTATACTTCAGGATCAAAATCATCATAGGCTACCACAGCCCTTACATTGTTAGCACAGTATTACAGCTAAGTCCTGCTTGCATTCCCTCTAAACAAAGCTTCATCTTGAAATAGTCTTTATCTTCATCTGCAGATACCCGCACTTCTCATCGTGATATTCCTGTTCGTTTATTATTATTCCTTAAAGCACATCTCTTGAGGCCTGCTTTTCCACTAACTACTCACTTAACTTTCCATTGGTGATTTTAGAACAAAGCTACTGTCTCCACTATACCCTAACTTATATGCTTCTTTGTGCATATATTATACTGGATTCATTCACCTACATTTTGCGTAATTATAACGTGATATCTCTGTTGTCATTTAACCAGTACTTTGTAATTATAGTTAAAAGACCATTAAAATACTGCTAAAGAGCAAGTATCTTGGATAGTTTAAGAATATTATAAACTGCTTTTACTAGCTAAGGCTTTAGTGTCATGAGTTATCGTCATAGCCTTCCGCCAAGGTTTGCAGTGTCTAATTCACTGTGCGAGATCTAAAAATACCGCTATTGCTGTGTTGCAAAATCCTATACTCTAATCCTTTGCTTGGCTTTGAATATCGTGTATTGGTTTAGCAAAACATCTGTATGAATTTTGACTATAAAAAGCCTCCTCTAAGCTGCGCATTCACCTGCAGCCAAAGAAGGCAGATACTAGCCAAACCGATGATTGACAGTTTTCGGCTATGTAAGCATTTTAGTTGACGAAGATGATGACCCATCAAACCGTAACCCGAGTTTTATGGCTTTTTATGTCAGCGTAAAACTACGCTTACCTGTCATTTGTCCTCTACACCCCACCTATACTTGAAATAGTGGCAACAGCTGCAACTACAGCTATCAACACCGGTATACCAATTACAAATACTATAATCAAAAGACATAAAATACCTCCTTTTATATATCGAGCTATCTCGTTCTCATACTTATTTACCAAAACCTATAAGTTCTGTGGTTATAGGCTTTTCTCTAGTCTTTATACTTTTCGCCTTGGCACTTATACTCAAAGACTCTTCCACCGTTAGTAACTATTTTGCCGTCTTCGACTTGGTTCCAGCATGGAAACAGTAAACATCCTCTTCACTTACTTATAGCATCAAGTCCCTCTATAACAAAGCCCTTTTCATAGACTACAGGATAGCCCTTAACTTGCAAGTACTACACAGACAGCCACATTATCTTCAAACTCTATATCTACATTTTCAAGTTTTCCGTCTATGACCTCTACTATATCTACAAATCACTCCTTAGTCTTGGAAGTACAACAGAGTTTCAGGATCTGAATCTTGCATTATACTCAGCACCTTAGGACCGTCTTTGGTAGCATCAGTCCGAAGAATATGATTCCTTTCGAAACTCTCTGCCGCTTTCTCTCATGGCATCGACTGTTTTTGATAAATATGCTTTTTACAAAACTCATCCACCTCTTTAGTATAGAAAGGACTTGGGAGAAATGTGCATACCGCCGGTATTGGGTCCTTCATTATTATATAAGCCTCTTTTATGATCCGGGCTGAACTCATTATCTTAATAGTCTTACCGTCTACAAAGCTGAGTACACTTACCTCTCTTCCTTCCATAAACTCTTCTATAACTATCTTGTCTCCGGCTGTGCTGTGCTTTTTATCTACCATAATTTCTTTCAGAGCTTCCATGGCTTCTTGCTTATCCTTGCATATGTGAACACCTTTACCCAGTGCAAGTCCGTCCGCCTTTTATTACAGTAGGATGCTTGCAGCTTTCAAGATAAGCAGCCGCCTTATCATAGTTATCAAAACACTCATACTCCGCTGTAGGTATGGAGTACTTTTTCATAAGCTCCTTGGAAAAAGCCTTGGAGCCTTCCGTATCGCCGCAGCCTTTCTCGGTCCGAATACCCTAAAGCCCCTCGGCTTCAAAGGCATCAACTATACCGGCACATAGAGGATCATCGCCTACCTACATGCTTAAGTCTATTCTTTCTTTTTTTACCAGGTCTATTAAGCCTTCAAAGTCCATTACGGATATGCCTACACATTCAGCGAGGTTTGCAATTCCTGCATTTCCGGGTGCGGCATAAATTTTTTTAACCCTTTTGCTTCTTGACAGACATTCACATGTGCGTGTTCTCTTCCGCCTCCGCCTACTACTAATACTTTCATACTTCCTCCCGCTTTTTTAGGGCAGCGGCAATCATATTGATAGCCTCAGGCAATATAATATGCTCCGCCTCTTCCATTACCCTCTTTTGTAATATTTGAGGTATCTTCCTCTCTTACCTCTACAGCCTTTTGCAGTATTATAGGACCTGTATCCAAATCTTCATCCACATAATGTACGGTAGCTCCGGTAATCTTTACTCCTCTTTTAAGGGCCGCCTCATGCACATGTATGCCGTAGTAACCCTTACCGCAAAAACTTGGTATAAGTGAAGGGGTGTATATTGATTATTTACCTCCTGAAGTCCCTCAATTATTTTTAGCAGGGACAGCAGAGAAATCCGGCTAATACTAATAAGTCCAGCTTTGCCTTAGTTAAAACACTCAAAAAGAGCCTTATCATAGTCTTCTTTAGAAGAAAAAGCTTTTAGGCACTATAGTTTCGGTTTTGATACTGTGCTTTTTGCCCTTTCAATGGCATAGGCGCTCTCACTGCTTGAAAATAAGCTAAACTCTACTGTATCTTTTATAAATTTATTTTCTATGGCATCAATTATTGCCTGTAAGTTCGTTTCCTCCTCCGCTTACAAGTACCCTAAACTTAGCATAACTCAAGCTCTCTGCCGGCTCTTATATAACCTAGTTTTATAAGCTCAGTCTCTCCTATGAAGAAAAGAACTTCGAGAACTTTTTGAGCTTCTCCACCACTAGCAACAATGCCTATACCCATGTTAAAGGTATTATACATTATATTTTCTTTCAATATCTCCTGTTTTTCTTAAGTAAATTAAATATCTCAGGTACAGGATATGCCCTTTTTCAACTACCGCATCATAAGTAGCGGTCAACATTCTCGGTATGTTCTCGTAAAAACCTCCTCCGGTTATATGTGAGCAGGCGTGTATCTTATCTTTGCTTCTTTTACCGCCTTTGTAATGCGTTTATCAAATCTGATAGACGAGCAGAGCTTCTCCAAGAGTTTGTCAAAGGCTGTCATAGTGCTTGATAAAGACTCCTTACTCATATCAAATACTTTTCTTACCAATGAAAAAACCGTTGCTGTGAACACCGCTTGAGGTTATACCTATAGAAAGTATGTCGCCTTCTTTTAAGCCTGATCCGTCTATAGGATCCTTTTTATCCGCAACACTACTACACAAAAACCTGCCAAGTCCTTACTCATCTTCGGCGTACAAAAATCCCGGCATTTCAGCAGTTTCACCGCCTATCAGGCTGCACCTGGAAAACTTACAACCTGCCGCAACACCTGATACTATATCCGCTATTCTTTTGCGGGTATATTCTCCGCAAAGCTATATAGTCAAGGAAAAATACAAGGCTCGGCTCCTGCACAAGCTTCACATCATTTACACACATGGCAACACAGTCTATTCCTATAGTATCATGTTTGTCCATAATAAACGCAAGCTTTCAACTTAGTACCTACCCGTCAGTACCTGAAAGTAAAACAGGCTCTTCCATATCCTTAAAAGCCTTTGCGGAAAATGCACCTGAAAACCCTCCAAAGTGCCCCAAGTACCTCAGGTCTTAAGGTCTCCTTAACATGCTTTTTATAAAGTTCGACAGACTCATAACCTGCCTCTATATCCACACCCGCACTTTTTATAATCCACGATTCTCCTCCTGTATTAAAAACTTATATTTATTATTTTTCTTAAGATACTCTTTGTAACCTATTGCTTTAAGCTCTTCATCCTTTGCCACAACTTCCGCTTCCATTTCCTTAGAAAATTGTTTTAACTTACCAAGCAGTTCCATGTCTGAAACCGCAAGTATCTTGGCAGCAAGTATACTGGCATTTTTACCGCCTCCTATAGCCACTGTAGCGGTAGGGTATTCCCGAGGGCATCTGCACTATGGAATAAAGTGAGTCAACTCCTCCAAGATCCGAAGTTTTGATAGGAACTCCTATAACAGGCAGTGTAAATAACGCTGCACACATTCCCGGAAGATGAGCCGCCTTTCCCGCTCCTGCTATAATAACCCATATACCTCTGTCGTAAGCTGTTTTAGCCCATTCAAAGAATATGTCCGGCTCTCTGTGTGCTGAGATTATCTTCATCTCAAAATCTATACCCATTTTCTCCAAGAAATCAGCCGCCTGTGCCATAACGGACATATCCGAATCGCTACCCATTACAATACCTACTTTTTGCCGTGTATCTCCTTTTTCCTGCCGTAAGGCAGAATAAATATCAGTATAATTTTTATATCACTGTGAAGTAAGCCACTCTTTATCTTAATAAGTACATCTTACAACTATTTTCATTACAGTTTTGGCGGATCGTTTCATCTTCGTTAAAAACTAAAAATATTTTAATTTTTATTTATAAATCAGGCGAAAATAAATTTTTGCAGTAGCCTGATAGCTATGGATGTAATATACACCGGTATATTACACATGTATGGCTAAGCAGCCTGAACTGTAAGCTGTTTTCTAAAAACCCGGTTCAAACATTTCATTTAACTCTTCCAAGCCCTCAAGTGCAAACTTTGAGTCCTTAATAATATATATCTCTTCTTTATCGGTATAGGCAATAACCGCCTCCAATTTCGTCATAGGGTATGGTTATATCCGTATGACAGTTATAATAAGCCTTGAACCTGTCCTCATGCCTTAGGGCGGAGATTTCATTTTCCCTTGCCACAATAGCTTTACCGTCAGGATTATAGGTCATAAAGTCTTCCTCATGACTGTAGCAGGTATCTCCAAGTGCAAAGTGCGGACCGGTTTTTTCCACTATCAGTATAGGAAGTTTCCTGAGTATATTATACTTTCTTGCCATAGTATAGGCTAAGGTATTGGTGCCTATGGCAAACTCACCCATAGGAAGAGTATCGTGCTTTTTAAGTATTACTTCTTTGATAAGCTCTTTATTTTCCTTTTCTTCCTTAAAATTCTTACAATTATAAGAAATGAGCATACCGTCCTTAAACTCAAGCTCCAAGTCCTTAAATTGATAATCTCCTATATAGACATTGGACACCTGTATAATACCCTTAGTTCCTTTAAGTAAGGGCGAGGTAAATACTTCTCCTACCGGAATATTGACATCTGCGGTACAATTCTCAAAATTACTTTCTTTATTCGGATCACTAAGCTTATGTAATTGCACCCTTATATCGGTTTTATTTTCTCCCTTTCCGATTACCCTTACACTGTGTGCCTTGTCAAGATTATCTATAATTATCTGCTGCAATCTCGTAAAAAGTCCCGAATCAAGAGTATTGATTTTTATTATTTCCCTAAATATTTCTTCATAATCTTTTGCAGTCTTTGCAATATCAGGCAGAGGCCAGGCAATGATTGTAAAAGCTTATTTCTTCCTCGTTTATATATTTGTCCAAAAGTGCAGCCTGCTTTGCTCTTACGCATCTATAAAAAGCTTATTTTTTCTTTTTCGCTGTAAATATAAGCATCCTTTGAATTTTGAGGTTCAAAAATCATCTTCACCGAATACTTCCAAAACCGCAGGACCTGCATACAGTGCCATATCCGCTTTTAACTTCTCGCATACATTCTCGTATATGGCAAGTTTCCTGTCTAAAAAGCCTTTTAATAAGTTATGGCATTGTCATATCTATGGTCATACTCACTGCTTATTGGCACTTGCACTTTCAGTCCCTATATTTCTGCCCGCTGTCTTATCCGAAAGTCTGTAAGGTGCAGACATTATTATAGCTTCAAGCCCATTTGCCTAAACTCTGATATGGCTTCTTTTAGTTACTCGTTCAAAACCTATATAATATCTTATAAGTACATATAGAACTTAAAATCCTTTTTGCAAGCTCAAAACCTCTTTCATAACTCTTTGACATAGGCTCTTGCCATCTTTTTACAGTATCCTCATCAAGACTTGCTAAAAAATCTTGCAAGCTCGATCTGAGGTTTGATATATACACTCCAAACTTAAATAAATATCTTGGATCGCTAAGGTCTGAATTTGTAATAATATCAATATAGTGTCTGTCTTTTAAGGTAAATGTGTTCTCTATCCTCTCTTCAAGTTTATATCCAAAATAGTCAAGAAAATGCCAATAAATAAGTTCTTCTATACTTTCATTGTCAAACTCATCTTCATCAAGACAGGACTTGGTATAGATTTCCAAAGCTCAAGCATACTGACATACGAACTAAAGTCTTTTCTATAAAGCATTTGTATCATATTCTTAAGTTCATATGCCAATAAAAGCCAAGGCTCTTCCGGCTTTAGGATACTTTTTTGCATATAATCGGGATTATGTGAAAGCTCATAATCACTCTCGATTCCCTTATACAAAAAGGCTTTGAAAGATTTTTAGGTTCTTCTAAACTTAAATCATCAGATCCTTATCCTTTAACGCTATGCTCAAAAATAAAGTCTGCAAAGGTTACAAAAATACTCATTATATATTGTTACATTTTCTGATTTTATCTGTTTTATTCTATCAATTGCTAATGTAAGTCTTTCCATGTCTATCCTCTTTGCCCCAAATATATCAGCATAAACCATATTAAAAATTGTATACCGCTGCTATCGGTGCCACATAGGAGCAAGTGTTTTACATTCTTTTCATATATGGAATTTATAGAGTAAGTAATACCCAGTACAGAAAACAGTATAGAGGTAAATGCATAGGCTGATACATTAAGCTCAGGATTGCCTTTTGTTATCCAAAAGTCAGCTTTATGGCTATAAGCATAGCAACAAACAGCTACAAGGGCAAAATCATAGCTTTCTTACTGTTTTTGCAAATTTCAAATGAACGTAATTTACCAAGTCTTCGTTCAATTCCACCTTTTTCTATCCTCAGGAAAGGAAAACTTGGCTTCTTCAATATATTTCTTTTCTGTATTTATCAAAATCAAGCATCACTCATCCTCTTCCTAAATACAAGAAAGATAATATGACCTATTAAACTTCCTATCGAATTAAGTAAAATATCATCCACATCAAAACTTCCTACATTTAATGCAAACTGTACACACTCTATCACGAATACAAAAGACTACGGTTATAAGCAGTGTCTTGAAAATATTTGCCTTTTCTTTCCTATAATAGGAAGTATAAAGCCAAATGGAATGAATATAAGTACATTTCCCACTACATTTAATAAAAAGGCATATATACCCAGAGTATTCCTATACACATAGAAACGTCTGATTTCCTTAAAAAGTTCCAAATTATATCTTCTTTCACCGCTTATATCGGTTCTTCGAAAGATTCGGCAAACACCAAAATAAATCAATAAGCTATATAAAGGATAAAACAAATAATTCCGAAAATCTTAGTTTTTCTTTTTACATTGTTCATTATAAAACCCTAGAAATACTATGTCATCCTTTTAACAATAATTTACTTCCTATATATGATTGATACGATTCCTGTAGCCAAAGCCTAAAAATTATCATAATCACTCCTATTATTATACTCACTATTCCGGAATTTTTCATAACATTATAAATTTTCCATCATCTCCTCCTTAGCTAATTTATATATAAGCTCTATTTTACTCGCATGTATATCATAATATGCATCTATACGATTCTTTATTTCATCGTTTATTATTATTTTACCCTTATATATTCTTTATTATGCAAATGTTCTATAACTTCTTTCATAGTAACTATGGCTGCAGTCTTTATTTCATACTTATCACTTATTTCTTTCCAGTGCGCTCTGCTCACCCTTTCCTCTCTCACATCTGTCTACACTGACAATAAGCCCCTGTACCTTTGCACCCAAATTCTTTTAGTATGGGCATGGTTTCTTCGATAGATGTACCTGCTGTAGATTACATCTTCTATTATAAGTACCCTATCTCCCTCTTTTATACCGCTTCCAAGCAAGATACCTGTATCACCGTGATCCTTTACCTCTTTTCTGTTAGAGCAGTACACCTTACATCCTGAGAGCTTAAATCGTTAAGCTTCATACTTGTAGCAACAGATAGTGGAATGCCTTTGTCATGCAGGTCCGAAAAGCACATCAAAATCACTGCCGAAATTAGCCTCTATAGCCTTGGCATAGTAAGTTCCCAGACCTGATAGCTGCAAACCGCTGCAATAACAACCTGTATTTATAAAAACGGAGTTTTTCTGTTGCTGAGTTACAAAGTCTCCAAATTTTAATACCTCACAATCTATCATAAATTCTATAAAATCAATCTTATACTTTTTCCATACTTATACTCCTACTTAACTATTCCTCTTATCTCGGCTATAGTTTGATATAGAATTTTTGCTGCAAATACTCTTCTATACCTTCTACTATTTCCAGACTTGCATAAGGATTGTGAGAAATTTTGCCGTACCTACACTTACCATACTTGCTCCTGCCATAATAAATTCTATGGCATCTTCAGCAGTAGTTATACCGCCCATCGCTCATAATAGGTATATCTACGACCTGTGCCGCCCTGATACACCATTCTTAGGGCTATCGGCTTTATGGCAGGTCCCGACATTCCTCCGGTTTTATTGGCAAGTACAAACTTTCTTTTATGTATATCTATCTTCATTCCGGTAATAGTATTTATTAAAGATATCGCATCCGCTCCTGCCTCCTGTGCCGCCCTTGCCATTACGGTTATATCGGTTACATTCGGAGATAACTTCATAATGATCGGCTTTTTTGATCTGCTCTTAAGTGTACTTGTTATCTCTTTTATAAGATCCGGTGACTGTCCGAAGGCAATACCTCCTTCTTTAACATTCGGGCGGGAAATATTGATCTCAAACATATCTACAGAGCTTTCGGACAACCGCACCAACCACCTCTATATATCCTCAATAGTCTTTCCGCAGACATTTACTATTATACCTGTATTCTGCTGCTCTAAAAAGGGTAGATCCCTCTCCATAAATACATCTACTCCCGGATTTTGTAAACCTATTGCATTGAGCATACCTCCATACACTTCGGCTATTCTGGGAGTAGGATTGCCTTCCCAGGCTACATTTGACACACCCTTGGTAGTAACTGCTCCAAGTTTTGAAAGCTCTATAAACTCGGAGTATTCTCTACCGGATCCGAAGGTTCCGCTTGCAACCGTAACCGGATTTTTAAACTCTTTCCCTGCTATCTTTACTTTAATATCTGTCATAGAACTATCTCCCCTGCCTCAAATACAGGTCCTTCCTTGCATACACGCTTGTTGTGCGAGTTTGTATATGCATCCCTTTCTTTTGACTTGCATACACAGGCAAGGCAGGCTCCGATACCGCAAGCCATTCTTTCTTCAAGGGATAAAAAGCAGTCTATATTATTTTCAACTGCAAAGTCTTTTACCGCCTTTAACATGGGTGTGGGACCGCAAGCCATAATGCAGTCTGCTGACAAGTTTTTTTCTTTTATTATGTCAATAACATTGCCCTTGGTTCCTACACTTCCATCTTCAGTGGCAATATGCACAGTAGCATACTTTTTAAACTCATTTGCCAAAAAGGTTTCTTTATCTCTATATCCCAGCAATACGTTAGGCTTTACTTGCATACTTTTAGACAGCTCAAGCATCGGCGGTATACCTATACCCCCTCCTATCAATATGCTTGCTTTGTCAAAGGTAGTAAAACCGTTTCCCAAGGGTCCCATTATCTCAATCAACTCACCTACCCTATACTCGCTCATGATTTTTGTACCGCTCGTTTTTGAAGTAACTCTGTATACAAGGCGTATACTGTCTTCATCTTTATCAATCTCACATATACTTATAGGTCTTGGTAAGAGCTTGCTCTTATCGTCAGTATATATAAGTACAAACTGACCTGCACTTGCCTCCCGAGCAATGTCCGGACAAGAAAGCCTCATATCATATATATCGGCAGCTATATTTTCATGAAAAAGCACTATTGCCCTTCCCTTATACTTACTCATCTTTACTCCTTACAAGCACTGAAGATATATCTTTTATCATATCTTTAACCGCTTCCTTGGCAGCCAGGTCAAACTCCGCTTCCGAAAACTTTGACTTGTATTTTTCCTGTTTGTAGGCGGCTATAATTCCCCTTGATGAATTTACTATAGCTCCAAGACCGTCCTCATCAAAAGCAATACCTCAAATCCTCGACACCTGCTCCTTGAGCACCGTATCCGGGAACTAAAGTATGTGGTCTTAAGTCTTTTTCTAAAGCTTTTACTTATTTCGGGATAGGTTTTCGACTTCTGCAGCTTCATTGAGGTATTTCCATCCATGCCAAAAAGCTCCCCACTCTGCTATACTGTCCGCCACTTCTTCATAAAGTAATTTACCGTCATTTAATACTTTATCCTGAAAGTCTTTTACTTGACGGATTGAGGTCTTAAGCAGTACAAAGATTGCTTTATCTTCTTCATTGCACACATCTATAAAAGGGCTTTTATTCCGTCTATTCCAAGATAAGGGTTAACCGTAACCATATCCGTATCAAAAAGGCAAATACTTCACCTTCTACATTTTATGCTTCCTATATGCCCTCTTGCATCAGGCTAAGGATGTAGAGCTATATCTCCTCTTTTTATATCTCCTATTACTAGCAGTCCTTTGTCCTTTCGCAATATCTTGCTTTGGTTTTTCATATACTATAAGTCCGTCTATTCCAAGCTGCTCATACATGGCTATCTGCGGTTTTACAGCCGGTATCAAATCACAACAGGCATCTATTATATTAAATTCAAAAACTTTCCGCAACAGCTCTTGGATTTTCCATAGATTTCATAGTTTTGAGTTTAATAGAGGCAGGAATCAAGTCCGGCATGGGGTCAAGTCCTACACATATAGGTGCATTGGTTTCTGGATTCTTTTTATCAATTTGCTTATCATTTGTACTCTTCTCCTTTAGATGGGCGATACAAAGCTTTTTATCTAATTATTGGGAATTATAGCATATAAATTAATGGCTGTGAGAACTCCTGATGTATCATTGATTTTTAACGGACCTCAAACTGCTCATGGCACATTAAGATGTCATAGAACATTAGAATTAAATATCTCAGCCAATAAAAAGTAAAATGCAATTATTTTCTATACTGTAAGCACCATATTTCTAACAAAGGTAGTTTGTATTCTTTGCGGGCTGTCGATTAAAGAAACACTCCTATTTCCAATCTTTATTTATGGTATTTTAAGACTTTGTGTTGTAGTATTTAGTTTATGGATATATATGTATATGATAGATAAAAGACAAATAGAAGATATTAAATTACTTGTAGATGAAAGAAAAATTATGAAAACAGCAGTTTAGAGTTTCTTTATGATGACAAAGACTCTACTTTTGTGTTTGATTTACGATAATGATAAGTTACTTTTTGCATGGCTCTTAGCGTTTTATAAATACGGGCGGTTATGAGCTTATCTTTTCTCTTCCTAATGAGAATGAGAAAGAGCTTTTTAAGAGCTGCCTTGGATAGATTAAGGCTTTATATGAGGACTAGCTTTTCAGTGTCTTTTGCAAGAGATTTTACTCTTAAGTGATACCGATTCAGGCGGTGAAACGCAAAAGAGCTTGATTTTCTCCTTTGTTTAATAAAGAGTTTTATCTTTACTGTGACTATGAAGGTTTTGGGACTTATGATAATAAAATATGCTCTAATATAAGCTTTTGATTTGGGGGATTTTATAACTTATCATACATTTCTGATGAAAGAAAGGGTTATGCGAAATTCTTGAAAATTTAATATTACAAAGGATTTTCCGAGGATACATTTTTATCTGTACGGTATGTAAAGGAACATACAGAAATACATGCCAGCCCTCACCCTATATAGTACAAACTGCTTTATGAAGGAGTTTCAAAAGATACTGCTTCAAGTGTAGCGGTTTTAATAAAAGCGGCTTTAAGTCTATACAAAGGCTTCGGCCTTGTAAGGCATATCAAGGAAACATCTTATTATAAAGTAAGGGACTAGCGCCTACTGCACCGTGGGTCCCTCATCCGTTTGTGTATTGTGAAACTAAATGAAAGTTTTGATTTTATAAAAATCTACCCACTCAAGATTTCCAATTGTTTCAGGTATTTTCTCTGTTATAAACTTTATAGGATCTTTATCCGGACTAAAGCTTGGAATCCTTCCCTAAAATTCTCACCGGCAAGAGAGATATATATATTTTATAAGGTCCGATAAAGCTTCAACTCACAAGTTTGCTGTCTTTTCTCATCTATAGCTGTACAGCCTTTTATTAAGTCACTTTACCTTTTCATAAAACTCATCTTTGAAGTCCGCAAATGAAATACGACATTAATATCGGCAAATAAATCAAAGGCTACATCACAAATAATCTTAAGCTCTTTCTTCCGAATAATTGCACATCCACTGTTTTAGTGCCCTCTCAAAAAGTATACTTCGGTTGTACGGCTTTTTAATTTTCTGAAGATTACGTCCTTGATTTGCCAATTATAAACCATATGTTGCATTACTCCAAATAACTTACTTTTAACTAACTTCACGGCTTTCTACATCCTTTTCAAGTAAAGCACCTACTACGGTATCTTCCGGAACATAGGCTACGACCTTTGACCTGATAGCCTTGCAACCTCGCTTTCAAGCACACTTGTGTGCACCCTGGGGCATCATAGGTGTATATTCCTCTATACGCTCTCAAAGGTTCATTTGTATTTGCTGCCGAGTATATGGCAAGATTTCCACCCTTCGAATGTCCTGTAAGTATAAAAGAACCGCTTTAGTTATCGAGAGCTTCTTCAAGGTATTTGCAGGCAAGCTTTTGTGCCAGTATCTTGTTCATATATGACATCTTGAAATCCTCCTTCCAGGGATATCACATTGTCGTCCGTACCTCGAAACTTATAAAGGTTTTATACTGGGTACTTTGAATTACGGTAGCACAAAAACTGCCTTTCTTTTAAGATAATCGTGTCCTCTTTGCAACCGCATAACTGCACATCTGCATATCTTCTTGAACTCAGCAAGCTTTAATAATTTTACCTCTTTTGTGCAAACAGTATATTATTGGTCTTAAGTTCGTTCTCATGCTCTATAATAATATAAAATATCCTTTATCCTACATGCCTCTTAAAATCAAAACTCTTCATCACAACTTCACCTAAGGCTACATAGCGAATTCATTTTACTGCCATAATATCCAAGATAAGACCACGCCTCCTAAATGAAATATTTTATACTTTTGCTACATAATTATTAATGTTAGGTATAGACTTTGCTCCCTTTTATTAAATGCTTTGTAATACAAGCAATTCTTACTCATCTGCAAGTGGCCATACTCTTTCTTCATCAGTTATCTACATCGTAGGCTTGGCTGCTAGCTCATACTCTTCATCAGTCGATATTGCTAAGTTCAGGCTGTCCTTCCTCATCCTCACTATACCTGTAAGATACACCTCTTCCGCATCTTCATCCTCAGGCATTACTGCGATATATTCCCTATCCTCGACCCTCAAAGTAGTGAAAGTACAATACATTCCATAACTCTGTCAGTCATCCAAGTTATACTTACTCTAAGCTCTTCTCCGTCTCCAAAAACTCTTCCTCTATCATACTCTCCCTCTTCTTTAGAAAATCTTTGACATATTACATCCCTCTTATATGAGTATTGCTTTTTAATTTTCTAAGTTCATTATATTTATTAAAATGCCTTTTGTAACATTATCATTTGCAATTTACCCAAATGATATGCCCTCATAAAATTTATAATATCCGAGTCTACCTCTTGCTGTGGTTTACTGTAATAACTGTCCGATAACTATAAGGATTACCAATGCACTTCCTTCTCTACGATCTCGGTATATAGGCACTGAAACTATATTGACTTTTTCCAAGATACTCTGACGATCTGCACTTACCTGCGCTCTCTTTAACTTCCCTAAGTGCAGTTTGTTCACATGATTCCCCGGACTCCACTGTTCCTTGGAAGTACCCAGCCTCATATCTATTTTTATAATTTTTATATATGCCAGTACTTTATTTCTAAATATCACCACACCACCACAGCTCTGTAGCCTCTATCATGCTTCCCTCCTGTTTTTATGTGTGCGTCTAAGTACAAGTATATATTATAAATATCCATATGTCAAATGCCTGTGTATAGCCTTTCTAAATAATTATACAGCAGCTTTTTGCTTATATCAGTGCTCTTGAATAGCCCTATATGCCTTTGCACCAACCTTATTCTGCAAATTTTAATAAATTTTACTCGATTATTTTGTACAAAATCGATAACTGCATTTTTCACTCCACACCTCTTTTAAATGTCCCTTGGTATGAGCTGCAACTGTCTCTGAAACATTTTCGCAAGCATAAGCCCACATAGTCCTTTCATAACTCTCTCGACACCCGTCTCATCCTCGGTACTGAAACTAGATCCTACTATCACCGAGGGTCTTTAGTGCCATTACCTGCCTTGACAAACTTAATGTGAAAAATGTCTTTGCATTATATATGGTATTATAACAAAATGTGCACTTGTTCTTTACAGGCATCTTCGTTATACCTGTCTTTTTAGTATAAGTGTTTCAGACTTTTTATCACAACCTGTACTTGTACACTGTGCTGAAACCATAAGCGGAATCCTACCATACTACTCAGGTCTCCATACCCTCAGGATCTATCTTCTTTAACCTGTTGATATTAAGTTCAAGGGCAGGTAAGCCTGTCTCGCACCAAGCTCTCTTAACATCCTTTTTGATACTGAGTTAAGCGTATATAAATATAGTCGAATATATAACTCCATCTTCTTTACTTCCCAAAACCATATTCAGGAGCAGCCTCAAGGCTTCTATAATATATCCGTCAAATCCTGCCGCTTTCAGTAAGTCCATGTTGAAAAATACCTTTAGCGTGCAATCTAAATATATGTGGGGTGTGGGAGGTTGACTTTTAAGCCAAGTTTTTGAATCCATTTGTATAAAAGCTCCAAAGCTCTAGGTGCCATGGTGTCAGCCTCAAAGCTGATTTCTTTTATATTAGTGTTATTGACTTTTTCCAGTATTCTAAGCATGGTATCAAGTTGTCTCTTTCACAAACCATGAATAAAGTCTTTTCTTCAAGTGTATTAATATTTATCGCCTTTTCTTCATTTTTCAGGCTCTTTTCGTAAACTTTTTCCAAGTATCTTTTGCCTCCAAGGCATCTACTGCACTTCTTCCTCGGATCATTAAGAAGCTTATTAGCCAAAAGCCCTCATCAAGCTCTATATCTAGTTTTAACTTCATAAAACGTATTTCCATCTTTAAGAGCTGCTTTGCTATATCATCTTTGTAGCTGACCTGCTTTTTAGCCTCATCCGCTTCAAAGTATCTACATTACTGTAAAATCTCACCCAAAATATTTGTGTAAACTAAGCTGCATGGCTTTTATTCTTTTTAATAACAGCCTTTACATCATGTCTATCTTTTTAATACTTTCCACATAGGCTTTTCGTTTTATCTAAAAGGCAAAAAGGCTTCATCCGCCTTGTTCTTCTTAAGAACTTAGTAGGGACTATCATATCTTTACCGTTGTGCCTAGGCATAACCTTGGGTCTGCCCTCCTCTGTCAAAAAGCTCCAGATAGTCTTTCCTGTCAGCATCCTTTACTTCATAGGCACCCTGCCTTTACTTAGATATAGGTCGACATACTTTCTCCATATGCTTACAACTCCGGCAGTATATCTTGCAGACTTCATGCGTCCTTCTATTTTTAGAGAATCAACCCCTGCCTCTATCATATCCGGAAGCACATCCAAGCTGCATAAATCCTTACAGCTTAGCAGTTTCTTGGAATTTTTGGCATTTATCTTTCTCATCCGCACTTAAAGTTTCACCCTCGCTTTTTAGATTTATGTAAGTTAAAATCAAGCTCGGCAGGTTTGGGGCACACCTTCCTCTGTTGGCACTTCTTCCCCTATCATGGAGACTCATAAGACATTGTCCGAATAGCATAACACAATGCTCCATGCACAAAACATTCTATGTCAATATCGCAAGTTCTCGTTGATTCTTTCTTTATTTCTTCAAGTGAAAGCTCTCTTGCCGGCACCACTCCTGCTTGTCTCGCAGTTTATAAAACTGCAAAACTTCCTGCTCACCCATAAGACTCATCTGTGTACTTATATGAATTTCCATATCGGGGAAATGTTTTCGTACCAGACTGAATACTCCAAGTCCTGAACTATTACCGCATCAAGTCCTGACTCATAGTAGGGTTTTATATATTCAACAAGTCCTTCTATCTCCTCTTCTTTAAGTAAAGTATTTACAGTCATATATACTTTCACGCCGTGGTGGTGTGCATAACTTAAGCCTTTTAAGAACATATCCTCATCAGGATTGTCCGCATAGGCTCTTGCACCGAACTTACTGCCTCCCATATATACGGCATCCGCTCCAGCATTGACTGCTGCCACAAGGCTTTCATAAGAGTCCTGCCGTTGCAAGGACTTCTGTTTTTCATAAACTATATCTCTCCAACACTTATTTTTCTCTGTACCTGTCAAGATGTTTTGTAAGCCAGAGCTGTAGCCATTCTGCCCTTTTTGGTTCTGTCGATCAAACCGTTCATCAAAAGATAGGGCTCATAAACTTCCTCCAAGGTAGCGCTGTCTTCGCCTAAAGCCGCTGCCAAGGTATCAAGTCCTACAGGACCTCCGGCAAATTTATCTATTATAGTAAGCAGTATATCCCTGTCATTTTGATCAAGTCCCAGCTTATCCACATCAAGTATATCTAAAACTTCCCTTGCAACCTTCATATCTATCTTGCCCTCATACCTTACCTGAGCAAAATCTCTAAGCCTTTTTAAGAGCCTGTTTGCAAGTCTCGGCGTTCCCCTGCTCCTTTTAGCTATCTCTACTGCCCCGTACTCATCTATCTCAACATCCAAAACCTTTGCTGAACGCTTTGATTATGGTACTCAAAGTCCTCCACCGTATAAAATTCCATCTTTTTGAACCACACCGAACCTGTCTCTTAATGGTGCAGTCAAAAGACCGGCTCTTGTAGTGGCACCTACCAGAGTGAATCTTGGAAGATCCAGTCTTATACTTCTTGCCGAGGACTCTTTACCCAGTATTATATCTATGGCAAAGTCTTCCATAGCAGGGTATAAGACCTCTTCCACCTGTCTGTTAAGTCTGTGTATCTCATCTATAAAAAGTACATCATTTTCCGAAACAGATTATTAAGTATAGCTGCCATTTCCCCGGCTTTTCTATAGCCGGTCCCGAACTTACCTTTATGTTAACTCCCATCTCATGTGCTATTATAGTGCTTAATGTGGTCTTTCCAAGCCGGAGGGACCGTAAAAAAAGCACATGATCGAGACTTTCTTTTCTTTGTTTTGCAGCTTCTATATACTTTTATATTATCTTTTATCTTATCCTGACCTATATAATCATCCAAAGCTTATAGGTCTTAAACTGCTTTCTATACGAGCGTCTTCTTCAAGAAGTCCCGTACTTATAATTCTTTTTCCATTTTCTATTCCTTTATGTAAGGTAAATGCTTGTTTAAGTAGCTTTTCTTCATCCATGTTTTTCATAGTCTTTCAACCAGAGCTTATAGCCCTATTCGCATCAAACTCCTTATAACCAAGTGCTATAAGTGCGGCATAAAACCTCGTCATAAGCCACTGTATGAGTGATCTTTGATTCACCGCCATATTCCCTTGGTATTATATCATGAGTACTTATCTTTATCCTTAAGCTCCAGTATCATTCTTTTGCTGTCTTGGTACCAACTCCCGGAGCCTTTGAAATAAGTTTGATATCTTCACTTACTATTGCCTGACTAAGCGTAAAACTGTCCAAAGCTGACATGATACCAAGTGCAGTCTTAGCACCTATACCGCTTACAGATATTAATTTTTTTAAATATGATCAAGATCTCCTGTTTAAAGAAAACCATGCAGACTCATGTGCATCCTCACTGACCTTAAAAAGTATATATACTACACTTTCTCCAATAGCCGGTAGACTTTTTACAAGTACCTCGGGTACATATATTTCTACACGAAACCTCCCACACTCAACCACTACACTGTCTGTAAACTTTTTCCGACAGTATGCCTTTTACATACGAAATCATAGCTTTACCTTAAAATCCCTGATATTTATCGGTTACTATACTTTCAGCTTTCATCAAAATTTGATAAAATCTGTATTACAAGCTTTTTATTGTCTTAAAAAAATGAAGCAAATTAGCTTAATCGTAACCTTAATATAATCTTTTTAACATTTTTTACTATATATAATAATTGACCGCTCTTTATCTATAATCAAAATATGAAACTACCTATCGAAGCCGATAAAAGCATTTTTATATACAAGTCAAGGAATTTTTATTTATGAAAAAATAGAAAAACTTTGATACACCTGCCTATATAAAAATTTTAAGCTTTTGGATTTAGAAAAATTCGTATTTTTGATATAGAAACTACTTCTTTATCTGCTGAAAAACGGACTATATATATATTATAGCGGTTTTATATAAAATAAGCGAAGACAAATATAACCTTTATACAATGGTTTGCTGATAGTCTTTTTAGACGAGACAAAAGCTTTTAACTGAATTTAAGGATTTTATTAAAGACTTGAACTTTGCTTATACATTTTAACGGACGACAGTTTTGACATACCTTTTTATTAATAAGGCTGCTTGGGTTGCGTATGGAGCCTTTTTAAGTGAACTTAAAGCATGGATATTTACAGAAAAAGCCTGCCCTCTAAAAAGGTATTTGATCTTTCAGTATAAAACAAAAAGTCTCATTGAAGAGTATTTCGGCATTAACAGAAAGGACTTATATAATTTGTGGTGAACTTATAAGTATTTATAATACTTTATACTCTTAGAAAAAGCAAAGAGCTCTGGATACTCTACTGCTTCATAACGAGGAAGATGTACTCGGACTTCTTTCAATACTTCCTGCTTCTGGCTTATTATAGCTGAGGCTGATATTAATTATGAAAGCTACGAACCTGAGGACTCTTATCTAAGCTTTATCTGCAACTTTCACATTTCCCTGCCCAGAGATATCAGTCTTAATATGGAGGATTTTAGCTTGTATACCGCAAATGATGTACTTTAGATGAAGGTTTTCATTATATAAGGGGGAAAGTAAGCATTTTGAAGACTATAAAAATTACTACTACCTTCCACTTGAAGACATGGCTATACATAAAAAGTATTGCAAAACTTTGTAGACAGCTCTTCCAAGGTAAAGGCAGCAAAATGCCTATATCAAACTTAATTCGCTTTATCCCATATATCACCAAAAGTGAAAGTAAGCTTTTTAGGAAGGAACTTTGCTGATAAGCAAAACTATATTGAGTTAAATGAAAAACTTAAGCGACAATGACTTTTTCGCAGGAGTATTGTAAGGGGATACTCGCTTTTTGTATAGAGGCTTTAACTTAAAATGATGGTTTATGTGCCTAAGGTACCGGCGGAGAGGAGAGTGTAGGCACACTTTTATCTAACGCCACATCTCCTATATGAACAACTATTTTTAATTTGGAATAAAAGTCGTTGCCACACATCCCCTAGCAACATAAACAATAGCTGGTTATCTATACCCAATTCCTTATTCCTCTATTTCTTGCGAGTTGGCGATTAAAGAAACACTCCCTATTTCAATCTTTTTAGCGGTTAGTACTGTTAATAAAGTGAGTTACAAACTTACAGACCGTGTAGGGTTCGCAAAATCATTGAACTAATTCGTTACTGATTTTGTTAGGTACGAGGCGGTTTCTATCATGAACTTCAAATACGAATGACTTATAACTCCAATCACATAGAAGGCAGGGTACTTTAAATGAAGAACAGACAAGGCGTATTTTTCACAAGAAATTATGACAACTTATAGCTTTTTATTATACTCCATACACCTACACCTATGCTTAAGTTCTTAAATATATTCTTATTATATTTTACAATATTAACTACATCATCTAATCTATATCGAACTCCTCTATATCAAGTTTTTTTCCATATCAGGCTCATTTATATCAAAAATCTTCTATATTAAAATCCTCTACATCAAGCTCTTCTATATCAAAGTCCTCTATGTCTTGATTCTTTATATCAGATTTATTTATATCCGAAGTCTTTACATCAACTTTTATTTATATCAAGCTTTTTCTATATTAGACCTCTTTATATTAGAGTTTTTCTATATTCTGCTTATTTTCGCATAAGATTCCTCTGGTATTAGTTCTCTATATTTTCTATTTGTGCATTCAGTTTTTGATTTATAATGAAAGTAGATTATCATAAAATAAACAAATAAAATATAATGTATGCTATATGTATACCAATTTGAGTATACATGCGCTGACATTATGCCTAATACCAAACGTATATCCCCATCCATAAAATCGCATTGTTTGCACTTGGCGTGTTGTCAATATCCATATCAATAATTAATTTTCTTATGTAAGGTATAAGTAGCAAAAATGGTATTATAAACAATACAAGCATAATCAAATATAAAGTAAACATAACCATTACATGCGCAGCATCCATATACTCTGCCCATGTCTTTAATTTCAGGTATTCTATGATAACAAGAATACTATAAGCATTCCAATCACATCAGATACCAGTAACAAATCATATATGAATGTTTTTCCAGGGCTTGCTTTATAGGTATTTTTCCATATGTTTGTATCCTCATATATTAAGCTTTTTACTTTTTGGATATGTATCGCATCATTTTTAATAAGTACAGCCAATAGCTTTACTCTTTTTGATTACATACATCAAAAATCTTCAGCGAGATACAAACTACAGCTGTGATTTTTGATGTACACACTAAAACATTTGGCATTCTTTTGATATATTTATTTTGCCAACTATGCAGTATTATAAAAATACAATTGCATTTACTTACATTTATAAAGTTGCCAACAATACCGGACTTGTAGAGATTGTTTTATTTCTCATCACTCACTGCCAGTTGCACTTTAAGTCTCGCTTTTTGACAAAAGCATATCAGTATAATTATCCAAGTCTCTTATACATTAACCTGAAAAGGTTATTTATAGGATTAATAATAATCAATAAATAAGTATTATATCCAATTTTTCTACAACTCTCCTCTTTTTAATATAGCTTTTTAATAATTCTTTCATCAAAATTTTTGAAAATGAATTTAAGTCCCTGTGATATCTTCAAATACGACATTTTGCTCACTTCATTTGTATCAAAATTAGAATCATACTTTTCTCTTATCCTCCAATAATTCCAATCTCACATCCGTTCTTTCATAGTAAATATAATTTTTTTCTTTAGTACTATAAATCCTTTTTAGATTTTTAATGTCTTTTTGTCTTCAGATGTAAAAATATCAGGTATAGCTTTATTCCATAAAAACTTTGTATTCGCTGATTTTACTGTCATTTTGACATTTAGTTTGATTTCTTCATACCCATCTTAATGATTTCTCCATACATTTAAATATCTTTTTAGGTAAAACTGCTACTTTTAAAAGCTTTGAAGTTAATATGCTCAATATATATATCTTTTTGTTCTAATACTATAAGTGTATAATATTTACAACAAAAAGACAATATATTATGCACAAAACCATTATTTTATTAGCTCAAGTATTGATTTTTAATGTGCCGACCCAATTTTGAGCATTAGAAATTGGATATTTTAATCTATTTTTCATGTAATTTTTATACATACGACATTATCTATTGAATACTATAAAAGAAAAGTCAAAAATCACAAAAGAGTATTCATTGGATAATATACTTTTTGGCAAAGTAATAGTATCTTATGATAAATATTATTTTAGGAGGGGTTATATCATGTTAAAAATAAGATTTATATTTTGCTGATGTGATAATTATAAGCTGTGTGGCAATTAGTGCCTGTAGTTTTTCTAAGCAACAAGAAACTGAGCAAAACAGTGATCTAAGAAAAAGAACAAAAAGAAAAAGATAAAAAGAAGAAGGACAATATTGATGAAAGTGATATAGATGAAGAGGAGGAAGAGGCACGGAAAAGAAACTGAGTCTCTAAAAACTTTATCCGACTATAGTGAATTAAAGCAACAGATAGCAGATGAGATTAATGACTTCTTGCAGCAGGATAAGGTTGTGATTAACTATAACTACGGTAAGGGGCGGACAGTTGGAGTGCCGATGTACAAGAGAAAGGCATGAAGGAGTGGATTATTATTATCATCCTATAGGCAAGCTGGATGATAATACACGTATACCGGTATTGGAAGATGATATTTACATAAGTACGGATTATAGCGCCAGCTGGACTAAGGTAGAGGAAGAAAACGATTATGGTTACACAGCTGTATCAAGTTATCTTGAATATGTAAATTATCTAAGTTTTTTATATGCGGCAATTGACTCCGGAGTGAAGTGAAACTCAATGACGGCGGAGTAGATAAACATGTTATAACAATTAATGAAAAAGAGGCTGATAATCTTGATACTGATTTGGTTAAACTGGGATAATCAATGATGCTGCTAAACTTAGAGAGACTGAGATGTATGGAGAAAATCAAAGAGTGCTCAAAGTATTCAATAAAGATAGCACAAAGGTATATGTGTTCGGACCACGATACGGTATTTTCTGTGATGGAGTCAATAAGGGATGAAAACGGTATGGAAAACCGGATATACTATAATATCACGAGTTCCTAATAAAGTGCATAGATGAAGTTGAAATGATGCTGCTGAATGGTTTATTACAGAGTATACAGTCTGCACAATAAACAAAAAATATGCTATTATAATCGGAAAAGTTAACAATGAATATCGGTAGTAGCAAATATTAATGAAATATTCGATTTTAATATAAAGGAATTATTTTATAATTGAAGTTTTTACTTTAAGTAAGCCAAATCCTACTTGTATTAAATATACAAATAAACTCTTTTAATACACCCTTAGAAATATGATAAAACATATAAAACGCATAAGAGGAGATGTATTTTATAATTTTTATAAGGAGGTATTTTTATGTGGGGAAATTTATTTGATGTCAGTAATCCGTTCATATCAGCCGACAATACACTTATGCTGTGGACAGTCTGTGTAGTGGGAGCTACCGTTGCTATAGTACTTGAGCAAAAGTATGATTGGGCTGCAAAGGTAACCGGAGCTATTATAGCACTTGTTTTGGCTATTATACTTTCAAACTTCGGAATTATACCTATGGACTGCAGGAGTATGGGATGCGGTATGGGGATATGTGGTTCTCGCTTGCAATACCGTTACTTCTTTTACAATGCGATATGAGGAAGATAGGTAAAGAGGCAGGAAGGCTTTTATTAATTTTCTTAATAGGCTCTGTAGGAACAGCATTTGGAGCTATTATAGGATATGGAATATTTTCTAAGTTTATACCTGAACTTGCAGCTCTTGCCGGAGTATTTACCGGTACTTATATAGGCGGAACAGTGAATTTTGCAGCACTTGGTGCGGCATTTAAGGTATCAAACAATATGATGGCGGCTGCAACTGTAGCGGATAATTTACTTATGGTACTTTATTTCTTCGTACTTATAGCCATACCGTCAATAGGATTTCTTTAGAAAGAATTTTTAAGCCACCCTTATCTTGATAAGGTTGAGTCTATGAGCTCAAAAGATGATAAAGGCAGTGGAGTGGCAGCCTTTTGGGCAAGAAAAGAAATGTCCTAAAGGATATAGCTTTGGCTGTAAGCACGACCTTGTAGTATTTGGTGGCTCAGTATAAGTAAGTGAATTGTTCGGCTTATTGGTGCTGTCTTCCGAAAATGCAGGTCCGCTGCAAAGTATAGCACATACATTTTTGACCAATAAGTATCTTTGGATAACTACTATCAGTATGATACTTGCAACAGCTGCCTGAAGTTTTGTAATGAAATAAAAAGGCTCCAATGAGATAGGCTACCTTCTTTATATATATCTTTTCTTTGTAATAGGTACTATCAGTAGTGGAGATAGTAAAGAACTCTCGCTTTTACTCGCTTTTGCGGCAGTGGTCGTATTTATCAATCATGCTGGTAAGCTTTGTACTCGGAAAGATATTTAAGTTTAATCTGGAAGAGATAATACTTGCCTCCAACATATATAGGAGGACCGACTACGGCAGCAGCTATGGCTGTGTCCATAGGAATTTGACCGACCTTGTAGGTCCGGTGGTACTTGTAGGTACATCTGGGCTATGTACTTGGTACATATGCCGGAATAATTGTCGGCAATATACTGGGATTATAATTAAGAATTAAATACTCAAACTTCCATGCAAAGATTTGTTCAGTAGTTGAGACTTTCAATACTGAAGCTAATAAAATAGTGATTTATTGGGGGTTGGCAGCAGAAACAATTATAATAGTTTAGTGGTTGATGTTTATAAAAAAACTCCGTATAATTCAATCATACTCGCAACCCTTTCTCAAAGCTTCGACAAATTCACACAGACTGCGGAACTTAGCTTTATACCAAAAAACGGTGGACTGACGCTTTGGACAAGTCCTCGTCTGTGGAATTTGTATCTCGCTTTATCAAAAGGGTTAACCGCTAAAAAGATTGAATTATACGGAGTTTTTATCCTCAGCCACTACTGTTACAAAAGATTAGTGGTGTGTAAGATATATTTATAATTGTTTATGTTGTCAAAGGAGAAGGTGAGGGATGTGGCAGCAACTTTTATTCCGAACTTATAAGAAACTGTGGGAATTAGTGTTCTTCCCTTATACCGTATTTTAGGAAGATATACAGTAAACTTATAAACAACACCGTAAGTACGGTTAGAATATAACATGGCACCGGCAGTAACTCCGACAGCTGTAAAGACTACAACACCGTAGGTAAAGTTACAATATAACTTACTTCCTCACCCTTAATTATTATCTTATAGGGAACAGCTTTTTAAAATTTGAAATTTATTTATAAGCTACTTTTTAATAATCCTAATCATCAAATTTTCTGTCATACAAGGCTGCTATAAGAACCACAAAAACACGAACCTGCATTATGTACCAATGCACCTGTTGTAGGATTAAGTATTCCTGTGACCGACAGAAGGATTGCGATAAAAGTTAATCAACATAGACATCGTAATGCTCAACTTGATAGTTTTAACTAGTTGCATTTGACAGGCGTTTAAGATACGGCACTTTGAAATGTCATCACTCATAAGGGCTATATCAGCAGCATCTACAGCTATATCACTTCCCATGTTACCCATAGCAACACCGACTTCCGCAACTTTTAATGCCGGAGCATCATTTACACCGTCACCTATCATGCAAACTTTTTCCGACAGCAGATTGTAAATTCTGTATAGTTTCAACTTTCTTATCCGGCAGAAGCTCTGCATACACTTCACTTATCCCTGCCTTTGAAGCAAAAGTATTCTGCCGTGCGTTTGTTATCACCTGTAAGCAGTACTGATTTGGTTCCAAGTTTGGACAATTTTTCTATAACAGCCTTTGCCTCGGGTCTAATCACATCAGACAGTGCTATGATACCTATACACTTACCCTCTTGTGCCACAAGAATTGCCGCTTTTCCCTCCATGTGTAGCTTTTCTATGGTATCCGATGCTGATTTATTGATTTCAATACCATTTTCCCTTAAGAACTTCTCATTTCCACATAGCATTTTTTTGTCAGCTACAACAGCTTCTATGCCTTTTCCTGTTATCATCTTTCAGCGGATGAGGGAATAGATGTTTATACTTATCACATCATTTACGATTGCTTTTCCAAGCGGATGCTCACTTTTTGCTTCAGCAGAAGCAGCCATTAAAAGAATATACTCATTATCCGGCTTATCATTAAATGAGATAACATCACTTACCTGTAATTTTCCGTAGGTAAGCGTTCCTGTTTTATCATAAGTGATAGTATCTACCTTTCCCATTTTTTCAAGTGCTTCACCGGATTTTATAATAACTCCGTGCTTTGTTGCCTGACCTATGGCTGCCATGATTGCAGTCGGAGTTGCAAGAACAAGTGCACATGGACAAAACACAACCAAAACCGTTACGGCACGCACGATATTGCCGGTTGCAAAACCTGTTACAATAGCAATCATCAGGGCAACCGGAACAAGCCAACTTGCAAACTTGTCGGCAATACGCTGCATCGGAGCCTGTTTATTTTCCGCTTCCTGTACCATGCGTATAAGCTTTTGTAAGGAACTGTCCTGACCTACATTAGTAGCCTTGATATCAATTGCCCCGAAACGGTTAAGCGTTCCGCAAAATACTTCATCCTTCACGCCTTTATCAACCGGTAGAGATTCTCCTGTCATGATGGACTGATCCACGGATGTCTCATCCTCTATAATAATACCGTCAACCGGTATCGTTTCACCAGGCAATACACGAAGTATATCATCACGAGATATTTTTTCTGCCGGAATCATAAGTTCTTTCCCGTTTTCAATCTTTCTTCCCTGCACCGGTGCAAGAGAAATCAGATTTTTAAGACCTTTTGCCCTGTTTGTTGTCATTTCCTCAAGCAAGGCTCCAAATGCCATAATAAATACAACTTCACCGGCTGCAAACAAATCTCCGATGCCGATTGCTCCAAACATCGCTATTACTATCAATAGTGCAGATGATATTTTACTGATGCCGGGATTATAAACAACACGCCACAGTGCCAGATACAGTAGCGGTATACCGCTTATTACCACTGTTAGCCATGCCGAATCGATCAGAAGTCTTATTCCAAGTTTCGGCAGTACAAAGCTTAGAATAAGAAATGCTCCTCCAACAAGTGTCATAGGCATTCCTGCCAAAATATCATTTATTTTCTTTAACATAGCCCACACCCCTTTTTATTTTTACTTTGTTTGACAAAGCAACTTATATATCTTACAATTAATAACTTAGTAAACACTTTTATTCGTTATTTATTCTATAGCTGAGTTTGTGCAAACATACAATGTATAGATAGGCTTTAAGCGTAAGTTAGCTGAACATTTCTTTTCAACTGTACTGAAAAATCAAATACTAAACGGAGAAAACTATTTATGGACAGGGCGACAGAAGAAAACAAGAGCAGCTATCAGCATTTGAAAAACTGCTCTCAAAAAGAATTATAATAAAATTACCGTGCAGGAAATAATAGACGATGCAAATATAGGAAGAACTACATTTTATGCCCACTTTGAAACAAAAAGATGATTTATTAAAAAGCCCTATGTGAAGAGTTATTCGGACATATTATGGACAGTGCCTTAGACTGCACACATAGGCATGGCTTATATTCCGATAGTGTTAAGCCGGAATCTATTTTTTGCCATCTGCTGCAGCATTTACAGGAAAATGATAATAATATACTTGGACTGCTGTCCTGTGAAAGCAACGATATATTTCTTCGTTATTTCAAGGACTGCTTAAGCAAACTTATCAGAACGCAATTTAGTGATTCTTTGAGGAAAAAAACTTGTGATGTGCCTGCTGATTTTCTGATCAATCATATCTCAGGCAGCTTTGTTGAAATGGTTTTGTGGTGGATCAATGAGAAACTTAAGTACACACCTGAGCAATTGGATGAGTATTTTGGATGTGCATGAAATCTGTTATATGATAGTTTATGGGGAGTTGGCAACGAATTTTAGTCTAATCTTAAAAACATTAGTTCGTGATAGGGAGGAACAAGTAAATGTAATAATGTAACTTGTATTTTAACCTTGCTTACAGTGTTTTTATAAGATTTCTACCGATTTCCGGTTTTTGCATCCTTTCTCCCCTCTCACCCCTTATGTTGAGAATAAGCGCCTTTATATAATGTTTACAGTTGAGGGTCAGACAGTCTGAAAATAACTTCTGTAGGAAACATCCGCAGTGTCGGCACTTCTTTTATGCAAACGACAGTGCAGCAGAAAAGTTAGTACCGCTACACGAGGACTTAAACGCAAGAGGTTTTGGAAAGAAGTTATTTTCAGACAAGCTATGATTAACAACTTATTACTATACAAGTTATTCTCGACAAAACCATTAAATCTACCTTTATCACTCCGCTCATTGCCATAACTATAAGAGTTATTGTAATTAAACTAAGTATAACAAATACCGCCCTATACATTAATTCATTCACAACTACTATATCCTCAACCTCCGGTTTTCTTAATTCATCTCCTATACTTTCTTTTTCACCAATTTCTTCCAAAGTAATAGGCATCTCCGGCAAGTTTAACTCTAGCTCCGGCAACTACCGCTTCGGTATGTGCCGCATTGGGGCTTGAGTGCTTGTACCTGTCTCTTTTTATAGATTTCTAAAAGCATTTTTATAATTAAGTTTCATAAAAAATGAAGCTATTATCAACAAATAGGCTGCAAGTCTTGCCGGTATAAAAATTAGCCACATCATCAAGCTTTGCTGCAGCCATTCCTATATCCTTATACTTTTCGTCCTTGTAACCTATCATTGAGTCCATGGTATTGATCATTTTATATATATAAGTTCCGTATATACCAAAAAGCAGGGCATAAAAGCAAGGTGCTACGACCCCGTCCGAAAAATTCTCAGCTATGGTTTCCACATCCGCTTTTATTATAGCCTCCTCATCAAGGCTTTTGGTATCTCTTCCCACTATCATGGATATAGCATATCTGGACTTTTTCTATATCTCCTTCTTTAAGGGCATAATACACCTTCATACTCTCCTGCTTAAGCGACTTTGCCGCAAGCATATGGGATATAAGTATAGTTTCCAAGATACATATCGCTATTATAGGAATTTTTGTAAGATACAGGGCTTTTACTGCACTTACAAAAGCAATAGTTATAAGTATATCTAAAAATAACTTATAAAGCCTGCCGCTTTAAGATATTTTTATCAAAATGCTTTCTGGAAAAGATTTTCAAAAACGAAATACATTTCCCCATGTATATAACCAAATGAGGTAGCTTCCTGATCTCCACTCATCAAATCAAGTATTATTGCAAACCGAGTATTGTTATATTTTTATATATATATAAAGCAATATTTAAAATGCATATAAGACCATCCTTACTAAGGTACTGACTAAATAATATTCAAATTAATTACCTTTTGAGTATATTGTAAATCAGCAAAACAGCTATAATATTGTTACAGTTCAGTAGTCTGGATATATGTATAATATGCCAAATGAAAGCTTGCTCAGGTACATATATTATACATATATATAACAGCCTACTGCCAATATTCATCTTCGTCTAATTTATAAATAAGATTAAACATTTTTAGATTGTTTTGACGAAGATGAATTGATAGCAACTGGTAACATAATATTATTCCAAATATCATAAGTTCAGTACACTAAAATAATACTAATACAAATATTACCAACAGCTCAAATATCTGTAATAAAAACCCTGACAGATCTCCGGTAGTTCCTCCGAACTCTCGCTTAAACATATAACGGCAATAAAGAAATGCCAAAAATTGCTACTGCCAGGACTGCCAAACCCATCTTTAACGATATGTAAAGCTGTGGCGGTTGCCGATAGAATATATACAACTATTATACCTATTTTTGTTGTCGTCCTTGCACCGGCACTTACGAAGGTGGCTGCATATCCGCTTCCTCTGGCATTTTCTATAGTCATAAGCGAATATATACTGTAGCAGCGGTTTTCACAAAGCTAAGTGCAAATATTAAAAATCTTGTCAAAAATCATCTAATTTATCCGCAAATGCCGTATATAGTAAATATATCGCTATTCCTATGGCGGCAAATGCGCCTATATGACTGTCTTTTTAATATTTGCACCTTTTCTTTTTCCGCATGGAAGAAAGGGCATCTACAGTATCCATAAAAACCGTCTATATGTATAGCTCCGGTATAAAAAATAGGAAATACCGTAATAAGTACCGCCCTCATTAGGTCTTCTATATCAAAAAAATCAAGTACTTTAATCAAAAGTACAAATAATATCGCTTCCACAAAGCCTACTATGGGAAATGCCATAAGAGCATATTTCAAACTGTCGTCTTCCCACTTGGTAAAAGGCATGGGCAGCTTTGAGTACATACTGAAACTAAGTATCAAGGATTTAAAAAATATCATCTTTTCTCTCGTAAGGCAGTCCGTATATAACTTCTACTACTGCCTTTGCCTCTTTTGCTATTTCTCTTTGTATCTCTTTAAGTGCCTTGATATAAGCCTTGACATCCACACTATGCTCGCCCTTATCCATAAATACATCATTTCCCACTATGATAAGTTCGTATACCTTTGAGTTAAGTTTTTTTATATCCGCACTTATTTTTTTTGCTACGGTATCCGCATCTACTGTCAAATCTTCTTTAAACATTTCATTGGCAAGCAGATTCGACATACACTCCAAAAAGTACAAGTTCATCTTTCTACATCTGCATTGGCTACATCTGTAGGCAGTTCTATGCTTCTGTCAAACTTGCCCTCTCGCATCTTTCTATGCTTTTTTACTTTTTTACGCCCTTCTTCGTCATAGACTTTCATAGTCGCAAGATAGGCTTTTTTACATTGATAAGCTTCTACCAGTTTTTCCGCATAGGCGGACTTCCCACTGCCTATACCTCCAAAAACCAATATCATATTAATCTCCATTCCGCTATTTGGTAAACTAAACAGCAGTAAACTGTACTACACACTTTTCTTTGTTTCATCACTTGCTTTACGCAATAAAGAGTATTTCACTATTCTATATTTCTTTAATATTTTATACCAGTGTAGTCTATCGTTGATATCCAGCTTTATTACTACTTTGTCAATAGATTATAATATATATAGTCAAAGATAATTAAGATTCACTCTGATATTGCTGATATTAATTAAAATATCAATGATACATTACACTAGTCTCCCCATAGGCTCGTAAGCTTCTATGCCTATCTCGGCAAAGGACTCGGACTTCCTATATACATTATTTACCATGTCTATAAGCGGAAAAAGCATGGCAGTACCGGTTCCCTCTCCAAGACCGAGGCTTGCATCTATCATAGGTCTTAAGCCAAGTTCCTGCATTATTTTAAGACTGCCCGGCTCCTTGCTGATATGTGAAGCTATCATATAATCAGCTGTTTTAGGATTTAACCTTAGGCTATAGTGCCGCTACGAAGATATCAGTCTGTCTATAACTATGGGGAGTTTGTAGATAGCCCCTCCAATAAACATACCGCACATTCCGGCTATATCAAAACCTCCCAGTTTCCTAAGCATATCAAGTTCATCTGTAAAGGGGGAATGTTTTTTAATACCGAGTTTTATAACCTCTATTTTTCTTTGTATACCTTCCTTTGAAAGTCCCGCACCGGCTCCGGTAACGCTTTCTACTTCAAGTCCCAGTAAAACAGACGCAAGGGCTGAAGATGTGGTGGTATTTCCTATACCCATCTCACGCAATTTACCATCATTTTTGTAACCCTTATCTTTGTGCGTCTTTTATCATGTCGATACCGGCAGTTATCGCCTTTTTATAAGCTCTTCTTCACTCATAGCCGCTTCATCAAGAAAGCTTTTGGTGCCTTTTGCGACCTTTTTATCTACGATTCCCTCTTCGCTAAAGTCTTCAATTACGCCTATATCCACAGGAATAACATCCGCATCGGTATAGCTTGAGAGTATATTGACAGTGGTAGTCTTTCTTGCAAAGTTTCTTGTAACAACTGCCGTTACACTGCTGTCGGTTTGGGAAACGCCTTCTTTGACCACACCGTTATCGGCACACATAACTATAACGCATTTTTGAGATATCTACATCCGGCTTTCCTTGCATGGCAGCTGTTTTGCTATTAAGTTCTCAAACTCTCCAAGCCCTTTTATGGGCTTTTGCCATATTGTTAAATCTTTCCAACACTTTTTTTGGTTGCTTTATCACTTGCTTCTATCTTAGATATAAGATTTAATAAATCATTTCTATTCATAATAATACTTTTGTCCTTACTATTTATTTATAAACCGTCTTAAAAACCGAATCCATAATCATCCGTAAAAGTCAGATCCATAATTACAGGATGACGAAAACTTTCCATACCTGTACTATCATCATAGACTACAAGATAATATTTCTTATCTTTATCGTATTTCTTATCCTTAAACCTGAATTTCATACGAAAGATTCTCTTTTAGTGTATCACTTTCCCTACTATCTGCAAAGAAACTTGCCTCATCGGAAATTTTCTCGTTGTCCTCTGAAATAAAGAAAAATCTTATATGTCGCTGCCTTTTACTATATCACTGACCGGCTCTGATTGAATAAAAGTCAAGTACCGTAATCTTGTTGGTAATCTTTGAATCATACCTACCAGAGCTATTTGGGCATTCTCTTTGTATCCATATGTCCACGCTCCATCTTGATATCCAGTACAGGTACAAGCATTTCCTGTGGAGATGAGCCGCCATGAGACAAAGTTCCAGTCCGCCACCTGCCAGCTTAAATACATTAGTGCTTATTGGAAATAAATGCATTTCTTTCAGTTGATCAAATTCATAATAAAATTTTCTATATTCCCCTGTCAATCTTATAATCAGATTCTATATACTGTGCTAAGATAGAAGTAAGTCCGTCAGGACTTTTATAAGCTGTACTTGACACGATATGGTAAGCACTGCCCAGCAAACGATATGCCCGTCCCGTTCTTTTGCCAAAATGCGTCTTTTCACGCATTTTAGCAATATCGGGAATAGTCTTATCATCAAGCTTTGCTCCTATATCTTCTGCCAGCAAACGCTCTACTATCCACTTGACCAAAATCCGATCAATGCAAATAAAGGTATCGCAGTTTAACAGTTCCTCCGGCAGATAATCCTCAAATACGCTTATTGCCTCTAACTTAGCCGCTGCCAAATCAGAAAATTCATCATACTTATCCCTGTATAATATATTGTTCTTCATGCTATCCATAAATGCTATAACATTGCCGGATCTATAAGAAACAAAAGGCTGCCAGTCCTCAGGCAATTTAGATGAAATCTGCTTTGCCGTATAGCTTACAAAAAGTGTAAGCACAAAACTCTCAATGTCGGCTTCGCATCTGTATATCCAAAATTTAAGATTTGCTTTGAACGCAGTGTTGTAGGTACAGCAAATATATTCTCATTTTGATTGATCTTTTTTATTTCATCTAAAGATTTCCCTTCTGCAAGAAGTCCGACAACCTTTTCGAAATTCCATAAACCAGAAGGACATCTTGACAGTACCGGCACTGTAAGCCTTCCTCTTCATATATTTTGATATCCCTTGATTTTAACGATTTAGCCGTCCTATTATCAGGACTCGCATATGGAATCAGCTCTAAATGTATAAGTTTATCGCACAATAAAAGAATAATAACACCTTTGGCTGTAAAAAGGAATCGGTTTTTGATTTAAATTAGTTTCTAGGATACCCCGTTGCTTTCTAACAAGGGTATTTTTATACCAGTATGATGTATCATTGATATTTAATTAATATCAACAATAGAGTAAGTTTTCAACTTTCTTTATTATGTTTATGTTACAATCTATTACAAAGCATTAATAAGTATAGATATCAACGGTACTATCACTATATTATTTTAATATGTGAACTATTATTTTTCACAAAAAGTAAATGCTTCCGGTGTTCTCGTCATCCATAGGCGTGTATAATCTAGCTTATGATGTTCAAGCATGGAGCGGCAATCTTTTATTTTCATTTTACAAAAATCTGTCTTAAAATTTCTAACACCGGCACTTTTGGTCAATTCCGTAACTATCTTTACATCTGTACAACGAACCAATTCTTCTTCTAAATTCAGAACTTGCGGCAAAAACGATTTTTCAACCTTCCACAGTATCTAGCAAGAAGTTCCAGATTCTTTTTAAGATTTAATGTCTTAGATACATCCGTATCAAATACCAAAACCACTATTGTTCCTGATTGAATTGACAGCATCTGTGACTTTGGAATCAAGTTTTGCACCACATTAAATATTTTTATTTTTACCGGGAAGCAATCGGTTCTTCTTTCAAAGCTGCAATTAACTGCTGCTCACATGGACCTTCAACATAATAAATGCATCTATTATTCATCTTCCCACCCCATTTCCAATTCGTCTCAACAGCGAATCCTGTGGAAGCGATGCGAAAACATCATTTTCAACTGCACAACGCAGAGAGTCCGTATTTCGTTTTAATACATCAGATGCAAAAATTGCAGACACTTGATATTTTCCTTCCTCAAAATGTTTGCGTAGGAACACATAGCTATGTTGGAAGATTCAACCAGCATATCCGTATTGTGTGTTGTAAAATCAACTGCTCATCAGATCCGATACGATCCAGCATAATGCTGAAAATACGCTTCTCGATATCACTCTGAATATAAGAGAAATGTTCATCACAGTAATAGAGCTGCTCTCCTTTATTGCCATTGCAGCAAGGAATATTGCAACATCAATACCTTCTTCAGTACCGCTGGACATTATTTCTCTATTCAACAACTTACCTTCCTGAATAATGATTTCTGGTTTCTCCACGCCGAATGATAAATGTATCTTTCAAGTCTTTTGATAAGCTTACATCTTGCAATGTCGGATCAAGAGTTCCAATTACAGCATGTAGTGTTTTCAGCAAAATATTTTTATTCTCACCGGTAAGTTTTAATGATTTCTCAATTTCAGGATAAGCAAAACGATATCGGATAACTCCCTACTAGTTTCTTAAGAGCTGTCGCTGTTTTTGTTGCTTCCTTAGTTCGATCTTTAAGTTTCATTAAACATTTCTCGTACGAACTCATTTTTATCAATATCTGCTGTCTTATAGCTGATCTCAATGTTACGATTAATAGCATCAATATATGGACAATCTCTGCAAGCGATAATCGCCATTAACAAAATCAATGCTGAAATATCCCGTATCATTTGAGACCATTCTCATAAAGTGACACAGGATTCCCATCTGTTATGTATTCAAAAATTCGAAGCAATACCTTTCCAAGGCTGGTCTTTCCGGTTGCATTTGCTCCCATGAGAATAACTGCTCTTATAGCGAAACCTTTCTCTCCTTCTAAGTGCTCTATGATCAATAATAGAATTAACAATCTTCTTAGGGATAGCTAAAATTAATATTAAAAACTCATTAAATCCATAAATACCTTTTAACACAAGGTTCAATACAATCATTTTTATAGCCTTTTCTTCTTATCATTATTTCGTCTTTTACGAAATAATGATAACATATCTCATATTTCAAAGGCTAATGCTACTCCTATCCCTTATCACTTCACAATCAATCTCATAGGTCGAGTTAATTATATATATATTCATAATTGGTCTCAAACAGCTATCATATATGCCTTCACTAAAACATGATATCAAACTTTATATATACACCGCAGAAACACTCGAATTTCTACGGTTTTTAATATTCTGTATATTCTGATTATCTCTTTGAGAACTGTGGTGCTCTACGAGCTGACTTAAGTCCGTATTTCTTACGCTCTTCATTCTAGGATCTCTTGTAAGATATCCTGCCTCTTAAGAGTCGGGTCTGTACCAGCATCAGCTTTCAATAAAGCTCTTGCTATACCGTGTCTTATAGCACCTGCCTGTCCTGTAAATCCGCCACCATGCATCATTTACAAGTACATCAAACTTATTATGTATCTCAGAAGTGTTAAAAGGCTGACGCACAACTACTTTTAAGTGTTTCCAATCCCAAATAGTTATCTATATCTCTTTTATTTATAGTAATCTTACCGTTACCAGGTACAAGATATACTCTAGCTATAGACTTTTTCTTCTTCCAGTTCCGTAAAAATTTATCATTAGCCATTGATTTACTCTCCTTTTCTACCTCTCTATTAACCCTTTATAGTCATAACTTCCGGTTTCTGAGCTGCGTGATTATGTTCAGGACCTGCATATACATGAAGCTTTGTATACATTTTTCTTCCGAGAGGTCCCTTTGGCAGCATACCCTTAACAGCAAATTCTATAACTCTTTCAGGCTTCTTAGCTAAAAGTCTCTTTAATGTAGTTTCCTTCTATACCGCCTACATAATCTGAATGATGGTAATAAATCTTCTGATCCAGTTTCTTACCGCTAACCTTTTATCTTATCAGCATTAACAACAATCACATAATCTCCACAGTCAACATGATGGTGTGAAACAAGTCTTATTCTTGCCTCTTAATACACTTGCCACCTCTGATGAAAGGCGTCCTAAAGTGCAACCTGTAGCATCAACAACATACCATTTTCTGTCGAGCTTATCAGGATTAGCCATAAATGTATTCATCATAGTCCTCCATTACAATATCAATCAATACTTAATTAAATAATTTATTTTATAGACAAATGCTTTCCGGGGCATTGGAATAAGCATCAATCGCAATATAAACGGTTGACCCATAGCCGGAGATACTAAGACTGCCGACAGCCTCACTTAAAAGTGAGCATAAAAATAAGTCATCTCTGACACTTCGATATATTATATATACTTGCTTTTTAGAAGGCTTGCATCAAGTGACTTTAGAGTAGTGAAGTAAAAGTTTATTTCCACTGTGAAGGGCAGAGTGGATTTTTAGTCTTACACCTATTTTTGCTTCTTAAAATGTTGTATTTAGTATTCACAGATTTTTGACAGTTCGGGTAATAAAAATTACTTTTATATTTACTTTATTTATTTATAATGTTATAGCTTTAAGAGTTATGTATTTTTGTTTTGTTATAATATTTCATAAAGTATTTATTTGTAACTCAACCTTCTGTTATGATGTATTGAGCAATAGCCATGAAAGGAATATATATATGGAGCCTTCGAAGTCTTTAACATTCAAATACAATGCATTTACTCCTGCTTTTAGGCGCAGGACATTTTTACTTGGTACATTACTTATTTTGATGTTTTGGATCTTAGTATCGAATAGCGGAAGTAATCTGCACTTTACCTTCTCCAATCCCACTAACAGTGATTTCATATATTGCAGATTAGCATAGATTCTACACTTGGTGCGCTTATGTCGCTTCTTGTAGCTATATACATATTGAAAAATTTATATAATGATACTACTCCCTCCACAACTTTTACTGCTTTTCTTTAATTTGTATGATAAATCCGCCAAAGCGGACTTTTATGAAAATCATGTAGTATTAAGCTATGGCAATAAAGAGGTTGAGACTTGATCAAGATAAAGTTGCTATAAACCTTATTATCAAAAACCAGCAGCTTATCTTGCATTATATATACACCTGATACGGATATTGCTTTTTATCATCTAAAATAGAAAACAAACAAAACTTATAATAGACTATGAGGAGAGCTCTCTTTACTGTGCAATGAAAGAAGTCAAGGAGTTTCTTTGTCCTACAATAGAAGAATCCGAGTGTGCCTCTGATGGAGCAGGCTCTTAAAAAAGCAACATTCAATGCAACAACCCTCAATACTTAGATTATAAATCTAACTTTTAAGGTCGTACATTGACGGCTGCTTTTTGTTAAGTCTGAGCTTTATTAGTTTACTACTACGCTCTTACCAGTCAAAACCGTAAAATTTTTGATTCCACTCCCATTCTTTCAAATATACTCTGGATCTGCTTTTTAAATCAACCACACAAAATGTATATTCAACATCAGATGAAGAAAACGCCCCCCGTTCTCCTATTGTATAGAATAAATATTGTTTGTCTTTCGATAATCTTAAATCAAACATATCTTTTGTGGTAAGTTTATGCCTTACTATATATTTATTTGCACCTGAATCCACACTCATATGAATATATACATGAAGGCTTATAATGGGAATAACTGTTTCATGTCATCCGACATTTCCATTACACCGTCATAATCTTCTTGCCAATCACTTATACAGCTTTGTTGCCACCAAAGTCTGTGCACTTTCATCACTTATATTTTCTTTTTACAATTGTTTTTCTTCATATAATTTTCATATTGCGAGTTTCAATATACAGTATATTCTTGTTATTTTCATCTATGTAGTATGAGTCCACATACGATTTTTCCTTACTTTTTCTGATAATCTTAATCTGCTTATCCCTTTCTTTTTACCTGAAAGCATACAAATATTATTATCGTATATAAAGGTATAAGAGTCTCTATAATATCTCGCAACCTTTATCCTATTACCAATATCAAGATATTTATACGATACATCAAAGCCTTTCAAACCCGTTATTTTTAGCAAACTCATTGATCTCATCCAAATTAAGAACTTCTCAACGAGTTATTGCTAAGATCAATCTCTCCTATACCGTTAAAGCCATCCTGCTCTTCTATAACTCCTACTATTTTGTTCTGTCTTCATTGTAAGAAGGTGAATACAGAGTATATGATCGGAGATTTTTATCAAGCCCTGATTACCAAGTGTACATATAAATGTTCCTTTATTATCGTTACCAAAATAAGCGGAAAGTATTATAGGCGGTTCTTTTTCATGTCTTTACCATCTACAAGTCTTGCAATCCACCTCTCTGCAAACAGTGCAGTTGCTGCCAACAGTATAACTGCAAGCAAGACTGTTATTTCGGTATATATTCTTTTTCGCTTAGGACTCTCATCATTCTGCTTATTAACTGATTTTTACCTTTGAAGTTTTTGTATTGTTCATTTGCATCCATCAAAAGATATAAATGAATGATTAAAGATGCAAACTCCATTCTTAGCAATATTAAAAAGCATATAGAGTGCCGGTCCGAATCTCCAACTCGCTATAATACACCATATTACAGGAACTGCCAAGAAATTATAAATTAGGCTTAGTATAACAAATATTTTTATCTTCTTAACATCATAAAGCCCCAGTTAGTTTTCATACCGGCAATTGATATTAAAATCGGAAATAAAAAGGGAAAATATAGACAGGAAAATATAAGTATTATATCCTCACTATCTGTAGGTATGCCCCTGTGATCCAAACAGTAATACATAAAAACACTATAGTTACCACACATATAAGTTTGTAACTTCTTCCCATAATATTACCCTCACAATATAAAAGTAGTTTTTAGTTATTTTTCATACTTTCCGCTCTTTCAAAGCGATTTATCTATACTCTCACACAAATTTTCTTTTGCCCAGTTTTTCAATAAATCCGGACTTTTCCATAACCTTCATCGGCTGCTCATTTACATGGGATAATATTAGAGTAATGCCTCTGCAAAAATTCAAGCACTTCTTCCAAGGCTTCCAAACCTGATATATCCATTGCCGGTACATTTCTCATACGCAGGATGAGCACATTCTTCCCTTCTTCATGAGAGCTATCTCAAATAAATCACCAACCGCTCCGGAAGAAAAGCGCCCTGAAAAATCTCATATACCAAGGGCATTTACTCGGAACCGATTTAAGTTCGCCCTCTCAACATCTGTCTCGGACTTATCGACCCATTAGGCGTATATGGCAATATCCGATATACGCGTTTAGGAAAAGAAATGCAGCAAGTATCATACCGAATTTGATAGCCAATACAAGGTCAAATACTGTCAGAAACAGTGTAATCAAAAGAACCGCTATATCACTTTTGGGTGCCGTCTTTATTATATGAACCACCGTTTTCCATCCGCTCACATTGTAACCGACCATAATAAGAATAGCTGCCAAACAGCTCATAGGGAATCAACTGATGCATACGGCATAAGAAAAACTAATATTAAAAGCAGGCTAAGTGCATGAACCATTCCGGCTACAGGTGTGCGTCCGCCATTTTTAACATTGGCGGCGGTTCTGGCAATGGCGCCTGCCTGGCGGTATTCTCCAAAAAAGTGCCGACATTATATTCCCGACTCCTCGTCCGATAAGCTCTAGTATTAGGATTATGATGACTGCCCGTCATTCCGTCAGAAACTACACAGGATAAAAGTGACTCTATTGCCGCAAGTATCGCTATGGTAAATGCCGGTGATATCATCTGAGAAATCAAATCAGGAGTTACCTTAGGTAATGTAAATTCCGGCAGTCCGGCTTTTATCGTATACAGATCCCCATAGTCTTGACCTCAAGATTTCCAAATCACAATGGCTGTTGTAACGATGATTGCAATCAAAGAACCCGGAATCTTTTTAGATACTTATGCCAAAATATTTGAATCAATAAAGCCAAGCACCTACCATAACCGTAGGTAATGAAAAGTGTATGGAAATTTTTCCAAGAGCTAAGAGCTTTCTCATAAATTCAGCAGGTACCGATGTCATCCGGAGTCCGAAGAAGTCTTTATTTGCCCTGCTACTATGCTTACAGCAACCTGAATGTAAAAACCCTACAGTTATTGTTTTGGGTATGAACTTTATAAAAATCTCCAAGTCTTAAAGCCCCTATAGCAATAAGCATCAGCCCCTGCCATAATTGTCGCAACTGTAAGACCTGCCACCCATACCCGCTACTATGCCACAGATTATTATAACAAATGCCGCTGTGGGTCCTCCGATCTGAACCGAGCCTCTCCCAAAAATGAGATGAAAAATCCGGCAATCACTGCGGTGTAAAGCCCCTGCTCGGGATTTACACCAGAGGCAATAGCAAGCGCAATAGATAAGGCATGGCAATACTGCAACTATTATTCCTGAAATAATATCCTTAACAAACTGCTCGCCCCTATAATTTTTAAGTGTTGTAAAAATATTCGGTTTAATATAACTTAAATCCACATTTCCTCCCCTGTATGTCCTACTGAATATTTAAGCTTACTTAGAACACAACAGATATTATAATAGCACAGTGAATTTTAAAACCCATATTTATAAGCTTTTTAATGTGTCAAGCTTTTTACATTGATGTTACAGTTCAGGTAGCTAATTCATCTTCGTCAAAACAACTTAAAATGTTTGATCTTATTTATAAATTAGACGAAGATGAATATTTACAGTAGTCTCTTAGATATATATGTAATATGTACCTGAAAGCAAGCTTTCATTTGGCATATTATACATATATATCCAGGCTACCTGAACTGCAACACATTAAAGTATATTTCCAAGAATTGCTATTATCCAAAGATGCAGCGGATAAAATATATGGAAAAGAACCATTTGCCAATTCTTCTTCCTTCCTCATTGTTGTATAGGAATATAAAAGGAAGCACGTAAAACTCATCCAGTCCGAGTTTACACCAGGAACATATCAAACTCCTGTGAAAAACAGTTCAAATCCGCCGGAAAGGAAAAACAGGAATATGCTGTATAATCCGATTAAAAACAGTCTGTTTCCACTTACTGTTATGGCAAAAATATGCAATCAAAATAAAAGGAATAAGTTCATCAGTTGCCCTTCAAGTATTATCCTCTACCAATCGGAAGTGGTATAATACTTATAGCCAGTGCAATAAAAGTTATAAAAATTGCCGAAATATTAAATAGTATTTTTTTCTTTCCGACAGCTTCTTTTGCCATATCAAAAAGCCAAATACTTGTAAAGCCGAATGCCAAGGTTAAAAATATATTATCGCTAATTCCTCCCTCTTTCCAAATCGCAAATGATAACTCATTTCCAATCTGCATCAATACTGCTGATATCCAAAAGTCTCATACAATATTTATTTTTTGACCCGGTATGGAAAAAACCGTCTACCATCAGCCATGCAAATAATGGCGCTACAAACCTTGTAATCAAATGTGCTACACTGCTGATTACATTAGAAAATCTAAGATATGCATTATCAAGCACCATAAATACCAGTGCTATGTCTTTTAATTGCTTTCTGTTCAGTCCAAATTTCATATCATTCACCTCTCTTTTTCATAAGTAAATAATACAAGAAAACTTATTTTTGAAAAATCTATATAGATAACAAAAGTGACATTTCTGTCACCTTCAGGCTCTTTTCGTTATTAATATTTATATCGCATATATTTTACATAACTCAAACTTTCCACAGTTAAAATTGGGGCATTACATTAAAAATCAATACTTAAACTAACAAAATCGGAAGTTCTTAAAATACAGTTTTGTAATTTTCAATTATTTAAAAATATGCTATTTTCTTTTTAAGTCCTCTAAATTAAGAATTTTTCTACATCTTACCTATCTTGACAGCCTATAATACAGTTTTATATACTATCTCTGAAATTTGCTTATAAGTTTGACTAGGGGGAAAAATAATGGAATCTATATAAGCATTTTAAACGCAAAGATATTGAGATATCTGCCAAGCGTTACGGTATTGATGCACTTGGAGCTATGGCTCAGGGACTTTTTGTTCTCTTTTGATAGGTACTATAATCAATACCATAGGAACTCAATTTCATATAGGCTTTTTAAGTTCACCGGTGGCAACTGTTGCCGGTGTTGATTATACTGTCGGAGGGCTTGCCGGTGCAGTAAGCGGTCCTGCTATGGCTGTTGCCATAGGTTATGCACTTCACTGTCCGCCGCTTGTACTTTTTTCTTTGATAACGGTGGGATTTGCTTCCAATGCTCTTGGAGGTGCGGGAGGACCTTTGGCAGTTCTTTTTATTGCGGTTATCGCCGCTGAGGTTGGAAAGGCGGTCTCTAAAGAAACAAAGGTAGACATCTTAGTAACTCCGTTGGTTACAATTGCAGTAGGAGTTTTGCTTTCAGCATGGTGGGCACCTGCCATAGGAAAAGCAGCGATGAAGCTTGGAGATGTAATTATGTGGGCTACCGAGCTGCAACCGTTTTTAATGGGTATACTCATATCTTTACTTGTCGGAATTGCACTTCACTCTTCCCATATCTTCTGCTGCCATCTGTGCCGCTTTAGGTCTTACAGGACTTGCCGGAGGTGCTGCGGTAGCCGGCTGCTGCGCACAAATGATAGGCTTTGCGGTTATGTCCTTTCCTGAAAATAAATGGTCGGGACTTATATCACAGGGGATAGGTACTTCTATGCTACAGATGGGAAATATTGTTAAAAACCCTCGTATCTGGATAGCTCCTTGTCTAACCTCTATAATTACCGGACCTTTGGCAACCTGCTTTTTTAAGCTTCGTATGGATGGAGCTGCAGTTTCTTCAGGTATGGGTACTTGCGGACTGGTAGGCCAAATAGGTGTTTTACTCCGGTTGGGTCAAAAATATTTTGAGGGCAGTAAACTTTCTATCAGCACATTTGACTGGGCAGGTCTTATACTCATTTCTTTTGTACTGCCTGCAATTATTTGTCCTTTGATAAATATGTTTTTAAGAAAAATAGGCTGGGTAAAGGAAGGGGATATGAAGCTTTAGCTAGTGTATCTTTGATATCCGGCTTTATTACTACTTTGTTGATAAATTGCAACAGATATATAATAAAGAAATTTGAGAGTTACTATACTATTTGATATTAATTAAATGTCAATGATACTATATCACATTAGGATGTGTCTTAAAACGATAACAGATTATGCTATTTGCATAAAATCAATATTGTCTCACAGTAAATAAAGGTAAGAAAAAGACTTTGCCGATTTATCATACCTCGTTGCCGACTCTGCAGAAATGCTTTGTTTCATTGAACGATATTTTTATTAAAAACAAGGTATTATGTAATTTTTAAGTTTTAAGACACAGCCTAGTACCAAGAAAAACTCTTTTGAAGTAAAAACATATAAATGCAATTATTTACTATAATGTAAATACCAAAACAAAAACATTATGCCTAACAAAAGAAATTTATCTACCACATAAAACCGTTACAAACATATCTTGCCTTGGACACGCTCCCTATTTCAATCTTTATTAACAGTATTGTGGGTATATATTGAAATAGAGTGCTGCTATTTAATCATTCTAAATAATTGTTTATTTTGCTCATTTTTCATAAATATCATAAATCAGAACCGCAATATCATTCATATATATTAATAAGATAGCTGCATTTACCCTCCCATACATAAGGAATATTGCCTCCCGCCAGGTTCTTGTCTTTTACAAGAAAAAGGGCCCAGCGGCAAATGAGTTTTTATTTGTAAGCGGCCATGTATGGGGCAACCTTTTTATTAAACATATCTTCATTATGTGAAACAGCCAGCCAAATCCCATACCGAAGAGTAAGGAGGGCAGTACCTCTTCTCCGGAATATGACAGTGCTGCAAAACACCGGCAACTGCCAAGGTTTTTAATAATGCAAATCTGCCCTTATGTTAAAATACCGAATATTAATCCAAATATAGCTGATATAATAAAGCTTTTATATTAAGTGAATAATTTATCGTCATTGCCAGGTAACAAACCGCACAAAAGCAAGGTATGTGTAATTCCTCTATGTTCTTTTAAAAAATGGTGATAAAAAGGAAACTTCCTGCTTACTCTTGAATTTTCAATATCCACATCAGGCAGCATAGCTCCTGCCATAGCTGTAGGAGTACCAAGTAATGGATATATAGTTAGCTGATTAGTGCCGATAACAGGTATATTGATTCCCTTCCTATGCAGGTATGCAAAAACCGCATAGAGTTGTCGTGGCTATTAAATGTGTCTGTACTGTCATAATCTTCCTCTCTCGTATATCAATACAGTGCATAGTTTCTTAAATAAGCATAGCAAAAAACTTGCCTCTTTTCCTAATTACACAAATCAAAAACTTTAGCATAGTACGCACCGCACTTATGTTTTTTGACATATACACTCAGAAAAATATTCAGTATTTTTGATATGCTTATTTTGCAAACAATGCACTAATAAGTTTATTTTAAAATATATATTTTATTAACTTTATATTATATTCACTTATTAATATAAGGGCAACACATTTAATATCCTTTGTTTGTCTTTATTACTCTGCACTTATACCTATTTCTGTACTTTTTCTTCTTGTGACAGTTTTTCTGCCTGCGGTGATCTCTTCTACTTCTTTCGATACCTCTTCTTCACTTAGTACTTTATACAGTGGATGTTATATAGTATGTTGAGCTGGAACTTTTCTTTTATCAAATTTAGTATTATAATTTTTGATCATGGCTATGCGAGTTTTTCCGTCAGAAATGTGTCCGCGACATTGTAGTCTTTAACGAGGTATTAAGTGTCATCATCAGCCTGCCTGTTGAAAAAATCAACTACATAACATTTTCTGTCAGCCTCGTTATTTCTTATCATCACAATATGTCTCGCATTTTCATTGTATAAATTTACACTCATTAAAACTAAGTGCTGTCTGACTGCATTCCTCATCCATTTCCCAAGTGCTTAATCCTTCCTCACTGCTCCAGCTAAAAGGCGGTGTTATTTGTATACCCTTTAATTCTTATTTCATCGCCTTCGTTTTGGACACTTATAACTTCTCCGGGGATATCATCTATATGCTCACCGCTTTCAAGATCATAGACTGAAATTATACCTGCAAATCTGTTTTATTGCAAGGATTTTGAGTCTTTTGATAATTTTATATCTCCGATTCATTTTTATATTACTATAGCTTACCTGTGTTAAACTCTTTGTATCATATATTTTAAGTCCGTCTATATTATCCCAGCAAAGTATTTGTTTGAATCATCAGTAAAAGTAATTGATGATACAGTTGTATTTATGAATACCCTACTATATACATCATCCCTGAATACTATATATACTTACCGGCTTTGATTTTGCTGTATCCCTTCCTCCATGCTCAAGTATGCATACTACTGCGTCATTTGATATTTTATTATACCTTGCAGCCGACATGGAACCATAGCTTGTCGCACCCTTAGGTGTGATTTTTTTGCTTGTTTTTCCGTTATCACCTGAAACCAAAAAATTATTTCCATCAAATAGTATCATATATGAAAAATTATCGGATTCCCCCATTATTCTCGCATATAGGCTCGGATAAGACCCTTGATTCTGGGTCAATTATCTTTATCGTCTGACTTTGCATGCAGTTTGCAATTATCTCGCCCATCCTTTAGAAATATAAACTCTATAGGTACACCGCCACCATAACTCAAGCTTTTCTTCCAGCATTAACTTGTCTTTCACATGGAGTATTTACCGTTTTCTCCAAATCCCACTACAGTATTGGTATTATAGTTGTAGGTAAAATACTTCATATTTAGATCTGAAAAATATATCTCATCCGTTATTTCACCGCTATTTCCATCTACAAGATATATGTTGGCATTTGCTTTATTGCGATTTTTCACCATTATCACTTTCTCCGACATTACTTTTTGAATCATCGGCATTAATATACATCTCTTTCTTAAAATATCTCTTTTTATCTTCAGTGAGACCTTTACCATCTCACCTTCCGAGGTAAGCAATATCAGACTTTTTACCGTCATTGGAATAATTTGCCGCTTTGATATGGTCTGTCATATTCTGTCCCATCTAAACCGTCAGCTTTTTAACCTCGGGATCACCTCTATTATACTGCCGTCCTTTAGACTCTTCTTGTAAGCTGTTCTTCCGTATCGGAAGATAAAACTATCAGCACCTCGCTACCGTCTTGTTTTATATCGGCATGATTTACCCTTTCATTAATTACAACTTCTCCTTCTTTTGCCATGTTTTGGCATTATATACAGCAAGTATCATTGTTAGCATATGGCATAGAATAATTGGAATCATCCTCTGAGAATTGAGTAAGCATAGTATGCCCTCTATTTCGAGTTTTCACCTTTTCCTCTCCCTTTTCCAAATCATATATGATGCAGGTATTGTCAAATGAAGATGATGCCAGGTATTTGCCGTCTTTTGAAAAATCCACAAATTTAACTTGTTGACTCAGTGTCCTGAAAAATCTCTTTTAAAACCTCGCTATTTTCCACGCTTGCTATAGCAGTATCATTATTTTCAAGACCGTAGGCTACATATTTTTCATCAGCACTTACAGACATAAATGTCAATTTGTTTTTAGTATATATTTCAGTAAGAGTAGATGCTCCATATGGTATACAGTCGCATTAAGTATTGACTGTTTTTCGGCATTCAAAGTCTCATAACTCTTAGTTTCCTATTTATGGGCTTTATAGCCTCCTCGGCTACCAGCACCGCCTTTATATAATCACCCTCTTTCATCCTTGTAGGTTTTTATCAATATCCTTGCATTGACTGTACCACCTCCGCCTTGCTCAGCTCCGCTTTTGATAAGCATTTGCCATAAATAAGCCGAATATTAAAAATATCGCCCGGACAAGGATGAAATGCTCAAAAATAAGTCTGTTTTTCTTTCCTTATCCCTTTGCTTAAGATCTCCGAAACTGCAACCCAGAATCGTTGCCATTATTCTGTATTTTTCGGTTTTTAATATATTTAAGGACTGCTGGGTAAGGTCTTTTAGCTTTTTGTCTATTATTATCTTGCAGCTGCTCATATCCACCATCCTTTTTAATACCTCATCTGGTCTTATATCCGCTGCCACATATATCCTGCAAGCTTTCATTATCTTTTATTTTTAAGTTCTTAAATTCCTGTGAAAAGCCTCATCAGGTTCTCCTTCATCAATACAGGTATTATCCTCTCGCTCCATAAAGGCTTTTAAATATCTTCTACTCTTTTTGACACCACTCAGACAAAGGTGTCCTCTTTGAGCATATTACAATGATACCTACTTGTTACCAGTGCCTTTTATTGATGCACTAAGATCTCTGCGCAAGCTCCTCCCTATCTCTAAATACTCCTAAATGTAGGTTTTTACTGTTTTGTAAAACTCCCTAGGAGGCTTTAAATGTTTCTATCATCTGATGTATCTGCTTGGCTATGCTTTTGATCCGGCTCTCACATGTCTATAACTTATAAAAGCATCATACTTATAATTTGTTTCATGAGCATTCATCAGCAGCCTTTTGCATTTCATCAGATGTTTGTCTGTGTATTTGTTCATTTTTCATTTTAAGCCTCCTTTTTGAAGAGAGTGAATACCGACAATAGGTCATATTCCGGATGACAGATCTCAAATTTTCACCTATTATAATTTCCCAATCATCTATCAAACAAGGATGTGTCTCAAGTTTTCATCCTTCTTCCTACATATCTGAAATTCATCGCATAGTAACTGTTACACTCATCTTTTTATGCTCAAGTCTTGATAAAAATCAAGCAAAGGAGCATCTTCTAAATACTCACAAAACTGCCTTCTAAACTCTTCCTTATCATCTTTTCTGATTTCCTGTAGGCCTGTAAACTCTTCAAATTTTTATGTAAATAAGTCTCCATATCCTCTTGTGATTTATCAAAAGACTTTTCTTTTACATATTTCTCTTAACTCTGTCGTGCAGCCGATAATCTGGAAGAGGTCTTCTACATAGGAGAGTTCATTCCATTTTTGCCTTCTCCCATACCTGCCGCCCTCGGAAGACTTGATTATAACTGTCATTAAATTGTTTGCACGATTATCAAGTGCCTCTTTATCATGACATCTTCAGTCATTATTTGTGAAACATCACCGAAAATCTTGATTTTATCATAATTTTTAGGTAGTACATGGCTTAAGTCTATGTTGATACATTTTTATTATCTTAGGGCACATTTTCAAAATACCTGTTTAACAGTTTAAGATTTTCAAGGCTTTTAACCACATCTTCATTCATTAAAAATATCAGGGATAAACTCATCATCATATACTTTAAATGCTCCTGCAATAAGCCTTTTTCATATCCAAGATCTTATTATCTATATCCAAGGCTTTTTAAGCCCTTCATTGTCAAACAAAAGCTCGCATCATATACTGCTGTGCATCAACATCTATTATACTGACCTTGGTATTATCTTTTTAAGGATATGGTCATATCATTGGCAACATGTTTTAATAATGTAAGTGTCAGTTCATTTATGCCTATTATTAAGATGTGGATTTTCTTATGCTTTCGTCAATCAGCTCTGCATGATATTTTATCTCCTATATGTGAAAAGTTTGTCTAAATTATTTGATAGGATCTCACTTACACATTTATCGGATATAAGCATTCTTATGCTTAAGTCTGTTTGATCAAAGTGTACGGTGTCTATTTTTTTAAGTTTTTCTTCTTTCTGCCTCTCAAAGCTTAGCATATCTTCAATATAGGCAGACACTGTCTTAGACTCACATTTTACATAACAGGTAATATGCCTTTTAGGTTTAATTCTTTTTATAACATTGGTGTAGAGGGCATAGTTTTCCAAATCCACATCCGAGCAAAAACATATATTTTACATTATTGATGTTTATAGTGCTAAAAAGCTCTTTTTATCTCATTCCTATCGCTGTTTTCAAAAATCTATCTGATATGTGGCTATTCCTTTTTCTCATATTTATTCTTTAGGGTTGTCATCAATAAAAATTCTTTGAAATAAGCGAAATCTTATATGAGTTTTTCCTGTTTATTAAATTATTGATTAATGTCTCTCCCATGAAGCTGTCTTCAAATACCAAATATGATTGGTGCTTATTTTGTTCAATAATGTATTTTTAAGATTGAGCAAGGTGTTTGAAATCTTTTGTAAATACAAAGGTGGATGTGGGTCATGGGAGCCATCCACTTTAAGCCACTTCATATAGAGGTCTTGTCTCTGCCGATATCGGAGATACGAATAAAAATAGCTTTATCGTACACGACCAGTAGACAAAGAAGTTGCAACGGATCATCTATCTTGACTTTATAATATTCGTAAAAGACCTTGAAGTCCATAAGTGTTACAGTGAATAAGACAAGATATATATCTTTGTAGTAAGTTTTTATTTTTCCTCATAATTATCACCTTTTCATATTATGCTATGTATTTTTTTCATAAATTGCTGTCTTAAGCTTTTTATACATCAAATAGAGTGTTTTAGCTTCCCTACTCACTTATAAAGCGGCTTTTGATACAGGGTAATGATTCCTTAGCCGCTCTGATATATAGAAAAACATTCCCTCTATTATATATTATGAGGGGAATGCCTACAACTATAGTTTATAACGACAAACTTAATGATTTATAACAATACACAATTCTTGCATCCTCTCTCCCTATCCCTTATGTACTTTTCAACTTCCTTTTCTTCAAGTTTTCACCTGTGTATTCTCATATTCCTATATTCTTTTTACGGCAAAGACAGGCTGCATAGTCTTACAGCTTTTTCCTTTATTCTTTTTAAGTATGATTTCATATCCTCATTATCAATAAAAAAATTTTATATGCCAACCTTCCTTTTTCACTTTCAATTTCATAAAATGCCGCATGACTTTTTCATACTGTAGTCGGCACTGCGCAAGTATAGTTTTGATATTTCCAAAGATTTGAAAGGAAAGTTCCACTTTTGTAATTTTCTTTACAGGATCTGCTTCTATACAAATACAGCGTCCGCAAGTTCCGCAAATATACTGAGTGTGGTTTTTAGGCACTCTGAAAGGATTTTAATAAAGGAGTTACCCTATTGTTTCCTGAGTAGCATTCTTCACACATTTTATGTACCGCCTTTCTTCATATATTTTTGATTATACAAATTCTATTATTCCAAACCGTCATCAACGATCCACATACCGCCATTTTTCTCAAATACAAATAATATTTTACCCTTTGCCGTATCTCCTATTTTATCATACAATCTTCCGGCACTCATTGACTCACCCTTTACAGTGTAGGGGCTATTTGCCACATAACCGCATTTGCCAAGTCCTTTTACACTTACTTTAATTGCTTTTTATCATACTCATTATCAAGTTCTTTTCCAACTTAACTATCAACTCTTTTCCATAAATTCACTTCCGAAATAATGATTACAACCTGTTATTGTAAAATACATCTCATCCATACTTAATCCTCCGGTTTTAACAGTGCTATTTTTACAAACTCCTCTTTACATAGCTGCTATTTTTATATAAAAATAAAAATCTAAAAACATCTTTTTGTAAGTTCTCATTATAAAGATCAAGCTGTCCAATAAACACACCCTCGCAACATGAATTTATGTTCTTTACATCTTATATTGTTTTTACAAGCCTTTCAATTTCCGTCTTCACTCATATCCACCACACTTTTAGGAGAGGTAATTACAACCCTTCACCAAGTCCTATGACCCATGCAAGAAATTGCTTTACTTATCGCCACTTCAACATTTGCAACAAATTTTTCATTATCTATAGGGATTATAGTAACATCTTTTCCGGAAGCGGTCAATTATCACTCCTGCAAAAGAATTTTTCACATTCAAGACTTACTCTTTCTTCCTTACCTGCATACATTCCGAATATTTTTCTGTAGTATATTGCCATATCAAATGATTTGAATGTCTGTCTTCCTCTCTCTTTTATCATTTGATTTGATATTAAGCATTTTATCAACCCTGAAGTGTTTTATAATTTTTCATCAGCATCATAGGCTATCAGATAATAGTTTTCATCATTCCAGACAGTGACCATGGACTTACCTCATAGAAAGCTCCGTTATGCCTAAGTTTCATCTTTTATTAACATCCCACTGAAAAATACTGAAATGTTATTTTCGAATTCTTTGCTATAGCGGGTGTGTATCCTGTCCACATTATAGTAAATGCTTTCATTCATGGTCTTTACACGCCCCGCTACAAAAACCTGTCTATGTAACTTGATGCCTCATACTTGCTCGCAAGTCCTTCTATCTTTTTATAAGTTCATTTGATTTTTACGGTTATAAATTTTGATGATTGCACCGAGTCTACCAAAAGTTTCAGTTCCGCAAGTTCAAACTGTCTGTTTCCCAAATGGTAAGAGTAGGTTCTGCCTCTTGAGTACCTATTATATCAAGGCCGTATAACCTCAAATTTTCTATATCGCTATACAAACTTTTTACTGCTCCGCATTTATACTCGTACGCTTTTAATCGCATCAATAATCTCAGACATGGTAATACTATGCTGTTCATCAGTAAGTCTCCGATAAAACCTTCATAAGGTATATTAATTTTAACTTCTGGTTTGATGACTTTGCCATAGACTCCTCCACTTTAAGCCCCAAGCAGAAGGGACTTATTCAATTCCGGTTTAATTATTTAACAGTATAGCAATATTCCTACTTAATAACAGAAAAATTTATCTTGAAATTTATTTATTTTCTGTTATAATATCCTTGTATTTTCTAAAAAGACAGTTGTATATGTATGACGGACAGAGAGGTATGTATTATGAAATTAAAGAAATTTTTGGCTGTTTCTACAGCAGCTCTTATGTTGGTTTCATCAATCACCGCATCGTAGCAGCGGCTCCGCTTCAAAAAGTGCCGGTGGAGATAAGGTGATAAAGATAGGTGATTTGAACCGCTTACCGGTGAAAAACGGTGGTGGAGGTCTGCAGGAGGCCATGGGCATACGTTATGCCAACACAGTTTACCCTACCGTAAATATCGGTGGTGAAGAATACAGGATAGAGCTTGTAGAAGTTGATAACAAGTCCGATAAGACAGAGGCTGTATCGGCTGCACAAAAGCTTGTAAGCGAAAAAGTTTCAGCAGTAATAGGAAGTTACGGTTCAGGTGTATCTATAGCGGCAGGTCCTACATTTGAAAGTGCCAAGATACCTGCAATCGGTGCTACCTGTACCAATCCACAGGTTACACTGGGCAATGAATACTACTTTAGAGTATGTTTCCTTTGATCCGTTCCAGGGAACTATTATGGCAAACTATGCTACGCAAAATAATATTAAGACTGCAGCAGTGCTTACACAGCTGGGTGATGACTATTCATCAGGACTTGGAACTTTCTTTGCAGAGTCATTTGAAAAGCTCGTCGGCAAGGTAGTTGACCAACAGCAGTTCCAGACAAATCAGACGGATTTTAAGGCGGTACTTACAAATATAAAGGCTGCAAATCCTGACTTTATTTATGCACCTTCATCACTTACCACAGCTCCTTTAATCATCACACAGGCAAGAGAGCTTGGTATAAATGCCGTTATCGGAGCGGGAGATACCTGGGAAAACTCAACCATTATCGAAAATGCCAAGGGCAATGCGGAAGGCATAGTATTTTCAACCTTCTTTGATGAATCTGCACCAGCCAATGATGAGGCAAAGAAATTCATAGAGGGTTATAAGAAATATCTGGTAGAGAATAAACAACCTGATATAATCCCTAACTTCTCAGCATTAAGTTACGATGCTCTATGTATGTACAATCAAAGCAATAGAAGCAGCTCAAAGTACTGATGGAGAAAAAATCAAAGAGGCTCTTAAGGGAGTTGCCTTTGACGGCATTACAGGACATATCTCATTTGATGAAAACGGTGATGCCAATAAGACATTAGCTTTTATAAAGACAGTAAAGGACGGTAAGTTTGAACTGCTTACAACAACTACTGTAGATACAGGTAATCAGTTTTATATATTAGATAAATATAAGCCAAATGCCTGAAAATTGCCTTTTCAAAAAGCATTTGGCTTATGTGTTATGTTAGGGTAATATAAGACCCTGTGAAATTTAATTAAGGTTAGGAGGCATAAGCCTAATGAATGCAACAACATTTTTACAACAATGTCTTACCGCTATATCACTTGGTGGTGCTTACGCACTTATAGCCATAGGTTATACTCTGGTATACGGAATACTTAGGTTAATAAATTTTGCTCATGGAGACATATTCATGATGGCAGGTTACTTCATGATATTTGCAATGTCAAGTATGCCATGGTATATTGCAATACCGGTAGTTCTGATAGCTACAGTCTTACTCGGTGTGTTAATAGAAAAGGCTGCATACAAACCTTTAAGAAACGCTCCCTCGTATGAGCGTTATGATATCGGCAATAGGTGTTTTCCTATCTTTGCAAAACCTTGCCACCTATCTTTTTACGGCACTGCCTAAGGGTTATCCTGAGATACCTGTACTGAAGATAATTAAGTTTGATGATTTGAGTTTTTTTCACTTGTAACAATTTTTGACACCCGTACTTACACTTATAATAGTTTATATACTTATGATGCTCATCAAGCATACAAAGATGGGTATGGCTATGTGCAGTATCAAAAGACTATGAAACAGCCCAGCTTATGGGTATTAAAAATCAATAAAACGGTATCATTTACCTTTGCTATAGGCTCTTTACTGCAGGTATAGGGCTCAATACTTTACTTTACCGACCGTATGACGGTATTTCCTTACTCAGGTTCTTTACCGGGCTTAAAATGCTTTGTGGCAGCGGTTATAGGAGGTATAGGCTCAATACCGGGTGCGGTAATAGGCGGATTTATACTGGCTTTGGTGAAACAGCTCTGGTCGCCGGCGGTTATTCAACCTTTTCGGATGCATTTACATTTGTACTGCTTATAATAATGCTTTTGGTTCGTCCTACCGGTATATTCGGTGAAAAGGTTACAGATAAGGTATAGGGGGATAGAAATGAAATTTAACTTAAAGAATAAGAAAACATTGTATAATATAGCCGCATCGGCTATAGCTATACTTTATAATAGCATTTTTACAAACAAACAGTTACGAATATAATTACCAGATAGGTATACTGGAAAGAACTGCAATATATGCCGTGGTTGCCATTTCCATGAATTTATTAAACGGTTTTACCGGACTTTTCATTGGGGCAGGCAGGTTTTTATGGCTATAGGTGCCTACACTGTGGAATTTTACCATACCTGTAGCACAAAGAGCAAGCATTTACTATATATCCGGTATATCTCCGCTTATTGCCAACCTTTATATGCCTTTTTTTCCGGCACTTATCATAGGAGGACTTTTATCCGCCTTTGTTGCTGCACTTATAGGAATACCGGTGCTAGGTTAAAGAGCGATTATCTTGCCATAGCTACACTGGGATTTTCAGAAATTATAAGAGCGTTAATATCCGCTCCTCAATTGGATACTCATAACCAACGGCTCTTACGGACTTAAAAAAATATACCCAGTTTCCCTAATCTTTTTGTGTTTTTGCAATAGTAGCAGTTTGTATCATTCTTATGGTAATGCTTTATAAACTCTTCTTACGGTCGAGCATTTAAGGCTATCAGAGAAGATGAAATAGCTGCACAGTCTATGGGAATAAATCTTTTTAAGTATAAGTCATTAGCCTTTATTATATCTTCATTTTTTACAGGTATAGGCGGAGGGCTTTTTGGCAATGTTTATGAAATCCATAGATTCCAAGACATTTCAAATATCACTTACCTATGACATCCTTCTTATAGTGGTTCTCGGAGGTATCGGAAGTGTAAGCGGAAGTATACTAGGTTCTTTCTTAATCAATGCCGGCAAAGAGTGGCTTAGGTTCTTTGACGAGCCTCTTATAATTGCAGGTATCAGTGTTCCGCTTTTTAGAGTAGGCTTTCGTATGGTTATTTTCTCCATACTCTTATGCTTGTGGTTTTATTCTACAGACAGGGAATTATGGGTACCAATGAGTTCTCATGGGATGGCATGGGTAAACTTATAAAAGGGCTTCCTTCTCTTTTCAAAGGTAAAAAAGCAAAGAAGGAGGAGGCATAATGAGTAAAAGAAATATACTTTAGTATGCATCACATTACCATGCAATTTGGAGGTGTGGTTGCGGTCAATGACTTGTCTCTTAAGGTAGATGAAGGTGAAATAGTTGCTTTAATAGGTCCTAACGGTGCCGGTAAGACAACTGCGTTTAACTGTGTTACCGGTATATATGAGCCTACCAACGGTAAAATCGTATTTAACGGCGAGACTATATGGCATCTTCTCCTAAGGGCAGAATGAAAAAGCTTTATCTTGGTGAGTATGTCCTTTTAACATAAAGCCGGCAGCCAATACACCTGATATGATCACTGCCAAGGGCATTGCAAGAACCTTCCAAAATATCAGGCTTTTCCACAATCTTACGGTATTTGACAATGTACTTATAGCAAAACATATGCGTGCAAAGCAAAATGTATTCTCTGCCACTTTAAGACTTAACTATAAAGAAGAGGAAAGGATGAGAAGAGAAGCTTTGAGCTTTAGATATGCAGGGTCTTTTGCAATATAAAGATGACATTGCAAAAAGCCTGCTCTTACGGACTTCAAAGAAGACTTGAAATAGCAGGGCACTTGCTACCTCTCCCAAGCTTCTTTTGCTTTGATGAGCCGGCTGCCGGTATGAATCCTCAGGAGACTGAAGAGCTTACTGATTTTATTAAACAGATAAGAGATGATTATAAGCTTACTATTTTTATGATAGAACATCATATGGATTTGGTAATGCAAATATCAGACAGGATTTAGTGCTTGACTTCGGTAAGTTGATTGCCGAGGGAACCCGGAAGAAATACAAAAATAATGAGCATGTTATAGATGCTTATTTGGGGGTGGTAGAAGAAGATGCTTAAAATTACAGATTTAAAAAGTTAGTTACGGCGGTATCAATGCAGTTAAAGGAGTAAGTTTTTGAAGTTCCAAAAAGGCAGTGTCGTAAGCCTTTATAGGTGCCAACGGTGCAGGTAAATCGACCATACTTCGTACTATAGCAGGGCTTGTAAAACCTGTTTCGGGAGCGGTAAGTTTTAATGATGAAAATATTACCGGCACCGATACTTCGGATATTATTGCCAAGGGTATTACTTTAGTGCCTGAGGGAAGAAGGGTCTTCCCCGACATGACGGTGCTTGACAATATCAAAAATAGGAGCCTTCTTAAGGCATGACAGCCTTGATGAGGGACATAGAGCATATGTACTCTCTTTCCCAAGATTAAAAGGAAAGAAAGTGGCAGCTTGCCGGTACTCTCTCCGGGGGTGAACAGCAAATGCTAGCCCTCGCCAGAGCTTTAATGAGCAAAACCCAAAGCTTTTTGATGATGGATGAGCCTTCTTTGGGGCTTGCTCCGTTGATCGTTAAGGGATTTTTGAAATTATAAAGGAAATCAACAAGTCCGGCGTTACCGTACTTTTTGATAGAGCAAAATGCCAATATGGCACTTAAGGCTTCAGACTATGCCTATGTACTTGAGACCGGAAGACTCAGCATGGAAGGCAGCGGCGAGGAACTTTTAAGCAATGAGGCTATAAGAGAAGCCTACCTTGGAAAAATTCAAATAAAAAATATGTTAATTAAGGCTTGACTTTTATAAAGCTACTTGCTATCATACAGGGCATATACTCAAAAAGGGGTAAATACTATGTTAAACAGTATATCTAAAAATTTGAATTATATATTACTATTATATCTAATGCCCTGTCCATAGGATGTTGAAAAACTTATGGGCTTGGCACTCGTTTGCGTAAGCCCGTAGGTGTAGTAGTAGTAATTGATATGAACCACTATCGGGATTGTTGTCGGTAGTGGTTTTTGTATCTAAAATAAATTTTAGAAAAAGGAGGTACACGATTATTCGTGTAGATTAAGAACATGAAAGAGATTAAATGGATGTCAACTGAGAGTTTCCCACTTGAAATGCATAAGGCAAGAGTAATTCAAAAACTTAACCTTCTTGAGCCGCAAAAGACTTGAAGCCATGGAAGAAGCCGGATTTAATACCTTTTTGCTTAAAAACTAAGATGTGTTCCTTGATATGCTTACAGACAGCGGTGTCAATGCCATGTCGGACAGGCAGCAGGCAGCAATGCTTTGTGCAGATGACAGCTACGCAGGTTCTGAAACCTTTTTCAGACTTGAAGCTGCTCTTAAAAAGATGTTCGGTATGGAGTTTTTCCTTCCGGCTCATCAAGGTAGAGCCTCAGAAAATATTGTATCAAAAAGCCTTATAAGCCCTAATCAAACCGTACTTATGAATTATCATTTTACCACTTCAAAAGCCCATGTAACCTTAAACGGCGGCAAGGTTGAAGAGCTTATAAGTGATGAGGGAAGAGTGCTTAATTCCGACACAAATCTAAGGGAAATATGGATCTTGGAAAAACTTGAAGAGCGTATAAAGACACTGGGCAGTGAAAATGTAGCCTTCGTCAGAATGGAAGCCGGTACAAACCTTTATAGGAGGTCAGCCGTTTTCCTTAAAAAACCTTGAGGATGTAAGTGCTTTATGTAAAAAAATGAATGTACTGCTTGTTGTTGATGCCAGTCTACTTGCGGATAATCTTCATTTTATAAAAACAAAGGAAGAAGCTTGCAAGGATATGAGCATAAATGACATTACCTTAAAAATAGGTGAACTTTGCAGATGTAGTATACTTTTCTGCAAGGAAGCTCGGCTGTGCAAGAGGTGGATGTATCTGTACTTCCAATACAGAGCTATTTAAGAAAAATGCAGGGCTTTTATAACTCTTTACGAAGGATTTTTAACCTATGGCGGTATGTCTGTTCGTGAGATGGAAGCAATTGCCGTAGGTTTGGAAGAGACCATGGATGAGGATATGATTTCTCAAGGTCCTATATTTATCGAATTTATGGTAAATGAATTGCTTTAAGAGAAAGATTCCTGTGGTTACACCGGCAGGCGGTCTCGGCTGCCATGTTAATGCCATGGACTTCCTAAAGCACATACCTCAAAATGAATACCCTGCAGGAGCTTTGGCAGCAGCTTTATTTATAGTAAGCGGTGCACGAGGAATGGAAAGAGGTACTTTGTCAGAGCAAAGAGATGAAAACGGCAATGAGCCGCTTGCGGATATGGAGCTTTTAAGACTTGCTCTTCCAAGGAGAGTATTTAGCGTTTCTCATATAATGTTTGTCGTAGACCGCATTACATGGTTATACGAGAACAGAGAGCTGGTGGGCGGTCTTGAATGGGAAATGGAGCCGGATATACTCAGATTCTCTTCGGAAGGCTTAAAGCAAAGGGGTGATTGGGCCACAAAGGCTGCTTAAAAAGTTCAAGGAGGACTTTAAGGACAGCTTATAGTATAAAAATAAAGAAAATCCCTACAAAAGCAACTCTTTTTATGGGATTTTACTTTATAATCATTACAGCTGGTAGGTTATTTAATTAGCTGATTGATGCCTTGTAAATACTGTCAATTGAATCTCCAAGCATTTTTGTAAATTCCGCATCACTTTGCTTAGCTGACAAACCGTCTGCAAGCGCTCTTGAGAAGCTTGCTATAAGTCCCTTTGTCTCTCTGTAAGAAGCTTATTAGTCTTTCGTCTCTGAATATCCGCCTGAGAGTGCAAACCACACGAACCACATGCGGATCTGCTGTAATATCTCTCATAAAGGTTAGCCTTTGTAGGTATAGTTACCTGAAGATTATTCTTACTTCAGGATCGCTTTAGCAAGATGCCCTTTAATGCACTTTTCATAAATTCCTCAGACTCTGCCTCTTTGGATTATGAATATCTACTTCGCTCTAAGATAGGTACAAGTCCATGACTCCAAACCTTAAGTCCAAGCTCGAAATTTGTTGGTCTATAACTTCCTTTATTCCTGCTCATCATAATCAAGTATAACAGAACGCTCCTTTGTTCCGAAGATATGACGCTCTTTACCGTATGTTCCAAAAAGCTCTTCAAGTCCCGGAATAGGTTTCATAAGCTTTTAGCATGATTCTTCTCTTCCGCAAGACCTTATCTATTTTTAATATAGGAACTATTTTCTTAACATTCCATAAATAGTCGGCTGTATACTCACCTCCATCTTACGATCCATGGTCTGCTCAAAAAGAATAGCTGCAAGTACTTTCTCGCTGCTAAATGCCGGATTGGTAATGATTCTTGTTCTCATAGCATGTATGAGATCAAACATCTCTTCCTCCTCCATTGTAAGCACTTTCCCTCAATCCCATATGCCTTGAGTGCCTTAGGTGTTGAACCGCCGCTTTGATCAAGTGCTGCAATAAAGCCCTTGCCTTTACTCATACGTTCTAATTGCTCATGATTCATAGTAATCGCTCCTTTTCTTTGTAAGTAACGGACTATAATCCGATACTTAAAATAAACTCAAGTGTTATTTCCCATTCATTATACACCTTTTTCAAGCTACTTGATAAGGGTATATCTAAATTCTTTTAATGTTTATATTATAACAAGCTCTGCTTATTTAAGAGACGATGCACCAACTAAGCTGAATATTTTTGCCTCAAACCAAAACATTACGCTGTCTTCTATATTTTCCACGCCATAAGGCACTTATCATGTAGCTCCAATATAGCCTTTACTATAGAAAGTCCTATTCCTGTGCCGCCATAATCTCTTGAATAGTGCCTTATCGACTTTTATAAAACTTATCCCAAATATGCTCATATCTTCTTTGCATTGCATCTTCCGCCATTATAAACTTCAAGTTTTACCCTGCCTTTGTCAGGTATAAGTCTTATCACCATCTTCCGTTATCGGATACATGTTTTTATAGCACTGTTTATATAGTTGGTTACACACTTTCCTCAAGCTTGAATCTCATCCGCATTGATGAGTATTCCTGACCTTCCTTCAAGCTTAAATTTATATTTTTATCTGCTACCAATATCTTGGTTGACTCTACAAGTCCGGCTACCATTTCATATATATCAAAGGTCTCTTTTGCAGCTCCATATTTCCGACTCAAGCACACTAAGGCTTAGAAGCTGCTTAACCATGAATTCATCCTGTTTGCCTCATCTATGATAACATCCGTGTAGTATTTGCGGACTGTCCTTATCCTCGCACATACCTTCATTTAAACCTTCCGCATAACCTTGTATTAAAGCTATTGGAGTTTTAAGCTCATGAGAAACATTTGCTATAAATGACTTTCTCATCTCATCTATTTCTTCTTTGCGTTTGATATCTTCTCTTCAGACTTTCATTGGCACTTTTTAAGCTCCGCTATAGTACTTTTAAGCTTCTTTGACATTCGGTTAATATTATGCCCCAGTACACCTATCTCATCTTCGTACTCTTTCCTTCATATTTTGCAGTAAAAATCAAGTCCGCATATTTTTTCGGATATGTCTGCAAGTGTAAGTATGGGTTTGGTTACTCTCTTGGTCATAAAGAAAGCCATAACTATGCTGAGTATAAATGCAATCAAAGCTATATAGGTCAAAAAGGTATTTGATAAGGCTACACTGCTTTTTACGCTTTCCATAGGACTTGACATCACTATCAGGGTTCTGTTATCGCTGCAATACCCTATACACTCAATAAATGAGGATTTGTCCAAAGCCGTGTCATGTCTTGTTATTGAATAGTTATCTGAAGTATAGAGCTTTTGTACCTTGCCGTTATTTTTCTCTTTTTGCAAACATACTGTCTTGAGCTCTTCTAAGTATAAGCTCTCCGTCTCTTTCGGAAGAAATAATAGCGGCGTCATCTAATGAATCTATTAATGCTATACTTATATTGTATTTGTCGGAATACTCTTTTAATACCTCTCCAAGCTCTGCCACCTTTATTTTGTCTCAAGGCTACGGAACTTTCTTCATCACCTTCTTTATTATCTTCGTCTTGTTTACTTTCCTCTGTGCACATACCGTTGCTGTCTGTTAATATATTATCTATACTTTTTATACGCAAGACTTATTGCCCTGACTTTTTTTGATTGACATAATAAGTTTCCAGTCCGAATGTATTGATCAAATAAATTGCAATAAGGGTTACTGCAACTACGCTTAGGAGCATTGCCGTAAATCTATATTGAATTGAATGTTTCATTTTTCCTAACCTTCTATATCGAATTTGTATCCCATTCCCCAAATAGTTTAATATACTCTCCTCCCATTTTCGCACGGAGTTTTTACATGGGTGTCTATGGTTCTGGCATCACCGAAATAGTCATAATTCCATACATGATTAAGTATTTTTCTCTCGGATAGGGCTATACCCCTTTATTTTCAAGAAAAATATGACAGAAGTTCAAAATTCTTTTTAGCTTAAATCTACAGGTGTATCGTCTATACTTACCTGATGTGCGGACTTATCTATAACTATTCCGCCGGCAGACAGATTCTCCTCTCTGTCCTGACCGCTTCTTCTGAGTATAGCCTCCACTCTTGCAACCAGAATCTTCGGACTGAAAGGCTTGGTTATATACTCGTCAACTCCGAGGTTAAATCCCTGTAACTCATCTCTTTCTTCACTTCTTGCCGTAAGCATTATTACTAGGTAAGTCTGAGTACTGTCTTATAAGTTTCAGTGTTTCAAAGCCGTCCATCTTAGGCATCATAACATCTAAAAAGTATAAGTTTTATGTCCTTTTGCTCCATAAATAAGGATATTGCCTCTTCTCCGTCAGCCGCCTCTACCACCTTATATCCTTTTACACTCAAAAAATCCTTAACCAGTTTTCTCATTCTGGCTTCATCATCTACCACCAATATTTTTATGATTTCCATATAACTCTCCCTGATATATATTTTAGTAAAAATACCCTTTATCTTTGTGAGCTACTGTCTCCACTAACCTTTATTTTGACAATACCCAACCTGTATAAGCTTTGATTTAGAACAGGTCTGATTGCAATATAAATCCAAAAAGACTGTATCTATCCCATATAATAGCAGATATAAACAGTCTTTCCATAAATTCACAAAGAGTTCACCGCTGTAATTTTTCACAAAAGGTTACAGTTTCAGCAGCTCAGCTTATACATGACCTCTGTTTTTGCAACAGCCACTTTTAATATATGTTAAGTTCTAATTCTTTACTTAATAAATATACGCTATTCCTTACTTATCTCAATATGCAGTTCCTTAAGCTGTTCTTCATCCACTCTGTCAGGTGCCTCTGTCATAAGACAGGACGCATCCTTTACCTTAGGGAAGGCTATAACATCTCTTATGGAGTCTGCGCCTACCATAAGCATTACCACTCTGTCAAGTCCGTAAGCAAGACCCGCATGCGGTGGAACGCCGTACTTAAAAGCCTCTAAAAGATAACCGAATCTTTCCCTCGCAGTCTCTTCTGAAAGTCCGAGTATTTCAAACATTTTCCTCTGTATGTCAGCTTGGTGTATTCTTACTGAACCTCCTCAAGCTCCGTACCGTTTAATACGATGTCATAAGCCTTGGCTCTGACTCTTCCCGGATCTGTATCAAGATACTGAAGATCTTCGTCTACAGGCATGGTAAACGGGTGGTGTACCGCTTTAAATCTTTCATCCTCCTCACTCCACTCAAGAAGAGGGAAGTCGGTAACCCACAAGAACTTAAATTCATCTTTTTAAGTAAGCTAAGCTGTGATGCTATCTCACACCTTAAAGCACCAAGTGATGCAAAAAACCACAGAATTCTTATCAGCCACAAAAAGAAGAAGGTCTCCGGCTTTGCTTCCATACGCTCCATTATGCTCTTAGCTTATCTTCTTCAAGGAACTTGGCAAATGATGATTTAATATTGCCCTCGGCATCTATTGCAAGATAGGCAAGCCCCTTGGCTTCATAAGTTTTTACAAACTCCGTCAGAGCATCTATTTTCTTACGAGGCATAGCCGCCTGTCCTTCAACCTTTATACCTCTACACTTCCACCGTTTTCTACCGCTGTGGCAAAACACTGAAAATACGCTGTCGGAAACTATATCGGATATATTTTTAATTCCATACTGAATCTTAGATCCGGCTTATCGGAGCCGAATCTGTCCATAGCCTCAGCCATGTAAGCCTTTGTATAGGTGTAGGTATATCAACACCGAGTACACTTTTGAGAAAAGACTTGAAATCAGCCCCTCATTTACCGTCAAAGCACATCTTCCACATCTACAAATGAAAGCTCCATGTCTATCTGTGTAAACTCAGGCTGCCTGTCCGCTCTTAAATCCTCGTCTCTGTAACAACGTGCCAATTGGAAGTATCTGTCATAACCGGCACACATTAACAGCTGCTTAAAAAGCTGCGGAGACTGCGGAAGTGCGTAAAACCTCCCTTATGTACTCTTGAAGGCACAAGGTAGTCTCTTGCTCCCTCCGGTGAGCTCTTGATCAAGGTGCAGGAGTCTCTATCTCTAAAAATCCCTCTTTTGCCAAATATTCTCTGGTAAATGTAGCTATCTTGCTTCTAGCATGATATTTCTTTGTAAATCGGGTCTTCTAAGGTCAAGATATCTATGCTTTAATCTAAGTTCTTCCTTGGTCTTTGAGTCTTCTTCTATAGGAAATGGAGGTGTCTCAGCTTCGGAGAGTATTCTTAATTCCTTGGCTATAATTTCCAGTTTACCTGTTGCAAGGTCTTCATTTTCCGCACCTTTTCTATTTTCCAACACACCTGATACCGCTATACAAAACTCCGCTCTGATTTTAGCAGCCTTTTCAAATATTTCCTTACCGCAAGTTTCTTCTTCAAATATAATCTGTAATATTCCGCTTCTGTCTCTTAAGTCAAGGAATATAATTCCTCCCTAACTCTGTTTTTTGCTACCCAGCCCATAACACAGACCGGATCGCCTATTTTAGCATCAACTACTTCTGCACATCTGTGGCTTCTTTTTAAGCCCAGCATTGATTCTGCCATAATCTAATCTCCTTATATAAATTGTCAAAGAGTATACTCTCATTGACTGTCGACAATAATTTTATCATAAAGACGCTTAAAGACAAGTGTTTTATAATAAGTTGGCTATATAAGCAACTATAAATACTACCTACCTCCCTTAATTACTTGTACTATTTATGTTCTTTGTAACGCTAATGCAGTGGGAGATAAAAAAACTTCCCTATGATTCAATCTTTATATCGGTTAAATCTTTTGATAAAGCGGATACGAATTCCACAGACCGGTGCAGGTTTCGCAAAATCATCAGTACTAATTCATTAATAAGTTGACTAAATAAGTAAGATAATTTATAATATATTCAACCTATAAACATATTGAATTAATATGTTTATATTTATAGAGGGCTTGAAATATATTATGCTAAGAGGAGTAAGATATGAGTAAGAAAGAAAACTATGCAAATGAGCACAGACACAGGGCTATAATAGGCTTTGATGAAAACGGTATACCGAGAGTGCTAAAACCTGTGGAAGGACATACACATACTCATACCGATGAAGACGGGCACGAGTATGAACATAGCCATGAAGAAGCATTTACCGAAGACTATATAAAGGCTGTAAGTGCTTACAGAAAGACATTCCCCTCTAAGCAGGAGGTGCTTGAGAATACTCCCGATCCTGCTGTAAGAGAGATGATGCTTCGTATGGAACAGCTCGGTATAGATACAACATTTGACAGATTTGATAAGCAACAACCTCAATGTGCTTTCGGAATGACAGGTGTATGCTGTAAGATCTGTAATATGGGACCTTGTAAAGTTACTCCCAAAAAGCCCTAAAAGGGTATCTGCGGTGCGGATGCGGATCTGATAGTGGCAAGAAATCTTCTCAAGTGCAGCTGCCGGTGTTGCTCAGCACGGTATGCACGGACGAGAGATCATACTTAATCTGAAATGGGCGGCACAGGGTAAACTTAAAGTTTCGATAGACGGAGAACAAAAAATCAGGGCAATGGCAAAAGCTTTTAATATACCTACAAAACACAGGCAATTGAAGAATATAGCTATAGACCTTGCAGATGTATTGCTTGAGGATATGTCAAGAACTGAACCGGATACATTTAAGACTATAGAAGTCTGTGCCAATGAAGAAAGAAAAAAGGTTTGGAAAGATCTAGATATAATACCTATAAGTGCTTACCATGAAGTATTCGAGGCGTATCATAAGACCGGAGTGGGTACGGACGGAGACTGGGAATCTACCATGAAGCAATTTTTGCGTTGCGGTTTGGCATTTACTTTTTCAGGAGTGGTGGCTACTTCTATTGCCACCGACTGCTTGCTGGGAGTGGGAGACAGAGTTACCTCCAAGGTCAATGTGGGAGCATTAAAAAAAGGATATGTAAATATAGCGGTACATGGACATTTGCCCATGCTCGTAAGAGAAATAGTTAAAACCGGACAGTCAAAGAAGTATGTAGAATTGGCAAAGTCAAAAGGAGCCAAGGGCATATGTTTTTACGGTATATGCTGTTCTGGACTGTCCGCCATGTATAGATATGATGGAGTAATACCTTTGTCCAATGCAGTGGGAGCGGAGCTTGTGCTTGGAACAGGGAGCTGGATCTTTGGGTAGCGGATGTTCAGGATGTATTTCCTGCAATCATGGATGTTGCAAGATGTTTTAGAACTACCGGTAACAACCAGTGATTCGGCAAGGCTTCCTGGGCTGAGCATATAGGTTACGATCATCACCACTCCAATATAGAAGAAACTAAAGAAATTGCTCAAAAATCATAGAAAGAGCTATAGAAAGTTATGAAAGCAGAAAGGGTATACCGGTATTCATACCGCAGTATGAGGTGGATGCGGAAGTAGGTTTCTCCTTTGAATACCTTTCAAAGTATTACGGCAGTATGCAACCCCTCGCAGATGCACTAAAAAAGCGGAACTATAAGAGGAATAGTTAATCTTGTAGGTTGCACTAACCCCAGAGTTACCTATGAGAAGGCTATTATTGATGTTGCAGATGTGCTCTTGAAAAATAATATTTTGATTTTGACTAACGGCTGTGCCTCTTTTCCTCTATTAAAGATGGGGTATTGCCAAACAAGTGAACTTGCATACTCAAAGTGTGGCGACAGTTTAAGAAAATTCCTTGAAAAAGACAATATGCCGCCTGTAATGCATGTGGGTGAATGTATAGATAATACCCGTTCTTCAGCTATTTTCGGAGCAATAGCTACTTTGCACGGTAAGGACTTAAAAGATATGCCCTATGCTTTTTCATCTCCGGAATGGTCTAATGAAAAGGGTATCAATGCAGCTTTAGGCTTCAGGCTGCATGGACTTAATTCTTATCACTGTGTGGAAGCACCCTATACACGGCTCACCGAAAACTGTGGAGTTCTTAAAAGAAAGTACAAGAAAGACCTTGGGTTCCGTTATGTATGTGGATGTTGATCCTAAGTCGCTTGGTGAAAAGATAGTTGAGGATATAAAGGAAAAAAGAAGGAAACTTTCATGGGTTGAATAGTTAAGATGCAACAACAGTTGCTTCCCACACACTTCTCATTCCCTTCCCTTAGCGGCATAAATAATTATAAATTATATCTAATCACTGCTAATTGCCTGTACTGTCTCATATTTTTGTAACAGTAGTGTAGTGGGAGATTAAAAACCTATAATTGTTTATGTTGCTAAGCTGTCAGTCTTAAAAACTTAAAAATTGCATAACACCTTGTCTTTTTAATAAAAATATCTTTCAATAAAATAAAGTATTTCTACAAGTTGACAACAAGGTATGATAAATCGGCAACATCTTTTCTTGCCTTTATTGACTGTACAGCAATATTTATTTTGTGTAAATAGCATAGTCTGTTACAGTTTTAAGACACACCCCAAGTGCTCGGCAAACAATTGTTTATTTTGCCGACAAATCCATATATATCCTCAGCCTCACTGTAAAGTGTCGCTTTTCCGCTTATCAAAAATCTCTCACCCTTATCCTTACAATACACTATTCCACCTCTTGGAGAAGCTTGATATGCAACCATCTCTTCTTTTTCCGAGTACTTTCGCCTCAGTAGGGAATAAAATTACAATGAGCCGAGCCACAAACCGGATCCTCATTTACATTGATTTTAGGAAAAATGTTCTCGATACGAAGTCATATTCTTTTTGACTTTTTGTTGTAATAAAAAGCCCCAGTCCATCAGGTACATTTGCAATGTTTGAAAAATCAGGCTCAAAGTTAAACACATCTTCTTCCTTATCAGTACCAGCATAAGGTCTCTTCCTATAAAAGCTTTTGCTTCCAAGCCTTTTACAGCCTTTTTCATTACATCGGTAAATTCAATTTCCTTCGGCATACGGGACGGAAAGTCCATTTCAAATAAATCTCCTGATTTTTTAACGATCAAATCTCCGCTCATTGAAGAAAAATACAAACTTTTCTGCCGAACTGTCCACAAAGTTTGCAAGTACATAGGCACTGCCCAAAGTTGCGTGTCCGCAAAGGTCAATTTCATTTCCCGGTGTAAACCATCTGATATGGTACTTATCACCTTCTTTTACTATAAACGCTGTCTCCGACAGGTTATTCTCTATTGCAATCTTTTGCATAATATTATCATCAAGCCACTTATCCAGCACACAAACTGCTGCCGGATTACCGCTAAAAACCTTATCCGTAAATGCATCTACAACATATTGTTTCATTATGTACACTCACTATATAACTTTTTAATTATTTAATATATATGACACAAAACGCAACACGAGATCGAGTAGGGTGCTTTATCCCCGTACTTGCTTGCGGCGAGTATTCGCGCATAGGCGATGATTTCCTGCACCTGCCCTGCAATAAAAACAAACAAGCCTTGAAACCTCAAGACTTTTTAACTGGAGATGACGGAGTTGAACCCGTGTCCAAGAAACAATTCCTTGTTCTTCTACTATCATAGTGGAATTTATATACATTCCTCCGTCCAAGGGGCAATTCACAGTCCTGGGTTTAGTAGCTCATAGTACATCTATATGCTCAAAAGCTTTTGCATATAAGGTTTCTCTGGATTTGACACCGGTTATTTGCTCAGAGTGCCTTAAAAGCCGATGGCTGCCCTTAGGCAGCCAATGCAAGTTTTCTTCAGCGTTTATATTTATTTTTGCCATTTGACGCATCGCATACGGATAGCTTCACCAACTGCATGTCCCTGCTCGAAACCGGTACATCCCCTTGGTATGAGTAAAACTGTATAAGCCGAATTCTGTATCTGATAATCATCTATCTGATTTCGAGCGTTGCCGCTTAACTTAAGCAAACTCACCCTGAATAAAAGTCGGGCAACTGCTAATTCTGTTCGGTCTTGCCTCGGATGGGGTTTACATGGCAGGGTTAGTTACCTTAACCTCGGTGGTCTCTTACACCGCCTTTTTCAACCTTACCATTTAACATGGCGGTAATTTTCTGTTGCACTTTCGCTTGAAGTCGCCTTCACCGGACGTTATCCGGCATCCTGCCCTGTGAGGTTCGGACTTTCCTCAATTATACCCTTTCGTCATGTATAACTGCGATTATCTGTTTTGCTCATGTCTTAATATTATACTATATTTTTACAGAAAATAAAGTAAACATTTTCTTACGCTATTCTATCAGGAAATATAATATCTTCTTCGAAAATATTGAAAGCCTTATCCATATCTCTTAATCTTTGTGCCATATCAGCTATGAATATATGCTCCAAGCCGTAATGCCCGGCATCTATCGTAGCTACTCAAGCTCCAAGGCATCAACTGCGTCATGGTGAGATATGTCACCGCTTATAAGCAAAGAAGCCCTCTTTTTCATAAGCCGCCTTATACATACCCTTGCCGGATCCGGGAGATATGGCAATACGACTTACCAACCTATCCTCCCCACCGTCAAATACCTAAGGTGCGGCAATTTGAATCTTTCTTTTACAAGCTTTGGCAATTTCAGATATTTTTAGAGACTTTTCCAAATCACCGACCTTTCCTATACCCACATCCTCATCTTCCATACTTGCGGTCTTTCCAAAGGCTCTCCCTAAGCTCTCCATCCTTTCTGCCACCAAATCGGACATATCAGCCTGCGGCTATATCATAGTTGGTATGCAGAGCTATGTAAGAAAATATCATTTTTATAAGGGATACAAGCCTTTTTCCTACACTTGTTTCATCTGTAACATTTTTATAGGGAGAAAATATCAGCGGATGGTGGCTTACTATCAAATCAGCCTTAAGGTTTATAGCCCTTTCTATAAGTTTTTCGCTTAAGTCAAGGCATACGACTATATTTTTAACTTCTCTTTCCTTACTTCCGGCAAGCAGTCCTACATTATCCCAAGACATAGCCAGCTCCTTTGGCATCACCTTTAGTAAATTATCCAAGATATCATTGCATTTCATACAGCGCCTCCTTTATAATTTTTAGTTTTAAACTTAGGCTTTCCTCATCTGCCTTACTTTTCAAGCTTTTTGATTATACTGTCATCTTCTTTCAGCGAGTATTCATAGCACTCTGTCCTTATTTTTTATAAGGTAATAGCCGAAAGTATCATAAAGCTCATACTTATCCGCTTTATAATCCGGCTTAAAGTCAGGATTATATACAGCCTTTATAACAGTATAGAATTTCCCGCTGCATTTAAGCATAAACTCCTTAAGCACTTCATAGCTCTTAGTTCTAAGATATGCCCTAAACTCACTTAACTTTGAATGTGGAGACAGTATGTACTCTATATCCTTAGTCCGCAAATGCTCACCTGCGGATAAAATATCTCTGATCAGCTCTCCTCCCATACCTGCTATGATCACCGTATCAAACTCGCCTGCCTTCACCCTAGCCTGCAATCCGTTTGACAGCCTTGTTTCTATCTTTTCATCACAGCCATGGGCAGCTATATTTTCCTTAGCTGTAAGCAAAGGTCCTTCTTTTATATCACAGGCATAGGCATAGTCTGCAATATTTTTTTGGACAAGGTATATAGGTATATAGGCGTGATCCGTACCTATATCCGCTACCTTAGCACCTTTTTACTTCATTTGCTATCAGTTTCAGTCTTTTTGATAAATTAATATACACAATCACCTAATCTATTGAGATACCCTCTAGTTTTGACTGCTCATGTATGATTTTTGCAACTGCACTATATCAGTAGAATGTTTACTGGGTTCATCAAGTCTTGCCTGCCTGGTTTTTCAAAATATTTTCCTCTGCAATCTTCCTTTTTCAGATAAATTTATTTCATCTGAAAAGACTTTGCTGTAAATAAGCCTGATATATTATCATAATTTTTCTGTATCAGCGTACTCATCTATAATACTTTCCAAGGGGCATATTAGAGCTGATTTTTCATATATTTTTAAGTAAAACTTCTTTATACAGCTCATTTGAAAAATCATCCGGCGAAAGGTACTTTCTGATTTTTCAATATAAAGAGCTATCCTCTATCGATGTTATTAAAAGAAGTCTTTGGCATAAGTACGGGATCTTCTTTTTCTTTCTTCCACTGTTATAGAAAGCCTTCTTTTTCCCTTTAATACTTACACCGCCCATTATACTTAAAACCAAGGCTTTCATTTCCTCATAATTGATTATATGCTCCTTGCATACCGCCTGTATGTAATTATCCCTTTCCAAGCCGACATTAAATTCTGCCAGTTTTTTTGCTGTTTCTTTGTAAAATTCTGTCTTTTGCTCAGGATCTTCCATCTTAAACTGCTGTTTTAAAAGCTCTATTTCCCACATAAAGGCATTTTTAGCATTTTTTATTCTCTTTTCAAACTCTTCTTTTGAGGTATTTTTGATAAACTCATCCGGATCCTTATAAGGTTTCATATTAAGCACTAAAACGGCAATCCCTGCCTCTCTTAATATCCCTATAGTCTTTTTGCTTGCGTTTATTCCGGCATTGTCGCTGTCCATACTAAGTACTACCCTTTTTTCATATCGTTTTAATATGTTTGCATGATTAGGGGTAAATGCCGTTCCGAGTGCTGCAACCGCATTGTTAAAACCTGCCTGATAAAGGCTTATTACATCCATATAGCCTTCGTACAGCAAAACAAAGTCCTGTCTTGAACTTTTGGCAAAGTTAAGACCGTATAGCTGCCTGCTTTTATCAAATATCATAGATTCCGATGAATTGATGTACTTGGGCAGTGCATCTCCCATTACTCTGCCTCCAAAACCTATAACTTTACTATGTATATCAAGTATGGGATACATAATACGATTCCAGAACCTGTCCTTAGCACCTCTTTCTTCTATGATCACCAGGCCGCTTAATTTAAGTATGTCATCATCATAAGTTTTTTTCAAATACTTATATAAACTGTCGGAAGCCTTAGGGGAGTATCCAAGTCCGAACTGTCTTATGGTAGCATCACTGATACCTCTTTTATAAAGGTAATTTCTTGCAGTCTCATCTTTAAGCAGGCTGTGATAATAAAACTTTGCCGCCTCCTTATGTATCTCTAAAAGCCTTTGCTTGATATCTCTGTTCTTCTTTTCCTCCTTGTCATAGTCGGATTCCGGCAGCTCCATACCAACTCTTGTCGCAAGGCTTTGCAAGGCTTCCTGAAAGCTGTAATTCTCATACTTCATCACAAAGCCTATTACATTGCCTGAGGCACCGCAGCCGAAGCAGGTATACATTTGCTTTCCTCCGCTTACAACAAAAGAAGGGGTTTTTTCATTATGAAAAGGGCAAAGCCCTACATAATTGTTGCCCCTTTTTTGTATTCTGATATAGGAAGAGATGACATCTACTATATCATTTCTTTCACGCACTTCTTCAACAAGTTCTTCTTTATAATACATGCCACCTCCTCATAATCTGTTACAGTTTGGGTAGCTCATTCATCTTCGTCAAAATAACCTAAAAAAATATTTAATCTTTTATAAATCAGACAAAGATGAATGTTGGCGATAACCTGTTAGATATATATGTATAATATGCTAAATGAAAGCTTGCCTTCAGGTACATATTATACATATATCTAGGATGCCTGAACTGTAATAATAATCTTCTTACACCCTCCATGCCTTGGGTACAAATACCTCTTCAAATGTTTCTATCGCATACTGATCCGTCATTCCGGCTATATAATCGCAGACCACTCTATCTTCGGACTGCTTATGCTCGGTTATATGTTTTTGATATTCTAAGGGCATCTTATCTATATGCTGCAAATAATAATGATAAAGCTCAGCTACAAGCTCCTTAGCCTTGCCTTCCTCAGACTTAGCCTTCCTCATTCCTGTAAACATTATCAAACATCCACTTCCTAAGCCCCATCATAGCCTTAAGTACGGTGTCCGACATGATTATCTTATCTCGCCTCTATACTGTTCATAATTACATCGGTAACCAGTGTATCAAGCCTTTTTCTTACACTGTCTCCCAGAACTTTTGTAAATTCTTTCGGTATCTGCTCCTCCGTAATTATCTTAGCCCTTATAGAGTCATCTATATCATGGTTAATGTAGGCTATTTTGTCCGCCAGCCTTACAACATGACCTTCCAGTGTCGAAGGCTTATCCGCAGTTCCGTGATTTTTCATGCCGTCTCTTACTTCCCATGTAAGATTAAGCCCCAGTCCTGCCTTTTCCAAAAACTCCACAACTCTCACACTTTGCTCATTATGCTTAAAGCCCTCTTTATACAGCTTGTTTAAGACTTCCTCCCCTGCATGACCGAAGGGAGTATGACCTAAATCATGCCCCAAAGCAATAGCCTCGGTAAGGTCTTCATTGAGCCTCAGTGCCTTTGCTATAGTTCTTGCTATCTGTGCCACCTCAAGGGTATGCGTAAGCCTTGTTCTGTAATGATCCTTCTCCGGTGCAAGGAAAACCTGAGTTTTGTGCTTAAGCCTTCTAAAAGCCTTACAATGAAGAATCCTATCCCTATCCTTTGATATTCCGGTTCTTATACTGCAAGACACTTCTTCTTACCCTGCCCTTAGTCTCCTTACTCTTAGATGCAAACTTGGACAAATACAACTCTTCCCTTGCCTCAGCTTCCTCTCTGATAAACACAATACCACCTCCAAAACCATAAACACAAACCTATAACAACAATCCTAATAAATTATAATTATGCAAATACAAACTGATACTTTTTAATATTACTACCCTATCATCAAAAGAATTTGCGTTAATAAGCAACTACACAACAACTAATTACAAACTACTCCTCGCTGATCTCTTCCTTCCTGATTTCCTTTGTCCTTATTTCCTTACAGATCTGCTCTATGAACTCATCCAGGCTCTTAATACCCTCATCCCCGGCAAATCTGCTTCTTACAGACACGGTAGCATCCGCCTCTTCTTTCTCACCTACAACGAGCATATAAGGAAGTCTTGCAAGTCTTGCCTCTCTTATCTTAAATCCTATCTTCTCATCCCTGTTATCGAGCTTGGCATCTATTCCGTTCTTTCTTAACTTATCCAAAACCTTATTCGCATAACCTATATACTTTTCTGAAATAGGCAGTACTCTTACCTGCTCCGGACATAACCATGTCGGGAATTTGCCCATATATTTTTCTATTAACCAGGCGAGAGTTCTCTCATAGCAACCTATTGAAGTTCTATGTATAATGTATGGACGAACTCTGTTGCCGTTTTGATCTACATAATAAAGATCGAACTTATCCGCAATAGCACAGTCAAGCTGCACAGTAATCATAGTATCTTCTTTACCGTATACATTCTTGGTCTGTATATCTATCTTAGGACCGTAAAATGCCGCTTCGCCTTCAGCTTCGGTAAACGGAAGTCCTCTTTCTATAAGTATATTTCTTAAAGTATTCTGTGTACTTTCCCAGTACTCGTCATCACCTAAGTATTTTTCTTATTTTTCAGGATCCCACTTTGAAAGTCTGAAACTTACATCTTCCTTTAATCCCAAGGTATCAAGTACATAAAGTGCAAGTTCAAGCACCGACTTAAGCTCGCTCGGTTTGCTCCGGTGTTACAACAAGATGTGATTCGCTTATGGTAAACTGTCTTACTCTGGTAAGTCCGTGCATCTCTCCCGAGTCTTCATTTCTAAAAAGAATAGAAGTTTCAGCCATTCTGTAAGGAAGGTCTCTGTAGGACTTTTGTGTATTCTTATAAGCATAGTACTGGAAAGGACAGGTCATAGGTCTTAAGGCAAATACTTCCTTATCTTTTTCCTCATCTCCTAAAATAAACATACCTTCCTTATAGTGATCCCAGTGCCCTGATATCTTATAAAGATCGGACTTTGCAAAAAGCGGAGTTTTGGTTCTTACATAGCCCTCATTATCCTCGATCCTCCTATCCACCTTTGTAATTTGTTGATCATCTTTGTTTCCGTTGGGAAGAAAGATAGGAAGATCCTGACCTATAACATCGACTGTGGTGAAAAGTTCCATTTCCCTACCGAGCTTGTTATGGTCTCTTTTCTTGATCTCTTCAAGGTATTTAAGATAGTCTTCAAGTTCTTCTTTTTTATTAAATGCGGTTCCGTATATACGCTGTAATTGCGGTCTTGAAGAATCACCCTCAGTATGCCATTGATGATATAAGCTTTAAAAGCCTTTAACCCCTTGGTTGAAGGAATGGAAAACCTACTGCAAGATCTAGTAAACTCTCCTGTTTATAGAAAGATATTATCGCATCCTCAGGCGGATCATTAATAAGCTCCACCTTATAAGGCTCTGTTCTTTTCCTCCATAAACTTTATGGCTTCCTGTCTGGGAGTTCAAAACGCTCTATCTTTTAAGTCTTCCTTGACTATCATTTCAGCTTCTATTTTATCAAGATCTTCTCTTGAGAAGGCTCTCTTTCTATATCATAATAGAGCCGATTGTCAATATACGGTCCTGTGCAAGTTTTGCATCAGGATACAGTCTTTTTAACCGCCTGTGCAAGCACTGTGTGAGCCAGTATGTCTGATTGCGGCAGAGTCCAAGCTCATCATTTGAGTAAAGTGTCTGCAATTCCTGGTCCTTGTCGATTACTGTTCTACAGATCAGCCTTTTTCACCGTCTACCAGTCCTCCGCAGCATACTCTCGCAAACCCATCGCTTATATCCTTCGCAATGTCGTATGCTCATACTCTCCATATTCTTTTTACTGCCGTCTTTAGAGTGTTATCTTCATAAATCTACCCCTTATTATTTTCTTAGACTCATTTTTAATAGGTCATTTGACACTATCTTATTTATTTGTAAATGCACCCGAACTAAATCCTTAGTTCAGGGACGATATTTACCATGAGTTCCACCTAATTCGAGGCTGCTGCCTGCTGCTTAAGTAGATTATAACGTAATCAACGGGCGATTAGAGCCACTCGGGTCAGTCTTCATATGCTTTGATTTAAGGATACTTCCAGCACTCTATCCCTCTCTGTGTCCTCTCTACATACTGCTTTTCTCTTCAACGTACTTTTAGTATTTGTTTGAAAATAGATTCTGTCTCTAAAAGTCAATGCGAAAAAGGGACTTGAACCCTCATGATATTGCTGTCACACGGACCTGAACCGTGCGCGTCTGCCAATTCCGCCATTTCTGCACGCAAACTGCTTTTGACTTTTTCGCTATATATAACAGATTTTACTATTATGTAAAAGAACTCATATAGCCATAACAGTTCTTATGTTTTAATGCAGGAAGGGACTTGAACCCTCACGATCATACAATCACTGAATCATAGTCTAGCCTGTCTGCCGGTTCAGCATCCCGCATTTGCTTCACGCTGTAGTATAACACCTGAAGATAATTTCAAGTAGAAAATTAATTTTTGCAGTTACAGTTCAGGTGTTAGAGTTCAGATAAGCTTAGATATAGATACATAATATAGAAATGACGGCTTGCTGTAAAGTATATATTATACATCTATATTTATAAGGTTACTACAGACATTCATCTTAGTCTGATTTATAAATAAAAATTTAAGCCTTTTTGGTTTTTAACAAGATGAATTACCTGTCTAAGCTGTAACTAAAAATGTTATAAAAACTTCTATACTTTTAATCAATCTTACATTTATAATCTAGGAGCATTATTTTAATTTTGTATCTAACGGAGGTTTTCATGAATAACAAAAACATCAAACATTTCTTAATATACTTGATAGCTGCTTTATTTTTATATTTCAGTTATGACATATTAAGTAATACTTTTTACCATATAGTCTACTATGTAATTAATGTTGATTATAATTGGCTTTCATCAAACGGCACTCAAGTTGAAGCTTACTCTTTATTAATCATGCTTCCCATCTATACTTTGTATATTTTGTTAAGTGTTCTTACACAGGAAGACTTATACATTCAAAAGATAAAAGTAAATAGATGCTGCATGTATACTTCTTGTATTTACTGTAAACGGTATATCCGAACTTTGGTTCGGTATAGCTAACTACTCTTACAAAGTAATGTACCTATTTTTCCGGAAAGCTTGGAGTCATTTTGACAATGCATTTGCATCACTGGATAGTGAAAGTTATATCTGGACTCTTATTGCCGTAATAATTGCAGGTCCTATGGTTGAAGAACTTTTATTTAGAGGCGCTTACTAAAAAGCCATATCAAAATACTGCTACGAAAGCTTTGCTGTGATTATATCCGCTATACTCTTTGGAGTATGGCATGAGATACTTGTTCAAGCAATATATACAGCTATTATGGGACTTATAGTAGGTTACGTATATATTAAAACCAAGTCCATCATATACCCTATAATTATACATGTAGGAAATAACTTTACAACGGTTTTCCCAACTTCATGGACTACTCCGGAATTTGAAAACATTCCTAGGTAACTTTTTCTGTATTTTCGTATAATTCCGGGACTTGTAGTTTTTATATTTTGTATTTTATAAATATAAAGAGAGAGAATTTCCTTAGAATAGCATTATTATAGTTAAACTTTTAGCTATAACCTTAGCTTAAAAAGTTAAGCATAAAAGGGGTTGCTGAAAAATAGAGATTATATACAGATTTATAACAGCATCTTTCATAATGCCTCCATATACCTTGTATACAACTCTTAAAATGCAGCAGACCCCTTTTTAGCATGATTTCTTATATTTAATCTTATAAAGCTGATATACAAAACTATACCTTAGCTCTTTGTATTCCTATAACCTTTACATTAACCTCTATAACCTCTAATCCGGTCATATTCTCTATTGCAAGCTTAACTTTATCCTGTATTTCTGACTTACTGACGGTATATTGGTGTCATAGAATACATTTATAGCTACATCAACTATGACGTGATTTTCACTATAACTTCCACCTTTACACCCTTTACGGGCACCATGTGCAATCTGCTTATAATATCACCGCTGATATCACCTGCCATGCTCGCCACACCTCAGTCTCAGTAGTTGCAAGACCTGCTATTACGGCAACGACCTCATCTGCGATCTACTTCTCCCAAAGTATTGTCCGACAAATTATGTGATTGTCTGCTCTTGTCCATGGTTTCTATCATACCTACCTCCTCGCTCAAAACACTTAATGCTTTTAACCTTAAAAAAGTATAACAAACTTATCAACTTAAGTCCAGCATCATAACAAATATCAACTTATTTATGATAAGGGCTCATTATTTCTTATTCTATAGAGCAGTAAATCTGTTCGCTACAGTATTACTCTCATTAACTGATGGAAATGTCATATCCGAAAGCTGGTAAAACATCTGCTTTTTATCACCTCATCACACAGCCCTATAGACTATTATAAATGTCATTCTCGAACCAGCACTTTGCTCCACTCAGCTAATTTTTGTGAAAACTCACAGAACTTAACTTTTTCCTTCTATAGCAAGTACTACTACAAAGTCATTATCATTAAGTTTGAAAGTAATCTCTTGCCCTCCAGTAGCTTTTATTCTTCTGTCAATAGTCTCAGAGCTTTTTCTACAGTTTTTCATCTTTTTACTAACAATCTCAAGCAGAGTATATCGTGTAAGTCTTTTTCTTAAACTCGGATATAACCTCTTTGTAAAAACTTTCTTTTATGCTCCCGACTGCCCAGTATCCCATATTCATCTAATATACATTCCTCTGCCGAATTCAGCGTAAAAATAGTAGTAAAACAAACAGTGCTTCCACTCTCTTTTACTCTGAAATAATATCCAACTCCCCACTTTTGTATGCAAACTGGTCTCACCGGTATTATTCTCTATCTTCTCTCTCAGTCTTCGCTTTGTGCACATCTACGGTTCTGGCATCTCCTACCTCATGACCCGACTTGGCACCCCAGTTTAGACAAAAGTTGCTCTCTGCTGTATACCTTACCCGGATTACTTGCCAAAATTCCAATATATCAAACTCTTTGGCTGTTAAATTAACCTCTTTACCATCTATAAGCACCCTTCTGCTGTGTATATGTCTATCTGCATATTTCCGGCATTGATTACATTCTCTTCCTTGCTTTTCCTTCGCTTGACATTGTTCTGCCTTCTCATAATTGCCTTAATTCTTGCCTTTGACTTCCAATATATTAAAAGGCTTCGTTCCATATAATCGGCGCATCGGCACCGTACTCCAAGCCGAGTGTTTATCCATATCCGTACCCTTTTGACGGTAAGCGCCGATAGTGGGCAATCTGACTCTCTTAGTGCCCTGCCATACACTCAAAACCTTCTATCTTAGGTAGCATTACATCTAAAAAGTACTATATCATATTCATTCTTTGCACGGAGCCAGTGCCTAAAAGCCTCTTCTCCATCATAAGCTTTCCCAGTCAACTTCCATACCGTCTTGCTCCAAACTAAAGCTGATTCCTTTTTACTGTGACTTTTCATCATCTACAACTAAAGCACGTGGCACATATCGCATATCCTTCCCTCCGGAACTTACTTCTACCTTGATATTATCTTTTATCTTATTAAAAGGCACCCTGCTTTATTCCCAGGAACCTTCATATAATATCTTCTATGGCAGCAAACTTTCCGATTTTCTGTTCTATAATTTATTATATCTTCCGCTTTCTGCTGTCTCCTATACCTACTTTCAGGCTAACGTAACTCTTCGTGGAGGCAGTGTTGATATTTACTTTTGTATCTGCACCTTCTAATATCCCTGTACTCTTTTGTGCGACATTTGCAGACTCAGACTCCAAAGCCTCTTCCTTATCGGGGACATAGAGTTTTTCTCCATCCGCAAGCACCCTTGCAAGATTAAGGTAGTCTATGGCTGCTTCTTCCATAAAACCGCCGGCTTTTTCTGTGCATCCACTATACCCTTGCACCGTTTTTCAAAGCCTCATAAAGCTGCTGATTATTGACCTTGCCGCATACATGAACAAAGATTGTGGAATGACTTTCACTAAGCGAAACTTCACTGCTTGATAAGGCTGTAGTCTCAAGTTGAGCATCTTCCAAGGCACTTTCACTCTCCTCAAGCCTTACTTCCTCTCCACTACTGCAAGCACAAAATAAACACATGCAAAATGCACTATAATTATATAAATGCTTTTACTTTCTTCATAAATATCTCCTTGAAGAATAGCTAGTATGAAGTCATGTTATATATTGTAACCAGTAAAACTAATAAACTAAAGGGACTTTTAATTCCGTTGATATCAGTGTGCTGTATCGTTGATATTCGGTCTTGCTTATCCTTTGCTACATTATAGATTTGCAGCAGACACATAATAAAAGAAATTTGAAAGTTACTATACTATTTCTGATATTAATTAAATATCAATGATACATTCACACACTAAGCTATTATTACTACTTTTGTCAATAGATTATAACATATATAGTCAAGAGAAATTAAGATTGTCTGCTATTGTACTGATATTGATTAAATGTCAATGATACGATACATCGGCTTAGATATGGGTATATAATCTACACACCTGAGAAAGCAAAGCTTTTATTTGGTATATTATGTTTCCTTACATCGCCCCTGCTATATATAAGGAAGAGCTAAGCCTTCCTACTCTCTGTAACTCTTAATCATTGTACTCTTCATCAAAGAAATCATCCTCGAAGTCGTCCTCAAATCATCATAATCATCTTCGATTATTATTTATAAACTCGTATACCAAATATGCTATACCTGCTACACAGCCACTGCGCCTACTAAACAAACACCCATAAGAGTATTTTTGCTGTCTTCTTCCTCTTTCTTCTTAAGAAAAATCATTTTACTTTAGCAGCATTCATAAATTCTTCAAATTTGCTACATGTTCTTTACCTATAAGATTATATTTATTCTTAATCAACTCCTCTCGTAATATTTCTTTCCTAGCTTTATCATATTTTTCTAATTTCAGCAAAAGCCTGCAAACATCTTTTTACACACAAATTTATCAAAATCCACTAACCTTGTAATCATCAGCTCCGTCTTCTATATCAATAACTCTTCCTTCACCGGAAACTTATGTATGTACGATCTCCCACCTCATAATTAAGCTTTGAAGTTTTTGATTTCTATGACTTTCTATAAACTTCATTATAATAGTTTTCACTATTATTTGACTTTTTCATAAGAGCCGGCTCTAAAGTCTTTTATCTACTCTGCTTTTTCAGTGTTGGACTGCACAAATTTCGGTAGGGTCATCGGTTACAAAATCTTGATAAGTTCCGTATCTCACTATCTCCGTTTTGCATTCCAACTTTGCAAAGGTCATGCAAAAGCTCCTTCTTTCTCTGGTAATTCCTACATAACAAAGCCTTCTTTCTTCCTCAACATCCGACTCATCACCGGTAAAGGCTCATACTGCTTGGAAAAAGTCCCTCTTCCATACCACTCATATAAACATAGGAAATTCCAGTCCCTTGGCAGCATGTAAGGTCATAGCGCGTAACCCTCTTGCTGTCCTCATCATACCTGTCTATATCGGCAATTAGTGCAATATCCTCCAAAAATACCTCAAGTTCGGTACTTTCATACTCCTTGCCTTATTCTTAAACTCTTCTATATTCTCAATTCTTGCAAACTTCCTCTGTACCCTCTTCCAAAAAGATGCCTTGTAGTTTATTTCATCCATAATAAAATCAATTATATCGGCTACCGACTCTTCTTTTCCCTTAGCCTCATGTAATTTTTCAATACTTTCACTAAATACCGAAAACTTTGATTTTAACTCTGACAGCTCCTCTATATTGTCAATATCTGACAGCACCTCCCACAAACTTAATGAGTTTAGGTGCGTATCGCACTTATCTTTGCTATAGAGCTTGCTATACCTCTTTTTGGCAAATTGATGATTCTAAGTAAGGGATATATCGTCATTGGGATTGGAAAGAATTTTTAAATATGCCACTACATCCTTTATTTCCTTTCTTTGGTAGAAATTAACTCCTCCTACCAACTGATAAGGAATATTAAGAAGTCACAGCAGCAACTCTTCTAAAAGTCTTGACTGTGCATTGGTTCTGTAAAGCACCGCCCATTCACTGTAATCACTTGTGTTTAATTTCATTAATAATAAACTCGGCTCACCTGCGATTCTCAAATTCGTATCGTATTTTTCTCCGCTGTCATTGGTCAAAGACTTTATCTTTCCTTCCTTGTTATTTTTATAACGGCATTGGCAAACATTTAATATGTTTGCGGGCTGTTGGTTTTGCTCTAACTTGATAGTTTGGTATCTTTATATATATTTTTAAAGTTTAATATATTAAATATATTAGCCTCTGAATTTATATGGACTGGTCGTCATCTCCCCACACAAAGATTTTTATGCTTATCTGCCAAAAACTAATAAGCCCTAAACTCTTGCATTGTTTGGTATCCTGATACTCATCCTCGCATGATGTATTGAACTTTTCCTGATAGTACTCTTACTTCCTCATCTCTTTCTAAAAGCTCACACATTTGACAATGATATCGTCAAAGTCCAAAGGCATTGTTTTTGTTTTAGAGCCTTTGATATTCACTGTATATATGTTTATTATCTGCCTGTCATAAAAGTCATTAGTCTGCCTTAAAACTTCCTCAGGTGAGGTAAGCTCATCTTTATACGAAGATATAGCTCTGATTGCAGCCTTTTCTTTTATAATTTTAGGATCGAGGTTTTAAGTTTTTATATATTCTCTTAATCAGAGTTTTCGATCTTCCGTGTCATAGATGCTGATTATTATCATAGCCTATTCTGTCTATAAACCTTCTGAGCATCCTCACACAGCTTGCATGAAAGGTCATTACCCATATACTTTGAACCGACATTGGGTATTATCCTTTTCAACTCTTTTCCTCATTTTCAGCTCCCGCCTTATTGGTAAATGTTATTGCCATAATGTTGTACGGACTTACTCATATGCTCTATCAAATAAGCTATCCTATGCACAAGCACCTTGGTCTTTCCCGAACCTGCACACCTGCAAAGTATTAAAAGAGGACCTTCGGTATGCTTTACCGCTTCAATTGTTATATTTAAGTTATTTTCTAATTCATTCATTCCCTTTAAGGTAAATATTTCTAAATGTAGAATTTGCCGAATTTATTAAACTAATAACATTTTTGTCTGCATATGCAAGATATTTCTAGTGTATAGTATCATTGACATTTAATTAATATCAGTAATAGTAGAGGTAAGTCTCAACTTTCTTTATGATATATATGTTACAATCTATTAACAAAACAACTAAGAGGCTAGATATCAATGATACTACACTGGGTTCCTACTCTCTCACTAGTAAGTTTACCATGTTTATTAAACTAATACTTGTTTTGTATTACTTGTACAAGATATCAAATAAACCATAATGAGCTGCAATATCGGTATAAGTAAAATAACGCATTACTTATAATGCCGACTTCTCGATTCCTCCAAGTCTATTTAAGTTCTGTCCTTTAGTGTTTACCAAAAGTAAGGGCAGTTTTCAGGGGTACCAGGCAGAAGCAAACTGTATCACACTTAGCTGCTATTTTGGTTATACATCTGTGCATCATAGTACCGGGTTTTCCGCCGTCTGGCTATCGCAAGCAGGCAAACTACGGTAACTCCAGTTCTTTAACTCAAGAAGTCCTGTAGCATACCGGCTGTTGCCCTTCAAATCAGATCCGAAATCAGGAAAAATATAGTCTTTTTACGGAGGTTTTCTATATATTTTTACAATAATTTGACTTATTAATATCATTACCGCCTCCAAGCTGAAAACCGAAAAGTAAGTCTACCAGATCCTCGGTCTTTCACTAAGGTCAACTATATTGGTGTCAAAACCTTCACCCTTGTATTAACTCTTCATTGTACTGCCAAATATACAACTCATTGAAAGAATATTACCGACTCTCCCATGGAGCCGCTGGTTATGAGTATAATTGTATACTTGCACTTGCTGCGGTCTTAACTGCTTGTCAAAAAGTAATAATGCTCCATTCTTTTTCCCAAAATGGATTATAATTTTAATACCTCTTTTTATGGTGGTATTAAGGTCCAGTGCTGCCTTGGAAGGAATAGGACTGTGCTGTCTTTATTGATGCTTGCATTGACCGCTCTTTTAAATCACTTTCCAAAACATTGATTTCTTCAACTATCATGCCAATAAAGTTTCTGACACCTTCCCTTGCTTTGTTTTGGCGCCCGATCCTTTGTTAAAGTATCGTACTTACACAAAGGAATTTACATCGGGTAAGTTTTGAATCGGCTCAAACATAATTTGCTTTAAGCCATCTCCATTGCATCCTTCCTGTATGATTCTTACAGATCTTTATCAAATAAATTCCTTCATCACCAAACCATCTGTATATAGGGGACTTGACTCACCTCTGCCAGCTCCCCTGCTGCCAAGAATGGGACTCAGAGCCTTCATTATAGATAACCGCAATGCCTGATCCATCAAAAGCTCATCTTTGTTGGTATATCCAGGATTGCCGAACATTTTCTTCAAAGTCTTTTCCTACCGTCTCTCCTAATATCAGCCTCCACCTTTTACTTTGGAAACATTCCTTATCCTCTTCTTTAATATTACTCATATCATCTCCCGTATCTATATATCGTCAAAGAGTCGAATTCCGCCAGCTCGCTTGCTTTTCTGCTTCTTCTTCATTTAGAATTAGTAATAAAGCTTCCGCCACTGATAAAGCATTCAAATCCCAAATCTGCAGGATTTTCGCTTTATACTTTGCTTTTACCGGCCCCAGAGATTAAAGTCTGCAAATGCCCTTCTTAGCGATACCAATTGCCCTCTTAAGCTCTTCATCGTCAAGGCTGTCTATATATTCACCAAATTTGTCTCAAATTGAAAGTCTTGCTATAAGTGAATATCTGTTCTTCATAGCCCACTCAAACCAGTTAGCTCCAAGGTCTGCAGGTACACCTCTTGAGAGTCTTCTTTGCATCTCAGCCGACATTTCCTCATCGCTTATCTTTGATAACTCTATCAAAATAGCCTGTAGCTATACCAGGCTTTGTATTAAGGTCATCTTTTGATATTCAAGGTTCTGACACAAATATCAAGAAATTCCTGTTTACGGAAACGCCTGTTAACAACAGCATAGCTAGCCTTGGCTATTTCTACCGCTACCCAGCTTCATCATACACACTCCCCGGTAAGCAGACAGCTTCTTAAAAACCAGCTGACTTACTATAGGCTCAAACTTGACTTTCTGTCAAGCTTTCTTATATCCCCGTATGATAGAATGTTTTGAGAAATTCTGTAAAGATATCCGCTATATCCCTGTAGCAGCCATCTGCTTTATGCCCTGCAAGTGTTTCAACCCGCAAGGTCTAGGTGCAGACGGCATACCGCGGTAGTGGGCTTCTTCTATAGCCGACGCGCAGCTTCCCACAGAGTATTTTGAAACATTCGAAAAGCTTTTGCTTTTAATAAAAAGGCAAGTGCCTGCTCTATGGTGTCTCCCTTTTAATACGGCTTCTACTATCTGTATTTCTGCCTCAGGTGTCCATCTTAAAATCCACTCTTCAGACCAAGTAGCTTTCTCCTGCTTATTTCCTGAAGTATTGCGAAAATCTATACCCAAGGTTCTAAGTCTATGCAGGAAAAAGGATCTTTCAAGATCACATCAAAAGCCAAACTTTTCACTTTTCACCTTGATATTTTTCCCTAAGGTCAAGCCTTAATTCCTGTGCTGTAAGCGACTTGTATTTATCAAGTTTAATCTTCCAAGCTCTGCATAAAGTCCGACTATCGAGGGTTTTGACTGCGCCCTCGGGTATAGAGCCTATTTTTCAGTTCCGCTATCTCCACCTTGGCACAGGCTACTTCCAAGATTGGCAAAACTTCCTTCTGCCATACAAGTTACGGCTGTATCTCCGTCAAGTCTTAGGGAATCGTTGAATCGTCAACTTGGCAAGGGATTGTAGAAAGTTCCACAGCCTCATACCCTGTGCGGAGATGCAAACCTCCGTACTCCTGCAGCTTTCGGCAAGTCTTGAAAGATAGGAAAATGCATGATGTCTCCACTCTCCTTTAGCAAGGCTCCCATAAAAAGCTCATAATAAGCCGGTTGCTGTTTGGCACCGTAATCTGACCTTTCCGATAACCTAAAGTGGGCGAGACGAAGGCCAAATATGCCGAAGGGCGGAGTCAAACCTCGATACCACAGTCAGACTTTTATGCAGGCTTAAGATTGAAACTTGATAAGTAGGTCAACACAGCGCGGGAATTGAAGCTTGACCTTGAAAAGTATCAGGTGAAAGTTTGGCTTTTGGGTCTTGAAGATCCTTTTGCATGAACTTAGAACCTTGGGTATGGGTGCTGCAATACTTCGAAGCAGAAGCTATGGTCTGAAGGTGGTTTAAGATGGACACCCGAGGGCAAATACAGATAGTAGAAGCCGTATTAAGGGAGACACCATAGAGCAGGCACTTGCCTTTTATTAAAAGAAAACTTTCGAATGTTTCCAAATATCAGAAGTTATGTCGGTTATAGAAGAAGCCTACTACACGTTATGCCGTCTGCACCTAAGCCTTGCTGGTTGAAACCTTGCGGGGCATAGCGGTAGATGCGGCTGCTATAGTGGAATATAGCGGATACCTTATGTAAATTTCAAACATTCTGTCATACGGGGATATAAAGCTCGACAAGCTTCCATGAGCCTATAGTAAGTCAGCTGTTTTTAGGCTGTCTGCTTTACCGGGGGAGTGTGTATGTGATGGGCTACAGCGGTAGAAATAGCCAAGGCTGGC
>BNJS01003964.1_pt1 | contig 162572 bp, 232 predicted proteins | sample 8540461 | NCBI WGS metagenome assembly BNJS01 (sample SAMD00202454, study PRJDB9452) | human saliva metagenome | isolation source: human saliva | place: Japan | reverse complement strand
ACGGCCTTTTCATCACCGGGTTTGCATCTGCGCACCTTCCCTATTCGGGAGAACGTCACTCGGGTTTATTTTTAGCGGCGGGGTGGCGGTTTTGTTTTGAGCGGCCGGGGCGACGGTTGCTTCCGCCTTCAGTTTGGAGAAGATGCCCTCACCGATACCTTTTGACGTTTTTCAACTCCCTCGACCGATTTGAAGGCACCATGTTGTTGACGGTAGTCCACGATGGCTTTTGGCTTTGGCAGGGCCGATACCGGGCAGGGCTTCCAACTCGGACGGGGAGGCGGTATTGATGTTGACGGCGGCCAGCGACAGCGAAGCGGTCAGCAGGGAGAGGGCGGCAAAGAGGAATTTTTCATAAGAAGATACTCCATAGTTTGTGAATGCGGATGATGCCTGTGTACGGCACCGTAAAATAGTTGGCTATCATATCCGTCTTACCGTTTCCGTTCAAACGATACCTGAAGATTTTCTTAGTTTACTATCTCTTTATGTATTGATTCTGCAACATCCCTATTCTACCCGCACCCTCCCTATCCGTCACATTTACCCGCTGCGCCATCGTCGCACCCGCCCATCTCCACTCGTAAGCAAGTCAGCCATAGCAAGAAGGCAAGGAACGGCACTGACGAGTTTCAAGCTAAAGGTATGAATAAAATATGAGGTAAGTAAAAGCCCCCGACATCTGTCGGGGGCTTAGAATAGGTGTTTGGCAGTGACCTACTTTCGCATGGAAGAACCACACTATCATCGGCGCTGAGTCGTTTCACGGTCCTGTTCGGGATGGAAGGCGTGGGACCAACTCGCTATGGCCGCCAAACTTAAACTGTACAAATCGGTAAAGCCTTAATCAATATATTTGGTGATGACTGAATCAGTCAGTAGCTTTTTATTTGAAGTTCTTCAAATGATAGAGTCAAGCCTCACGAGCAATTAGTATGGTTAGCTTCACGCGTTACCGCGCTTCCACACCCCACCCTATCAACGTCCTGGTCTCGAACGACTTTTTAGTGCGGTTAAACCGCAAGGGAAGTCTCATCTTCAGGCGAGTTTCGCGCTTAGATGCTTTCAGCGCTTATCTCTTCCGAACTTAGCTACCCGGCTATGCAACTGGCGTTACAACCGGTACACCAGAGGTTCGTCCACTCCGGTCCTCTCGTACCAGGAGCAGCCCCCGTCAAACTTCCAACGCCCACTGCAGATAGGGGACCAAACTGTCTCACGACGTTTTTAAACCCAGCTCACGTACCACTTTAAATGGCGAACAGCCATACCCTTGGGACCGACTACAGCCCCAGGATGTGATGAGCCGACATCGAGGTGCCAAAACCCGCCGTCGATATGAACTCTGGGCGGAATCAGCCTGTTATCCCCGAGTACCTTTTATCCGTTGAGCGATGGCCCTTCCATACAGAACCACCGGATCACTATGTCCTGCTTTCGCACCTGCTCGACTTGTCGGTCTCGCAGTTGCTTACCTTTTGCCATTGCACTATCAGTCCGATTTCCGACCGGACCTAGGGTAACCTTCGAACTCCTCCGTTACTCTTTGGGAGGAGACCGCCCCAGTCAAACTGCCTACTATGCACGGTCCCCTGACCCGGATTACGGGTCTGGGTTAGAACCTCAAAGACACCAGGGTGGTATTTCAAGGACGGCTCCACAGAGACTGGCGTCTCTGCTTCTAAGCCTCCCACCTATCCTACACAAGTGACTTCAAAGTCCAATGCAAAGCTACAGTAAAGGTTCACGGGGTCTTTCCGTTCAGCAGCGGGTAGATTGCATCTTCACAACCACTTCAACTTCGCTGAGTCTCGGGAGGAGACAGTGTGGCCATCGTTACGCCATTCGTGCGGGTCGGAACTTACCCGACAAGGAATTTCGCTACCTTAGGACCGTTATAGTTACGGCCGCCGTTTACTGGGGCTTCGATCCGATGCTCTCACATCTTCAATTAACCTTCCAGCACCGGGCAGGCGTCACACCCTATACGTCCACTTTCGTGTTAGCAGAGTGCTGTGTTTTTAATAAACAGTCGCAGCCACCTATTCTCTGCGACCCTCCGAGGCTTACGGAGCAAGTCCTTAACCTTAGAGGGCATACCTTCTCCCGAAGTTACGGTATCAATTTGCCGAGTTCCTTCTCCTGAGTTCTCTCAAGCGCCTTAGAATTCTCATCCTGCCCACCTGTGTCGGTTTGCGGTACGGTTCGATTCAAACTGAAGCTTAGTGGCTTTTCCTGGAAGCGTGGTATCGGTTACTTCATGTCCGTAGACACTGTCGTCACTTCTCGGTGTTAAGAAGACCCGGATTTGCCTAAGTCTTCCACCTACCGGCTTAAACAAGCTATTCCAACAGCTTGCTAACCTAACCTTCTCCGTCCCCACATCGCATTTGAATCAAGTACAGGAATATTAACCTGTTTCCCATCGACTACGCATTTCTGCCTCGCCTTAGGGGCCGACTCACCCTACGCCGATGAACGTTGCGTAGGAAACCTTGGTCTTTCGGCGAGCGGGCTTTTCACCCGCTTTATCGCTACTCATGTCAACATTCGCACTTCTGATACCTCCAGCACACTTTACAATGCACCTTCATCGGCCTACAGAACGCTCTCCCTACCATGCTAGTAAACTAGCATCCGCAGCTTCGGTTATAGATTTGAGCCCCGTTACATCTTCCGCGCAGGACGACTCGACCAGTGAGCTATTACGCTTTCTTTAAATGATGGCTGCTTCTAAGCCAACATCCTGGCTGTCTGGGCCTTCCCACTTCGTTTACCACTTAATCTATCATTTGGGACCTTAGCTGGCGGTCTGGGTGCTTTCCTCTTGACAACGGACGTTAGCACCTGCTGTCTGTCTCCCGAGGAACCACTTGATGGTATTCTTAGTTTGCCATGGGTTGGTAAGTTGCACAACCCCCTAGCCATAACAGTGCTTTTACCCCCATCAGTGTCTTGCTCGAGGCACTACCTAAATAGTTTTCGGGGAGAACCAGCTATCTCCGAGTTTGTTTAGCCTTTCACCCCTATCCACAGCTCATCCCCGCATTTTGCAACATGCGTGGGTTCGGTCCTCCAGTACCTGTTACGGCACCTTCAACCTGGCCATGGATAGATCACTCGGTTTCGGGTCTACACCCAGCAACTGTTCGCCCTATTAAGACTCGGTTTCCCTACGCCTCCCCTATTCGGTTAAGCTCGCTACTGAATGTAAGTCGTTGACCCATTATACAAAAGGTACGCAGTCACACCACAAGGGTGCTCCCACTGTTTGTATGCATCAGGTTTTCAGGTTCTATTTCACTCCCTCCCGGGTTCTTTTTCGCCTTTCCCTCACGGTACTGGTTCACTATCGGTCGATGATGAGTATTTAGCCTTGGAGGATGGTCCCATATTCAGACAGGATTTCACGTGTCCCGCCCTACTTTTCGTACGCTTAGTACCACTGTTGAGATTTCGAATACGGGACTATCACCCACTATGGTCAAGCTTTCCCAGCTTGTTCTTCTATCTCGACAGTTATTACGTACAGGCTCCTCCGCGTTCGCTCGCCACTACTTGCGGAATCTCGGTTGATTTCTTTTCCTCCGGGTACTTAGATGGTTCAGTTCTCCGGGTTCGCTTCTCTAAGTCTATGTATTCAACTTAGGATACTACACAGAATGCAGTGGGTTTCCCCATTCGGACATCGCGGGATCATAGCTTTATTGCCAGCTCCCCACGCTTTTCGCAGGCTTACACGTCCTTCGTCGCCTATCATCGCCAAGGCATCCACCTGATGCACTTATTCACTTGACTCTATCATTTCAAGAACTTCTCTGACTTTTGCCTGACATTCCGTTGACTAGAACATCAAACTTGAATTTCCTACTCTGATAAAAGCTTACTGCTTTGTTGTGTCTTAATCCCGCCTTTTGTCTTTCGGGATTAAGTCGATACAATCATCACCCAAATACTGCACCTGTTTTTCTTTTCCTATCCAGGAGACAACTGACCGTTTGCAATCGGTCAATCATCAAAAACAGACACATTGTCTTTGTTTGTTGATTTCGGCTTTCCAATTTGTTAAAGATCGATGCGTTCAATATTGCTATTTACTTCGCAAATCAAAAATGAGCTGATTATTATAGCAGCCTTTCTTTTTCCGTCAAACTGATTCGTCAGCAGACTTCTCTTTGAAAAAGAAAGCAGTTACACTGCCTTTTTAACTCGCTTTGATTTGGAAAGTATTGGTGAGGCAAACGGGATCGAACTGATGACCCCCTGCTTGCAAAGCAGGCGCTCTACCAACTGAGCTATGCCCCCGTTCTTGGTGGGTCTGGGAGGACTTGAACCTCCGACCCCACGCTTATCAAGCGTGTGCTTTCTAACCAGCTGAGCTACAAACCCGGATTCTCTTCTTAAGCGAACCTTGTCTTCACTCAAGCATTCTTCCGCATCTTCTACAGTTTACCGATAAGTGTGAATGCAACAACCTCTTCTTTCTCTAGAAAGGAGGGTGATCCAGCCGCAGGTTCCCCTACGGCTACCTTGTTACGACTTCACCCCAGTCATGAAGCATACCGTGGTAAGCGGGCTCCCTTGCGGTTACCCTACCTACTTCTGGTATCCCCCACTCCCATGGTGTGACGGGCGGTGTGTACAAGACCCGGAACGTATTCACCGCAGTATGCTGACCTGCGATTACTAGCGATTCCGACTTCATGCACTCGAGTTGCAGAGTGCAATCCGGACTACGATCGGTTTTTGTGAGATTGGCTCCACCTCGCGGCTTGGCTACCCTCTGTACCGACCATTGTATGACGTGTGAAGCCCTGGTCATAAGGGGCCATGAGGACTTGACGTCATCCCCACCTTCCTCCGGCTTGTCACCGGCAGTCTCATTAGAGTGCCCAACTTAATGATGGCAACTAATGACAAGGGTTGCGCTCGTTGCGGGACTTAACCCAACATCTCACGACACGAGCTGACGACAGCCATGCAGCACCTGTGTTACGGCTCCCGAAGGCACCCCTCCGTCTCTGGAGGGTTCCGTACATGTCAAGACCAGGTAAGGTTCTTCGCGTTGCATCGAATTAATCCACATCATCCACCGCTTGTGCGGGTCCCCGTCAATTCCTTTGAGTTTTAATCTTGCGACCGTACTCCCCAGGCGGTCGATTTCACGCGTTAGCTTCGCTACTAGCCAGTCATGCTGCCCAACAGCTAATCGACATCGTTTAGGGCGTGGACTACCAGGGTATCTAATCCTGTTTGCTACCCACGCTTTCGGGCATGAACGTCAGTGTTATCCCAGGAGGCTGCCTTCGCCATCGGTATTCCTCCACATCTCTACGCATTTCACTGCTACACGTGGAATTCTACCTCCCTCTGACACACTCTAGTCACCCAGTTCAGAACGCAGTTCCCAGGTTGAGCTCGGGATTTCACATCCTGCTTAAGTAACCGTCTGCGCCCGCTTTACGCCCAGTAATTCCGATTAACGCTCGCACCCTACGTATTACCGCGGCTGCTGGCACGTAGTTAGCCGGTGCTTATTCTTCAGGTACCGTCATCAGACAGGGGTATTAACCCCGCCCTTTTCTTCCCTGACAAAAGTCCTTTACAACCCGAAGGCCTTCTTCAGACACGCGGCATGGCTGGATCAGGCTTGCGCCCATTGTCCAAAAATTCCCCACTGCTGCCTCCCGTAGGAGTCTGGGCCGTGTCTCAGTCCCAGTGTGGCGGATCATCCTCTCAGACCCGCTACTGATCGTCGCCTTGGTAGGCCTTTACCCCACCAACTAGCTAATCAGATATCGGCCGCTCAAACAGCGCAAGGCCAAATGGTCCCCTGCTTTCTTCCTCAGAATATATGCGGTATTAGCTAATCTTTCGATTAGTTATCCCCCACTGCTCGGTACGTTCCGATATGTTACTCACCCGTTCGCCACTCGCCACCCAAGAAGCAAGCTTCTCTGTGCTGCCGTCCGACTTGCATGTGTAAAGCATGCCGCCAGCGTTCAATCTGAGCCAGGATCAAACTCTTATGTTCAATCTCTAACTTTTTAACTTCTGGTCTGCTTCAAAGAAACTAACAGGACAATGTCTAAAACATCATCTTGTCTGTCTTTCAAACAGTGTGAGGCTGTCGCACTCACACTTATCGGTAATCTGTTTTGTTAAAGAGCGAAAACGAATTATAAAGCATTTCATCTCATTGTCAATCAAAACTTTTCTTAAAACCTCGAAAAATCAGACCAACTGTGATATACTTACCTGTTCGTTCAATCACCGCCGAAGCAGCGAAGAACCGAACTATACCCCCTCCTCAAAAACCGTCAACTCCTAAACCGCAAAAAATTCCACAAAACATAACAACAACCTGAAATACAAAGACTTTTATTTCAAATCAAAAACAGCAAAGGTCGTCTGAAACCTCTTTCAGACGACCTTTTCATTTTCTTACTGTCTAATTCAATTAGCCGATTTTCGTTATACTTAGTCGGCAAACTGTTTTTCATGCGTTCGCGGCGTTCTTGTGCTTCCACGGAAAGTGTCGCAGTCGGGCGGGCAAGGAGGCGTTTGAGGCCGATGGACTCGCCGGTATCTGCGCAGAAACCATAATCGCCTTCATCGATGCTACGGATGGTTGCTTGTACTTTACCCTAAAAGTTTGCGCTCACGGTCGCGGGTGCGCAGCTCCAGCGCGTACTCTTCTTCTTGAGTGGCGCGGTCGGCAGGATCGGGAGCCGATTCGTGTTCTTGCAGGTGGCCGGTGGTGGCAGATGCGTTTTCAATCAGTTCGTCTTGCATTTTTTTACCAGCAGTTCGCGGAAGAATGCCAACTGGTCACTATTCATGTAGTCTTCTTCCGGGCCGTCCCAATTCAAAATGTCTTGTTCTGTCAGCTTTGCCATAATTTTTCTTTCAATCTATTGCGGGAAACGAAATGCTACTCAAGTGGTTTATTTTATTGATTTCTTAGGACTTCTTTTCTCAAGCCCGTTTGGAAATGGCGGCATGATACCATGTTTTCACAGTCGTGTTTTCGATTTTCACTTTTTTGCATTTTGCTTACGTCATACTGCAAATTCTTAATGAACTCGCTGTCTATTGCAGTAGCCACAAGTTGATTTGGCGGGTAATTTGAGGGCGATAGACTGCTTAACCAGATCCACAGTAATAATGCCAATATACTACCTGAAAAATCGTAGCGTCCGTACTTTTAAAAACTGCACGGGAGAAAGTATGGGGCGATATATCCGTTCCAGCGCGACGGAAAGCTGGGAATAGGGATCTTTAATACTGAGTGCCATTCGGATAAACAATCCCATCAACAACACATAAGCCGCTGATTTAATTGTATTCAATACTGCCAGTATAAAATTGGCGATGATGATTTTTGCGCTGAATGCAGTAGGCTGCGCCACTAAAGTGATGAAGGTGAATACGATGTAATATAACAACAGTCCCTGACAACAGGCAGGCTGGGTCGTATTTTTTTATGGGCAGGATTTTGTGCAGCGGCTTAACCAACCAATCAGTTGATCGCTTGCTGAACGCCAAGAGCGCATGATTTTCACTCAAACCCGCCGCCTGCAGGAAGAGACGTGCCAAACACAGGATAACGATGCCGTCGGCAAGCAATATCAATAAATCTCCGCGCATTTTTCAGACGACCTTATATTGTTGTGCCATTTCCTGCGAACGCCTGACGCAGGCGTCAACGCCTTGGGCAATCGCTTCGGCGACGCGGCACGATTTGAACGTTTCGATGGCTTCGTGGGTGGTTCCGCCTTTGGAAGTAACGTTTTGCTGCAATTGCGCGAAGTCTTCGCCGCTTTGTTCTGCCAAGGCGACTGCACCTTTAAACGTGGCGAGACTGAGGGCGCGGGCATCTTCTTCGCTAAACCCTTGCGCCTGAGCGGCGGCTTGGAGCGCGCCGAGCAGGTAAAAGACGTAGGCGGGTCCGCTGCCGCTAATGCCGGTAATGTTGTGCAACTTGTCTTCATCCAACCAAACGGTCAAACCGACGGAGCGCATAATCCGATCGGCGGCGGTGCGGTCGGCTTCGGACACTTCCGATTCGGCAAACATGCCGGATACACCCAAACCGATTTTTTTCCCGCGTATTGGGCATGGTACGGACAATGCGGCGTGTTCCGCCAAGGTAGCGGCTGAGGGTATCAATAGACAAACCGGCGGCGACGGATAGCACCAATGCGCCGTTGACACGAACGTTGCGGCACGCGGCTTCCATGTCCTGCGGCTTTGACAGCAAGAATCAAAACGTCGTCTGAATGCAGTTCGGGCGAGGGATTCAGAAACTTCAACATTCAATTCTTTTGCCAAACGCTCGCGTTTTTCCGCACCGCGGTTGGCGATGTGGATGCGGTATCCACCCTGCTTGACCAATCCGCCCGCGATGGCGGCTGCCATATTGCCGCCGCCTAAAAAGTAGATGTTCATAAATTTCCTTCAATTTTTAAATGAAATACATTTTATAGTGAGATTAAATTTAAATCAGGACAAGGCGACGAAGCCTTTGCAGACGAGTACAGATAGTACGGCAAGGCGAGGCAATCCATCCCGTACTGGTTTGAAAGTTAATGCCAAAGGGCGTTTACGTGGGTGTCCAGTCGCTGCAAACTGCCGTTTCCCACCGAAACTAAAAAAGCTGCAGTACGATGCATTGTACGTCAACGGAATCGCTCATCGGGCAGTTCAGATGATCTCGGTGTAAAAGCGCCGGTTCGCCTTTAATTTCCAAAAATCTATTGCCGCCGGCTTTTTGGGCTTGCACCAGCCTGACAAGGACGAACATGGATACCAGCCCATCAACCGACAACCCGTTAACGTTAAACCCAAAGCAAAACGACCGAGATAATCTGTTTTATTGACTGTCTTTCCCTTTTTGGTTCCCGTCTGCCGAAAATCGCGCTGCCGATGCGCACATGCGTTGCACCGCACGCGACCGCCACAGGCATGTCGCCGGACATCCCCATAGACAACACATCCGCGCGGACACCCGCCGCGTTCAGGTCGGCAAGCAGTTTCTGCATGGTTTTGGAACTGAACGCGCAATGCTCATCATCGCTGTCGGCTTTGGCGACACACATCAACCCGCGTACAACCACATTCGGCAACTTCGCCACTTCCACCGCCAGCGCGACCGCCTCATCGGGCGCAACGCCGTGTTTCGCCTCCTCGCCCGCGATATTGACTTCGATGCACACCTGCAAAGGCGGCATTTCGGGACGGACGCTGTTCGCTCAGGGCGGCGGGCGGTTTTCAGACGACCTATCGTATGCACCCAATGCGCGCGTTCGGCGACAAATTTGGTCTTTGTTTCGACTGCACATCGCCGATGACGTGCCAAACGATGTCGGACAAATCCGCGAGCGTTTCCGTTTTCTCGTACCACTCCTGAATATAGTTTTCACCGAAATCACGCTGTCCCTGCGGCATATACCCTCGCGGATGTCGTCTGAAGGGAAGGTTTTGCTGACGGCAATCAGACCCACTCGCCCGCCTGCCTGCCCGCCTTTGCTCGAGCTTCGGCAATGCGGCGGCACACCTCCGCATAATTTTTGTTGCAATACCGACATGATTTCTTCCTTTATTACATCAATTACAGCGATTTTTGAAAAATTTTACTTGGTCTGAACGGTTTATGTATTTAAAAATAATACAATTTATCGGAACCTGAACAGGAAATGCCCGGCATTCCGCGTCCGCATTTTTAAATCGGGTTCCGCCTCATTATTCTAAACTAAAACAAGGCCACATTATGCAGATTACCGACTTACTCGCTTTCGGCGTCAAAAACAAAGCTTCCGACCTTCACTTAAGCGCCGGAATGTCCCCCATGATCCGCGTTCACGGCGATATCCGCCGCATCAACCTGCCCGAAATGTCCGCCGAAGAAGTCGGCAACATGGTCACTTCGGTCATGAACGACCATCAGCGCAAACTGTTCCAACAAGATTTGGAAGTGGACTTCTCCTTCGAGCTGCCCAACGTCGCCCGCTTTCCGTGTCAACGCATTTACCTCCAACCGCGGCCCTGCCGCCGTCTTCCGTACCATTCCGAGCGCCGTATTGACGCTGGAAGACCTGCGCGCCCCGCGTATTTTCCAAAAATCGCCGACAACCCGCGCGGCTTGGTATTGGTAACCGGCCCGACCGGTTCCGGTAAATCCACCACGCTGGCGGCGATGATCAACTACATCAACGAAACCCAACCCGCACACATCCTCACCATCGAAGACCCGATCGAGTTCGTCCACCAAAGTAAAAAAAGCCCTCGTCAACCAGCGCGAGCTGCACCAACACACCCATAGCTTTCGCCAACGCCCTGCGTTCCGCATTGCGTGAAGACCCCGACGTGATCCTCGTGGGCGAGATGCGCGACCCCGAAACCATCGGCCTCGCGCTGACAGCCGCCGAAACCGGCCACTTGGTATTCGGTACGCTGCACACCACCGCGCCGCCAAAACCGTGGACCGTATCGTCGACGTATTCCCCTGCCGGGCGAAAAAGAAATGGTGCGTTCCATGCTGTCCGAATCCCTGCGCGCGGTTATTTCGCAAACCCTGCTGAAAACCCGCGACGGCAACGGCCGTGTCGCCGCACACGAAATCCTCATTTCCACCCCCGCAGTGCGCAACCTGATCCGCGAAAACAAAAATCGCCCAAATCAACTCCGCGCTGCAAACCGGGTCAATCACACGGCATGCAAACCCTCGACCAAGCGCTGCAAACCCTCGTCCGCCAAGGTACCATCAGCCCCGACGTAGCCCGCAGCAAAGCGCAAAACAGCGACAGCATGACCATCGTCTGATAAATACATTCCATTATCGGGAACAGACCAGGTCGTCTGAAAACGCAGTTTCACAACGAGGAAGCCCGTTTCCGTTTTTCAGACGACCTCCGCAAGGCAGGCACAACACGCAATAACAAACAAACCGCCCGCCGGTCTCAATATTCACTTACTGATAAAGAGTACACAAAATGAGCGAAACAACTCCTTTACACGACTTACTCCAGCGAAATGGTGCAAGCCTACTCGCAAAAACCAACCGCCGCACATCCTTTCCACCGCCGAAATCGGCACACACCTCCATCCCCTGCTCGACCGCATGTGCGTTGAAGCAGAGAAAACGCGGCGCATCCGACATCTTCATCAGCGCAGGCTTCCCGCCTGCCGTCAAAGTCAGCGGCACCCTGACCCCCGTCCCGCACAAAGCCCTGACCGGCGAAGACACAGCCGCCATCGTCGAATCCACCATGAACCCTGAGCAGCTTGAGACCTTCAACCGCGAATGGGAACTCAACTACTCCGTCCAATCCCGCAGCAACACCCGTTACCGTGTCAACGCCTACCACGAACAAGGCCGCGTCGGCATGGTCTTGCGCCGCATCAACCAAGAAATCCCCTGAAATGGAGAGCCTCGGCCTGCCCGCCAAACTCAAAGACCTCTCCCTTTCCCCGCGCGGCCTGCTGATCCCGCCGGCCCGACCGGTTCCGGTAATCGACCACCATGGCATCCATGCTCGACTACCGCAACCACAAAAATGCCCGGCCACATCGTCACCATCGAAGACCCGATCGAATTCATCTACAAACCCCGCCGCAGTATCTTCACCCAGCGCGAAGTCGGCATCGACACCAACGACTGGAAAATCGCCGTTCAAAGCGCGATGCGTCAAGCACCCGACGTCGTCTGTATCGGCGAGGTGCGCAGCGAAGCCAGTATGGAATACGCCTCCAGCTTGCCCAAACCGGCCACTTGTGCGTCTTCACCATCCACGCCAACACCGCCGCCCAAACCATCGAGCGTATCATCAACTTCTACCAAGAAGACCGACGCAAACAAGTCCTCATGGATTTGGCGCTCAACCTGACCGGCATCATCGGCCAGCGCCTCGCCATCAAGAAAAACCGCAGCCAGCGTACCGCCGTCGTCAGACCTGCTGCTCAACACACCCGCCATGCAGGATTTGATTTTCAAAGGCGAACTCGCGGAAATCCGCGAACTCATGATGCGCTCCGGCACAGACGGTATGCAGACCTTCGACCAACACCTGTTCGAACTCTACATCCAAGGGTCAAATCGAATACGACGAAGCCCTGCGCCAAGCCGTTTCCACCAACGACCTGCGCCTGCGTATCCAAATGCACGAAGAAGGCAACGACCCCGACCGCCTCTACGACCGCATCAGCGATTTGAACCTGATTTCGTAAACACCGATGTCAGGCAAAACAAAGGTCGTCTGAAAACCCCAAAAACCCGGGTTTTTCAGACGACCTTTTTTGTTATAGTGGATTAACTTTAAATCAGGACAAGGCGACGAAGCCGCAGACAGTACAGATAGTACGGAACCGATTCACTTGGTGCTTCAGCACCTTAGAGAATCGTTCTCTTTGAGCTAAGACGAGGTAACGCCGTCCTGGTTTAAAGTTAATCCACTATATTTGATACGGCGATTATCCGCCCCTTTATCAAGAAGGTTTTAGGAAAGCGCAACCATCGGATTGGCTTTAACCAGAACCAGCGCCCAGTTTCGCATGAGCGCTAATCTTAATGCCCTCTTTAGTCGGAAGAAGCAGATTACCGAATACGATGTTTGCCGTTTCTGTCGATTTTGACCAATTTGACGTCGAATATCAAAACGGAATTCGGACCGATTTTATTGCCAAGCTTTTCTTCTCCGTAAGCGAGTTTGGCAGGAATATAAAAAGTAGCCTCGCCGCCTGCTTTCAAAAGCTGCAAACCTTCTATCCAGCCCGGTATGGTTTGGTCAAGCCGAACAAAGAGATAATGCCGCCTACTCCATCATCACTTACACCGTCTTTACTGCTGTCGAAAACAGTACCGTCAATCAGACGGCCTTCATATCCAATATGTACGAGATCGTTTTTCCGAGGCTGTCTGCCTGTTCCTTCTTTGATCATTTTGTATTGCAAACCGGATGCTGTTGTTTTCACGCCCTCTTTAGTGGCATTTTCTTTCAAAAAGCTCTCACCTTTTTCTTTATTGGCTCGTGCTTCTTCCTCGTATTTTTCGTTGCTTTAGCTTCAAGTTCTGTCATGATTTCCACCTGCGCTATGCCGGCTTCCAATTCACTCAATTTAGTCTGTTTACCATTGTATACGGACTGTACGGCGTTAAAGAAGGCTTTCATATCAACTTCGAAACCCTGTTTCTTCATCTGCTTCAAGGATTTGCCAACGTCCATACCCATTGCATAGCTGCCTTTTTCATCCAAACTTTTGAAAGATGAAGATGTATCCGATTCAGCAGACGCCTCGGTCTCTTTTGCAGTTGTACCATTAAGAGATGAAGGCGTGGTCGTAGTTGAAGAAGTATCGGGGTTTTTATTGCTGCAAGCTGTCAGGGAAAACGTGGCAATCAGTGCCAACATGCTTAATTTCAAGATTTTATTCATAGTATTTCTCTTTGGCGGGAAATTGGAAGAAGCAGGATTATAACCTTCGCATAAAGAAATTAGAAAAATCATACAAACACGATAAAAAGGTCGTCTGAAAACTGAACTGGCCCCCAAATCTTGGACACTCATAAAAGCCTATTCAGGCGCTCTGTGCAAGCTGGGTTCTGTATGCGACAGGACTCAGCTTTTTCAATTTCAAACTGCAACGCTCCCGGTTGTAGTAATCCATATAGTCATCTATCTGCTTCATCAATTCATCTACCGTCAATTCACCTGCATTATAGAAACACTCCGTCTTCAACACCGCAAAGAAGCTTTCCATCGGCGCATTGTCCCAACAGTTCGCCTTTCGCGACATGCTTTTGAACCATGGAATGCTCCGCAAAGCAATTCCCCTATACCCGCCGTACGGTACAGCACACCTTGGTCCGAATGAAGCATCGTTCCTTTTATCAGTCAGACGGGGTGCGGCTTTTTCGAGCATTTCCTTCACCATTTTCGCTGTCGGCTCTGCGGCTCATGGCGTAGGCGACGATCTCGCGGTTGAACAAGTCCAAGATTGGCGAGAAGGTACAGTTTGCCGTCCTTCCCTTTTGAGTTCGGTAACGTCGGTCAGCCATTTTTCGTTGGGCTTTCGGGCTTTGAACCGGCGTTTGAGGAGGTTTTTCCGATATTTCGCCCATGGCGGGATGGCGGTAGGCTTTTTCGCCCGTATGAGGGCTTTCAGTTCCAACTGCTTCATCAACCGCGCCACTTTTTGTGGTTTCCAACCCAATGCTGCGGCAATGCGCCTTTGTCCGTAGCGTCCTTTATGCCGCCGGTAGGTTTTCGATCGAGGAGGGCTTTGTCGGCTGCGTCGGGGTCAGGGTCGGTCTTGGTGGTGGTAGTAAAAGCTGCTTTTGGGCAGGTTTGCGATGTGCAGCAGTATTTGAGCGGGTGTTGCGCCCTCAGTGTTTGGACGGTTTGGCTTTGTCCTTTTCGGTCCGCTTTTGGCTGAGGGGCTTTTTAACTCTTTAGGTAGGCGACCTCTGCGCGCATATAGCACAACTCTTCAATAAGCTCTGCCTGCGTTTTTCTTGGTCGGGTTTATCTGAGATGAAGGGGTTTTTGCGGTGTTGGGGGCATGGTTTTGGATTAGGGGATGTTCGAGTGCGCCGATACCGCCTTCTCGATAGGCGCGTATCCATCGTCTCAGGTGGGTTCGGGAAATGCCGTAGTGGTCTGCGGTACGCTGTTGGCTGCGTATATGCAGGTAGTGGAGTGCAACTGGTATTTGAAGTGTAATGTATGTTGCTCATAAAAACTGCACCTTGTGAGTTGGAGGGATGTGTCCAACTTTTGGGGTGCAGTTCAAACCCAAAAACCCAGTTTTCAGACGACCTTTCTCACTCTTATGGCAATAAAGCCACACTGACCAATGTAAACCGCCATTTAAGCTTTTATCATTTTCTCCGCACTCCGCCTCCGCTGCCAAACGCACCCCTCTTCACACAGCAAGGTTCATAAATCTTCATACTTTTTCATCGCACTTTACGCAAATTATAAATCGCGCACCTCGATATTTCGGGACGATACAAATTCAGCCGTTTCAATGAATTACAAACGTTAAGCGCTTGAGAAAGATGGGTAACGCCTCGGCAAAGGCGGTTGCGGCTCATCCGCAAGCATCCGATACTGGATTCGTCGGAAGCAGAAACACGCTTCCTGTTTATCCGTGAAGGAGCATTATCATGAAAAACCTTACTGACTGTTTTATTGGCTACCGCTTCCGCCATCACTTTCGCTGACGGTTCTTTTACCGGCGCAGGCTTGGAAGTCGGCGCGGGCGCAACCAAAAAGTGATGTGCGCAACGTTAATCTGAACGAAAAAAACCAAAGGCGACGTTGCCGTACGCGGCAGCTACAACACACAATTCGGACAAAGCAACTGGATTGGCGGCGTTGAAGCCGGCGTTAAACCGCTGCACCGCAAAATCGCGGGCAATGCGAAACAAAAAGTCGATGCCAACGTTTCCTACGTCCAAGGCTACCGCCTGACCGACAATGCGCTGGCTTTACGGTAAGGTCGGCTACCACTACGGCCGCTTCGACAATCTGGGCGCGAAACGCAACAATATGAACGGCCTCGGCTACGGCGTGGGCGCGAAATACGCCGTTGCACCGAATGTCGAAGTCGGTGCCGAATGGGAGCAAACCCGTTATAAAAAAGACAATTTGAAAGTCCACAACAACAGCTACATGGCTACCGTCGGCTACCGCTTCAAATAATCTTTTTAAACAGAAAGGTCGTCTGAAACCGTAAATACTGGTTTCAGACGACCTTTATCGATTCGAGCATCTTAAACGATGCCCTCTTCTTTCAGCCTTTAGTCTTTGCGCGTTTCCACCAAGACCATTTCGGCAGCGGCAACGGGTTCGGCTTCGACTTTCGGCACGTCCGCGCGGCGCAGGCCGGATTCGGGTTCGGGCTGAACCTGTTCAGCAAAAGCGGCGACGGCTTCGGGATTGGTTTTCGACGAACACCAAACCGCCTAAGTCAGGCAGCGCGGCAACGGCAGGGACAGTTTCTTCCGGCTCGGTCGCTTCCGCTTGGCCTGCTTCCGCGCGGTTTGCGGTTCGGATTCTGCTGCTTGGCGGCGGCGGCCGCTGCTGCTGCGGCAAGGGCTTCGATGGCGGCGACGGCTTCGCGTTCGGCTTTCCAAACGACCAGTTCTTCCTCCATTTCAACGACGGCTTCGGCTTCACCTTCGGCAGGGACGGCGGTCATCGGTTGGTAGCCGTCTTCGGTTTCGATGGCAAACACGGAAGTCGGGGTATCTTCAACGCTGCCGATGGCGGAGTCGATGATGCTGCATTCATCGTCGGTGCTGTCTTCGATCAGGATGCCGCTGTCCGCTTCTTCGCCTTCGATGGAGAACACGAAGGCTTCTTCAGTGGCCGCAACGGGTTCGGAAACGACGACAACCAAAGGCTCGGCACTATCCTCGGGAGCGGGGATGGTTACGGCAAACGGTTCTTCTTCGACAGGCTCGCCCATGACGTGCGCGGCGGCAAAGCGGACTTTGTCGGCGGTATCGTGAATATTCAGGTACTGCTCGATTTTGGCGGCAGACGGAATATTGCGTTTTTACCGTTTTGACGGCGGTCGCGCTGATTGTTGCGTTCGCGGCGGTCGCGTTGGTTGTTGCGCTCGCGTTGGCGGCGTTCGTTGCCTTTCGGTGCATCGTTATCGGCGGTTTGCACGCCCTCTTCCGCTACGCTGTCCACTGCTTCGACAAGGGTTTCTTCCGCGCGGATGTCCGCTTGTTCGCGGTTGCGTTCGTTACGGTTGTTGTTGCGGCGGCGTTTGCTGCCTTGCGCCTGCTCGCCCGAACGGGATTCGTTTTCAGACGACGTTGCGGCGGCGAGTGCTTGACTTCGAGGTTTTTCGGCTTCCGCGGCGGCGTTGCGCTCGTTTTTGGCGGTTGCGGCTGCGGCGGTTGTCTTTAGCGTTGCGGGTTTTCGTTTTCCGCCGCCTGATTGTCCGCTACTTTGTCTTTGAAGTCCGCCACTTCGCGCACTTCTACCTTGCTGCCGTCGTGCCTATTGTTGCGGCGCGGGTTTTTGGCGGCGGTTGTTTGCGCGGCGGTTGCCGGAATTACCGTTGCGGTTGTTGCCGTTTGAAGTGCGTTTTTCCGCCACTTCGGCAACAGGCGCGGTTTCGGCTGCGGTATTGCCGCCGAAAATGCGTTTGAGCCATGCTTTTGAAGCTATCCCACCATGAACCGCTTTCTTCTGCTCGGATACGGTCGGGGCAGGCTGGGTATGGCGCACGCCTTTGACGGCGGGTTCGGGACGGGCGGCTTTGGCTCTTTCGCTGCCGAAAGGTTTGGCGGATTCGTCTTCTTCCGGCTCGGCAACGCGTTTGTAGCTCGGTTCGCCGTCTTCTTCACGTCGTCGATGCGGATGCGGTTGATTTCGTAGTGCGGGATTTTTCCAAGTGGATATTCGGGAATCAGGACGACGTTGACGTCCAAACGCTCTTCCATCGCAAACAGCTCGGCGCGTTTTTCGTTCAACAGGGAAGGTAGCGACATCGACGGGCACTTGCGCATGCACTTCGCCGGGTGTTGTCTTTCATCGCTTCGTCTTGAATGATGCGCAAAAACGTGCAGGGCGGTCGATTCGATGCCGCGGATGACGCCGGTACCGGCGCAGCGCGGGCAGGCGACGTGGCTGCTTTCGCCCAAAGCGGGTTTCAGAGCGTTGGCGGCTCAATTCCAAGAGGCCGAAGCGGGAAAGTTTGCCCATTTGCACACGGGCGCGGTCTTTTTGAGCGCGTCGCGCAAGACGTTTTCAACATCGCGCTGATGCTTGGGGTTTTCCATGTCGATGAAGTCGATGACGACCAAAGCCGCCCAAGTCGCGCAAACGCATTTGGCGGGCGACTTCTTCGGCGGCTTCCATATTGGTTTTGAACGCGGTGTCTTCGATGTCCGCGCCGCGTGTCGCGCGGGCGGAGTTGACGTCGATGGAAACGAGGGCTTCGGTGTGGTCGATCACAATCGCGCCGCCGGAAGGCAGGCTGACGCTGCGGGCAAACGCGCTTTCGATTTGGTGTTCGATTTGGAAGCGTGAGAACAGCGGCGTGTGGTCTTCATAGAGTTTCAGACGACCTACGTTGCTCGGCATGACGTAGCTCATAAACTCGGCAACTTGGTCATAAACCTCTTGATTGTCCACCAGAATTTCGCCGATGTCGGACGGAAATAGTCGCGGATGGCGCGGATGAGCAGCGAGCTTTCCATGAAGAGGAGGTAGGGTTCGTGGTGCGCTTTTCCCGGCTTCTTCGATGGCCTGCCAAAGCTGTTTGAGGTAGTTCAAATCCCATTCCAACTCTTCCGCGCTGCGGCCGATGCCGGCGGTGCGGGCGATGATGCTCATGCCGTTCGGAATGTCGAGTTCCGCCATAGCGGCTTTGAGTTCTTGACGCTCTTCGCCTTCGATACGGCGGGATACGCCGCCGCCGCGCGGGTTGTTGGGCATCAATACCAGATAGCGTCCGGCCAGGCTGATGAAGGTGGTCAGCGCCGCGCCTTTGTTGCCGCGTTCGTCTTTTTTTCAACTTGGACGATGACTTCCATGCCTTCTTTGAGTACATCCTGAATGCGCACCCTGCCGCCTTCGTAATCTTGGAAATACGAACGCGATACTTCCTTAAACGGCAAAAAGCCGTGGCGGTCGGTTCCGTAATCTACGAAACACGCTTCCAGCGACGGCTCGATGCGGGTGATGATACCCTTGTAAATATTACCTTTGCGCTGCTCTTTACCCAGCGTTTCGATGTCCAAATCAAAAAGGTTTTGCCCATCGACAATGGCAACGCGCAGCTCTTCGGCCTGCGTTGCATTGAACAACATTCTTTTCATAATCATTACCTCGCACAGGCGGGCAGCCTTTTTCAGACGACCCTGCCTGCTCTTTTGTCAGACACTCTGCGAGGCGGGCGGGATTGGGCATAGCCCGCGCCCCTTTTCGGCGCAGGATGCAGAAACCCGGATGAGCAATCAGTTTTTGAATTGAAGTCCGCAAGGTTGCACGCCGCCCAAAACAATGCGGCCGTGTGCGGAAGGATACGGATAAAGAAGGCAATAAAGAACAATGCGGCGGAACACTCCGTCCGCCGCCGAAGTCCGGACGGTACAGGCCCGGCTTAGAAAAACAGGTAGCCGACATCTTCTTATTATCGTTATGCCGGAAGTTTCGAACGGTGCGGCGCGGCAGGTTTGTCAAACACCCGTCCCTCGTCTTATGCCCGGTCAAATCGGCAAAATCAAATCAAACTTAATCACGTTCCTGCGTTTACGGGCTTTGGGCATAAACGCAGGGAAAAATCTTTGCAGAGTGCGTTTTTAATATAAAAATCTCGTTTTAACAATACCATCCGTCCCATACGGCCTGTTTGTACAGGTTTCTGCCGAAACGGATGTTCGAGATTATAGATGAAAAACGCACGCAATAAGCAAAGATTCAGTCAGCCTGATTACCGTCGCCGAACACGAAGCCGGACAACGCCTTGACAACTATCTGATAAAAAAATCCTCAAAGGCGTACCCAAAAGCCATATCCACCGCATTATCCGCGCCGGCGAAGTGCGCCTGAACAAAAACGCTGCAAGCCCGACAGCCGCATCCAGACAGGCGACCTGCTCCGCATCCCGCCCGTGCGCACCGCCGAAAAACAAAGGTCGTCTGAAAACCGCGCCCAAGCCGTACCCGCGCGCGAATTTGACCATCATCTACGAAGACGACGCATTGCTCGTCATCGACAAACCCGCAGGCACCGCCGTCCACGGCGGCAGCGGCGTGAGCTTCGGCGTCATCGAACAAATCCGCCGCGCCCGCCCCGATGCCCGCTATCTCGAACTTGTCCACCGCCTCGACAAAGACACCAGCGGCCTCTTGATGATCGCCAAAAACGCAGCGCGCTCGTCAAACTGCACGAAGCCATCCGCAACGACCATCCCCAAAAAAATCTACCTCGCGCTGGGCGTAGGCAAACTGCCGAACGACAGCTTCCACGTCAAACTGCCCCTGTTCAAATACACCGGCGCGCAAGGCGAAAAAATGGTGCGCGTCAGCGAAGACGGACAATCCGCGCACACCATCTTCCGCGTCGCTCAACCGCTTTTCAGACGACCTCCTGCACCAAGTCGGCCTCTCGCACCTCACCCTCGTGCAAGCCACCCTGAAAACCGGCCGCACCCACCAAATCCGCGTCCACCTGCAATCGCAACACTGCCCCATCGCCGGGCGACGAACGCTACGGCGACTACCAAGCCAACAAACGCCTCCAGAAACTCGGTTTGAAACGAATGTTCCTCCACGCCGCCGAACTGCACCTCGACCACCCGCTGACAGGCGAAAAAACTCATCTTAAAAAGCCCCGCTGCCGCAAGACTTGGCACAATTTGTCTTAATGCTGGAAAAACGCGGGGAAGGTCGTCTGAAAGATAAATCATGCCCCTCAAATCACAACATCCTACCTGCCGAAGAATTTGTCCAACGCTGGCTGAATTTCAAAAAAAGTTATCTGTCAGAATTGAAAAACCGCCGTTCCGTTTCCGCGACGGCGCAAAAAAATAAACATGCTGGAATTAACGGACGCAACGTCGTCTGTTTGACTCCGCATTGAATCGGCATTGGACGACGTAATGTATTCCTTATTGCTCGGCTTGATGGCGAAGCGGAAATCGGCGGGATACAGGAATCTTTACCATCCTGAATGAAAACGGTGAAACAGTTTCCCCGTGTGGTGAATTGTCCGATGCAGCCACATGCTGATCCGCCAAACGGAAAAACTGATTGCTCAGGTCGTCTGAAAAATTTTCCATATTTTCAGCCAGCTTCGCCACATAGAGCTCGCTCGGAAAATTAAATACCAACCGTTCCCGAAAACACCCAAAGGTCGCCTGAAATCCGTAGCGTGGGCTTTGCCCACGACATGAAATGTGAAAATAAAGACAGTTTCAAATTGTCAGACAACAAAGTTTCGCGGGCAAAGCCCACGCTACAACTCCCACTGCCCTGACAACCTAATCCCCTACTAACCCCACGCCTTTCAGACGACCTTTTTTTCCGCTACCATAACGCCCGACACAAACACGGACAAACACCATGACCCCGACACAGCAACTCCAATCAGGCATACAGGCATTAGGGTTTGGACCTATCCGCAGAACAGCAAACCCTGCTGCTCGCCTATACCGGCCTGCTCAAAAAGTGGAACAAGACCTACAACCTCACCGCCCTGCGCGACGAAGAGCAAATGGTCAGCCACCACCTGCTCGACAGCCTGACCCCTGCTCCCCTACCTCCAAAGGCGCGCACACCATGCTGGATGTCGGTTCCGGCGGCGGACAGCCCGGCATTCCCGCCGCCATCTGCCGTCCCGACCTCAACATCACCCTTCTGGACGCCAACACCAAAAAAACCGCCTTCCTGCAACAAGCCGTCATCGAACTCGGACTCGCCAACGTCCGCGTCGTCAGCGGCCGCGTCGAAGCCGTTCAAGACCTCCAAGCCGACATCATCACCAGCCGCGCCTTCGCCGAACTCGCCGACTTCGTCAACTGGACGGCACACCTGCTGAAAGACGGCGGCCGCTGGGTCGCCATGAAAGGCGTGTACCCCGAAGAAGAAATCGCCAAACTCCCCGACACCGTCGCCGTCGAACGCGTCGAAGCCCTCCACGTCCCAGGCTTGGATGCAGAACGGCATATGGTGGTTTTGAAGAAGGTTTGAGCCTTCCGAACGTTGAGTCTGAATATTGCAAAGGTCGTCTGAAAACCCGAAACAGGGCTTTTCAGACGACCTTTCGGTTTATGGCTGCTTCGTTGCAAAAATATAAAACACGGTTTGTCATAAATAAAGATAATTATTATCAATTATTTCGATTAAGCAAAAATATTTCCTATAATGCCGCATCCCTTCACCTTTCGAGTTGAACATGCAATATTCTGTCCGCCTTTCCCTGCTTCCCGCCCTGATTGCCTCCGCCTTCCCGCCGTATGCCGCCGATACCGCCGATAGCGAACATTACACCGCCACACTGCCCACCGTTACCGTGGTCGGACAGTCCGACACCAGCGTACTCAAAGGCTACATCAACTACGACGAAGCTGCCGTTACCCGCAACGGGCAGCTCATCAAAGAAACGCCGCAAACCGTCGATACGCTCAACATCCAGAAAAACAAAAAAACTACGGCACGAACGATTTGAGTTCCATCCTCGAAGGCAACGCCGGTATTGACGCGGCCTACGATATGCGCGGCGAAAGCATTTTCCTGCGCGGTTTTCAAGCCGACGCATCCGATATTTACCGCGACGGCGTGCGCGAAAGCGGACAGGTCCGCCGCAGCACCGCCAACATCGAGCGCGTGGAAATCCTGAAAGGCCCGTCTTCCGTCCTTTACGGACGCACCAACGGCGGCGGCGTCATCAATATGGTCAGCAAATACGCCAATTTCAAACAAAGCCGCAACATCGGTGCGGTTTACGGCTCGTGGGCAAACCGCAGCCTGAATATGGACATCAACGAAGTGCTGAACAAAAACGTCGCCATCCGCCTCACCGGCGAAGTCGGGCGCGCCAATTCGTTCCGCAGCGGCATAGACAGCAAAAACGTCATGGTTTCGCCCAGCATTACCGTCAAACTCGACAACGGCTTGAAATGGACGGGGCAATACACCTACGACAACGTGGAGCGCACGCCCGACCGCAGCCCGACCAAGTCCGTGTACGACCGTTTCGGACTGCCTTACCGCATGGGTTTCGCCCACCCGAACGATTTTGTCAAAGACAAGCTGCAAGTCTGGCGTTCCGACCTCGAATACGCCTTCAACGACAAATGGCGCGCCCAATGGCAGCTCGCCCACCGCACGGCGGCGCAGGATTTCGACCATTTCTATGCAGGCAGCGAAAACGGCAGCCTAATCAAGCGCAACTACGCCTGGCAGCAGACCGACAACAAAAACCCTGTCGTCCAACTTCACGCTCAACGGCGACTACAACATCGGCCGTTTTGAAAACCACCTGACCGTAGGCCTGGATTACAGCCGCGAACACCGCAACCCGACATTGGGTTTCAGCCGCGCCTTTACAGCCTCCATCAACCCCTACGACCGCGCAAGCTGGCCGGCTTCGGGCAGGCTGCAACCCGTCCTCACCCAAAACCGCCACAAAGCCGACTCCTACGGCATCTTTGTGCAAAACATCTTCTCCGCCACGCCCGACTTGAAATTCGTCCTCGGCGGCCGTTACGACAAATACACCTTTAATTCCGAAAACAAACTCACCGGCAGCAGCCGCCAATACAGCGGCCACTCGTTCAGCCCCAACATCGGCGCAGTGTGGAACGTAACGCCCGCCCACACGCTTTACGCCTCGTATAACAAAGGCTTCGCGCCTTATGGCGAACGCGGCGGCTATTTGAGCATCGACACTTCGTCTTCCGCCGTGTTCAACGCCGATCCCGAATACACCCGCCAATACGAAACCGGCGTGAAAAAGCAGTTGGCTGGACGACCGCCTCAGCACCACATTGTCCGCCTACCAAATCGAACGCTTCAATATCCGCTACCGCCCCGACGCGCAAAAATGATCCCTACACTTTGGGCAGTCGGCGGCAAACACCGTTCGCGCGGCGTGGAACTGTCCGCCATCGGGACAAATCATCCCCAAAAAACTCTACCTGCGCGGCTCGTTGGGCGTGATGCAGGCGAAAGTCGTTGAAGACAAAGAAAATCCCGACCGAGTGGGCATCCATTTGGACAACACCAGCAACGTTACCGGCAACCTGTTCTTCCGTTACACGCCGACCGAAAACCCTCTACGGCGAAATCGGCGTAACCGGTACGGGCAAACGCTACGGCTACGATTCGAGAAAACAAAGGAAGCACCACGCTTCCCGGCTTCGTCCCGCACCGACGCCATGCTCGGCTGGAACCGCAAAAATCTGAACCTCACTTTCGCCGTCGGCAATCTGTTCAATCAAAAATACTGGCGTTCCGACGCCATGCGCGGCGCACCGCGCACTTATACGGCGCGGGTGAATTACAGTTTCTAATCCCGGACAGGAATGGAATGGAAGGTCGTCTGAAAACCTGAAACACGGGTTTTCAGGACGACCTCCTCGTTTTGCATGCGGATACGCTCTACCCCAGCGAGACCATTTCGATTTGTTCCATGCTGCGTCCGAGGAAGCGTTCGCCTATGGTGCGGAAGCGCAGGGGATGTCGCTGACGTAGAAGCGGTAGTCGGGGCTGTCGTTTTCAGTGTTGAGCAGCCCCTGCTTGGGCGAGCGCTTGGGCGGTGGCTTCGGCGGTGGTGATGGCGGAGTCGACCAGTGCGACGTTTTGCGCTTCTTTGCTGATCAGTGGGCTTGAGCAGCGGGAAGTGGGTACAGCCGAGGACGAGTGTGTCGATGTCATCCACCAAGAGCGGTTTGAGATATTCGCGCACGGTCAGGCGGGTCACTTCGTGGTCGAGCCAGCCTCTTCAACCAGCGGCACGAGCAGCGGCGTCGCCTGCGCGCGCACGAGCGTGTCGGGATTTTGGGCGTGAATGGCGCGGGCGTAGGCGTTGCTGTTGACGGTGGTATTGGTGGCGATGATGCCGATTTTTGTTGTTGCGCGTGGTGTTCAGGGTTGCCTGCGCGCCGGCGGAAATCACGTCCAATACCGGGCATATTGCCTGCTTTTTGGCGGATTTTCTGTCCGCAACGGCGGCGATGGTGTTGCACGCGATGACGAGCGCCTTGACATCGTTTTCCAGCAGGAAATCGACAATCTGCATGGCGAAGGTTTCGATGGTGGCGCGGGATTTGGTGCCGTAGGGAACGCGGGCGGTGTCGCCGAAGTAGATGATGTTTTCCATCGGCAGGCGTTCCATCAGGGCGCGGACGTTGGTCAGGCCGCCGACGTCGGAATCGAAAACGCCGATGGGGCGTTGTTTGCTGATAGTCATGATGCGGTTTGTACGGATTAGGTATGATGGGGCGGATTGTACACGTTCGGCGCAAGGCTTAACAGGGACGGAGGTCGTCTGAAAGGGTTTGGGTTGTGTGGAAACGGCGTTTTCAGACGACCCCTGAAGCGTTTGGACGGCAAACGGCAAAGATGCCGATTGAACATCTTTATCTAACTTTATCCTCCCTTATGTTTGCAAATGCCCGTAAATACAGCATAATTAAGGTCTTTAGAACACGATAAGGCTGATTTCATGAGCGACGGCGCAACCCTTTCCCGCCGGCTTCCCGACGAAGAGTCCACACTCAAGCTGGGCGGGAGTTGGGCAAAATCGCTGCGCGCGCCATTGGTCATCCATCTGCAAGGCGATTTGGGCGCAGGAAAAACCACGTTCACGCGCGGCATCCTGCGCGGACTCGACACACCGGCGCGGTCAAAAGCCCGACCTACGCCATCGTCGAATCCTATCCGCTGGAAGCGTTCACGCTCCATCATTTCGACCTTTACCGCTTTGCCTCGCCCGAAGAATGGGAAGATGCGGGTCTGGACGACCTGTTCTCCCCTGACAGCGTCTGCATCATCGAATGGCCGCAACAGGGCGGCGCGTTCACTCCGCCCGCAGACATCACCGTATCCCTGAATCACGCCGAGCAGGGCAGAACCTGCACCGCTACCGCACACACCGCCAACGGACAAAAAAAGTTTAGAAGCATGGTTAAATTCAAACTGACACGAAGACAAGTCGTCCGCCAAACTGCCGGACTGTTGTTCACCCTCACGCCGATTGCCTCCGCCCTCGCCAAAGCCGCGCCGCCCGCCCAATTCGTCGCCGCCCGTATTTGGCCTTCGCACGCCTATACCCGTATCACTATCGAAAGCTCGCGCGCGCTGCAATATCAGCATTTCGCCCTGAAAACCCCGGCAGGCTCGTCGTCGACATCCAAAACGCCAACATCAACAGCGTCCTGCAAGGCATTTCCGGCAAAGTCCTGCCCGACGACCCCTATATCCGCAGCATCCGCGCCGGACAAAACACCCCTACGACCGTACGCGTCGTGATCGACCTCAAGCAAAACGCCTATCCGCAAGTCTTCTCGCTTGCCCCTGTCGGCGGCTTTAAAAACCGCCTCGTGATCGACCTCTACCCGCACGGTGTCGATGCCAACGACCCGATGATGGCGCTGCTCAACGGCAATCCGCCGAAAACGCATGCAAACGCAACGTCCCGCCGAGCGCACAAACATTGCCCAAGACACGCCTGCGCGCTTTCCAACCGCGGCGGACGCCGCCCCTGTCATTATGATAGACCCCGGTCATGGCGGTGAAGATCCCGTGCCATCGGTCCCAGCGGTTTGAAAGAAAAAAACGTCGTCCTCTCCATCGCCCGCGAAGCCAAAACCGCCTTGAAAGCATAGGCTACACCGTTTACATGACCCGCAACGAAGACATCTTCATCCCATTGGGCGCGCGCGTCGCCAAAGCCCGCGCCCGTAATGCCGACGTGTTCGTCTCCATCCATGCCGACGCCTTCACCAGCCCGTCTGCGCGCGGTACCGGCGTGTATATGCTCAACACCAAAGGTGCGACCAGCTCCGCCGCCAAATTCCTCGCCCAAACCCAAAACAACGCCGACGCCATCGGCGGCGTTGCCAAAGAGCGGCAACCGCAGCGTCGATAATGCCATTCTCGACATGACCCAAACCGCCACCATGCGCGACAGCCGCAAACTCGGACATTCCGTCCTGACCGAATTGGGCAAACTCAACCAACTCCACAAAGGCCGTGTTGACGAAGCCAACTTCGCCGTCCTGCGCGCGCCCGACATCCCGTCCATCCTCGTCGAAACCGCCTTCCTGTCCAACCCCACTGAAGAGCGGCTGCTCGGCAGCGACTCCTTCCGCCGCCAATGCGCCGACGCCATCGCCACCGCATCCAAAAATACGTCAACAACGCCGTATTGCGCAGAGGGTGTTAGGTTTGCCGAAGATAAAAAGGTCGTCTGAAACTTGAAATCGGTTTTCAGACGACCTTGCTTTCAGACCTTCTTAACGGCGCGGCTTATTCTTTTGCCGATGCCTTTATCCAGCCCCTGCGTCAGACCGTTGATGTCGCCGCCGTTCAGACCCAACTCTTTCAAGAGGCCGTCAACCAGCGGGGTTTGGCTGCGGTAGCGCAGTGCGCTGTTGACCATTTGGTCGGCGAGGCTGGCTTTGTGGTTTGACCGTCCGACACGCTTTCGGAGCCGTTGGCAGCGCCGCTGAATCCGCCCAAGCCGTTGACTTGCAGAATCTTGATGTCGTCGATGTTTTCCATCGGGCGCACGGATTCGCGGATGATGTCGGGCAGGTGTTTCAACAGGGCGAGGCGCACTTTGCATTTCGACTTGCTCGACGCTCAGGACGTTGGCGGCTTGTTCACGGCACGGGTACCTTCGGCATCGACTTTTGTATTGCTGCTTTTGCGCTTGCGCCAGCAGGACTTTGGCATCGGCCTCACCTTTGGCTTGCAGGCGTTGTTTCTCGGCTTCGGCTTCGGCGGCGATGCGCACGGCTTCGGCGCGGTCTTGCGCGGCCTGTTTCTCGGCTTCTGCGGCGACGGTGAGCGAAATCGCGTCTTTTTGCGCGGCTTCTTCGGCGGCAATCAGTTCGACGGCTTTGGCACGTTCGGCGCGTTCGGTTTCGCGTACGGTAATCACGCTCTCTTCTTCACGCACGGCGGCGGCACGGGCTTTGTCGGCCCTCGGCTTTTGGCTTCGGATTCGGCACGCGATTTCTCGGCAACGGCGATGGCGCGGTCTTGTTCTGCCAATCTGATGGCTTTGCGGCGCTCGACCTCCGCCTGCTCGACGGCTTGGGCTTTGCGGATGTCTTCGTTTTAATGTCGCGTTCGGCGGCGATGCGTTTTCAAATCCACTTCGCGTTCGGCGGCAATTTTTGGCTTCTTCCGCTTCGCGTTTTTTTCTGCGCTTCCTGCTCGGCGATGCTGGCTTCCTGTTCGGCGCGGCGCACGGCAATTTCGCGTTCTTGTTCGAGTTTGGCGTATTCTTCTTCGCGCGAGATTTTCAGGCGTTGCTGCTCGGCTTCGGGTTTTTTTGGTTTTTAATTGCCAAATCGGTGTCTTGTTCGATTTCGTTGCGTTTTTGCGGCGGCCTTCGATGGTTTCGGTCAGTTTGAGTCAGACCTTCCGCGTCAAAGGCATTTTTGCGGGTTGAAAAACTCAAAGCTGGTTTTGGCTCGAGGCCGGTCAGGGAGACGGTTTCGAGTTCGAGGCCGTTTTTAAAACAAACTTCGCTCACGACTTGTTGCACTTTTCTGAACGAAATCAACACGTTTTCGTGTAACTCTTCCATCGCCATTTCGGCGGCGACAGCGCGCAGGGCATCAACGAATTTACCTTCGACGAGGTCTTTCAATTCGTCGGGCGACATGGTTTTCATACCCAGCGTTTGCGCGGCGGTGGCGATGCTCGGCGCTGGGTTTGACGCGGACGTAAAATTCCGCCATCACATCGACGCGCATCCGTCGCGGGTAATCAACGCCCGCTGAGCCGCGCGGCGCACTTCAAGACGCAATGTGTTCATGTTGACGGGGATGATTTCTGCAGCACGGGCAGCACCATCGCGCCGCCGTTCATGATGACTTTTTCGCCGCCGAAGCCGGGTACGGACGAAGGAGACTTTGCTGGCGCGGCGGTACAGGCGGGTGAGGATGAGGCCGAGTACGAACAGCGCAACGAGTATGACGCCGGGCGATGATGCCGATGGAAACTAAGTTCATGGGTTTTTCCTTTCTTGTTGTCGATATACCCTTGAGGGGGCGGGTTCAGACGGTAGGGTTTGGGGTCGTCTGAAAGGTTAAAAATTTTGGGTTTTAAAGGTAGGTCAGATTCTTGAATCCGATAATTTCTGGGTTATGTGCAATACGGCTGAAGGGAACGGTTCGTCGGATTCGAGAACTGACCCACCGAGCTTTTGAAAAATAACGACCATAACGGCTGTTTTTGTTAGTTTTATAAAATTTTTAGCGAGCAAATTCGCAGCAGGACTTATAAAGTTGTGATTCTTTTTATTCATCTTCATCATGCAAGAAGGCGTCTTTCTTCCTCTATATAATTCTTTTGTATCTTCCTGAGAAGCAATTATGTTATCCAGAAAATTTAGACTAACCTCATCGTCCTCACCATCAAGGAATAAATGAATTTCTCACCACCCAGATTTATAATGCTTCTAGTACTTTCTCCTGAATTCTCTTAGCTTTTTCCAGATCTAAATATAAGGTTTCAAGAATCTTTTCTTTATTTTTAAGTCTTCTTTGAATTTCAATAATCGGTTCTTGATTAAAAGCTCGTATAACTTTCAAAATCTTAATTTCATTTTTATTAGTTGAAACTTTCACAAAAATTTGTGATCATTCTTTTTCCTTTCGAAATCAAAAATCTTCAATAGGGTTTATTCGTTTCTAGAAAGCTTTTTCTTACAGTTTCCACCGATTTGCTAAGTGAGTAAACCGTAGCGTGGGCTTTGCCTGCGACCTACCGTCGTTTGAATCAAACGATCATCCGGAGTTGTTTGCTTCGTGGGCGAAGCCCACGCTACGGACTACTTGAGGGGCGTCGGTTCAGACGGTTTTAGGGTTTGGGGTCGTCTGAAAGTTAAAAATAACGGTTTTAAAGGTAGGTCGGATTCTTGAATCCGATAATTTCGGTTATGTGCAATACGGTTGACGGAGTGTTCGTCGGATTCAAGAACTGACCCACCATTTCTGTGCAAACCGTAGCGGCTTGTCTCGCGACCTACTGCTCGTTTGAATCAAACGATCATCCGAGATGTTTGCTTTCTGTGGGCGAAGCCCACGCTACGGACTCACTTGAGGGCGTCGGTTCAGACGGTTTTTGGAATTTTGGGTCGTCTGAAAAGTTAAAAATAACGATAGCGGTAGGTCGGATTCTTGAATCCGACAATTTCTCGGTTATGTGCAATACGGTTGAAGTGGAGCGGTTCGTCGGATTCAAGAATCCGACCTACCGAGCTTATACCTTGAATACCACTGCCAGCCCTGTTAATTCAATCAATGCGTTTTCGGGAAGCTGTTGCACAAATATTGTGTCTTCCTAAGCCCAGCAGTCCGCCGATTACCGTTGTTCCTCTGCGTCTCGGTAATCAAACTGACTCCGACGATGTCACTCTATATGTATACGGGTCAAACTTCCCTGTAAGTCCCGTCATGTCCGCCTTGATAACGGATGCGTCCGAATGCGCCGTAAATAATCAATTTTTCGCGATCAATATAAATCGATTTCGGGTCGTCAGCCCGCTCCACCAACGTTCCACGCGCCACAGCCACAATAGCGTGAGCTACAACAGCCAGCAGCCAAGTCATGTTGCTTGAAAAGCGATAGATCCATCCATTTCACCATCTTCAGCCAGAGACCGCCTACGCCGATGAGGCCGAACAAGAAAGCAACCAAGGGTTGAAACAACAAACCTCTGAATAACGAATGTTTAAACAGCAGCCTGTCGCCAACAACGATGACACCTCGCGGCAGCTTGTTTTTCAACGCTTCGATGCGGGATTGCATATCGCGCTCGGACTGCGCCAAATAATCCATATCTATCCCCGTTTTGTTTTTCTAATTAATTGATAAATGGAATTCATTGCAAACCGGCGTTTATCTGTTCAGACGACCTCAATCCACCAAGCTCCCCGCTCGGATTCAAAATCGCCTTTAAACGTATTCCCCTCCAGCGACACCAGCAACACCGCGTCGCCTTGTTTCAACACTTCGTCGGAATCCGGTTCCGCCATCACATAATGCTGCTGACTATATACATCCTTCACCCGCACCTGCGCCGCGCTGCCTGCCCGCGCTTCGCCCAGCACCACCGTGCCTATGCGTCCGATTAGGCTTCCTGCGAAACGGCGGTGGTTTCGTCTCTTTGGGCATGATTTTGTACAGTCCGCCCGCCGTCAGGCGCACCAGCGGCAGCGAAAGGAACCACACGGCGACCGCCGCCAGCCATCCGTTCAGATAGCTGCCGAACAGGCGGGCAAAAGGTCGTCTGAAACAGGTAGCCCGTCAGTCCGTACACGGCAAGGAACACCACCATCAGCATCAACACCGCACGCGACCGACATACAGCCAGCTCAGAAACCTGACGAACACGCCCGCGTCCGCCGCGTCCAGCCCGACTTCGGCGTGCGCGCGGTTTCGGTCAGGCTGTCGGGCAGCAGGTTGTCCAGCCAGTCGCTGATGCCTCCCGCCAGCATGGAGATGACTTCAACACGCCGAGCTAAAAACCATCAGCGCGATGGCGATGCTGAAGATTTCCGTTTCGGGGGCGTTGATTAAATTTCCACATATTCCGTTCCTTGTTCTATCAACTTTCAGACGACCTTAAATAGACCGTCTTGCGAAAAATTTGAATGTTTGATTGTCGTCATCCCCGCGCAGGCGGGAATCCAGAAGTTTGCGGATTACGGCAATCTTGCAACAATACTTAGAATCGAGGTTCGATTCCCGCCTGCGCGGGAATGACGGCATTAGGCAGCCTTATTTGAATTTGACCCATCCGCATCCCAAACAGACATTCGGTTTCTCAGGACGGCCTCCGCTCTCAATCTCGGCGCGGCATTCAATCGGAAAGTTGACCGAGTTGGCGATGAAACATCAGGCGGTGCGCTTCGTGATGCAGTTCCAAAGCCTTGGCGCGGTCGCTTCCTGCGGCGATGGTAACGCGCGGCTTCAATACGGCGGAGACGAAACGCCCCGCGCTCCCATTCCCCGCCTTCGTCCATCACCGCTTCGGCATGATCGGTGTAGGCGGTAACGCAGATACCCGCGTCGGCACACAGGTGCAGGTACCATAATTTGTGGCAGGCAGAAACGGCGGCCAACAGCATTTCTTCCGGGTTCCAGCGGCCCGCATCGCCGCGGAAGGCCGGGTCGGCGGAACCGTGTAGGTCGGGCTTGCCCTCGGCGGAAACGGTAAAGTTGCGCAAATAAGCGGTGTAGGATGATGTGCTTCGCCAAGATTGCCCGTCCATGTTGTCGCAGTGCGGTAGGTGTGTTTTTGCTCATTTTGACATTCCTTTCAATTATTTACTGTTCGCAGCAATAAAGACGGTATCCGCCTTGAAATACCGACTCTAGTTGAGCCAGGCATAAGCCGATGCGCCCGCCGCCAAACTGATGCCCAGCCACAGCAGGATTTTGGTCTCCGCCCATACATCATCCCAATACCGCCCCTCGCAGCGCGCTGATAATGTCGGGGGTGCAATAGAATTCGACGCATTCGATAAATTCGTCCCAATCCTTAAAACATCACAAAGTAAAGCAAGACGGCGGTTAGCAAGCTCGATCAAAGATGGCAAAAATCATGCAAATTCCTATTTTTCAGACGACCTGTGCGTACCGTAAAGAAAGGTCGTCTGAAAAACGCTCCTAACTTTTCCCTAAGTCCTGCGTGTTTAAAACGTTCATACCGACAACAGACGCAAAGGGAACGAAAATGAAACATTCTCAGTCGCAATATACAAAGCCGTCCAAACCGCTTTTTGAAAAATTGTTGCTTCCTGTCGCCGCTGTTTGCGCCATTTTTCTTGCAGCAGAAGGTTTCGACCTTTACGAAGACTGACGCCCAATACCGTATGGAGACAGACCCGCGTTCGCGCAACACCACGACCGCGCTTTGTCCATCCTGCACAGCAGAGGCTACGAAGTCCACGATTCCGACACCGACTCTATTGGGCAAGACCCGTTTTGGAATTTGAGGCCTAAAAGGCAGCTTGGAATACAAAAATCGTGATGTCTTATCCCGATTTGAAACATTCTCGTAGAACGCGTCGATTTATAATCCGCTTCCGAATATTCTTGATTTGACTTACCCCACGTCCCGAAAGGATACGACATGAAAAAACTTTTACCGGTATTACTCTTTAGGCAGTATCGCACCGACCGCATGCGCCGCCCCTCATCCTTACCCGACTATTACGATGACGACTATCGTACCGACCGCTACGAGGCAGCGTTATGACCGTTACGATGACCGTTGATGAGCGTGATTACGACCGTAATGACGACTACCGTTACCGCAACGGCAAGTATTACGATGACGACTACATCGAACACCAAATTTACAGCGATCCGTCCTTCGAGCAAAAACGCGCACAAGTGATGCGGATTCTCGAACGACGCGGCTACCAAGTTCACGAAATCGAAGCCGACGACCGCCGCGGCCGCCCTGTATTGAAAGCCGAAGCCTTCAAAAACGGACGCGAATACGATATCGTTTTCTCATGGCGGATTTACGCATCATCAGCGAACGCATCGACTACTCGATTCGTTCCGCCACACGCCGTAAGGACAGGCTCCGCGCGGCGTTTTTCTTTTCAGACGACCCTTTCTGATAAAGAGGTCGTCTGAAAACTTATTTTCTCTTCAACGCCGCCAACCGTTCGGCAATACGGTTGTTGCGGCTCAAAGTCTTCCATTCCTTCAATTTTGCCAACTGCGCGGCATCGGTGCTGCTGTGTACCGCGTTCTGACGGCCCATCACGCGGTCGAAAAGCGTTGCCGCTTTTTCGGCATCACGGGCGATGCGGTTGAGGTCGCTGCTGCCTGCCGCTTTGCCTGCGCCCTGTGCTTTTGCTGCGCGGCGCGCCAGTCTTGCAACTGCTGCTGCATCTCGCGTTTTTCGCCTGCAAGGCGGCGATAAAAGCCTTCAAGTTCTTTTTCCTGCGCGGCACAGTCGGCGATGGTGTTTTTCCAAAACAGGCAGGCGCGCTTCGATGTCCATTTGTTCGGCGATGCCGCCTCGGCAAGATCGTCGCGCCCCGCCGCTACGGCGGCTTGCAGTGGCATCGATGGCTTCGTGGCGGTTACTCATCCGCCATTTTCTTGGCGCAAGGTGTTTCTGCGCCAACACTTTTGCCCAATCTCGGCACGCAGCTTCGTCCACCGCCCGCCTCGATTTCGCGGATGCTCTCGTTCATGACCGCCTCAGGCGCAAGGTTCTCCGCCGACATCAATCAGGGCATGAAAACCGCCGCTCACCAGACGGCCCACTCTGCGGGATAGGGGTTTCGCTCATTTGGATTTTCCTTTTCTTTATGAAATCACTAGAAATATTGTGTTTTAGCCGGCATTCGATTGTGCCAACCAGTCGTAATATTGCTCCCCATGACAATGTTTCGTTTTCGTCTTCTTTGCCTTCCAGCAGGGCTTGTTCTAGAAAAGCTCGTCTGAATGTGGCGCGGGTATCCGGTGGATAAACCAAGCCGACAGTCGGGCGGCGAATTGCGTTTCTATTCGGACAATGATCGGGCAGATAGCAGACTTTTGTACCAATCCGGCTCGTCGCTTCCATACGGAATCTCTAAATACAAGTCGACAAATTCGCGTAAAGCTGCGTTTTATCCGCCTGTTCCGTCCACACCGCCAGCAGTTCGTCGACAACATCCAATCCGGCAAATTGAAACATATTTAGCCAAACGACCAAGCAGCCTTCGTAGCGGGGCGCGGTCAGTTGCGAGTCAAACCAAGCGGCGGCGAAACGTTTCAACCAATCGATTTCTTCTTTTGTCAGCATTCGGGAAAATGGCAACACAACTTATCGAGCAACGTTTCATCAAGCTGATCGGACATCTTCCTCGTTGACCAAAGCCTGCAAAAATACGTGGCAGAAAATGTTTCATGTTCAAAGCCGTCGCTGTCTCGCTGTCTAAAGGCACGCTGCCCAAATACGCCTGCAACATATCGACAGGAATCTCATGTAACGGATATTCCAACAACGCCTGTTGGAAATCTTCGGGAGAGCAACTATTGCAAGTGCAGATATTCAGCGGGGAGCGCACGCTGTAAGGTGCAAATAATTCGTATGTCTTCTGCTATCCATTTTTCCATCTTTGTTGCCTTGCCTTTGATAAATGTACACCATACCTCTCCAAAAAGAGCTTTAACCAGCGAGATAAAGCTTTGATAAAGCAACACCTAGCATATATCTCATATATGCCCTACAAATGAATTTATTTTTATACTGAGACACAACTTGCCTATTTAAATTATTCCAGACGGTAAAGCCCCTATACCCACCAGTAATTATTACTTTACTATCCAGGCAATAAAAGTAAAAATATCCTCATTGTCCATAAAAATATACCGCATTTAAAAAATTTCTTTTTAAAAATTCTTTTTGAAAAACAGAAGCCTATTTTTGAACTATGGAAAAGCATAAAAAATCTCATTTTCACCAATCTCTGCTTTAAGATCAGAAAAACATTCTTTTTCCAATTCTGAGTAATCTAAATAACGATATTTTATGGTTAAATCATGATCAAAATATACAATCCTATCTTCTGTTTTTAGAAATATATATTTCCCAGAATAGTTTAGTTAGATTTTCATCAAAAACTGTATTTTTCTAATATTTCTTCACTTATACCAGATGCCTTAGTTCTACATATGAAGGGTAAAGCCCTTCCTTTGATAATTTATATAATATATCTTTTTCATTTACTCTCCTTTCTTAAAAGCTGGAATAGAACCATTTCCATTTTGGACATAGATGTTCAGGACTGAAAGGAGAAGCCTTTCAGACGACCTCAAACCTGCACACTACTTGCTATGCGTGATTTCTTCCAGCTGACCGTTTGCTCCGATAACGGCGCGGAAATTGCCACCCAATGCTTTAGGTGGTTTGCCGCTGATAATCCAATGTTCCCCGTCTTTTTCTCACCCGATACGGCTTTTTGCGCTGAGCGGTTTGTTTTACCGTAATGCTGCGTCACATAAATTTCGGTCAGCCGCGGGACTTGCTGCTCGGTAACGGGTTGTACGCCGCCGTCCGCGCTCACTGCCAGAGAGGGATAGATGAACATACAGGTCAGAAGCCAATGATGGATTTTCATTTTTCAGTCAGCCTTTTATTTACGCCTCAAACTCGCCCGCCTGCTGCACAATCTTCGCCAGTTTCAAAAGTGTTTTCAAGCTGTTGCAGCACGGTATCGTCGTATGCCGCGCCTTTGCCGGTTACGGCGAGTTGCAAGATGCTGTCGGTCAGGCGGACGATGCGCCACATCAGTTCGCGTTCGTATTTTTTTCAAACTGTCGAGGTCGGCTTCTTCGGGCAGGTCGGCGGCGAGCGTCGCGCCCAAGTCGGGCAGCTGCTCAAACAATCGCGCAACGATATGCGAATGCACCCCGCCTGCTTTTTCCGCGTGCAGCACGTCATGTTTCGCCGCTTGGAAAAACTGCTCCTGCGCCGTCAGCGCGGAACCGTAATCGCGCGTCTGCGTATGCGCCAAACGCGCCTGCTTGAGCAGCTCGCGGATTTTTCAGACGGCGTATTCGCGCCTTCGATTTTTAATTCGGCAATAAAATCAGCATCTTCCTGAGTAATTCGCACGCTGACTGGGATACGGTTTGTTGCATTCATATTCGTTTGATTTGGTTTGTATTCATTTGCATGCAAATATACAAGATGAAATGACAAGGCGCAATATTTGAAATGGTTTATTTTTGTAAAACACTAGGACGCGCTGAAACACATTTTGCGGATACATGGGGAGAACCGAGCTTTTTCCTTTATAATCCGTCCATCTATTTTTCACTTATTTCAAGCAGGTTCACCATGTCCAAACCCACTCTCCTCCTCGTTGACGGCTCTTCTTATCTCTACCGTGCTTATCACGCGATGGCGCAGTTGTCCGCGCCAGACGGTGCGCCGACGGGTGCGCTTTATGGCGTGCTGAACATGTTGCGCCGGCTGCGGGCGGATTATGTGCATGATTATTGCGCGGTGGTGTTTGATGCGAAGGGCAAGAATTTCCGCCACGAGATGTTCCCTGACTACAAGGCGACGCGCCCGCCGATGCCGGACGATTTGCGCCCGCAGGCGGAAGCCTTGCCGGATTTGGTGCGGCTGATGGGCTGGCCGGTGCTGGTGATTCCGCAAGTGGAAGCGGACGACGTGATTGGCACGCTGGCGGCGATGGCCGGCGAAGCGGGTTGGAATGTGGTGGTGTCCACCGGCGATAAGGATATGGCGCAGTTGGTGAACGAGCGCGTGACGCTGGTGAACACGATGAGCGGCGAAACGCTGGACATTGAAGGCGTGAAGGGAAAAATTCGGTGTGCGCCCCGACCAAATCCGCGATTATCTCGCGCTGATGGGCGACAAGGTGGACAATGTGCCGGGCGTGGAGAAATGCGGGCCCGAAAACGGCGGTGAAGTGGCTGGAAGCCTACGGCTCGCTGGCTGGCGTGATGGAGCACGCTGCGGAAATCAAGGGCAAGGTCGGCGAAAACCTGCAAGCCGCGCTGCCCCAACTGCCGCTGTCGTATGATTTGGTGACGATTAAAACCGATGTGGACTTGCATTCGGAGCTTTCAGACGGCCTCGAAAGCCTGCGCCGCACTTCGCCGAAATGGTCACAGCTTGCGGTCGATTTCAAACGTTGGGGCTTCCGCACTTGGCTGAAAGAAGCGGAAAGCCGTATGCACGAAGCGGCGGACGGCGATTTGTTCTGGCAGCGATGCGATAGGGCGAACAGGCGGCATTGGATATGGAAACGTCGTCTGAAAAAATCACAGAACATGCCCCCGCGCCTGAAAAAGCTGGATTATCAAGCCGTTACCACCGAAGCGCAGTTTGCCGCCTTGTTGGACAAACTGTCGCGAGGCGGACACAATCGGCATCGATACGGAAACCACCTCCCTAGACGCGATGAACGCCGCGCTGGTCGGCATCAGTATCGCGTTCCAAGCGGGCGAAGCGGTTTACATTCCCGTAGGACACAGCCTGACCGCCGCGCCCTGAACAGCTTTGATTTGCAGGACGTATTAGGGTCGTCTGAAACCGCATTTGGAAAACCCCGCCCTGAAAAATCGGGCAAAACCTCAAATACGACCAACACGTTTTCGCCAACTACGGCATCGCCCTGAACGGCATTGCCGGCGACGCCATGCTCGCTTCCTATATCATCGAGAGCCATCTCGGACACGGCTTTGGACGAATTGTCCGAACGCTGGCTGGGCTTGAAAACCATTACCTACGAATCGCTGTGCGGCAAAGGCGCGAAACAAATCGGTTTTGCCGACGTCGCCATCGGGCAGGCGACCGAATACGCCGCCAAGACGCCGATTTCGCCCTGCGCCTCGAAGCGCACCTGCGCGCGCAAATGGACGCCAAACAGCTTGAAATGTATGAAAAATGGAGCTGCCCGTCGCGCAGGTATTGTTTTGAAATGGAACGCAACGGCGTACAAATCGACCGCGCCGAACTCGCTCGCCAAAGCGCGGAACTCGGCGCCGAGCTGATGAAACTCGAACAAGAAGCCCTACGCCGCCGCAGGCCAGCTGTTCAACCTCAACTCGCCCAAACAGCTTCAAGAAATCCTGTTCGACAAAATGGGCATCCCCACCAAAGGCCTGAAAAACCGCCAAAAAGGCGGCATTTCACCAACGAAGCCGTGCTCGAACAGCTCGCGCCCGACTACCCCTGCCCAAAATCATCCTGCAAAACCGCAGCCTGGCGAAACTCAAATCCACCCTACACCGACAAACTGCCCGAAATGATTTCCCCAAAGACGGCCGCGTGCATACCACCTACGCCCAGCCGTCGCCATTACCGGCCGCCTCGCCAGCAACAACCCCAACCTGCAAAACATCCCCATCCGCACCGCCGAAGGCCGCCGCGTACGCCGTGCCTTTACCGCACCGCAAGGCAGCGTCATCGTTTCCGCCGACTATTCTCAAATCGAGCTGCGCATCATGGCGCACCTCTCCGGCGACAAAACCCTGATTACCGCGTTCCAAAACGGCGAAGACGTACACCGCCGCACCGCCGCCGAAGTATTCGGCATCGCCCCCGAAAACGTCTCGTCCGAACAACGCCGCTACGCCAAAACCATCAACTTCGGCCTCATTTACGGCATGGGTCAATACGGCCTCGCCAAATCGCTGGGCATAGACAACCTGTCCGCCAAAAACCTTCATCGACCGCTACTTCGCCCGCTACCCCGGCGTCGCCGAATACATGCAGCGCACCAAAGAACAAGCCGCCGCGAAAGGCTTCGTCGAAACCCTGTTCGGCCGCCGCCTTTACCCTGCCCGACATCCACAACAAAAACGCCAACGCCCGCGCCGGAGCAGAACGCGCCGCCATCAACGCCCCCCATGCAGGGCACCGCCTCGACCTCATCAAACGCGCCATGATAGACGTGTCCCGCTGGCTGGTTTCAGAGTGCGAAGCCTCCCGTGGACTGCCTGAAAAAGCAAACTGATTATGCAGGGTGCATGACGAACTGGTGCTGGAAGTGCCCGAAGCCGAGCTGGATTTGGTCAAAGAAAACCGCCGCAGATTATGGCGAAAGTAGATGAAGGGATGTTGAAAGTGCCGCTGGTGGCGGAGGTTGGCGTGAGAATGAATTGGGAAGAGGCGCATTAATATGCAAGTATTAAATACATATATTTATTTTTACGTAAAACTGAGAACATTTTTAAGAGAAAAGGAGTTAATTTAATGAAAAAGAGAAGTTTAGTAAGATAGTCTTATGGGCAAGAGATAATTATCTTAATTTGTTTGGTTTTTATCACTATTTTTGCTAATTATATGTTCAATATTTAAAAATTATAACTTTGGATTTTTTTAATAGGGTTTATTTTGGTCAGTTTAATAGCATTTTACCTGAGATAAAAAGATTATTGAAGAGTTTGGGATTTCTGAAATATATGGCGTTAAATTTAATAATGCTGTTAGGGTTGTAAAAATGATATTAGTAAAGTTTTAGAAAATGCAGGAGAAACCCTTAAAGATTCGACATTAGATAAAGAGTTGCAATCGCCGCAGTAAATAGGGATGAGTAAGGTTCGTCCATATACTCAATATGAAGACGAGTTGCTTCTGTACTTCATAACTTGGGGTATCCTTTTGCCCAAAATACTGGTGTAGTAATAGAGGAAGTAGATTTTGTTATGACTTTTATAGTAGATGTAAAACATAGTAAAAGTATTCAACCTGTTATGTGAAGCTAAATTTTTAAGAATAATCAGTTATCTGAGCGAGTACTTGAGCAAATTAGTAAAATATATTCAAGTGCATATAAAATACCAAGGGAAAAATTTAAGATTTTAATGATATCGAACAGAGAGTTTTTATTGGATGAATTAAAAGGATTAGCACCATGGCTAATGTACCTATTGAATTTATCAAATTTATTAAATTTGATATGAATAAAAGATGTTTTTATTTGAAGATTTAAAAATTATTTTGATAAAGTTGAAAATGAATGAATATCATAGCCAGCCGTAGGGTCGGATACTTGTATCCGACAAAAAGCCTCTGCTATCTCAAAAGCCGTCAGATTCAAGAATCTGACCTACTGAAAACTGGGCATCGGGTGTAGGGTGTGTGCGGGTACGCACACGCGGTTATTGAACCCAAAAATCCCATCGAGGTCGTCTGAAAAACCCGTTACAGAGTTTTTCAGACGACCTTATCTTCCCAGCCGACAGGCATACAATCACAGGCGCAGTTCCCTTTGCGATTCAATACGACTCAGGTACGCGGTTTAAGGTCGTCTGAAATGGACAGGCTTGCTGCAAACCGAATAATATCCAAATTTCCAATCATCCTTTAACCAGAAATAAAAATCATGAATTTCGATCTTGAAAAACCTCTCTTCATTCGCGGGCTGGGAACGTCTTGCTGAAACCGGCATGGCATTCGGTACCAACCTCGTTGCCGCGCTAGCGATTTTTCTTTGTCGGCAGATGGATTGCCGCCCGCCTTGTTATTTTGATGAAAGCTGCGCTGACCCGCGCCAAAAGTGGACAGAACGCTCGTCAGCTTCCTCGGTAATGTGGCTAACGTCGGCCTGTTAATCCTGATCATCATTGCCGCGCTGGGCAAGCTGGGCATTCCGACCACGTCGGTTACCGCCTTAATCGGCGGCGCGGGTTTGGCGGTGGCTTTGTCGCTGAAAAGACCAACTGTCGAACCCTTTGCCGCCCGGCGCGCTGATTATTCTGTTCCGTCCGTTTAAAGTCGGCGACTACATCAAGGTCAACGGCTTTTGAAGGCACGGTGAGCGAAATTAAAATGGTGCAGACTGCGCTGAGTACGCCGGATAACGAAGAAATCATCCTGCCCAACAGCGTCGTCATGAGCAACAGTATCGTGAACCGTTCCTCCATGCCGCTGTGCCGCGTGCAGGTGGTGGTCGGTGTCGTGATTACGCCTGTGATTTGAAGGCCGCCAAAGCCGCCATCTTGAAAGCCGCCACCGAGCATCCTTTTGTGCGTACAGACTCCAGGCAAAGAGGCGGTAACATATATTACCAACTTGGCCGACAGTGCCATCGAAATCACGCTTTGGGCGTGGACGAACGAAGCCGATTTGGGCGCGTTCCGCTTCGGGCTGAACGAGCGGGTGGTGGAAAACCTGCGCGCCGCCAATATCAATATTCCTTTCCCGCAGCGCGATGTGCATATCATCCAGCAGCAGGGGGTAAGGGTACAAATTTCGGATTAGCGAATCCGACCTGCTGAAACCGCGGGCATACGGTGTTTGAAACCCGAAAAGCCCATCTGAGGGTCGTCTGAAAACCTTTAAAGGTTTTCGAGACGATGTTATATTCAGCATTACTAGATTTTTAAGAATTTGATCTAATGGCAGCCACTATTTGAATGAGTGTAATTAAAAATAGTTATGGTATCGAAAAAGATGAATAGGGATTGGGAACATTAGATGAAATTGTTACTCGCTTGTTTTTAATAGTTGTCGTCATTGTTTTTCAAACTTATACGACGGAGTATAGGTAAACTGCGCCTGATTCTATTCAAGCTATTACTCAGTTGCCAAAAAGAAGGAAATATCCAAGCTCAATATGAATTAGCTGGGTTATGTTGTAATAAAAAGAGCCTAAAAGATTATCGAGCAGTGCATTGGTATATGAAGGCGGCAGAGCAGGGACATCTTGATGCGCAATACCTTTTGATAGAGGAGTATTCTAGTTTTTTGACTAACAGGGACTATGAGCAGTTGAAACAATGGCTGCATGCAAAGGCAGAGAATGGAGATGGGAGAACTAAATTTTTCCTTGGGAAAAGCTATATTTGAGAGCTGTCAGATTAGAGACAGGCATTGTATTGGTATCGTCTTGCCAGTGACCAAGGGTATGGTCCTGCTGATTGCCAACAGGAACAATGTACGAGTATGGAGATAGGTGTTCCTCAAGACTATAAACAGGCAGAAGAATGGTTTATTAAAGGTGGGCCATATGGTGAGCCTCGATGGCACTTATTTTACAGATGTATTCTCATGGCAAGTGAAGGAGATATAGAGGCTCAATACAAAATTGAGTTTTGCAGTATCGATACGGTGGAAGTGTAGATCAATGGATCCTTCTTTTCGTGGTGATTATAAGCAGGGCACTGTCTTTGTTTCGTAAATCGGCGGGAACAAAGGGCATGCCGATGCTCAATTCAATTGGCTCAGATGTACAATGATGGAGTAGGCGTGACGCAAAATGATGTGTTGGCGATTTAGTGGTATCATAAAAGCGGCAGACGAGGGAGTTGCATCGGCTCAGTTTTGTTTGGGCATTAAGTATAAAACTTGGCCAAGGTTTTCTACAGGATGACACGCTGGCTCAGGAATGGTTTGAGAAAAGCTTATAGTAATGCGGTACCCTCGTGAGGAGTCTGGGTTCAATAAATAGTTGCTCAATTAACCTGATAATATATGGTCGTCTGAAAACCTTCAAATGTTTTTCAGACGACCTCTATATTCTTTCCGTTTCCTGTATTATTCATATTGGTTTTCAACCACTTTTCTTGAGAAGGTATAGTGGATTAACTTTAAACCAGTACGGCGTTGCCTCGCCTTGCCGTACTATCTGTACTGTCTGCAGAAAACTGTCGCCTTGTCCTAGATTTAAATTTAATCCACTGTAAAATAATATAATGTCGCTCACTTTAAAATCTGTTCTGACCGCCGTTTGCTCCTTCTTGGATTCCAAGCCGCTGCCCAAGATATTCCGCAAGCGTTTCAAGGCAAAATGGGCTGGGCATTATGAAGGGAAGGTATCGCCCAAACATGTAAGGGGCTTTATGTGCCATGGGTTATGATGAAAACGCTGCATAGATAATGTCTAGTGTCGGAAGATAGCGGCTTTTATATTGAAATAGGTAAAAATCAATTGAATTAAACGGTTGGGAATGGGGCGCGAAATATACGAAACTGAATTATCGAATTTATTCGCCCGATAAAATTGCAGGTACGGCACGCGTTCGGGAAGAGGAGCCGGAGCTAGGTACGCAGATTTATAACGATAATTTTGAGTTTTCGTTAAACCGAGGCGTGCTGACGCAAAGATTCCGTGATTATTCGACGGACGGCTCAGGCAAAAAGTTTGGCGGATGCGTACGATGATGCGTTGTAAATAATGTTAGGCAAAACCGTAACCAGTCGCAGGTTGGAGGCTTTGTATCCGACAACAGCCGCTGCCATCTCAAATAGCCGTCGAGTTCGAGATCTCCGACGGCTACCGCAAAAACCGTAGCAAGAGAGAATAGAAACCCGTAGCGTGGACTTTGCCCACGAATCAAACTCAAAATTTCAGACGACCTCTTTTACCCAACATTATCGTGGGCAAAGCCCGCTACAATGTATACCGACTGCTGACAATATTGAATGATTACTTTGCCGAAAAACAGTATCCGAACGGTTTGATTTGAGTTTTGGTATTTTTGCTCGACGGGTTTCAAAAATACAGTTGCTGTTGAAACTACCAAACCAAAACCCATCCGAGGTCGTCTGAAAACTTGAAAATCAGGTTTTCAGACGACCTTATTCTTCCCGCCGACAGGCATACAATCAAAAAGTGCAATACCTTTCATTGGTCTCAATACAAGGAGACAGTTATGCGCGGCATAAAATCAGTTGCATTGTTGTGTACTTTGGCATTGGGTGCGCCGGCGTTTTCGGCAGGGTTTTGACCAAAACGCCGCCGGGCGATTTGACGACGGCTCAGGCGCAGGCGGTGGTGCAGGCTTCGATGAAAAAGGCACGTGAAATCAAGGTGCCGATGAATATCGCGGTCATGGACGCAGGCGGTAATTTGAAGGCGTTTGCGCGTATGGACGATGCGTTTATCGGCAGTATCGATATTGCGCAGAAAAAGGCGAAAAACGGCACGCTATTTCAATATGTCCACCCGCGATTTGGGCAAGGCTTCGCAGCGGGCGGCGAGCTTTACAGTATTGAGGTGACCAACGACGGTTTGGTGATTTTTCCCGGCGGTGTGCTGCTGGTGGATAAAAACGGCGTTATCGTCGGCAGCGTCGGCGTGAGCGGCGGCTCGGTCGATGAAGACGAAAAGCGTCGCAGCAGGTGCAGCGGTATTGACGGGAAGGTAAGCCGCAGCTTGAGGCAACTCTGACGCGTTTCTTTTCATTGATTTGTGTTGGGTTGCTGAAATACGCAGAGGTCGTCTGAAAATGTGGGTTTAACTGCCGCAGTCTTTTTCGAGACGACCTTTTTATAGTGGATTAAATTTAAATCAGGACAAGGCGACGAAGCCGCAGACGAGTACAGATAGTACGGCAAGGCGAGGGCAACGCCGTACTGGTTTAAAGTTAATCCACTATACTGATGACATTTTTACCGCTGTGAACATGACGTTCGGGCATATGGGGTCGTCTGAAACCTGAAATGCTGTCTTTCCCAAGCACAATTTGTCGCAATGGGATATGATTATCCTTTTTCGGACGACCTGTCCTGATATGGGGTCGTCTGAAAAGTCGATTCCGTCGGGTGCGGCGGAGTCCTGTGCAGCCGTTAAGTCGCACAAGAAAAGTCAAGATGTCCGAAACAGCGGTCAAGAAACCCAAGAAACGCCAAACAGTGTGCCTACGCCGTCTGAAACACAACCCACCCCGCCCAAGCGCAAGAGACGCTGGTTGCGGGGTCTGTTGCTGACGTTGGTTGTGCTGGTGTGCGCGCTGGCGGGCTTTATTGCTATGGCTGGTGGGGACGGAATCAGGGCTTGCGTTTCGGTTTTAGTGCAAGATTCCGTCCTGGTTTTGGCGTGAAGTGCTTCGGAAACGCTGGAAGGTACGCTGGTTAAGGGTTTTCACGGCGATAAGTGGATGATTGAAACGGATGGGGCGGATGTGAAAATCAGCGCGTTCCGTTTTGATTGGGAGCCGTCCGAACTGTTTCAGCGCAGCCTGCACATTACTGAAATTGTGGCGGGCGATATTGCGGGTCGTGCCGAAGCCGACGCCGCCGAAGAGAAAAAGCCGTCCAAAAGGGCTGCCTGAGAGCATTGATTTTGCCTGTGTTGGTGTTCGTCGACCGTTTGGAAACGGGCAGACTCAGCGTGAGCAAAAATTTTGACAAAACAGACGGTCTATCTCGACCATCTGAATGCGGCATATCATTACGATCAGAAAGAACACCGCTTGGATTTGAAAACCCTCGATACGCCGTGGAGCAATTCGACGGGTTCGGCGGTGGTCGGGCTGGAGAAAGCCGTTTGCGCTCAATACGACGATTCAGACGAAGGGCGAGCTGGAAAGGCGAGAGACGATAGAGGGTAAGGCGCGTCTGTGGGGTAGCTTGCAGGACGTGCAGACTGAAATCCTGCTGGACGGCGACGATGTGCATTTGTCGGCGAAATCGACGGTGCATCCGTTTGCAGCTTCGCTGGATAAGATGATCGGCGAGGTGCTGGTCAAGGGTTTCAACATCAATCCGACTGCTTTCCTGCCGTCGCTGCCTAAGGCAAACCTGACGTTTGACGCGATCTGTCGTGCCTTCGTTTACGCACGGTATCGCGTTGGACGGCTCGCTCGACTTGGAAAACAAGGCGGCGGGTTTTGCCGATGACAAAGCCATTCCGTACGCAATATTTTGGCGAGACTTACGATCAACGACAACGGCGTGGTGACTGTCCAGAGTCTGAAATCGGGCTGTTGGAGGAAGGTTCGTTTAATGTTGCCGGTACGGTCGATACGGTGAAAAACGCGCTGGCGCTCAAGATGTAATGTGAACAACCTGGTTTCAGACGACCTCGTCCGCACCAATGTTGCGGTCAGTGGAACGGTTTTATCGGTGTCAAAGGCGAAACCGCTCGCCCGCTGTCGATTGGAATCTCGAAAAGCGGCAACGCGCAACTCTCCGGCCTGCTGTCCTTCGCCACCGACAGAAAAACTCCGGACGCGCACCCTCAAACTCGACCGCGTCCGCATCGCACCGCAAAATGGCGGCGAACTGATGGCGCAAGGTTCGCTCGAACTTTTCAAAGACCGCCTGCTCAAGCTCGACGTTTCCAGCAAGGCGTTCAATCCGTCCCGCCTGAGACTCAAAACTGCCCGCCGGCAGCGTCAACGGCACTCATCAATCTCTCAGGCGAACTGGCGAAAGAAAAATTCGCCGGCAAAATGCAGTTTGCGCCGAGTACGTTAAACAACGTTCCCCTCAGCGGCAAAAGCCGACGTCGTTTACGAATCCGGACACCTCCCGCGCGCTAACCGATTTGCGTTTGGGCAACAATATCGTCAAAACCAACGGCAGCTTCGGTAAAAAGGCGACCGCCTCAACATCGACATCACCGCTCCCGACCTTTCCCGTTTCGGTTTCGGACTGGGCGGGCTGCTCAATACGCGCGGCTATATTTCGGGCGACCTCAAAGGCGGGCTGAAAACCCTGCAAAGCCGACCTCTCTGGCGACGCGCGCGCCCTGCGTGTCGGCGAAGTCGTCAACATCCGTATGCTTGACTTCAAACTCAAAGGCGCCCGACATCAACCGTCCGCTTGCCGCCGACATCAAAAGCAGCCACATCGCCCTTTCCGGTGGCGCGACCGTCATCGATGCGGTCAACCCTGTCCCTCAACGGCACGGGCGCGCAACACCGCACACGGCACCAGCAGCATGACGTTGGATGGTAAACCCTACAAATTCGAAGTCAACGCGGCAGGCGGTCTGAACAAAGATTTCAATCAGTGGAAGGGCAGCGTGGACGCTCGACATCGGCGGTGCGTTCAACCTTAAACTGCAAAACACGCATGAACCTCGAAGCAGGCGCGGGCGTGTTTCCATGAGCGCGGCTCGTTGGAGCGCGATGGTGGCAGCCTCAACCCTGCAAAACTTCGTTTGGGACAAAAAGCCGGCATCACTAGCAAGAGCGCGCGCAAAGCCTGCACATTACCGAGCTGCAAAACTTCGTCAAAATCCCGTTGAACACAACTGGGTACTCGGCGGCGATTGGGATTTGGCGTACAGTCAGACGCCCGCGGCCACCTCAGCATCAACCGCCAAAGCGGCGACATCATCCTGCCGAACAAAGAGCCCGAAAAACAGATGCCTTTGGAGCTTGAGCGCGCTCTCCCTGCGCACCCGTTTCCAAAACGGCCGCATCGACAGCACGCTTGAAGGCAATACCCGTTTCGGCAGCGTCAACGCCAATCTGGGCATCAGCCAGCAGTTCGGCAACAAAATCGCCAACGCCCCCATAAGCGGCAAAATCAACCTCAACGTCCCCGACTTGGGTGCAATCAAAACCTTCCTGCCCGCTACCGCGCAAGGCATTACAGGTCGTCTGAACGCCGCCGCCACCACAGGCGGGCGCGTCGGTTCGCCCACCATCGCCGCCACCTTGAACGGCACCCAGCAACTGCGGTACAGCCGAAGGTCACGGTCAACATCGGACGGGGCGCCAGCATGGACACGCGCGCCTTTGAGCGGCAAACTCAACCTCAACGTCGCCGACCTCGAAGTCTTCCGCAACTTCCCTGCCTGTCGGACAAAAGCCGTCAAAGGTCGTCTGAGATGCCGCTGTCAGCCTTGGCGGACGCGTCGGCGATCGCCAGCTTTCGGTACGCTCAACGGCGAAAACCTCTACTACCGTAAGCCAAACCAGGCCTCATCCTCGACAACGGCGTTTTACGTTCCCATTTGCAGGGACAACGCTGGATTATCGACAGCCTCAAGTTCCACAAAGGCGGTACGCTCGAGCTGAAAGGCTCCGTCAACCTTGCCAACGCCGATCCGGATGTTGACGTGGATGTCGTCTTCGACAAATACGACACCCTCTCCCGTCCGAACCGCCGCCTGCGCCTCTCCGCAGCGCGAAAGTGCACACTAGCCAGGCCAGGGCTTCATCCTCAACGGCACATTGGGCAGTGATTACGGTATGTTCGGTTCGCAAAAATCCTCCATGCCCTCGTTGGACGACGATGTCGTCGTGTTGGGCGAAGAGAAAAACAAACCGCCGCCGTGACGCCCATCAGCCTCAACCTGACGCTCAACCTCAACGACAACATCCGTTTCGTCGGTTACGGCGCAGACATCACCATAGGCGGCAAGACTGACCATCACTTCCCGCCCGGCGAAGCCATCCAAGGCGTCAGTACGGTTAAAAGTCGTTAAAGGAGCTGTTACAAAGCCTACGGACAAGACCTCGACATCACCAAAGGTACGGTTTCTTTCGTCAGCCGCTCAACAGCCTCAACGAACATCCGCGCCGAACGCCGCCTTTCCCGTCGGGGCGGGCGTCGAGAGTCCTCGGCAGCCTCTCCAATCCGCATGTGACCCTCGTTGCCAAAGAGGCGATGAGCGAAAAGACAAAGCTCTCTTGGCTCATCCTCAACCGCGCCAGCAGCGGCGGCGACAGCGACAATGCCGCCCTTTCCGCAGCGGCAGGCGCGCTCCTTGCCGGACAAGTCAACGACAGGCTCGGACTGGTGGACGATTTGGGCATCACCAGCCAACGCAGCCGCAACGCCCAAACCGGCGAACTCAACCCCGCCGAACAAGTGCTGACCGTCGAGCAAGCAGTTCACCAACAACCTCTACGCGGGTTACGAATACGGTCTTTCCAGTGCCGAACAGTCGGTCAAGCTCGTGTGCCAGCTCACCCGCGCCATCCAAGCCGTTTGCCCGCGTCGGCGGCCGTTCATACGGCGGCGAGTTGAAATACACCATCCGTTTCGACAGGCTCTTCCGTTCGGATTACGAAGACGACCGCAAAATCGAAGAAGCGGAAAAAGCAAAAAGCCGAGCAAACGCAATAACGCCGCCGAAAAGAAAGGTCGTCTGAAAACCACGCTGAGGGTTTTCAGCCGACCTTTCATGCGCAAGCAATCTCGTTCCTTTTTCTTGAGGACAGACAGGCGGGTCGGTCATATCCGTTTCACAGGGACGCTGTCGGACAGGGTTTTCGAACGACCCCGCAGCCCGTCCCGCCCTAAAATCCCTGTTAGAATACCGTTTCATTTCATTCATAATAATCAAACCATTCCCATTTAAAGCCGCGCCCAATACGATGAAACTCCCGCCGCTCAAACCCCTCATCATCACCTCGCTGCCCGTCTTCGCCAGCGTCTTCATCGCCGCAACCCTCGTCTGGCGGTTCGGCACGCCAAAGCTCGCCATGCCTTTCGTACTCGGCATCATCGCGGGCGGCCTCGTCGATTTGGACAACCGCCTGACAGGTCGTCTGAAAAACATCATCATCACCGTCGCCCTGTTCACCTCTCGTCGCTCGTCGCCCAAAGCACGCTCGGCACAGGGTCTGCCCTTCATCCTCGCCATGACCTGATGACGTTCGGCTTTTACCATTTTGGGCGCGGTCGGACTGAAATACTCGCACCTTCGCGTTCGGCGCACTTGCCGTCATCACCTACACCACGCTCACCACCCCCGACGCCTTCTGGCTGACCAATCCCGTCATGATTCTGCTCGGGACCGTGTTATACAGCACCTGCACACTTGTTTTCCAAATCATCCTCCCGCACCGCCCCGTCAAGAAAGCGTCGCCAACGCCTGCACGAAGCGCTCGGCGGCTATTTTTGACGCCAAAGCCGACTTTTTCGATCCCGACGAAAGCCGCCTGGCGGCAACCGCCAAATCGATCTTGCCATGAGCAACACCGGCGTCATCACTGCCTTCAACCAATGCCGCGCCGCCCTGTTTTACCGCCTGCGCGGCAAACACCGCTCACCCGCGCACCGCCAAAATGCTGCGATACTACTTCACCGCCCAGAACATACACGAACGCGTCAGTTCCGCCCACGCCGACTACACCGGCTGACCGACACCCTCAAAAACACCGACCTCATCTTCCGTATCCGCCGCCTGCTCGAAAATGCAGGGCAGGCGTGCCGCAACGTTGCCGCCGCCCTGAGGAACGGCAAAGACTACACATACAGCAAACGCCTCGGACGCGCGATGAAAGGCTGCCGCCAATCCCTCGCCCACTACACCGACGACCACCCCGAAAGCCGCAACATCCACCACATCCGCCGCCTGCTCGACAACCTCGGCAGCGTCGACCATCAACTGCGCCAACTCCAGCACAGCGACTCCCGCCGAAAACGACAACAGCAGCGATACCGCATCGCCGCCCTCGAAAACAACAGCCTGAAAAACGTCTGGCAGACCGTCCGCAGCCAGCAACTTCCGAGGTCGGGCGTTTTCCGTCACGCCACGCGCCTCTCCATCCTCGTTGCCGCCTCCTGCATCATCGTCGAAATCCTCCATCTCAACCTCGGCTACTGGATACTCCTGACTGCCGTGTTCGTCTGCCAACCCAACTACACCGCCACCAAAAGCCGCGTGTACCAACGGATCGCCGGCACCATCCTCGGCGTCATCGTCGGCTCCCTCGTGCCTTATTTCACCCCCTCCGTCGAAACCAAACTCTGGATCGTCATCGCCAGCACCACCCTGTTTTTCATGACCCGAAGCTACAAATACAGCTTCTCCACCTTCTTCATCACCATCCAAGCCCTCACCAGCTTCTCCCTCGCCGGGCTGGACGTCTATGCCGCCATGCCCGTCCGCATCATCGACACCATCGTCGGATCCGTCCTCGCGTGGGCAGCCGTCACCTACCTCTGGCGGATTGGCGTTACCTCACCCTCGAAAAACCGCCGCTTAAGCCGTCGGCGGCAGCAGCGCCTACCTCAGAAAAATCCTCGACCAGCTCCAGTACGGCATCGCCGACGACGTCGAATACCGCACCGTCCGCCGCCAAGCCCACGAGCGTACCGCCACCCTCAGCAGCACCCTCTCCGACGCAGAGCAGCGAACCCAAAAATACGGCGACAACCTGCAGCGGCTTCAACCTTCTCAAAACCAGCTACGCCCCTGACCGGCTACATCTCCGCGCTCGGCGCATACCGCAGCGAAATGGACGGCGCGTGCAGCCCGACTTCGTCCGCAAGTTCTACCAAAGCGGCTACCGCATCGCCGACCTGCTCGAACGCCTCCCGCAAACCGGCGAACAAGATTTTCAGACGACCCTCTCCCCAAATCCGAACCGACTTGGAAGCCTTACAAACAGAAGCAGGGCGACGAACGCCAAAGCCACATCCTCCACCGGCAGCTCACCCTCATCGCCAACCAGCTCGACCCCTGCTACCGCAGCCTGCACGACATTGAAGCCAGCCCGCAAACCGTGTGATATAGTGGATTAACTTTAAACCAGTACGGCGTTGCCTCGCCTTTCCCTACTATCTGTACTGCCTGCGGCCTCATCGCCTTGTCCTGATTTAGTTAATCCACTATATTAATCGGCGAGGCAAACGAAAGGTCGTCTGAAAACCGAATTTTGAGGTTTGAACTGCACCCCCAAAAGTTGGACATCCTCCAACTCACAAGGTGCAGTTTTTTATGAAACAAATATACATTACACTTCAAATACCAAGCCGTACTCCACTACCTGCACATACGCAGCCAACAGCGTACCGCAGACCACTACGGCATTTCCCGAACCCACCTGAGACGATGGATACGCGCCTATCAAGAAGGCGGCATCAGCGCACTCGAACATCCACAATCCAAAAACCATGCCCCAACACCGCAAAAACCCCGCTTCATCGCAGATAAACCCGACCAAGAAAAAACACAGGCAGAACTTATTGAAGAACTGTGCTATATGCGCGCAAAGGTTGCCTATCTAAAGGTTAAAAGCCCTCAGCCAAAAACAGACCGAAAAGGACAAAGCCAAACCGTCCAAACACTGAGGGCGCAACACCCGCTCAAATACCTGCTGCACATCGCAAACCTGCCTAAAAAGCAGCTTTTACTACCACCACCAAAAACCGACCCGACCCCGACAGAAGCCGACAAAGCCCTCCTTGTCGAAACCTACCCGGCGGCATAAAGGACGCTACGGACAAGGCGCATTGCCGCAGCATTGGGTTGGAACCGCAAAAAGTGGCGCGGTTGATGAAACAGATGGGGCTGAAAGCCCTCATACGAGCGAAAAAGCCTGCCGCCATCCGCCATGGGCGAGATATCGGAACACCTCCTCAAACGCCGGTTCAGAGCCCGAAAAGCCCAACGAAAAATGGCTGACCGACGTTACCGAACTCAAAGGGAAGGACGGCAAACTGTACCTCTCGCCAATCTTGGACTTGTTCAACCGCGAGATCGTCGCCTACGCCATGAGCCGCAGAGCCGACAGCGAAATGGTGAAGGAAATGCTCGAAAAACCGCCCCCAGTCGACTGCTAAGGGAACGATGCTTCATTCGGACCAAGGTGTGCTGTACCGTACGGCGGGGGTATAGGGGTGCTTGCGGAGCATTCCATGGTTCAAAGCATGTCGCGAAGGCGAACTGTTGGGACAATGCGCCGATGGAAAGCTTCTTTGCGGTGTTGAAGACGGAGTGTTTCTATAACGCAGGTGAATTGACGGTAGATGAATTGATGAAGCAGATAGATGACTATATGGATTACTACAACCGGGAGCGTTGCAGTTTGAAATTGAAAAAGCTGAGTCCTGTCGCATACAGAACCCAGCTTGCACGAAGCGCCTGAATAGGCTTTTATGAGTGTCCAGATTTGGGGGGCCAGTTCAGTTTTCAGACGACCTTTTTATTGAGTCGAAGAAGCGGGCTTGGGGATAACTCAAGTTTGTAGCGTGGGCTTTGCCCGCGAATCCACCGTCTGACAACCCGAATCGGGAAACCGTGTCTGTTATTTATCTCGTGGGCAAAGCCCACGCTACGGATTGCTGCAACGGTAACTTATCCCTTCCCCTGTCCGGCGGGGGAAGGTTAGGATAGGGGGCGGGTTGCGAGGTACAAATTAAGGAACTTTAAAACTCAATCAAATAATGTCCGGATTCAGCACCAAATCATATTCACCAAAACTTTGGAAATAGGATTACCTTATCTTTTTGGGGATATAATTTCTGTTTTTCATATCGCTCATTATTAATAAAATCCTCTTTCAAAACATAGCAATCATCCGTATTTTTCATTGAAGAAATAAGTATATCCTTCTGCCAAATCACGAGAGTCTAAAGTTATATAATCTCTCCATACAGCCATAGAAAGAAAATAATATTGCGAATTAGAATATTTTTTGAAATTGATGGGTTAAATAATCCCTTCAAATTTATCGATCTACCGACCTACTTCCTCTCGCAAGGTAATTACATATTCAGGTTGTGTCCTTGAACCTATTGCGGCAGTATATAATTCCCCTTTAATATGTTTTTCTTCAGCTTGTTTCTCAGAAAAAGGCTTATGAAGTTTCTTATAACCATAAGACCACTGCTCACAATAAAAATATCTTTTCTTCATTTGTAAATCCTTCCTGTTGTATCTCTAATGATAACATTTTCTTCTTGTGCCGCCCTTAATACAGATTGTGGAATTGGATTGACCTGGGCAGGAACTTCTAAAATAAGTTTTCCTTCAAGCTTTCTTCCTCTTAGCGGAGCAGGTGTACTTGGAACATTGAGAATGACAACACCAGGGCTATATTTGCTGACAGCCTTCTTGATATAACCAATCCCCGTACTTTTTGTAGTCTTTTTGAGGGTCGTCTGAAACCTGAATCGGATTTTCAGACGACCTTGTTCTCTATAAACCAACGCGCTTACTCTCCGCCTTCAACAATCTGTTTGAGGCGGTATAGTACGATCTAAGGCTTCGCGGGGGTGAGGTCGTCAGGGCGGAGTTGGTTTAGGGCTTCGGCGAGTGAGTGGTGAGCGGGGGTGGTTTCTTGGCTTGCGGCGGCTTGGGGTTCGTCCGCTGTTTCGTCTTGGCCAAATCCGCTGTATTCGTTTTCAGACGGCATCATGCTGAAGATGTCCAACTGCGGGCGGACGGCGGCGGCTTGGGCTTCGAGTTCGTCCAGATGTTTTTGGGCGGCTTTGAGGGCGCGGTTGGGCAGGCCGGCGAGTTTGGCGACGGCGATGCCGTAGCTTTTGCTGGCAGGGGCGGGCTCGATGTGGTGGAGGAAGACGATGTCTTGTCCTTGTTCGAGCGCGGAGAGGTGCATATTGACCGCCGTCGCGTGGGCTTCAGGCAGTTTGGCAGTCTCGAAATAGTGGGTGGCGAAGAGGCTGAAGGATTTGTTTTTTTGCAGCAGGTGTTCGGCGATGGCGTGCGCGAGGGCGAGGCCGTCGAAGGTGGAGGTGCCGCGTCCGACTTCGTCCATGAGGACGAGGGATTGGTCGGTGGCGTGGTGGAGGATGTAGGCGGTTTCGCCTCATTTCGACCATGAAGGTGGAGCGGTTGAGGCGAGGTCGTCGGATGCGCCGATGCGGGTGAAGATTTGGTCGATGGGTCCGATTTGTGCGGCGTCGGCGGGGACGAAGCTGCCGGTGTGCGCCATGAGGACGATGTGGGCGACTTGGCGCATGTAGGTGGATTTGCCGCCCATGTTGGGGCCGGGTCAGGAGCATGAGGGCGGTGTTTGTGGTCGAGGCGGGTGTGGTTGGCGGTGAAGTGGCGCACTTGCTGCTCGACGACGGGATGGCGGCCGTTTTCGATATGGATGACGGGGTAGTCGGCGAACTCAGGGGCAGACGAAGCCGCGTTCGGCGGCAGTGGCGGCGAAGGTGGAGAGTACGTCGAGGGCGGCGGCGGCCGGGCGGCTTTTCTGAAGCTGTGGCAAGGCCGTCTGAACTTCTTTCAGGAGGGCTTCAAACAGGCGTTTTTCCAATGCCAATGCCTGCTCTTGCGCGGTCAGGACTTTGTCTTCGAAGGTTTTGAGTTCGGGGGTGATGAAGCGTTCGGCGTTTTTCAGGGTCTGGCGGCGTTGGTAGTCGGCGGGGGCTTGCTCGGCCTGGACTTTGGATAACTCGATGTAGAAGCCGTGGACGCGGTTGAACTCGACTTTGAGGGTGGAAAGGCGGTGCGTTCGCGTTCGCGCGCTTCAAGCTCAAGCAGGAATTCGTCGCCGTGGTTTTGGATGTGGCGCAGTTCGTCGAGTTCTGCGGAATAGCCTTGTTGATGACGCCGCCGTCTTTAAGCCAGACGGCGGGGTTCGGGCATCACGGCGGCTTTGAGGGGTTTCGGCGACGGGCAGGGGTTTCGGGGAAAAACGGCTTTGAGGGTTTCTAGAGACTGCTGCCCTCGGCGGACAGTTCGATTTCGGACAGGGCAAACAGGCTGTCGCGCAGGGCGGCGAGGTCGCGCGGACGTGCATTGCCGACGGCGATACGGGCGGCGATGCGCTCGATGTCTGCGATGTTTTTCAGACGGCCTTGCAAGGTTTCGTATTGTAAACCCAGCGCGGCAACGGCTTCCTGGCGGGCGCGGATATGGGCGCGGCTGCGTAAGGGTGGTGCAGCCAGAGTGCCAGAGGCGGCTGCCCGTATGGGTGGCGCAGCCGTCGAGTATGGAAAAACAGGGTCGGCGATTTTTTGCCGGAGAGGGTTTGCGTGATTTCGAGATTGCGGCGCGTGGCGGCGTCCATGCCGATATATTGGCTGTCGGTTTCGAGCGAAATGCCGTCTAAGTGTTGCGGCATCAGGTTTTGCGTCAGACGGATGTAGTTCAACAGCGCGCCCGCAGCACCGACGGCGGCTTCGTGTTCTTTGCCGTCCAAACCGAAGCCGTGCAGGGTCTTGGCAGCCGAAATATTCGGTCAATAATTTCGCGCCCGCGTCGGCGGCAAACTGCCATGAGTTCAGGCGCGTGATGTTGGCAGAGGTCGTCTGAAAACCATTAGGCAGGCTTTTGCCTTCGGGCAACAGGATTTCCGCCGCCTGCAAACGCGCCAGCTCGTCGGCGAGTTTGTCCGCCGTCGTCAGCTTGGTTTTGAATTCGCCGCTTTGCAAAGATGCCCACGCGATGGCGATGTGTTTTTTATCCGCGTTCACCGCCGCGATGCGGTTGGTTTCCTTGTCTTCCAAAAATGCCGCGTCGGTCAGCGTGCCGGGCGTAACGATGCGCACGACTTTGCGCTCCACCGGCCCTTTCTACTTGCTCCGACTTTCGCCCACCTGCTCGCACACCGCCACGCTTTTGCCCCATCTTCACCAGCCGCGCCAGATACTGCTCCGCCGCGTGAAACGGCACGCCCGCCATCTTAATCGGCACGCCGTCCATCTGCCCGCGCGTGGTCAGGTAATGTCCAACAGCTTCGCCGCTTCCACCGCGTCATCCAAAAACAACTCGTAAAAAGTCGCCCATGCGGTAAAAACACCAGCTTGTCGGCGTGCTGCGATTTGATGGCGAGATACTGCTGCATCATCGGGGAAACGGCGGATTTGCTCATGGGAATGCCTTGCAAAACGGAAAAACCTTATTAGCAGCAAAAGGTCGTCTGAAACCCTAAAACAAGGTTTCAGACGACCTTTTATATGGATTAACTTTAAAACCGATGGCGTTGCCTCGCCTTGTCCTGATTTAGTTAATCCACTATATGTATACCACTTAGGGTTTTTCGTAAACGAAAATAATGTCCAAGTCTTTTTCGGCAGGGAAATTTTCTTTGACTGCTTGGAAGCGGTTCGGTCCTACTTTGCGCAAGGATTTGTCCCAACAAAGCGAAATCACGGTATTGGGCTCGCGGTCTATGGTCAGGGTGAATTTACCGATGGGTTTTGCCCAGTTGGCACCTGTGGTCAGGATATAGCCCAAATGGTGATAGACCTTTTAACCTTCTTTCACATTTTTAAAGTTGTTGAGGAAGTTTTCATCCATGCAGTAAGTGTCTATAAATGCTTTGCTATCTTTGGCTTTGAGCGAAGGCAGGAAGCTGCCGCCGACCAGCGGGGTGTATTGGTGTTTTGATTTCGGTGATGCTGCCGGCTTTAAAGGTTTGCTTCCAGCTGTAAATAATCTGCGCTGACCAATCGGGCAGTTCATCCGTCTGTTTGGGCAGCATGGATTGGACTTTGGCGGAGCGGCAGGCTCCGATTTTGCTGCCGATTTTTTCACCGTCTTGCTTTTGCGTCCAAGGGTGCATCAGTTCCTGATCGCTCAAACCGCATTTTTTCAAATCGGCGGTCACGTCCACCAGCAAGCCGTTACGCCGTTCAAAATAGGCACGGACGTGGGTTTGCGGGCGGACAGGTTTGCCGTCGGCGTAAATTCGGAAGCTGTCAACCAAGCCTTTGGTGTCGGCAAAGTCGTAATCGATGAAAGCAGGAACAATCGGCAAAGGGAAAAGGACGGTTTCGGTAATGTCTTGCGAGGAGGTGTTTTTAAACCGGTAATGCACGCGAATCTGGTATTCGCTGATGTACAAATCTTCGCTCTGCATATCGATATGCGGATTTTTCAGATATTTGATGCCGCTTGTGCTGACTGTACCCATGCTGTCGTTGGCATGGGCTGCTCCGGCAAGCAGGAGGGCAGGAGGAAAGAGTGGGGTTTCATGGGTTCAAAGTCCTTAAAACAGGTCGTCTGAAAGCGGCATTTCAGACGACCTTCTTAATGAATCAGTATTTAATCTACGCCTTTGAGCATTTTATTCAAAATAAATGTACAAGCAGCAACAATACCAAAACCGGTTATCACGCCTATGCCGCAAATCATCCAGTAGAAATCCAGCGGTGCTTTCTCATTGAATCCCTCTTTGAACAACACGCCGCCCAAAAGTGAAACCCACTGAAAAACCCAAGAAATTGAGCGCGACCATTTGCGTTTTGAACATGGGCAGGGGCGATTTTTGGTCGCGATGGAAAGTGCAATCGGCGAGATCATCAGTTCGCCTATGGTGAGGACGAGCAGGGAACAGTCGAAAAACACTAATCGGCATGGGTGTCTCTGATGAGACATACGGTACGAATATCAGATAGGATACGCCGACAACAATCATCGCCAACACGAATTTAAACGGGGTTTTCGGCTGATATTTGCCCATTTTCGTCCAAATCGCCGCCATCATGCCCGAGAAGAGGATGACCCACATGCTTTGGATAGAATCTTTCCATGCAACGGGGACAGTCCAGCCGAATAGGGTGCGGTTAACCGTTTTGTCAAAATATACCGTTGCTACGGAATAGACTTGGTACCAGACTGCCCAAAACAGGCAGATGGTCAGAAACAGCGGAATATAGGCAATGATTTGGCGTTTTGTTTTCAGACGACACATGAGCTGCTGCCAAGCAGGCGCGCGAAGTAGGCGATAATGGTTAGAATAACCGTGCCGAGCAGGAATTTGGAGGTTGTCCAAATTGAGCGTACCCGAGGCAATCAGGCTGCCGACAATCAATACAATCAACACGGCGACTGCCACCGCGGTCTGCACTTTTTCAGGACGCAGCGGATTGGGCGCAGGCGTGTGCGGCAGCAGTTTGCGTCCCGCAGAGTAGCGCCACAGCCCGAAAGCCATACCGACTGCCGCCGCGCCGAAGCCGTAGTGGAAACCCATCTTCGTTTGCAGTAAGCCGGGTCAGGAGCGGGCCTAAAAAGCCGCCGATGTTGATGGATGTATAGAAAATGGAAAAACCCGGCATCGCGCAGCGGCTTCATGTGATCCGCCTCGTAAAGCGAGCCGACCATCGAGCTTGCCGACGATTTCACACCACCGCTGCCCAGTGCGATGAGTACCAAGCCGCATAGCAGTCCGTACAGACCCGTGCGATTGCCAAAACGATGTGTCCGAGCATGACCACGATGCCGGAAATAAACAGCGTTCTCTCCGCGCCCCAAATCCGGTCAGCAAGCCATGCGCCGAGTATGGTGGACAAATAAACGCTGCCGCCGTATGCGCCGACGATGCCGCCGGCGAGCGACTCGTTTATGCCCAAACCGCCTTTATTGGCAGCGTAATAGAGATAGATCATTAAGATACCCTGCATCCCGTAAAACGAGAAACGTTCCCACAATTCGATATGGAACAGGGTAGAGAGCTGGATGGGATGCCCGAAGAAGGTTTTTTCCTTGCGGGCGGACTGGTTGTCAGACATATTAAAAGTTCTCCTGTTGGCAGAGGGTTGGGCAGACGGACCGCCCGGGCGGAAACCTGCCTGCCCCGCCGGCATTTTCAATATTTTTCTTAGAGCGGGCGCGGGCGTAAGGATTGCCTGCCGCACCCTGCGGGTTTGGCGAGAAACGCCCGTATCCGATGCTTTCATCTAGGATTTACAGGAGTTTACGATGCCAAACATTTTTCGGTTTTTAGCCGAATCTGAAACGCTTGTCAAACGGCATATGGCAAAGGTTTGAGGCTGCACAGGTAAACCGCATTTTGATTTAAGCAGGGGTCGTCTGAAAACGTATCGGCAAAAAGGAGGCATTTTCAGGCGGAAGGCGCGGGCGTATCATGCCCTTCATGAACATCATGCCTTTACGCCCCGAACACGTCGAACCGCTCGCCCGTGCGCTTTATCTGCAATGGCATGACTTTGCGCCGTGGTCGTCTATGGAGAAAAATCCGCGCCTATTACGCGGAATGCCCTAAACGGTGAAAACCTGCCGCTGGCGTTTGCCGCCGTCGGAAAGGACGGCGCGCTGCTGGGTTCGGCCGCGCTCAAACGGCACGATATGGAAGAGTTTCCCCAATACGAATATTGGCTGGAGCGATGTGTTCGTTTTGCCCGAACACAGGGGGACGGGCGTGGGCGGTCTGTTGATTGGACACTGCCTCGCCGCCGCCCGCCAAAATGCGCCTGCCCAAGCTTTACCTTTATACGCCGGACGTGCAGTCGGTTTACGAGAAATACGGCTGGCGTGAAATTAAGACCTGTCGGCACAACGGCGAGACGGTGTCGGTAATGGAATTGGTATTGGAGGGGACGGATAATCCGGTTGAATATGACACCCATCTTAGCGACGCAGGGGTCGTCTGAAAACCCAATCTTTGATTTTCAGACGACCTTTTTATTTACGCATATGGGAACTGTTTATCATTGCAACGTTCTATAAAAGGATTGACTTCAAAGCGATACGGCGTTGCCTCGCCTTGTCCTGATTTGAAGTCTCTCCGGCATATTTGGGCTGAAAGCGGAATCACTCGAAAAACGGCGGCTTCATCACCGTTTTTATTGATTTTGCTTCAGCGCAGACTGAAACGGGCGGACAGCCGTTTCGTCCCGTTCTCGGTAATATTTTTGCACTCAAGCAGAGACTGCTCTGCACCAGACCGACTGAGAGGAATCCAGATTGAACAGCTTACGCCATCTTGCCCTGATATTTGCTTTGTCCGCGCCCGTACTCACGCTGGCGCAGACCGTATCGCAAACGCTGCCCAACGGGTTGAAGATTATTGTGAAAGAAGACCGCCGCGCGCCGTGTCGCCGTGTCGCAGCTTTGGTATAAAGTCGGCAGCGTGGATGAAAAACAGGGCAAAAGCGGTTTGAGCCATGCCTTGGAACACATGATGTTTAAAGGCACGCAGACCGTACCTTTCGGGAGAATTCAACCGCCGCGTCGCCGCTTTGGGCGGAGAGAACAATGCCTACACCAACCGCAGCGAGACGGTTTATTACGAAAACATCGCGGCGGCAAACCTGCCCGAAGTGTGTTGAAGCTCGAAGCCGACCGGATGCACAACCTCAATTTCAGCGATGAAGAATTTCAAAATGAAATGAACGTCATCCGCGAAGAACGCCGCCAACGCACGGAAGACACGGCGGACGGCAAGCTGTGGGGAACAGGTGTATCTGAACAGCTTTACGCTGCCTTCGATGAAAGCCGCGGTCATCGGTTATATGGATGAGTTTGCACACGCTCAAAGCCGACGATTTGCGCGACTGGTATCGGCAATATTACGCGCCGAACAACGCCGTTTTGGTGATTGTCGGCGATGTCGATGCCAAGAAAACGCTCAAAACCGCAGCGGAACTGTTCGGCAACATTCCCGCCAAGCAGCAGCCCGACCGCAATATGCTTGCCAACGAACCGTTCAAACGCGAACCTGTGAATTTTTCAGACGACCTCGGTGGTCGCGCCAACCCTTGGTCAGCTTGAACTACCGCGTCCCCGGATTGAAGAAGTCTGGACGACAGACTGCCCTATGCGCTGGATGTCCTGTCGGAAATCTTGTCAGGCAACTCGTCCAGCCGCTTGGATAAAAACCTAATACGCGGCAAACAGATGGCTTTGAGTACGGGCGCAAGTTACGACCTGATCAGCCGTGAAATGCCGTTGTTCAGCATCTTCGCCATGCCGGCGGACAACGTCGAAGTCGATGCCGTCATCGCCGAATTGCGCCGCGAATTGAAAGACATCGCCGAAAAACGGGGTCAGCGCCGAAGACTGAACCGCATCAAAAGCGCAGTCGGAAGCGTCGAAATCTACGAACGCGACTCTATGGAAGCACAGGCTTCCATCATCGGGCGGCTGGGGCGCGCGGCTCGAATACAGCGACGAAGCGGAAATCCGCCGCCGCCTGAAAGCCGTCAGCGTCGAAGATGTGCGAGCCGCCGCGCAGTTGCGCGACGGACGACCGCTGGCGACCGTGGTCGTGATGCCCGACCGAAAATCCTGTACCACCCGATTGTTCGGGCGGCAGAAACAAGCCTCAACCTCAAATAAACCGACCAGAGGGTCGTCTGAAACCGCACTCCGTTTTCAGACGACCTCCGAACTCAAACCCGCCCGAAGTGGCACATGACTCGGAACGGGACGGAATACGGCACCAAACCGCCCTTCCGCCCGCACAGCGGGTTAACACCGCAGGGAATATCCGGTGATCCCTTCCCCTCATATTAGCCTCGCCTTCTCCACCGCCGCGCAGGCAGGCGTGGACATCCAACGCTGGACCACTGGCAACGGCACAGGAGTCGCTTTTGGTCGAGACAACACGACAACCCCATCGTCGATATGCAGGTCAACTTCAAAGGCGCGGGCAGCGTGTTCCAGCGAAGGCAAAGCGAAGTGGCGGAATTCACCGCCGCCCTGCTGACCGACGGCACGGAAAAGCTGGACGAAGAAGCCTTTAATGCCGCCGCCGACGATATTGCCGCCCAAATCGACAGCAGCGGCGGACGAAAGGCTCTGCCGCCGTCTTGCGCAGCCTGAGCCGCCCGAAACGCTCAAAAAGCCGCCGGTTCTCAACCAATCCCTGACGCACTGTTTTGACACGCCGTGCTTCGACCGCTCAAAAAGACGCGGTGACCACCACGTCGGGCGCGACTACCAGCAACAGGCCACCCCCGACTTTACCGCCGAACGCGCCCTGACCAAACTTGCCTATCCCGACCACCCATACGGCCGCGCGGTGCCAACGTCACCGCGGAGGCATCCGCAAAGTCAACCTTGACGATGTCGCGCGTTCCACCGCAGCCGATACGGCAAAGACAACGCCATCGTCGCCATCGTCGGCGACATCAACCGCAAACAAGCCGACCAGCTTGCGACGTGTTGAACGGCCTGCCGACCGCAGCAAAGCCGCCCACACCCGTCCCGCCTGTCAAACCCAATCCGGCATAACGCCGCGAAATCCCGTTTGCCGGCGAACAAGCGCAAGTCTTGCTCCGGGATGCCGCTGATTAAACGCCACGACCCCGACTATTACGCCTTGGTTGCCGCAACTTCATCCCTCGGCGGCGGCGGCTTCGACAGCCGCCTGATGAAGAGTCTTGCGCGACCGTTACGGCTACACCTACGGCGTATACAGCAACCTCGAACCGACGACCGAAGCGGGTATGTTCACCATCGCCTATTCCACCCAGAAGAAAAACACCAGATCTGCTCGTACAGGCTCAGGCAGTCATCAAACAATTCATCGAAGAAGGCCCGACCGAAGAAGAACTGGCACAAGCCAGAGCCAACATCATCGGCAGCTTCCCCTGCGTTTTCGACTCCAACGCCGAAGCTGGTGAAATACCTCAGCATCATCGGTTATCACAACCCGCCCAACGACTATCTCGAGGCCTACCCCAAAGCCATCGCAAATTGACCGTGGCGCAAGTCAAAAAGACGCTTGAAGCGCCGCGTCAAACCTGAAGATTTGCACTTGTCGTCGTCGGTGCCGAATAACCCGCCGCCTCATCCTTGTCCGACGGATACAGCCTGTCGGACAAGGCTTTTCAGACGGAACGGCGGCTTCATTCCGCCACATGGCAAAAGGTCGTCTGAAAGCGTAGCTTCAACAATATCCCAACAGACATTGCGAAGCTGCGCCCGACAGTTTTTCAGACGACCCTTCCGACCATTCGTACTCCGTAAACGCCCTTCGGAAGAATTCTCCCTCCCGCCCGCAAAAACCGTCAAAAATCGCCCTTATAATTCCGAACCTAAACGAATCCCGTCCTGCCGGCAGCGCCGTCGGACTTGTCTTAACTAACGAAAAGACATCCTGTGGACAAACTCAAAATCTCTGCCAACGGCCCCCTCAACGGCGAAATCATCGTATCCGGCGCAAAAACGCCGCCCTGCCGCTGATGTGTGCCGGGCCTGCTGACTTCCGGCACTTTACGCTTGAAAAACGTACCCATGCTCGCCGACGTCAAAACCACCCAAAAACTGCTGCAAGGCATGGGCGCACGCGTTTTGACCGACAACATCTCCGAATTTGAAATCAACGGCGGCACCGTCAACAACACCTGCGCACCTTACGAGCTGGTAAAAACCATGCGCGCATCCATCTTGGTTTTGGGCCCGACCCTCGCCCGCTTCGGCGAAGCCCAAGTCAGCCTGCCCGGCGGTTGCGCCATCGGTTCGCGCCCGGTTGACCAACACCTCAAAGGCCTCGAAACCATGGGGGCGGAAATCACCATCGAACACGGTTACGTCAAAGCCAAAGGCCGTCTGAAAGGCACGCGCGTCACCATGGATGTCGTGACCGTAGGCGGCACTGAAAACCTGCTGATGGCGGCCACGCTCGCCGAAGGCACCACCATCCTCGAAAACTGCGCCATCGAGCCCGAAGTCGTCGATTTGGCCGAATGCCTCGTCAAAATGGGCGCGAAAAATCAGCGGCATCGGTACAGCAACCATGACCATCGAAGGCGTAAAAGAGCTGCACGGCTGCGAACACAGCGTCGTTCCCGACCGTATCGAAGCCGGTACCTTCCTCTGCGCCGTCGCCATGACCGGCGGCAAAGTCGTCCTGCGCAACGCCGCCCCCAAAACCATGGAAGTCGTATTGGACAAACTGACCGAAGCCGGCGCCATCATCGAAGCAGGCGACAACTGGATTTCCATCGACATGCAACAACGCCCCAAAGCCGTGGACATCCGCACCGTCGTCCACCCAGGCTTCCCAACCGACATGCAGGCGCAGTTTATGGCCATGAACGCCATTGCCGAAGGCAGCAGCCGCGTGGTGGAAACCATTTTTGAAAACCGCTTCATGCACGTTCCCGAACTCAACCGCATGGGCGCAGACATCACCACCGAAGGCAACACCGCCTACATCAAAGGCGTGGAAAAACTCTCCGGCGCCGTCGTGATGGCAACCGACCTGCGCGCCTCCGCCAGCCTCGTCATGGCCGGCTTGGTCGCAGATGGCGAAACCATCGTCGAACGCATCTACCACCTCGACCGCGGCTACGAAACACATCGAGAAAAACTCGGCAAAGTCGGCGCGAAAATCGAGGCAGGGTAAGCGGTTAAGAGCTTGTGTGAGAAAAGGTCGTCTGAAAACGCCCCATCCGATTTCAGACGACCCCGAGCCTCATTCAGACCCAAACCGACCACCATGAGGGGATCATCGCGAACTTCAACAACCTGCTCAATCAAATCTTGGGAACCGTTCAAAAAAGCGGCAAATCCGTTTCCGACAGCCCGCTCAATTCTTTTGGCGGCGGCGCTTTAGTCGGCGGACTGGCGTCCATGCTGATGAAGAAAAAAACCGCCAAATCGCTGGTCAAAGTCGGCTCCGTGGCGGCTTTGGGTTATCTCGCGTATCAGGGTTATCAAAACTGGCAGAAAAACAAGCAGCAGGGAAGCCGTGCCGCAAGGCGCGTTCGAGCCTGCGGACTGCTCGCCGAAACACACAGCCGCGTGATTTTTGCGTACCATGATTGCCGCCGCGGCTTCGGACGGTCTGATTGACGACGCGGAAAAACAAGTCATCGCCCGTGAAAGCGGCGACGACCCCGAAACCGCCGCATGGCCTGCCACCGAATACGCCAATCCGGCAACGGTAGAAGAACTCGCCGCCGCCGTCGGCAACGATCAGGCATTGGCAGCGGAAAACCTATCTGGCGGCACGATTGGTCTGCGCAGACTTGTCCCGCAAAGAAATCGTCTTCCTCAGCCGCCTGTCTGCAAGCCTTGGGACTGGACGACAATCTGGTGGAAAGCTTGGAAAAACAGCTGGAATTGAGCATAACGCTTTGTATAGTGGATTAAATTCAAATCAGGGACAAGGCGAGGAAACGCCGTACCGGTTTAAAGTTAATCACTATAAAACTCGACCATCCGCGACGAAACGGATAGTCGGTTTTTATTCGGTTCAACCTTTGCCTGAACACCCGATTCAATGCCAAGGGGTCGTCTGAAAAGTTTCAGACGACCCCTTTTTCAACATAACGAGCAGGCTTGTCTTCTCCTCCACCCGATCGCAAAAGAAAGGAAAGGCAGCTTTTCGGCTACGCGGCATACAGTCCGCAAACCATGCTTTCCCGACATACCGAAAGAAAACCGTTTCTGATACGGCTGCGCCTGTTTTGAAATCGCCCTTTTCCCGAAACCCGATCCACTCAAAAAGGTCGTCTGAAACTTTTCAGACGACCTTTGCTGACTTCCGACAGCTTGGGGTTTAAAAACAGCCCGAGCTTATTTTTAATCGCGGTACGCATATTGTCGGCGATGTGGGTCGCGCCTGCGGTCAGACCGGACATACCGATCAGCGATGCAGCGGCGAGTTTGATCAATTCTTTCATTTTGAGTCTCTTTCTTGTGTTTGTGTTGCGGATGTTATAGTGGATTAACTTTAAACCAGTACGGCGGTGCCTCACCTTAGTCAAAAGAGAACGATTCTCTAGGGTGCTGAAGCACCAGTGAATCGGTTCCGTACTATCTGTACTGTCTGCGGCTTCGTCGCCTTGTCCCTAATTTAAATTTAATCCAATATATCGTCGGGTCGGCTGATTAGTTTGCCGGCTTCGGCGATGTTTTTAGCGGCGGTCGTCGCGCTGGCGGTCAGACCGACATGCCAATCAGGAGGCGGCTGCCAATTTAATTAAGTTTTTCATGGTCATCTCTCTTTCTTTTGTTCCCGCCGCCGAACTGGGCGGTCTGCGGTTCGCGCTTGTGTCGGCATCTGATGCCGGAATCGGTTGAAAGCCGAGCCGCTCCGCCACGGGCGGGAAGGTTGTTTGTGGGGGTTTGGGAAGCGTTTAAAAATATTTCGTTTGTTTTCAAATTATTTTTGCAGCGGTTTCGATATTGCGGGCAAACCATAGAGGCTGAAGCGGCAACACCGCCATACCGATTAAAGAGGCTGCGGCCAAGGTCAATAAATTTTTCATTTCGGGTAATCCTTTTACATATTAATCAAATGTTATTTAACAACACTTGCATTCGTCGTCGGCATGTCTCGCCATATCGACGGGTGTCATGATACCGCCTTAATTGATAAATTATACAGTTTTTGTAAAGAAAATAGCGGTATTAATGCTTTAATGTAATTAATTTGATAAAATTATTTTTAGTTTTCGAAAATGACACCGATGTCTCGAAGAATGACACCGATGTCTTAGTTACAAAGCCGATTACAAATTGTTTATTTTAGAATAGATGCTCTCGGATTTTTGTTGCCAAATTACATCATTTTAGAAAATTTTTAAAATTTTTCCTTTTATTTTTCAATTAGATAAAAACAACACTTTTTCCGCTTGGATTCTGGATTTTTAGCCTCAAACTATAATCGCCATTGCCATTTTTAAATGATCTATCCATTTTTGGCAAAAACAGGTCGTCTGAAACCAAAAATCCCTGCCCGACAAACCGGAATCCGCTGTTTTCTTGTAGAAATCGCTCATTAAATATAGTGGATTAACTTTTAAATCAGGACAAGGCGACGAAGCCGCAGACAGTACAGATAGTACGACAAGGCGAGGCAACGCTGTACTGGTTTAAAAGTTAATCCACTATCTCAACGCGCAGCAAGCTTGCCCTGCAAACATGCTATATTGCCGTTTTTGCTTTTTCCGTTTTCAGACGACCCTATGAATGTCCTGCTCCTCCTGACCGCCGCGCTCGCCTTTTTGTCCGGCGCGCTCATCACTTGGCTGCTCGCCCGTAACAAAGGCGCAGACGCAGCAGTTTGCCCCTGATGCAATCGCTTACCGAGTGCCACCAGCATCTTGAATTTGCCGAACAAAAACTCAGGCGCAAACCGCATCCGAGCTTGCCGACGCGCGCTATCATGTCCAAGATTTGCAGGGCGAGTTGCAGGAATGGGCAACCGCCTTTGCCGCCGCCGAACGCCAAATCGATTATCTTCAAGAGCGCGAACAGGAAGCAGGTCGTCTGAAACAAGATTACGCCGAGCTTCAGGAAAAACGCGCACAACCTGCACGTCCGCAACGAACGCCTCCACATCCAACTCGAACAGGAACGCCTCGCCGCCGACGAAAAAGCTCAAGCTCCTTGCCGAAGCCCGCCAAAGCTTGGGCGACCAGTTCCAAAACCTTGCCAACACCATTTTTGGAAGAGAAAAGCCGCCGTTTCACCGAGCAAAACCGCGACCACCTCAGCCAACTGCTGACCCCGCTCAACGAACGCATCCACGGCTTCAGCGAGCTGGTTCAGCAAACCTACGAAAAAGACGCGCGAACGGCTGACCCTCGAAAAACGAACTCAAACGCCTGCAAACCCTCAACACCCAACTGCACAGCGACGCCAAAGCCCTCACTGACGCGCTCACCGGACGCAAAACAAAACCCCTAGGCAACTGGGGCGAGATGATTTTTGGAAAGCGTTTTTGGAACATTCCGCCTGCAAAAAGGACGCGAATACACCGTCAAGCCGCCGCCGTCCGCCAAGAAGAAGACGGCGCGCCGCCTCCAGCCCGACGTCCTCGTCAACCTGCCCGAAGGCAAACAAATCGTCATCGATTCCAAAGTCTCGCTGACCGCCTATGTCCGCTACACCCAAGCCGCCGACGCCGCAACCGCCGAGCGCGAACTCGCCGCCCACGTCGCCAGCATCCGCGCCCACATCCGCAGCCTTTCGCAAAGACTATACCGACCTCGAAGGCGTGCGCACGCTGGACTTCGTGTTTATGTTCATCCCCGTCGAACCCGCCTACCTGCTCGCCCCTGCAACACGATGCCGCCCTGTTCCGAGAATGTTTCGACAAGCGCATCATGCCGGGTCGGCCCGAGTACGCTGCTCGCCACCCTGCGCACCGTCGCCCACATCTGGCGCAACGAGCAGCAAAACCAAAACGCCCTTGCCATCGCGGCTGAAGGCGGCAGGCTTTACGACAAGTTCACCGGCTTCGTCCAAACGCTTGAGGGCGTCGGCAAAAACATCGACCAAGCGCAAAACCAGTTCCAACAAGCCTTCAAACAGCTCTCGCGCAAGGACGCGGCAACCCTCGTCAGCCGCGCCGAAAAACTGCGTGCGCTGGGCGTGAAAACCACCAAACGCCTGCAACGCGATTTGGTGGAAACCGCCCAAGAATCCGCCTTGCAGGGATACTTTGCAGGATACTTTGCAGGGATAAAGGTTTGCAGGAAGGGAAGAAGATTAAAGGCTGATTCGTCGTCGGGTTTCAGACGACGTGGATTCAAGACAAAAAGGGCGCATGATGCGCCCTTTTATCGTTTCAAACCGTATTCGCCAGCCATCCGCGTTTCCGTCTGTCGGAGGAAGAAACAGCAGGTATCGCGGCGGTAGAAAAGGTCGTCTGAAAACTGATTTTTGTTTTCAGACGACCTTTACCTTCGATAACCCGTTTCATCAAACCCTGTTCCCACTTCATGGCAACAGCCGTTTTTCAGACGACCTTTCGTGCTATCGCATCTTTATTTCACTTTGCTTTTCAACGCGCCGTAGCCTGCCGCATCCATTTGTTCCAGCGGGATGAATTTCAGGCTCGCGCCGTTGATGCAGTAGCGCAGGCCGCCCTTGTCTTGCGGGCCGTCGGCGAAGACGTGTCCCAAGTGAGAATCGGCAGCATGGCTGCGCACTTCGGTGCGGCGCATGTTGTAAGTGAAATCGTCGTGTTCGGTAACGGCGGCGGCGTTAATCGGCGGGTGAAGCTCGGCCAGCCGCAGCCGGAATCGAATTTGTCGGCGGAACTGAACAGGGGTTCGCCACTGACGACGTCCACATAAATGCCAGGTTTGAACAGATGGTCGTATTCGTGGCTGAAGGCGTATTCGGTCGCGCTTTTTGGGTCACTTGGTATTGCTCTTCGGTCAGGATGCGTTTGAGTTCGGCATCACTGGGTTTTTTATACGTTGCCGCGTCGAAGCCTTTGCCTTGCGGGGCGGCTTTGGTTTTGCCTGGCAGCGGTTCGTCGGCTTTGCGGATGTCGATGTGGCAGTAGCCGTTGGGGTTTTTAATCAGGTAGTCCTGATGGTATTCCTCGGCGTCGTAGAAGTTTTTCAGCGGCTCGTTTTCAACAACGAGGGGCTGTTTATATTGCTGTCGCGTTTGAGGGCGGCGGCAATGACGGCTTTTTCGGCGGGGTCGGTGTAGTACACGCCGCTGCGGTATTGCGTGCCGTGTCGTTGCCTTGTTTGTTGAGGCTGGTCGGGTCAACGACGCGGAAAATAGTATTGCAGGATGTCGTCGAGGCTGAGTTTGTCGGCATCGTAGGTGACTTTGACGGTCTCGGCATGGCCTGTATGGTGGTAGGACACGTCTTCGTAGCTCGGATTTTTTGTTTTGCCGTTGGCGTAGCCGGATACCGCGTCAACCACGCCGTCGATGCGTTGGAAATAGGCTTCCAAGCCCCAGAAGCAGCCGCCGGCGAGGTAGATGGTGCGCGTGTTCATGATTCTTGAATCCTTTTCTGTGTGTCGGGTTTGTAGAACGCGTTTTTCAGACGACCCTAAATCGGCATTCGGGTCGCGGATTAACGCCAATGCCTGCGCTTCGTTGATGCTGCCTTTGACGATGCGCTGTACGTCGCCGTCTTTACCGATTAACGCCCAAGAAGGATAAACGCTGATATTCAGGCTTTGGGCGATGGTGCCGCCGTTGTCGGTTACGACGGGCAGCTTGGGATAGTTCAAACCGGCATACCATTTTTGGAAGTCGCCGTCTTTTTCTCGTGCAGAAAACCGGGGAGGCGACGGTAATCAGGTTAGGAACCGAAACGCTTGTCCTGCGCCCATTTTTCGGTCTGCCCCAATTCGGACAAACACAAAGGACACCAGCTCGCCCAGAAATTTAATCAGGGTGGGTTTGTCTTTTTCAAATAAACGCTGGCGGGGCGGTTGTCCGCGGTTTTTAACGTGGACAAAGTGTGCGGCACGGTCGCGGCTTCGGCATCGGCGATTTTGGGCGAACAAGCGCCCAGCGCAAACAGACAGCCAAACTTGGCGCAAAGGGAAAAGAAGGTACGGGGTTTCATCTCTATGTTTCCTGTGTGGACGGTTTGTATGATTAGACGTTGGGGATGCCCAAACCTTACAGCCTTGCACATAGAAAAGCAAAAGGTCGTCTGAAAACAAACGCCCATATTATAGTGGATTAAATTTAAATCAGGACAAGGCGACGAAGCCGCAGACGGTACAGATAGTACGGCAAGGCGAGGCAACGCCGTACTGGTTTAAAGTTAATCCACTATATTAAATTTGCATTTTCAAACAGCATTTCCATTGCAGCGGCGGCATAAAAGCATACACTGACTACACGACTACAACAACAGGAGAACTTGAAATGAAACAATTGGCCATGTACATCAACGGACGCTTTGAAAAATGATTTCAACGGCGAATGGCGCGACGTATTGAACCCTTCCACCGAAGAAACCATCGCCCGCGAACCCAAAGGCGGAAAAAGCAGACGTTGACCGCGCCGTAGCGGCGGCGCGTGCGGCGCAACCGCATGGGGAGCGGCTGCCTGCCTGGTCGAACGCGGCGCGTATTTGCGCAAAATCGCCCAGGCATACGCGAACGCGCCGACGAGCCGACCGAGACACCATCGTTGCCGAAGGCAGCAAAACCAAAGACTTGGCGCGTGTGGAAGTCGTGTTTACCGCCGACTATCTCGATTACCAAAGCCGAATGGGCGCGCCGTTACGAAGGCGAAATCATCCAAAGCGACCGTCCGCGTGAAAACATTTTATTGTTCAAACGTCCGCTGGGCGTCGTGGCAGGCATCCTGCCGTGGAACTTCCTTCTTCCTGATTGCCCGCAAAATGGGACCCGCTTTGGTAACGGGCAACACCATCGTCGTCAAACCCAGCAGCGTGACCCCGATCAACTGCCACATCTTCGCCGAAATCGTCGATGCAGTCGGACTGCCCGCAGGCGTGTTCAACGTGGTGAACGGTCCCGGTGCGGAAATCGGCAATGCCTTGTCCGCCCATCCGCAAGTCGATATGGTCAGCCTGACCGCTCCGTCGAAGCGGGCCGCCAAGTGATGGAAGCCGCTTCCGCCAACATCACCAAAGTCTCGCTGGAACTCGGCGGCAAAGCGCCTGCCATCGTTTTGAAAGACGCGGATTTGGACTTGGCAGTGAAATCCATCTTGGCTTCGCGCGTCGGCAACACCGGTCAAATCTGCAACTGCGCCGAGCGCGTCTATGTCCACAGCAGCCTGAAAGACGCGTTCATTGAAAATGACCGCCGCCATGAAAGGCGTGCGCTACGGCAATCCTGCCGAAGCCGAAGCAGGCGCGCTGGAAATGGGCCCACTGATTGAAGAGCGCGCCGTCAAAGCCGTTGCCGAAAAAGTGGAACGCGCCGTCAAACAAGGTGCGACGCTGGTCTGCGGCGGCAAACGCGCCGAAGCGACGCGGCTATTTCTTCGAACCGACCCTGCTGACCGACACCGACAACAACATGGACATCATGAAGGAAGAAACCTTCGGCCCCGTCCTGCCTGTTTCCACTTTCGACACGCTCGACCAAGTCATCGCCTTGGCAAACGACTGCGAATTCGGTCTGACCAGCTCCGTGTACACCACCAACCTGAACGAAGCCTTCTACGTCACCCGCCGCCTGCAATTCGGCGAAACCTACATCAACCGCGAAAACTTCGAAGCCATGCAAGGCTTCCATGCGGGCTGGAAAAAATCCGGTATCGGCGGCGCGGACGGCAAACACGGTTTGGAAGAATATCTGCAAACCCAAGTCGTTTATCTGGAAACCAATATTTGATAACGCCTTGATGTGTTGACATAAAAGGTCGTCTGAAAATTTTCAGACGACCTTTTTCTATGTTCGGACGCAACGATTAGGGCGGGACACGAAACATCATCGCGACGGTTCAAACCAGACGATTTTCGTCCTTTATCGATATGCTATCGGCACGGTATCGCCGGCGGGTAGCTGTCCGGCGGGCAGAAGGGTGAGTCAGTTCGCCGTATTCGGGGTGGGCGAAAGTCAGGCGCAGGCTGTCGGGCAAGGGGTGAGGGACAGGGATCGGCAGGTGTACCTGCGGGTCGGGACGGATGGCGTGTGTCGGGATGTGGCGCGCATCGTCGGTGTTGGGCAGCCAGCGAGCAGGCGGGCGGCATGGGCGTCAGCGGGGCGGCGGAAAAGTTCGGCGGGCGTGCCGTGATTGGAGGATGCGCCCGCTTCGTGCATGAGGGCGATATGGTCTGCCAGCGCGGCGGCTTCTTCGGGGGAATGGGTCACGAGGACGGCGGGATGTTTTGACGGCGGATGCTCTCGTCGGTCAGGGCGGTAGAGGGTGTGGCGCAGGTGGGTGTCGAGGCTGGAGAAGGCTTCGTCCAAGAGGAGCAGGGACGGTTTGATAATCAGGGCGCGGGCAAGGGCGAGGCGTTGCTGTTCGCCGCCGGAGAGGCTGCCGGGTTTTGCGGCGGGCTTCGTTTTCCAAACCGATGTCGCGCAGCGCTCTGCATGGTTTGTGCTTCGATTTCGGCTTTGGGCAGGCGGCGCATTTTTGAGTCCGAAACCGACGTTTTCTTGGGGCGGTCAGGGTGCGGAACAGGGCGTAGTCTTGGGAACATCAGCGAGACGTTGCGCTTTTTCGGGCGGGACGGCTGTGATGTTTTGCCCGTCCAGCCAAACTTCGCCGCTGTCGGGTTTGACGATGCCTGCAATGATTTTTGAGCAGGGTGGATTTGCCAGCAGCGGAGCGTCCGAGGACAGCAAGGGTTTCGCCTGCGGACACGGTCAGGCTGATGCGGTCGGCGACGGTTTTTGCTGTCGAAGCGTTTGCAGATGTCGGTAAGTCGGAGCATGGGTTTCAGACGACCTTTTTCGGGAATCGGGGAAGGAAAACGGCGGGACGTTAATGGTTTTGTACTGTTTTATTTTTCGGCGTTCAGCGGTAGCGCTTTTTCCAGCCATAGGCTTAACGGATGCTGCCTGTCGATCGCGCCGTAGCGTTTGAGGGCTTCGAGGGTAACAGCTGGGCATCGTGCATCATGGTTTGGGACAACATGGTTTCGATGATTTGTGAAACGTTCATCAATTCAAACCCTGCGACTTCGCCGTCTTGGTTTTTCGGGGCGGACGGTTTCGGGCAGGACGATGTCGAAGATGTGCAGGATTTCGTTGTGGATGCCGCGCGAGACGGGACGCAGGCTGTGGATTCGGGCGGCGGGTCGGAGGGTATCGAGGGCGGGCGGCATCAGTCCGCTTCTTCTTCGCTTTCGCGGCAGACCGCTTCAAACGGGGTTTCGCCGCTGGCAATGCCGCCGCCGACGAGGTTGTCGAGTTTGTTGGGATCGACGGCTTTGTGCGGGCTGCGGCGGCTCATCCAAAAATGCCAGCCGCCGTCGGTTTTGCACCAGTCCGTTGAGGTGGACGGCTTGGCTCATGCGAGTCCGAACGGGCGGAAGGCGGCGCGTTCCACGCAAAAAGCACTTTGCCCGCGTCGTCGCACACGTCAAACTTTTCGTCGCGCCAGCCGTGCAGCAGTCCGAGTCTTTTCCATTCGTGCGCCAAGTGCTGCAAACCGTCGCCCATCGCCAGCCAGTTGTCCGTTTGCAGGTAGAGGTCGTCTGAAACTTCAGAAAGCTCTTCCTGCCAGTCTTGTTTGATCCGTTCGCGCCAAAACGGATTCAGACGACCCAACGCCAGCCCGTTCAGATAGAGCGTATTCCAGTCGTCCGACGCGCCGTAACTTGCCCGCGCCCAATCGTAGAGTGCGTCGTGAGTGCGGCGGTCGATTGTTTCGGAAAAACAAGGGTGCGGAGACATGGCTGTTCCTCAATCCAATCAATACATAAACATAAAGCGGATTGTATCCGCTCCGCTTCAATTTGCAACCGACTCTATCCACAATCAGGCAGCACACGCTGCAAAGCCAAACCATCCGAAAAAAAGGCTATAATCGTCGCATTCTGTCGGAGGTACAACACCATGAGCGAATTGAGCGAAATTCTCGCTCTATAACCAAAAATTTTTGTCGAATCGGGCGAATACGAAAAATATTTCACTGACAAATATCCCGGCCGCGAACTCGCCATCCTGTCCTGCATGGACGCGCGCATCATCGAGCTGCTGCCCAACGCGCTCGGACTGAAAAACGGCGACGCTAGCTTCATTAAAAACGCCGCGCGGTCGTTACCCATCCTTGGGGGTCGGTCATGCGCAGCCTTTTGGTCGCCGTGTCGAACTCAAAGTCAAAGAACCACGGTCATCGCCCACCACGACTGCGGGCATGAAGGGGCTGAACGCCGCCGGTTTCTTGAAAAAGTACACGAAAGCGACATTCCGACGACCCATCGAAACCCTGCGCAACGCCGGCATCGACCTTTGACAACTGGCTGACTGGTTTTGACAACGTAGAAGACAGCGTCCGCCACACCGTCAAAGTCATCCGCAACCACCCGCTCATGCCCGCCGACATTGCCGTCCACGGACTCGTCATCCATCCGACCACCCGCAAACTCAGCCTCGTCGTCGACGGCAGCCCCAAAGCAGAAAGCCTTTCAGACGACCCCGCCAACCCATAAACCCGACAGGTCGTCTGAAACCCAAACAGAGCGCATACCCCACACCCAAGGACACCCATGAAAAACATCGGACTTTTTCGGCGGCACCTTCGACCCCATCCACAACGGCCACCTCCACATCGCCCGCGCTCTTCGCCGACGAAATCGGACTCGACACCGTCGTCTTCCCTGCCCGCAGGCGACCCCTACCACAAAGACCCGTCCCGCGCCCCCGCCCAAGACCGCCTCATCATGACCGAACTCGCCATCGCCGACGACCCCCGCTTCGCCGCCAGCGACTGCGACATCGTCCGCGACGGCGCAACGTACACCTTCGACACCGTCCAAATCTTCCGCCAGCAATTCCCTCGCCGCCTCAACTTTGGTGGCTCATGGGCAGCGACAGCCTCATGAAACTGCACACTTGGAAGAAATGGCAGACCTCGTGCGCCAAACCCACATCGCCGTCGCCATGCGCCAAGGCGACAACCTCAACCAAACCCCGCGCGAACTCCACGCCTGGCTGGGCGAAGCTCTCCAAAACGGCAGCGTCCGCATCCTCAACGCCCCCTGCACAACACCTCCTCCACCCAAATCCGCCAAACCCTCCAAAAGCGACAGACTTTCAGACGACCTCCCTGCCCCAAGTCGCCCGCTACATCCGCGAACACAAACTGTACCAAAGCGGAAAAATAGCGTAAATTCATACAGATAAGTTATAATACCGTCCAAAACCCCATTTCATTCCCACCATTAGGGAAAAACAATGAACGAACAAGAACTGCAAGACCTGCAAAAATGGTCGAAACCGCTGTCGAAGCCCTCGAAGACATCAAAGCCAAAGACATCTCCGTCCTCCAAACCCAAGAAAAAACCCTCACTGTTCGCCCGCATGATCATCGCCAGCGGCGACAGCACCCGCCAAGTCAAAGCCCTCGCCAACAACGTCGCCGTCAGCCTCAAAGAAGCCGGCTTCGAAATCCTCAGCACCGAAGGCGACAGCGGCGAATGGACGCTCGTTGACGCAGGCGACCTCGTCGTCCACGTCATGCTGCCCGCCGTCCGCGACTTCTACGACATCGACACCCTCTGGGGGCGGCGAAAACCCAGCTTCCACGCCGGCGCGCAAAAACCCTGGCACGCCGCCGACTAAACCATCACCCCAAGCCGTCTGTGCATACAGACGGCTTTATTCTGCACACCCTACCCCCTTTTTGCCCAAAACCGAAGTTTTCAGACGACCCCTTGACCGAACAACCAAAAATATCGGATTCAAGAATCCCTGTTTCAACATCATTCAAACCAAAAGGTCATCTGAAACCTTTCAGACGACCCCATCCGACCAAGGAAACCCATGAACATCACCGTCCCTCGCCGTCGGCACCAAAATGCCCCGCTGGGTGGACGAAGCCGTCGGCGAATACGCCAAACGCTTCGGACGCGACGTCGCCTACACCCTCAAAGAAATCAAACCCGAAAAACGCGGCGCAGGCGTCAACGCCGCACAAGGCATGGCGGCGGAAGAAAAACGCATCCTCGAAGCCATCCCCCAAGGCGCATTCCTCATCGTCCTCGACGAACGCGGCAAAGCCCCGACCTCCGTCGAGCTGGCGGAACACCTCAAAAGCTGGCAGCAAAAACGGCGAACACGTCTGCTTCGTCATCGGCGGCGCCGACGGCATGACCGACCGCCTCAAACAACAAGCCCGCATGATGATGCGCCTCTCCAGCCTCACCCTCCCGCACGGTATGGTGCGCGTTCTGCTGACCGAACAGCTCTACCGCGCCGTCTCCATCCTCCACAACCATCCCTACCACCGCGAATAATATAGTGGATTAACTTTAAACCAGGACGGCGTTACCTCGCCTTGCCGTACTATCTGTACTGTCTGCAGGCTTCGTCGCCTTGTCCTGATTTAAAGTTAATCCACTATAAAAAGCCGTACCCGCAGGCAGGCTTCGTGTGTCCACCGCATAAATCGGGCGCAGGCGTGTCTGTTGCGAATTCAATACATCAAGAAATAGTAAACTGGGAAATATTCAGATATTGTTTGAACGCCCGTCATAAGGACGATAAGATACCGACCTTATTTTATAAGGGATTGATTCAGAAACAGTTCGGCTTGCCGCAGGCAACTTCGCCGTATGGTTTTGAAGTGAAAAAAATACAATCCCCATTTTGATACCACACAACGATAAAGATGAAATGTCCGTTTATTTTTCGAAAGGGGGCGGAATGAAGGAAATTCAGCGAGGGTTTTCTTTGTCTCAACTGGTTTTTACCATCATGACGGTGGGGATTTTTAACGTCGATTGCCCACCCGTCTTACCAAAAAATATGTTGAAAATACCAAGCTGCAGGAAGTGCGGGCAGCCATGCTGAAAAACGCCCAATTTCTGGAGCGTTTTTTTATCAAAAACGGAAGTTTCAAACAAAAGTTCCACCCAATGGCGGATTTGCCGATTAAGGAAATCGGCGATTTTTGCATCAAGGTGCAAGGCGACGCCAAAGGCACGCCGGACGGACGGTTTACCCTAAAGGCAGTAGCGCGGTCGGATCAAAAATCCCAAAGTATTGAAGATCAACGAAAGCTTTGTCACGGTATCGTGTGAAACGACCGAAAGCACCTGCGAAGACAAGGCGCAGCATTTCGCCAATACGGACAAATCATGCAAGATATTTGAGTCTTGAGGCATATCGATAGCAAAAGGTCGTCTGAAACCGAAGTTGGTTAGCCGTTGTGCTTTTTCGGCGCCGTATTGCTGCCCTTGGTTGTAGTGCCGCTTGATTTCGCGGCTGATGGTGCTTTTGTGGCGGTTAAGCTGTTTGGCGATTTTGGCGACGGTGCATTGGAAGGACAGGTATTGGATGGGTATCGTTCGTCTTGGGGCAGTTGCGTGTAGCTCATATGGAAAGTTGCACTTCAAATCCGAATCCGCCGTCGTCTGAAAACGGATAGGGAGCGCATCCCCAAACTGAAAAGCTTTGATTTATAGTGGATTAAATTTAAATCAGGACAAGGCGACGAAGCCGCAGACAGTACAGATAGTACGGAACCGATTCACTTGGTGCTTCAGCACCTTAGAGAATCGTTCTCTTTGAGCTAAGGCGAGGCAACGCCGTACTGGTTTAAAAGTTAATCCACTATACTTAATCTTTAGCCCATAAACCTGCTTGGTGGTTTATGGCGCTATAAACGATCAAATCTTACAAACAAGCCATTTCGTTTGCCATTTGCTGTTCTAAGGTTTCGCGTCGGCGGATAAGCCGGTATTTGTTGCCGTCCACCAAGACTTCGCCGCCCGGTTGCGCGTGTTGTAATTGCTTGCCATGCTGGCGCCGTATGCGCCTGCGCTGCGGATAACCAGCAAATCGCCTTCTTCGCAGGCAAGGGTGCGGTCTTTGCCGAGGAAGTCGCCGGTTTCGCAGAAATCGGGCCGACGATGTCGGCGGTCAGCGGCAGGATGTTTTTGGTTCCACCGTTTCGATACGGTGATAGGCGTCACACAGGGCGGGGCGCATGAGGGTCGTTCATGGCGGCATCGATCATGACGAAGTTTTTCTTCGCCGTGTTTGACGAACTCGACGCGCGTCAGCAGCGATCCTGCGTTGCCGACCAAGCTGCGGCCTGGCTCAAGAATGAGTTTCAGACGGCGTGTGCCGATCAGTTTTTGAACCGCTTGGGCATACGCGCCCAAATCAGGGACGGTTTCGTCTTGATAAACGATGCCGACGCCGCCGCCTAAGTCCAGATGTTCTAAAACGATGCCTTCATCCGCCAATCGGTCAACCAAAATCAAAAATGCGCTCGCAGGCTTCGATGAGCGGGCTGAGGGTCGGTCAGTTGCGAACCGATGTGGCAGTCGATGCCGATGATTTTGAGGGTGGCTTTTGGCGGGCGGCATGGCGGTAGGCTTCGAGCGCGTCGGCGTAGGCAATGCCAAATTTGTTGGCTTTCAGGCCTGTGGAGATGTAGGGATGGGTTTTGGCATCGACATCGGGGTTGACGCGCAGGGAGACGGGGCGGTTTTGCCCAAGCGTTCGGCAACCTTTGAATGCGGTCGATTTCGGGGATGCCTTCCATATTGAAGCATTTCACGCCGGCATGCAGCGCGAACTCGATTTCCGCCTCGCTTTTGCCCACGCCTGAAAAGATGGTTTTTCGCCGCGTCGCCGCCTGCCGCCAAAACGCGCGCCAATTCGCCGCCGGAGACGATATCGAAACCGCTACCCAGCGAGGCGAAGTGTTTGATGATGCTCAGATTGCCGTTTGCCTTGACGGCGTAGCAGACGAGCGGGGAAAGCGCGGCAAACGCGGTTTGGTAGTTTTTCAAATGCTTCAGTCAGCGCGGATTGGCTGTCACATAAAGCGGCGTGCCGAATTCTTCGGCAAGGTGGGAGTAAAGGGACTTGTTCGCAATGCAGGGTCATGTTGGTAAGGGTTTAATCGTTGGTTTGATTGGTAGGTTCTTTTTGGAAGAATGGATTTTCAGGCGGTTTGGACCACGCCGAAACGCGCCTTGTCGCCTTCTTTGGGCAGGTAGAGGTCGCCTTTGTAACCGCAGGCCGAGAGCAGGAGGGCGGTTGCCGCCGCAAAAAAATACGCCGTATTTCATCGGTAAACTTCCTTCATAAGCGCAGAATGTGGCAAGATTCGGTATCTTAAACAAAAAAACACACAAAAAGCCATGATGACCGAAAGCGGAATTCATCCGCATGAGCGAAGAATTGTTCGAACACATCGAAGACCAAATCGACGAAAAACGGCTGGGATTTCGACTGCCAGTTTGCCGGAAACGTCCTGACCATCGAAGCGGCGGACGGCACGCAAATCATCGTCAACCGCCACACGCCCAACCAAGAATGTGGATTGCCGCAAAAAGCGGCGGCTACCATTTCGCCGAGCAAAACGGCAAATGGCTGGCAACGCGCGACGGACGGGATTTCTACGACGTTTTGAACGAAGCATTGAGCGCGGCTTCGGGCGAAGCGGTTGAGATTGCCGAATTGTAATTTGAGTATTCCCACAAAGAGAGCGTTACCCAATGGCACAATTACCCTGTATCGGACTGCCGAAATCGAAAAATTTTTACTGTCGGCACGCCCGAAGTTTTAGAATCATTTTCGAACATATCCCTTATGGCGTCGTCTTTGAAGACGACGGCGACACGGGCTACTTCTATGCCGCCTCGCAAGATGGGATTTTTGGATGCCTTGCATATCTACAATGTCGAAGATGTATCCGACAAACATATCCCCAATCATGTCTTGATCTTGTGGGATGATGCTCTGCACCATAGCCGCATTGTGCATCAACGGCTACATCCATGCCGTCTATGATTTTTGTCGAGCAGGCAGGGATATTGCCGCAACGGCTTCCCTGAAGCAAACGGCGAGATGGGTGAAAGTCGAAAAACCGCGTCTTGGACGATGAATTGCTGGACAAAAATCCTATCCTGAAAAACCTACATAAACCACTCAAAAGGATAACAAAATGCCCCTGTTAGACAGTTTCAAAGTCGACCACACCCGTATGCACGCCCCGCCGTGCGTGTGGCGAAAAACCATGACCACGCCCAAAAGGCGACACCATTACCGTATTCGATCTGCGCTTTTGCGTTTCCCAACAGAAAAATCCTATCCGAAAAGGCATCCACACGCTGGAGCATTTGTTCGCAGGCTTTATGCGCGACCACTGAACGGCAACGGCGTCGAAATCATCGACATTTCCCCGATGGGCTGCCGCACCGGTTTCTACATGAGCCTCATCGGTATGCCCGACGAGCAGCAGGTCGCCGACGCATGGCTCGCTTCGATGCAGGATGTGGTCAATGTCAAAGACCAAAGCAAAATCCCTCGAGTTGAACGAATACCAATGCGGCACTTATCTGATGCACTCGCTCGCCGAAGCGCAGAAATCGCGCAAAACGTCCTGACGCGCAAAGTGGCGGTGAACAAAAACGAAGAGCTGACGCTGGATGAAAGTTTGTTGAACGCTTAAAACGATATGCTTGGAAAAAGGTCGTCTGAAAAACTGAACTGGCCCCCAAATCTTGGACACTCATAAAAGCCTATTCAGGCGCTCTGTGCAAACTGGGTTCTGTATGCGACAGGACTCAGCTTTTTCAATTTCAAACTGCAACGCTCCCGGTTGTAGTAATCCATATAGTCATCTATCTGCTTCATCAATTCATCTACCGTCAATTCACCTGCGTTATAGAAACACTCCGTCTTCAACACCGCAAAGAAGCTTTCCATCGGCGCATTGTCCCAACAGTTCGCCTTTCGCGACATGCTTTGAACCATGGAATGCTCCGCAAGCAATTCCCTATACCCCGCCGTACGGTACAGCACCCTGGTCCGAATGAAGCATCGTTCCTTTAGCAGTCAGACGGGGGGCGGCTTTTTCGAGCATTTCCTTCATCATTTCGCTGTCGGCTCTGCGGCTGCATGGCGTAGGCGACGATCTCGCGGTTGAACAAGTCCAAGATTGGCGAGAGGTACAGTTTGCCGTCCTTCCCTTTGAGTTCGGTAACGTCGGTCAGCCATTTTTCGTTGGGCTTTCGGGCTTTGAACCGGCGTTTGAGGAGGTTTTCCGATATCTCGCCCATGGCGGGATGGCGGTAGGCTTTGTATTTGAAGTGTAATGTATATTTGGTCATAAAAAAACTGCACCTTGTGAGTTGGAGGGGATGTCCAACTTTTGGGGTGCAGTTCAAAACGGGAAACCGAGTTTCAGACGACCTTTTGTTTGAATAGAAAGAATGGACAAAGCGTCTATCGACACGGCAAACCGCAGACCGTTTACCGCCCTGCTTTTGGTTCCGCCCGGACCGTACACGGCGCCCCACGCGGCATCGAGCTGCTGCCCTGCCTGTTTCAATGTTTCCGCCTGTTGGCTTTTCACATTCATCGCCGCCTGAAGCTCGCCCTGCAAGCGGACAATGTCGGCTTGGGCTTTTTGCAGGCGGTATTGCGCATCTTCAAGGTCGCTTTGCAGCGAGATGATTTTGCTGTCGTTGCGGTTTGCTGTTTCAGGCGGTGCGGTAGGCGGAACGCGCGTTCATCAGATTGTCTTCCGCGCTGTCTGCCGCTGCGTTCAGCGAAACGCCCACTAATATCAAGGCGATGAGTTTGTTGTTCATAAACATCCTTTGATGCCGTCCCGCGATGTATAGCGGATTAACTTTAAACCAGTACGGCGTTGCCTCGCCTAGCTCAAAGAGAACGATTCTCTAAGGTGCTGAAGCATCATGAATCGGTTCCGTACTATCTGTACTGTCTGCGGCTTCGTCGCCTTGTCCTGATTTAAATTTAATCCACTATATAGAGGTCGTCTGAAAACGGAAAAACTGTTTTCAGACGACCTTTTTCTGCAGTAGGCGGTTGGTTAATATTGATAGGCGGCGAGTTTGCGCTTGATTTTCGGGCAGGGCGGCGCGGGCGGCTTCTTCACCCAGCTGGATGGCGCGTCGTTTTTGGTCGAAACCGCCGATAGAGCCCATCTCCAACACTTGCGGTTTGATCACGACGTTTGCCTGACCCAATTCATGTTGGAGCAGCGGAATGCTCATGACGTTGAACGTTTGGTCGAGGTAAGAGAAAAGCCTTGGTTGACGTTTTTTTCACGGACGGGCGGAAATATCGACGGCGATAATAAAATTGGCGCCTTGTTTTTTAGCCGCGCTGACGGGAACAGGCTGCGACAGACCGCCGTCAACGTATCGGCGGCCGCCAATCATGGTGGGCTGGAACACGTTGGGGATGGAAGCGGACGCGCGGACTGCCTGTCCGACGTTGCCTCGGTTGAAGGCGACGGCTTTGCCGCTTTCAAAATCGGTGGCGACGGCGGCGAATTTAATCGGCAATTGCTGGATGGGGCGGTTGCCGACTTTTTCGGTTGATATAGTTTTTGCAGTTTTTCGCCTTTTGATGAAGCCGCTGCTGGACAGGGTCAGGTCAGCAAGTCGGTTTTGCCCAAAAATTTCGGCTTCGAGTTCGAGGGCGGTCGGGCGACATGCCTGAGGCGTACAGGCTGCCGACGATGGAGCCTGCGGATGTGCCGGTCACGACTTTTGACGGGAATATTGTTTTTCTTTCAAGACTTTGATAATGCCGATATGGGCAAAGCCTTTGGATGCGCCGCCGCCGAGCGCAAGCGCGACCACGGCTTTGGGTTTGGCGGTATTCGCGGTACGGGTATGCGGCTTGGCATCCGATTTGTCGGAGGTGTAGCTCGGACAGGCAGCGAGCATGAGTACGACAGACGCTGTCAGCGTAGTGCGCAGTGTTTGAATCAGCAATGGTTTCATTTTCAGACGACCTTTATAGATGGATTTTTGGTTTGGAACATATTGTCAGCCGAATGGCGCGAAACCTGTCGCGGTATGCGCTCCGTCGTGTTTTTATCGGCGCGGCTGCAGTATAGTGGATTAAATTTAAATCAGGACAAGGCGAGACAACGCCGTACGGGTTTAAAAATTAATCCACTATAAAGTGGCAGAAAACCTGTTGCCCGCTTGGTCATGCGAAAACAGGCGGAATCAGGGGAACAGGCAATCTGCCATCCGCCTTGTCAGGCGGCACAAGCGGGAAGTTTAGCGCATCGTTATGCCGAAATCAAAAAAGGTCGTCTGAAACCTGATTTTCGGTTTGAACTGCACCCCAAAAGTTGGACATCCCCTCCAACTCACAAGGTGCAGTTTTTTTATGAGCAAATATACATTACACTTCAAATACCAAGCCGTACTCCACTACCTGCACATACGCAGCCAACAGCGTACCGCAGACCACTACGGCATTTCCCGAACCCACCTGAGACGATGGATACGCGCCTATCAAGAAGGCGGTATCGGCGCACTCGAACATCCCCAATCAAAACCATGCCCCAACATCGAAAAAACCCCTTCATCGCAGATAAACCCGACCAAGAAAAAACACAGGCAGAACTTATTGAAGAACTGTGCTATATGCGCGCAGAGGTTGCCTACCTAAAGGAGTTAAAAGCCCTCAGCCAAAAGCAGACCGAAAAGGACAAAGCCAAACCGTCCAAGCACTGAGGGCGCAACACCCGCTCAAATACCTGCTGCATATCGCAAACCTGCCCAAAAAGCAGCTTTTTACTACCACCACCAAGACCGACCCTGACCCCAACGCAGCCGACAAAGCCCTCCTTGTCGAAACCTACCGACGACATAAAAGGACGCTACGGGCAAAGGCGCATTGCCGCAGCATTGGGTTGGAACCGCAAAAAAGCGGCGCGGTTGATGAAACAGATGGGGCTGAAAGCCCTCATACGGGCGAAAAAAGCCTACCGCCATCCCGCCATGGGCGAGATATCGGAAAACCTCCTCAAACGCCGGTTCAAAGCCCGAAAGCCCAACGAAAAATGGCTGACCGACGTTACCGAACTCAAAGGGAAGGACGGCAAACTGTACCTCTCGCCAATCTTGGACTTGTTCAACTGCGAGATCGTCGCCTACGCCATGAGCCGCAGAGCCGACAGCGAAATGATGAAGGAAATGCTCGAAAAAAGCCGCCCCCCGTCTGACTGCTAAAAGGAACGATGCTTCATTCGGACCAAGGGGTGCTGTACCGTACGGCGGGGTATAGGGAATTGCTTGCGGAGCATTCCATGGTTCAAAGCATGTCGCGAAAGGCGAACTGTTGGGACAATGCGCCGATGGAAAGCTTCTTTGCGGTGTTGAAGACGGAGTGTTTCTATAACGCAGGTGAATTGACGGTAGATGAATTGATGAAGCAGATAGATGACTATATGGATTACTACAACCGGGAGCGTTGCAGTTTGAAATTGAAAAAGCTGAGTCCTGTCGCATACAGAACCCAGCTTGCACAGAGCGCCTGAATAGGCTTTTTATGAGTGTCCAAGATTTGGGGGCCAGTTCAGTTTCAGACGACCTGTTGCTTTGTCCGCTTTATCGGGCGGTTTTTAATGCTCCCACTCGACGTGTTCGTTGAGGAAACCGCCGCTCTGGTGCACCCAGAGTTTGGCGTAGAGGCCTTGTTTTTCGAGGAGTTCGGCGTGGCTGCCTTCTTCGATGATGCGGCCTTTGTCCAAGACGATGAGCCTGTCCATCGCGGCGATGGTGGAGAGGCGGTGGGCAATGGCGATGACGGTTTTGCCGTCCATCATTTTATCGAGGCTTTCTTGGATGGCGGCTTCGACTTCGGAGTCGAGCGCGCTGGTGGCTTCGTCGAGCAGCAGAATCGGCGCGTCTTTGAGCATGACGCGGGCGATGGCGATGCGCTGGCGCTGACCGCGGAGAGTTTCACGCCGCGTTCGCCGACGTGCGCGTCATAGCCACGCCGCCCTTTGGCGTCGCTGAGGTTGGGGATGAAGTCGGCGGCTTCGGCGCGTTCGGCGGCGGAAATCATTTCGGCGTCGGTGGCGTCGGGGCGGCCGTAAACGATGTTGTCGCGCACGGAACGGTGCAGCAGTGAGGTGTCTTGCGTCACTAAACCGATTTGGGCGCGCAGGCTTTCTTGGGTAACGTCGCTGATGTTTTGCCCGTCAATCGAAATCGTGCCGCTTTGCGGTTCGTAGAAGCGCAAAAGCAGGTTGACGATGGTGGATTTGCCCGCGCCGCTGCGTCCGATAAGGCCGACTTTTTCGCCCGGGCGGATGGTGAGGTTGAAGCCGTTGAGCAGCGGTTTGCCGGCTTCGTAGGAGAAATCGACGTGTTCGAACTTGATTTCGCCTTGCGACACTTTCAGCGGCAGGGCGTTCGGCTTGTCGAGGATGGTTTGCGGTTTGGACAGGGTTGCCATGCCGTCGTTGACGGTGCCGATGTTTTCAAACAATCGGGCGGATTCCCACATGATGTATTGCGACAGACCGTTGACGCGCAACGCCATAGCGGTGGCGGTGGCGACCGCGCCGACGCCGACCTGTCCGTGATACCAAAGCCAGATGCCCAGCGCGGTCGTGCCGGCGGTCAGCGAGCTGTTGACGATGAAGCTGCAAGTGTGCAGGAGCGTCGCCAAACGCATTTGGGCGTGTACCGTAACCATAAATTCTTCCATCGACTGCTTGGCGTGAAGCCGCTTCGCGCGCGCCGTGGGAGAAGAGTTTGACGGTGGTGATGTTGGAATAGGCGTCGGTAATGCGGCCGGTCATCAGCGAGCGCGCATCCGCCTGACGCGAAGCGGTTTTGCCGAGCTTGGGAATCAGGAAGCGCATCACTAAGGCGAAGCCAATCATCCAGCCGATAAAGGGCAGCAGCAGCCAGCCGTCGAGCGCGACCAGAATCACGCCGGAGGTGATGAAATACACCAGCACATAAACGACCATGTCGGCAACCGTCATCACCACGTCGCGCGCAACGCCAGCGCGGTCTGCATGACTTTGGCGGACACGCGGCGGCAAATTCGTCCCTGATAGAAACCGAGGCTCTGCCCCAGCATCAGGCGGTGGAAATTCCAGCGCAGGCGCATGGGGAACACGCCTTGCAGGGGTTTGCAGGCGCACGTTGGACGCGAGGAAGGTCCAGAGGGCGAAAAACACCATCATCGCCGCCATCGCCGTCAATGCCCAGCCTTTTTCGGCAAACAGGGTGGTGGGCGTGTATTTGCCGAGCCAGTCCACGACTTTGCCCATAAATTGAAACAGCAGGGCTTCCATAATGCCGATACCGGGCGGTAAACACCGCCAAGACGGCAATCCATTTGCGCAAGCCTTCGATGTTGCTCCAGATAAAACGCCACAGCCCTTTTTCAGGCGTTTTCGGGGCGGCTTCGGGGTAAGGGTCGATTCGGGATTCGAACCATGAGAATATTTTTTGAATCATTGTATTGGGTTTAATTGAGAGAGAATGGATTTCAGACGACCTCTACGGTGGGGACAGGTCGTCTGAAAACAAGTATCGGGAGTTAAAGGCATTATTTTACGGGAAAAAAACGGCGGGAAGACACCGTAAAGAAGTCGGGACAGGCAAAGTGCCGTGATTGATGAGGGGTCGTCTGAAATAGCGTGCCGATAAGGAATACGGCTTTTATAGTGGATTAACTTTAAACCAGTACGGCGTTGCCTCACCTTTTCGTACTATCTGTACTGTCTGCGGCTTCGTCGCCTTGTCCTGATTTAAATTTAATCCACTATATATCCGTCCTTATATGGTCAAATCGCCGCTGAAATCCGTATCAAACCCATCGGCGTATCGGCTTATATCCATTCCAATTTTATTTTGAACGGACTGAAGCCAAAAACAAAACCGAAAAAATGTGCTTGTTCTCAGGCGTCACGCCGAATATGCCGTCACTTTGATGCGAAATTTGCAGGTCACTCAATATAGACAAGAAGCTGTCCAGATTTTTGTCTGATATCTTCTATCTCGCTTTTTGAAGTTCCTCAATCAACAGGACTTCATTATCCAGACCAATAATGGTGGGCAGCTTGGTCAGTTTTTCATAAATCGCTTTCACAGACATTTTTCAATACCGTAAATCCGACGCGCGGGATACGGGCGCGGGTAAGGCAGGGTAGGGATAGCCGTAGCGGTGTACCGGCTCGCTGTCCTGATAGATGACGGTCGTTCCGGCGGGGCGTTGACGGTAACGGTTTTGTTGATGGTGGTTTGGGAATGGACGGGCAGGTCGAGGACGGCGGTGCGGCCGTAAGGGGTTTCGGTGTAGAAACAGCCGCCAAGTGCGGTCAGCGTGAAGGCGTAGAGTAGGGGCTTCTTCATGGGTTTCCTTCATTCAAAACGAAACGGTAAGGGTCGTCTGAAACGTGGTTTCGATCAGTTTGAAACCGTTTTGGGGTTTTCAGACGACCCTTTTTATCGCCAACATCCTTAACTTTAAATACGGCATATCGTCAAATTCCGTCATTCCCGCGAAGGCGGGAATCCATCGAAAAACTTGAGAAACCTTGATTTGAAAAACAGTTTCCAAATTTCAAAAATGGATTTCCGCCGTAGCCTGTCCTCGCGTAGGCGGGGGCGGGAAATGACAGCAACCGATAAGTTGCGTATCGAAAAATAAAGTCATTTGACTATATCCGGCCGACAGGATGGAGCGGCGGTTTTTCAGACGACCTTCCCGCTTACCTTAACACGGTCTTCGTCCAGCGGCCGACCCATTGTTTCTGTTTGGTGTCGATGTCGTTGCGGCTGGGCGAGTCGGTGTGTTTTCGGGGCTTGGGCGAACTCGAAGACTTTGGGCAGCGGCGTGTTTTTCACGGCGGGATAGACCCACATTTCGGTCGGCAGGGCTTTTTGCACTTCGCCGCTTTGCAGCCACTGTACGAGTTTCGCCGCCAGCTCCGGGTTGTTTCGCGCCTTTCAAGACTGCCGCGCCTTCGACTTGGCGGAACACGCCGCCTTTTGAGGAAGAGGTTGCCGGTCGGCGGACGCTGTATTTGCCTTTTGGAGTAGTGGACTTCGGCGGCGGGGCTGGCGGCGTAGCTGACGACGAGCGGATACGCGCCGCCGTTTTGGGTGAAGTCGGTGTAATAAGCTTCACTCCAGCCTTTGGCGACTTTCACGCCGTTTTGACGCATCTGCGCCCACCATTTGAACGCGCCCTCTTCGCCCATGCCGCCGATGTTCGCCATCAGGAAGGCGAGTCCGGGCGAGAGTGGCGGGCGAGGGCGTAACCAGCAGGTTTTTATATTCTGGGCGGGTCAAGTCCTGCAAGGTTTTGGGCAGCGGCAGTTTTTCTGTTCAAACCATTTTTGTCGTAGTTGAGGGTAACGTAGCCGTAATTCACTGCCGCGATGACGGGCATCCCCGCTGAAACGGGCGCGGATTTGAGCTGCGCCGCCGCCAGTATGCCCGCTTCGCGCGCTTTGCCGATGTTGGCGTTGTCCAAACCGTAAACCGCGTCGGCAATCGGGTTTGCCTTGCTGAGAATCAGCTTGTTGAGCATTTCGTTGCCGCTGCCCGCCTTGATGACGGAGACTTTGGCATCGTTGGCTTTTTCAAACTGCGCGATGACGGATTGGGGCAGGCTGAAGGATTTGTGCACGGCAAGGCGCACTTCAGTCTGGGCGGATAAGTTTGCCGAAGCCAGCAAGAGGGCGAGGGCGGATAATTTCAGTTTCATTCTCTAACCTTTGTACGGGTAAAATACGAAACATCATAACAAAATCCGCACCAACACACGACATGAACCTTTCCCCGTCTGGCTGTTCGACCTCGACAACACGCTGCACAACGCCGATGCAGGCATTTTCTACATCATCAACCGCGCCATGACCGACTACATGGCGCAACGCCTCAAACTCTCCGAAGAAGCGGCGTCCGACCTGCGTCAGGACTATTGGCACCGGTACGGCGCAACGCTTGCCGCCTGCAAATCCACCATCCTGAAATCGACATCTGCGAATTTCTGCGCGAAAAGCCATCCCATCGCGCAAATCTTGGCAAAATTGCAGGGCATGGAGGGAACCGAAAAGCGTTTTAGGGTCGTCTGAAAGGACGCAAAGCCGTTTTCCAACGGCCCTTCGTTTTACGTCCGCGCTATCATCGGGGCATTGGGTTTGGCAAACCGTTTTGACGCACTCTTCGGCACGGACGACTTCGGACTGCGCCACAAGCCCGACCCGCAAGCCTACCTGACCGTCTGCCGCCTGCTCGACGCTGCGCCCGAACAGTGCATCATGATCGACGACAGCGCGGACAACCTGCACCAAGCCAAAGAGCTGGGCACGAAAAACCATATGGTTCGGCAGCAAAGCCCATCCCTGCCCTTTACCGACGCCGTTGCAAAAGATATGCAGGCGCTCGCCGAATGTGCCGAAAAACTGTCGGCACTCGTCTGAAAACCTCTTACAATATCGGGTTTGAACAACGGCACCAATCCGCCCGACCACAAGGACAACCATCATGCGATACACCGCCCTCATCCTCGCCGCCGCAGCCGCCCTGACCGGCTGTACCTGGGAAACCTACCAAAACGAATCCGCCACACCTCCCTGCGCCCCCAAATACGAAAAAGGCACGCGCATCTATTACGAAGACGGCACCTACTCCCGCGATATGCGTTACAACCAATACCGCCCCGAACGCCGCACCTCAAACCGCTGCACGGCGACCAAGAAAACGTACGCGGCACGACATGGAACAAACCCCAAGGCACCGGACAAGCCGCGCCCGAAACCCAAACTGAGGGAATAATCTGCCCGCAGAGGGTCGTCTGAAACCGTTTTTTTCCGTTTCAGACGACCTCAAACATAACTTTCGCTCATCCTGTTCGTCCCATATCTACCATTCTTCACAAGGAGAAAACCATGCGTTCCCTCGCCCTGATTTTTCGTTACCGCTGCCATCCTGAGCGGCTGCACCACAGACCGCTACGACTTTCGACAGCCGTCCCGCCGACACATCCGCGCACGCCCTGAAACCGACCACACTCGACCGCTTGGAACACGGCAGCCATGCCGACTCGTACCGCTGGAACCCCAAACCCAACAAACCATAACCCCACGTCCGCACACCGAACCCATAATAAAAAGGTCGTCTCGAAACCCCAAAACCCCGTTCAGACGACCCCAAAATACCCCTTCATCAACATTGCATTCGAGAAAGCCCATCATGTCCGCCGCACCCCTCAACATCGTCATCCTCGCCGCCGCAAAGGCACGCGCATGTATTCCAAAATGCCCAAAGTGCTGCACCGCATCGGTAGCAAGCCCATGGTCGAGCGCGTTATCGACACCGCCGCCGCCCTGAATCCCCCAAAACATCTGCGTCGTCATCGGACACGGCAAAGACCAAGTTTTGAACACCGTCAAACGCGACGTCGTCTGGGTCGAACAAACCGAACAACTCGGCACCGCCACGCCGTCAAAACCGCCCTGCCCCACCTTTCCGCCGAAGGCCGCATCGCTGGTGCTGCTACGGCGACGTTCCCTGATTGACACCGCCACCTCGAGACCCTGCTCGAAGCCGCAGGCGGCGAAAGTCGGCCTGTTAACCGACGTCCCGCCGACCCGACAGGCTTGGGCCGCATCATCCGCGACAGCCAAGGCAGCGTAACCGCCATCGTCGAAGAAAAAGACGCCGACGCCGCCCAAAAAGCCGTCCGCGAAATCAACACAGGCATCCTCGTCCTGCCCAACGCCAAACTCGAAAAACTGGCTGGACAGCCTCTCCAGCAACAACGCCCAAGGCGAATACTACCTGACCGACCTCATCGCCCTAAAAGCCGTTGCCGACGGCATCAAAGTCCATCCCGTCCAAGTGCGCTTCCCACCTCGCCGCCGGCGTGAACAACAAACTCCAGCTCGCCGAACTCGAACGCATCTTCCAAACCGAACAGGCGCAAGCCCTGCTCAAAGCAGGCGTCACCCTGCGCGACCCCGCCCGCTTCGACTTAAGGGGTCGTCTGAAACACGGACAAGACATCGTGATTGACGTCAACGTCGTCCTCGAAGGCGACATCGAAATCGGCGACAACGTCGAAATCGGCGCAAACTGCGTCATCAAAAACGCCAAAATCGGCGCAAACAGCAAAATCGCCCCTTCTCCCACCTCGAAGACTGCGAAGTCGGACAAAAAACAACCAAATCGGCCCCTACGCCCGCCTGCGTCCGCAAGCCCGCCTGTCAGACGACGTACACGTCGGCAACTTCGTCGAAATCAAAAACGCCGCCATCGGCAAAGGCACCAAAGCCAACCACCTCACCTACATCGGCGACGCCGAGGTCAGCAGCAAAACCAACTTCGGCGCAGGCACAATCATCGCCAACTACGACGGCGTGAACAAATACAAAACCGTCATCGGCGACGAAGTCCGCATCGGCTCCAACTGCGTCTTAGTCGCCCCCGTCACCCTCGGCAACAAAGTCACGACAGGCGCAGGCAGCACGATTACCAAAAACGTCGAAGACAACAAACTCGCCCTCGCCCGCGCCCGCCAAACCGTCATCGAAGGCTGGGTGCGTCCGGAAAAAGGCGATAAGAAATAAAAGCAGTAAACCGCCCTGCGCAACTCGTTGCAGCAACAGCAATCTGTCCCTTCCCCCGTCCGGCGGGGAAAGGTTAGGATGAGGGGTGGCTTTGCGACTTTTAGGTCAAATCAAATTCGTACAATCCATAGAACCACCTCTCTCCCAGCCCTCTCCCGCCGGACGGGAGAGGGGTAGGTTGCAGATAAAAACGAGGTCGTCTGAAAACTCTGAGATTTGAGTTTTAAAGAAACTCGTTCCCGATTTTTCAGACGACCTTTTACTCAATCAAAACAGACTTGTGATAACTCAAGTAGCGTGGGCTGCGCCCACGAAATCTTCTATTTAACAATCTAAATCAGATAACAGCCGAATGGGCATCCATTTCGGCATTTATCTCGCGGGCAAAGCCCACGCTACCCGTTGCAGCAACAGCACCTGTCCCTTCCCCGTCCGGCGGGGAAGGTTAAGATGGGGGTGGCTTTGTGACTTTAGGTCAAATCAAATTCATGCAATCCGCAGAACCACCCTCTCCCGGCCCTCTCCCCGCCGGACAGGAGAGGGAGTAGATTGCAGGTAAAATAAGGTCGTCTGAAAACTCTGAGATTCGGGTTTTTAAAGAAACTCGTTCCCGATTTTTCAGACGACCTTTTACTCAATCAAAACAGACTTGTGATAACTCAAGTAGCGTGGGCTGCGCCCACGAAATCTTCTATTTAACAATCTAAATCAGACAACAGCCGAATGGACATCCATTTCGGCATTTATCTCGCGGGCAAAGCCCACGCTACTCGTTGCTGCAACGGCAATCTGTCCCTTCCCCGTCCGGCGGGGAAGGTTAGGATGGGGGTGGCTTTGCGATTTTAGGTAATAAAATTCGTGCGAACCGTAGAGCCACCCTCTCCCCAGCCCTCTCCCGCCGGACGGGAGGGGCAGGTTGCAGATAAAAACGAGGTCGTCTGAAAACTCTGAGATTTGAGTTTCAGACGACCTTTACTATCGATGCCTCAAGACTCAAATATCTTGCATGATTTGTCCGTATTGGCGAAATGCTGCGTCTTGTCTTCGCAGGTGCTTTCGGTCGTTTCACGATACCGTGACAAAGCTTTCGTTGATCTTCAATACTTTGGGATTTTTATCCGACCGCGCTACTGCCTTCAGGGTAAACCGCCCGTCCGGCGTGCCTTTGGCGTCGCCTTGCACCTGATGCAAAAATCGCCGATTTCGCTAATCGGCAAATCCGCCATTGGGTGGAACTTTGTTTGAAACTTCCGTTTTTGATAAAAACGCTCCAGAAATTGGGCGTTTTCCAGCATGGCGGCCCGCACTTCCTGCAGCTTGGTATTTTTCAACATATTTTTGGTAAGACGGGTAGGCAATCGACGTTAAAAATCCCCACCATCATGATGGTAAAAACCAATTGAGACAAAAGAAAATCCCCGCTGAATTTCCTTCATTCCGCCCCCTTTCGAAAAATAAACCGGACATTTCATCTTTATCGTTGTGTGGTATCAAAAATGGGGATTGAAGCTTTCGCACTTCAAAACCATACGGCAAAAGTTGCCTGCAGCAAAGCCGAACTGTTTCTGAATCAATCCCTTTATAAAATGAGGTCAGTATCTTATCGTCCTTATGGCGGGCGTTCAAACAATATCTGAATATTTCCTAGTTTACTATTTCTTGATGTATTTAATTCGCAACAGACACACCTGCGCCCTGATTGATGCGGTGGACACGCGAAGCCTGCCTGCGGTACGGCTTTTATAGTGGATTAAATTTAAATCAGGACAAGGCGACGAAGCCGCAGACAGTACAGATAGTACGGAACCGATTCACTTGAGTGCTTCAGCACCTTAGAGAATCGTTCTCTTTGAAACTAAGGCGAGGCAACGCCGCACCGGTTTAAAGTTAATCCACTATATTTCAAATACAAAAGACGTTTCGATTAGCGGAAAGGGCAGGGTCAGATGACAGAATGCAACTGAAAATTGTGGGATGTCTTATCGACAGGGATTGGCTTGATGATGCTTGATGGCATGAGATAAAATAACCGCCTTAGGCGGTTTTTGTGGTGACCAGAGGCGGAATCGAACCGCCGACACACGGATTTTTCAACTCCGTTGCTCTACTAACTGAGCTATCTAGCCTTCATCTGCATTGCAGGGAAGTGGGCATTAAACCAAAAAAACAACGGGTTCATGCAAGGTTTATTTTGAAATGGCGCGGAGATATTTTTATAAACTTTTTGTTTTAACTTAAATTAAATTTCGATGATTTTGAACAAAAATCCACCGAGATCGACCGTCGGCACCCATAATTTTTCCATCGGGAGGATTGTCGATTTCAGACGACCTATGTGTCGTTTTAAGATACAATCGCTTTTTTTGTTTCTGAAGATATCTGTTTGATGTTGTACGATTTTTAAAAAGATATGTGGGATATTCTGCGTCTGCGCTTATAAAAATCCTGCTGATTATTTCTATACGCTGCCTGTCATTTTTGGCGATTTTGCTGCTGTTGGGCATGATTAATGCGGCAGATATGTCGACCTTGCTCGGCGTCAGCACTGCCGCCGCCGTCTTTGGCGTGTTGGTTACCGTTATAAAGTGGCTGATTTTTGAGCCGCGTGATGCGTTATGTTTTTGAGCGGAAACGGCGCGCCGCGCCTGCCTTTTATGGGGATTCATCTTGGCATCGGAAGCTTTTGATGATTCCGGCGCTGCTTTGTGTTTTTATATCCCACAGATTACGCCGCTGTTGATGTTTTGGAAGACTTGGGCGTTTTGGGCGCAGGCTGTCGGCTTGATGCAAATGGGTCAGGTCAAAGTCTGGACGGTATTCAAAGGCTATCTTTTGTACTTCTGCTGTATGGTTGTGATTATAGGGATTTTTTTATACAGCTGTTTACACTGGCTGGCTGGTTCGATAAAGCAACGCTGATGCAAAAATTTTTAATGCATTAATGGCTGCTATGGGACAGGCAAGATAAAGCTAGGGGTCGTCTGAAAATCCGCCCCTACCCGTTTTCAGACGACCTTCTTTGAAAGAAAAACCGCACGGTTGTCCGTGCAGGGTTTTTGTTTGCGCTCAGGTTGGGGCAACCTACATCATGTCGCCCATACCACCCATGCCGCCCATGTCGAGGCATAGCTGGTTTTTCTTCAGGGATTTCGGCAATCAGCGCAATCAGTGGTCAGCATCAGACCCGGCGATAGACGCGGCGTGTTTGCAGCGCGGAACGGGTTACTTTAGCGGGGTCGAGTACGCCCATTTCGATCATGTCGCCGTATTCGCGGAACCTGCGTTGTAACCGTAGTTGCCTTTGCCTTCCAACACTTTGTTCACCACTACGCTAGGGCTCGCCGCCTGCGTTGGCAACGATTTGGCGCAGCGGAGACTCAACGGCACGCAAGACGATTTGTACGCCTGCGTCTTGGTCGGCATTGCCGGTGTGCAGGTTTTTCAAAAGCGGCACGGGCGCGCAACAGGGCTACGCCGCCGCCGGCAACCACGCCTTCTTCAACGGCTGCGCGGGTAGCGTGCAGCGCGTCTTCCACGCGGTCTTTTTTCTCTTTCATTTCGACTTCGGTAGCGGCACCGACTTTAATCACTGCCACGCCGCCTGCCAGTTTTGGCAACGCGCTCTTGCAGTTTTTTTCTTTGTCGTAATCGCTGGTTGCGGTTTCGATTTGTTGGCGGATTTCGGCAACACGCGCTTCGATTTGGGGCTGCGTCGCCGAAGCCGTCGATGATGGTGGTGTTTTCTTTACCGATTTCGATGCGTTTGGCTTGACCCAAGTCTTCCAGAGTGGCTTTTTCCAAAGACAAACCGACTTCTTCGGCAATCACGGTGCCGCCGGTCAGGATGGCGATGTCTTGCAACATGGCTTTGCGGCGGTCGCCGAAGCCCGGAGCTTTCACGGCAACGGTTTTCAGGATGCCGCGGATGTTGTTCACGACCAAAGTCGCCAAGGCTTCGCCTTCTACGTCTTCAGCGATAATCAACAGCGGACGGCTGGCTTTTTGCCACTTGTTCCAAAAACAGGCAGCAGGTCGCGGATGTTGCTGATTTTTGTCGAACAGCAATACAAACGGATTGTCCAGCGCAGCGATTTGTTTTTCCGCATCATTGATGAAGTAAGGGGACAGGTAGCCGCGGTCGAACTGCATACCTTCGACGACATCCAATTCGTTTTCCAAAGATTTTGCCGTCTTCAACGGTGATCACGCCTTCTTTGCCGACTTTTTCCATCGCTTCGGCAATGATCGCGCCGACTTGTTCGTCGGGTTGGCGGAAATCAGAGCCGACTTGGGCGATTTCTTTGGAGGTATCGCAAGGTTTGGCGATGTTTTTCAGCTCTTCAACCAAAGCGGCAACGGCTTTGTCGATACCGCGTTTCAGATCGGTCGGGTTCATGCCGGCGGTAACGTATTTCATGCCTTCGGCCACGATGGCTTGTGCCAGTACGGTGGCAGTAGTGGTACCGTCGCCCGCTACGTCGGTTGGTTTTGGACGCGACTTCTTTCACCATTTGCGCGCCCATGTTTTCAAATTTGTCTTTCAGTTCGATCTCTTTAGCGACGGTAACGCCGTCTTTAGTGATGTGCGGGCCGCCGAATGCGCGGTCAACGACTACGTTGCGGCCTTTAGGGCCCAAAGTTACGCGGACGGCGTTTGCCAGAGTGTTCACGCCACTGACCATTTTTGGCGGACTTCGTTACCGAACTGTACGTCTTTTGCTGCCATGTTTTGATTCTCCAAAAATTGTTTAATGTTGTTTGAGGTCGTCTGAAAACCTTGTACGTCTTTTCAGACGACCTGTTGTTCTGAATACACGGAATGTTTATTCGACAATACCGAAAATATCTTCTTCGCGCATAACCAACAGCTCTTCGCCGTCGGCTTTTAACGGTTTGACCGCTGTATTTGCCGAAAATCACTTTGTCGCCGACTTTGACATCCAGCGGACGGCGTTCGCCGTCTTTACCGATTTTGCCTGCACCTACGGCGATCACTTCGCCCATGTCGGGTTTTTCAGCGGCTGCGCCCGGCAAGACGATGCCTGATGCGGTTTTCTCTTCAGCTTCCAAGCGTTTGACGACGACGCGGTCGTGTAAAGGACGGATGGTCATGTTTTATGCTCCGATAAATAGTTTGAAAACAATCATCTGCCTTCATCCAGCAGATGCGGTTTGAAAAAGATGGCGGCAAGTTCATCAAAAAAACTTGCCCTGAACACAGCGGCAAATTAGGGTTCGGCGCGATAAATTCAAGGAAGAAGCAAAATTTTCCGCTTAAGGTCGTCTGAAAACGTGCATAACAGGTTTCTTACCATCCCCGCCCTACTTTCAATGCTGATCAAGCAGGCAGATATTTTTCAGACGACCTTTTACAGTCGGCAAACTTCAAATGGTTCAATCAACAAAAAACTAGACGCTATCGGCGCAAACATAAACACGCCTTTACAAAATAGCATCTTATCTTTTAAAATAAATAGAAATCATTATTAATAATGAATTTAACCAAAGAACTGAAACTTGCCCTCCAACAAAGGAAATTTACATGACCTCACCCTGTTCCGCTTCAGCCTGCTCTCCTTAGCACTCGCCGCCGGGTTTTGCCCACGCGGAAAATGAAGCGAAAGAAAGCGTTACCCTTGATACTGTTACTGTGAAAGGTGACCGCCAAGGCAGCAAAAATCAAAACCAACATTGTTACCCTTCAGCAAAAAGACGAAAAACACGGCAACCGATTTACGCGGATTATTGAAAGACGAACCTGCTATCGATTTCGGTGGCGGCAACGGCTCATCTCAATTCCTGACGCTGCGCGGCATGGGACAGAACTCAGTGGATATTAAGGTGGACAATGCCTATTCCGACAGCCAAATGCTGTATCACCAAGGCCGTTTTCATCATCGACCCAGCACTGGTCAAAATCGTCTCCGTACAGAAAGGCGCAGGCTCCGCATCTGCCGGGTATCGGCGCAACCAACGGTGCGATTATTACCAAAACCGTCGATGCCCAAGACTTGCTCAAAGGTTTGGACAAAAACTGGGGTGTACGCCTCAACAGCGGCTATGCCTCCAATGACGGCGTAAGCTACGGCGCAAGCGTGTTTGGGAAAGCGGGCAACTTCGACGGCTTATTCTCTTACAGCCGCAACGATGAAAAAAAGATTACGAACCCGGTAAAGGGTATACAAACAGCAACGGCGGCAAAACCGTACCATTCAGCGCGCTGGACAAACGCAGCTATCTTGCCAAAATCGGCGCAAACTTCGGCGACCACCGCTTAGTGTTAAGCCACTGAATGATCAACACCGGGGCATCCGCACCGTCCGTGAAGAATTTACCGCCACCGATAATCCTCGTCTGACTTTGGCACGCCAAGCCCCGACCTACCGCGAAACCAGCCTCTCCAACACCAATTTGGAATGGACGGCGCGCAACTTGGGCTTTGTTGAAAAACTGGATGCCAACGCCTACCTAATGAAAAACGAACGCTATTCCGCCGATGACAGCAAAAACGGCTACGCAGGCAATCTGCCCGGCCCGAACACGACCGTTATCGAAACCAAAGGCGCGAATTTCAATTTGGACAGTCGCATTGCTGAAAACACATTAATCAAATACGGTGTCAACTACCGCCATCAAGAAATCAAACCTCCGGTATTCTTCAGCGCAGCCTTGAGCAATCCGAAGAAAAAGCGATGCGGCATTTACGCCGAAGCCATCCACGACATCGGCGACTTTACCTTACAGGCGGTTTGCGCTACGACCATTTCAACATCAAAACCCATGACGGCAAATCCGTTTCCGACGGCACAGTCAACCCGAGCTTCGGCGTGATTTGGCAGCCGCACGAACACTGGAATCTCAGTGCCAGCCACAACTACGCATCCCGCAGCCCGCGTCTTTACGATGCGATGCGTCAACATGGACGCGGAAATTCCATCACATCGATTGCAGACGGCACTAAAGCCGAACGCGCCCGCAATACCGAAATCGGCTTCAACTACAACAACGGCAACTTTGCTGCCAACGGTAGCTATTTCTGGCAAAAATTAAAGATGCCGTAGCGGGTCCGCAGCAACGCCATGATGCCGCAGGCAATCCGATTGCAGGCGTACGCGAAATCGTCAATGCCGGCTACATCAAAAACCATGGCTATGAATTGGGCGCATCCTACCGCACAGGCGGTCTGCTGGCTAAAGTCGGCGTAAGCCACAGCAAAACCGCGCATCTACGACACCCATCCTGAAAAACCTGTTAAGCGCAAACCCCGAATTTGCCGTACAGACCGCCGCACCTGGACAACCTCCTTCTCCTACCGCTTCCAAAAATCCGAATCTGGAAATCGGCTGGCGTGGTCGTTACCTCCAAAAAGCCTCCGGTTCGGTATTGGTTCGCGACAAGGTGAAGTCAAACGTAAAGGCTACGGCGTGAACGACATATTCGCCAACTGGAAAACCGCTGAGCAAAGACACGCTCAACGTCAACTTCGCAGTCAACAACGTGTTCAACAAGTTCTACTATCCGCACAGCCAACGCGGCGAAACCCTGCCGGGCATCGGTCGTGATGTTCGTCTGAGCGTTAACTACCGCTTCTAAGAAACGCGTAAAAACAAAGACGTCGTCTGAAAACCCTTTACTGTTTTTCAGACGACGTCTTTCTGTTTGGAAACCGTATTTACCGGAAGACTGTTTGTTCAAATATCCTTTTCGGACAACCTTGTCGCGTTTCGCTTCGGTTGAGTGAATGTGTTGCATCAGCGTTTTAATAAAAACGGTCAAATCACGTTGCCACGAATGGCGGTTGGTTTTGGTGAAATACAGCGATATTTCGGGCTGCTCCATCAGATAGCAACCGAAACTCTCGTGCAGCGGTATAACACTGATATCGTTCACATTATAAAAAGCAATGGTCATAGGCAGCGTGAAATAAGGATGGGTCAGCGTCCATGTAGCGGGGAAGGCAGGGATATCTTCTTCTAAGGCGACGGTTAAGTCATCGGATATACAGGACATTGCGCAAGTCGTCGATGTGCTTTTTCATGTTTTTATTTTTCATTCTATTTGGAAAAATGCTTGAACAAAGCAGGTGATGTTTGCCCGATTTACCGTTTGCAGCACAACGACTGCTTCGTTTTTCAAAAACCGACTGAGTCAGATTCATCGGCATGGGTTTGGTTGAGGCGGCATAAATCGTAGAAGGTAAAAACAAAAATTTTGCCCATTGATACATAATGGAAAAATCTAATAGACAGCCTTTGTTCTCGGCTTCAAATTCGGCAAGATCATCAAACCATTCAGGAAATGTGATGTGCATGAGTTTCCTTTTAAAATCGTATGAAAAAGTCCGTTTTCGTTAGAATGACTTTCAAAAGGTCTTTTCAGACGACCTCAAAGCTACCTAAAAAGCCAAATACTTCAATTCTCACAGATGACGCGCAAGTCCAACCTCTATTTGAAATGCAATAGACAATAAAAATCCTGCATATTGCCATGCAGGATTTTTCATTTGGGGTGGCTGATGGGGCTCGAACCCACGACAACTGGAATCACAATCCAGGGCTCTACCAACTGAGCTACAGCCACCATTAACTTTTTGGCACGCCCGACAGGAATCGAACCTGTAACCCCCGACTTAGAAGGTCGGTGCTCTATCCGGTTGAGCTACGGGCGCTCATGCCGATTCGTGCTGAATTTTTGTGTGGTCAGGGGCGGTGGGATTCGAACTCACGACCCTCTGCTCCCAAAAGCAGATGCGCTAACCGGGCTGCGCTACGCCCCGACTGAAGAATGGGAATATACAGATACGCTGAAACCTGTCAATCCAATTTGAGATCATTTTTCTTTTTCTAAATTATCTGTTTATTTTTATTTAAAATTTAATTTTTGCCTACTTCATATCGAGTGTAATGCCGTTCAAAAATACAGTTTCGGTTTTTTGCTGTTATCCGACTGCCAAATCGGTTTAAAAATGCGATAATTGCGTTTGCTATTTATTGATAACCAAAATGGAAATTTCATGACAGCCCAATTGATCGACGGTAAAAATATCGCAGGAGCGTTTGCAGCTGGTATCCGCTGCGGTAACCAAACGGCTTGAATCCGATTGCGTCGCCTTGTTTGGCCGTGGTGTTGGTCGGTGACAATCCTGCCAGTGCCGTATATGTCCGCAACAAAAATCGGCATGCCAAAAATGCGACATCCGGTCTTTGTCTTATGAGCTGCCAGCGTCGACTTCTCAGGAAGACTTGCTCAAGCTGATTGATGAATTGAACGGGAACGCGGAAGTAGACGGTATTTTGGTGCAGCTTCCGCTTCCTGAGGGCTTAGACAGTCAGGCTGTTTTGGAGCGTATCCATCCGGACAAAGATGTGGACGGTTTCCATCCTTATAACGTGGGTCGTTTGGTGGTAAAAATGCCGCTGATGCGCCCTTGTACGCCCAAGGGTGTGATGACGCTGCTGGAGGCTTACGGCATCGATCCGAAAGGCAAGAAGGCGGTGGTCGTCGGGGCATCGAATATTGTCGGACGCCCGCAGGCATTGGAGCTGCTGCTTGCCCGCGCCACGGTAACGATTTGCCACAGTGCGACGGAAAACTTGGATAAGGAAGTTGGGGCTGCCGATATTGTGGTGGTAGGTGTCGGGATTCCCAATTTTGTCAAAGGGGAATGGATTAAACCCGGCGCGGTGGTGATTGATGTCGGGATTAACCGTTTGGAAGATGGCAGCCTGTGCGGCGATGTGGAATTTGATGTGGCAAAAGAACGGGCGGGCATGATTACCCGGTACCCGGCGGGGTCGGTCCGATGACGATTGCTACTTTATTGAAAAATACTTTTACATGCTGCGACACTGCATGACTAAACCACTGTAAACTGACACGATACGGCAGGGCGGCAGATTGGCGGCTTCACGTTCAACCGCTGGAAAACATTATTCGATATGGCGGAACATGCCTAAAGTCAATCTGTCCAGCCCTGCCAAATCTTGTTGCGTACTGACTTCGGCAAAGCCGTTTGCCGTCAAAATCTGCCGCACTGCGGCGCCTTGGTTGTAACCATGTTCCAGCAGCAGCCATCCGCCCTCTTTTTAAAAATTCCGCGCGCGCTGCGCCAGTCTCGAATACAGCTCATGCCGTCGGCAAAATCTGTCAATGCCGTTTGCGGCTCGAATCTCAAATCCCTTGGCTCAAATGCTCGTCGCCGGCTTCGATATAAGGCGGATTGGAAAACAATGACATCGAAGCGGTGTTTGTCTTCAGACGACGTCTTATCCGTCTCAAACCATGAACCCAATGCAAACTCGACCCTTTGCGCCCAGAGTTTCCGCGTTTTTTACGGGCAATCGCCAACGCTCCGCCGCTGATATCGGAAGTGCGCACTACCGCATCCGTTCTTTCCAACGCCACCGTCACGGCAACCGCCCCGCTGCCCGTTCCCAAATCCCAAACCTGTCCGTTTACAGGGAGATGCCCGATAACCGCCTCCACCAAATGCTCGGTTTCGGGACGGGGGAATCAACACGTCAGGACCGACTTCAAAACCATCGTCCGTAAAACTCCCGTCCGCCCAAAATATACGCCATCGGCTCGCCTTTCAGACGACGTGCCTGCAGAATATCCAGTTGCGCGGCTACTGCTTCCGGCAGCGGATCGGCGCCTTGCGTGACCAACTGCACACGGCTATAACCGCCTGCATGTTGCAGCAACATACGGGCTTCGAGTCTCGGCAACTGCGAATGGCGCAGCCATTGGTCTAAGGTCATGTCGTGTTTGTCCTGAGTTTGTAGGGGAACGGTGAGGGGTTCTGTTTATCTTAATCTTTGCGCGGCGGCCAGTAAACTTCTTCTTTTTGACGATACCGCGTTTGAGAATATCGGCAGCAAGGGCGGCGGTGTCGGGCGGATTTTGATAGAACGCCGCGTCTTCCTTGCTCATTGCCGAGTAGATGCCTTTCCAATGGGTTTTGGCAGGCGGCAGGGGAAGGACTTCGTCTCAGACGCGGGAAGGTGTAGAAGGGTTGCCGCTTTGGGTGCCTGTGCCCATAAGGGGCTTTTTCCAGCTCGGTATAGGCAGCCTCTCGAACAGGATCGGTGGGCGTGGAAGCAAATTCCTTCATATAAGCTTTTGATTTACCATAAACTTTTTCTTAAAGATAAAGCAGCAGTCCCTCCTCCTTCACCACCTTGACGTACAGCATTATGCATTAATTGTAAGGACTCTTTTTAGGTTGCCGCGTATTGAATATATCACACCTAATCTGTTCATTGCGGTAGAAAACCCTTGCTTCGCCGCACAGCTCAATAACAATTCTCGAACCTTTTATTATTAAACTGTTTTATCGTAAATTAAAGACAACTCATACTGCGCCAGCGGCACACCCAAATCTACCGCCCTTTGCAAATAGGCAAGACCAAGTTGCGGATTGCGGCGGTAGCCCGCATTGCCTTCGTACAGCGCGTCAAACAGCCAATAGTTTGCCATCGCCCAGTTTTTTTGTCCAGACCGTAGTGCAGCCATTTGCGGGCGCGGTTGTGCAAGGGTTGTACATGATGCCGGTCGAACCTTGCACATGGGTGTAGAGCAGGTAAAGGTTGTTGATTGCCTGATAATGCCCCCTCGACGCTGCGGCTTCGTACAAGACAATCATGTCCTGAAATTCCTGTTTGTTCATACGCCAGTCTTTGGCATCCAGAAGTGTGGCAGCACGATACCAGAGATGGGATTCGGCATCGGGCGGGGACGGCAGCGTCCATGTGGCGCAGGTGTATTGGGTACGCTTTGAGTCAAAGGCTTTGGGGGCAGGATGGGTTTGGGTGTAATTGCGGTCGGATTGGGAAAGTGAAACCGAACCGCAGGAAGCCAGCAGGGGGATAAGCAGGGGCGATGAAAGTGAGTTTGTTCATGGTATGTGTTGATTGTGTTTGTGTTGAGGTCGTCTGAAACTGGAAATCAGGTTTCAGACGACCTTTTTTAAATGTTGCGTCTTGATTCCAATTACAGCCCGTGATCTTCGGGAGGCTCGGGAGGGCGCGGCGACCAGTAAACTTCTTCTTTTTTGACGATGCCGCGTTTAAGGATCTCGGCGGCCAAGGCGGCGGTGTCGGGTGGATTTTGATAGAACGCCGCGTCTTCTTTACTCATTGCGGAGTAGATGCCTTTCCAATGGGTTTTAGCGGGCGGTAAAGGGAGGACTTCGTCTAGGCGCGGGAAGGTATAGAAAATATTGCCGCTGGTAGTATCCGTACCTTTAAGTGCTTCATATAGTTCATCATAGGCTGATATACGAACGGGGTCGGCAGGAGAGCGGAAAAATTCCTGCATAAAACCTTTTGACTCCCCAAAAATGTCTGTCAATATTAAGGCTGATATTCCCCCTTTTTCGCCTCCATACCGTACGGCATTGTGCATCAGTGACAGTGCCTCATCTAATTTGCCGTCCATTGCCTTCAACATTCTCAATTCATACATTGCCGCTGAAAATTTCTGCTTGGCGGCACAATCAAGCAATACTTGAGCGGTTTTTAAATCTTTGAGCTCTATATCGTAAATCCGTGCCAATTCATACTGCGCCAACGGGACGCCTAATTCTACTGCCTTTTGCGGTAGGCAAGACCGAGTTTCGGGTCGTAATAACCTGCATGACCGTCATACAAGGAGTCAAACAGCCAGTAGTATGCTATTGCCCAATCCTTCTCCAAGCCATAATGCAACCATTTGCGGGCGCGGTCAGGACGTTGGTCAAACAAATCCCCCATCGCACCTTGGGTGCCGGTGTAGAGCAGATAGAGATTGTTGATGGCACGGTAATGTCTGGCGACTTGCCGCCGCTTCGTACAGAATCACCATATCCTGCAACTTTTGCGCGGTTCTGCGCCACTTTTGGAAGCATGAGTAGGTTGCCGCCCGATACCATTGCTCGGCTTCGGCATCAGTATCGGACGGCGGCTCCAAAGTGGCGCAGGTGTATTGGGTGCGGTTGGGGTCGAATGCTTTGGGTGCGGGATGGGTGCGGGTGTAATCGCGGTCGGGCATGCTGGGAGATGCCGAACCGCAGGAAACCAGCAGGGGGATAAGTATGGCGATGAAAGTGAGTTTTTCATGGTATGTGTTGATTGTAGTTTAGTGTTGAGGTCGTCTGAAAACGGATTTCGGATTTCAGACGACCTCTTTATCGGGTTTCAACCTATCCTTTTAAAACGGCGGCAGGCTGGCTAGTAATTGTTGGCCGTATCGCTGCGTTTTGACGCGGTTGTCGAGGATGGTCACGCGGCCGTAGTCTTGTTCGGTGCGGATGAGGCGGCCGACGGCTTGGATGAGTTTGATGCCGGCTTCGGGGACGGTGATTTCGATGAAGGGTTGCCGCCGCGCTGTTCTATCCAGCGGTTTTGGGTTTTTCGATGGGGTTGTCGGGCATGGCGAAGGGGAGTTTGGCGATGATGACTTGCACGCAGGCGATGCCGGGCAGGTCGAGTCCTTCGGCGAAACTGTCGAGTCCGAAGATGATGCTGGCTTTTGCCTCTTCTATGGCTTGGTGGTGTTTTTGCAGGGAGGACGGCTTTTGGGCACCCGCCTTGTACGAGCAAGAGCGGCAGGTAGTCTTCGGGCAGGCGCAGGGCGACATCCCGCATTTGTTTGCGCGAGGAAAAACAGGACGAGCGTGCCGATGGCTTCGGTGGGCGAAATGAGCTTAGGGCAGCCATTCGACGATGGCGGCGGTGCGCGGCGGGGTCTTTGGGACTGGCGTGCACGGGCGGGATGTAGAGTTCGCCTTGTGCGTCGAAATCAAACGGGCTTTCTAGGCGAGGGTGGTGGTTTCGGGCAGCCATTGCAGTCCGGTTTGGCGCAGGATCAGGTTGAAGCTGCCCAAGGATTGCAGGGTGGCGGAGGTCAACACTGCACCTGCCGCGCGCCGCCACAGGCTGTTGGCGAGGTGGGACGCGCTGCTGATGGGGCTGGCGTTGAAAAATGTAGTCGTTTTTGTCGTCGGCGCGGCGGGTTATCCATTTTGCCAGCGGTTCTTCGCCCTCGAGCGGGACGGTGGAGAGCAAATCCCATGGCGGTGATTTGTTCGATACGGGCGCGGAATACGCCGAATTCGGTACCAAGCGGTCGATTTGCGCGCTGTTTTGGTCTTTGTCGCGGCGGGCGGCGGACAGGGGCGTCGTTGAGGCTGTTGACGTGTTTGCAGAGGCTGCAGGCGGCAATGGCGGTGTTGAAACGGTGGTTTCGAGGCCTTCGGGGATTTTTGCCGTCTTCCCCACAGCCAAGTCGGTTCGCTGTTGGTCCGTCTGTCGTTTCAGACGACCCCAAGCTCAAAGACGGCTCTTCGGCGAGGTGGAACCGCCATTCATGCAGGCTTTCGAGCAGCGAGGCGGCGGCTTCGTCGGCAAGGTTCGCCAACTCGCCTTTGTCGGTGAGCGTGGCGATTTTGCGGTCAACCTGCGGCAGTTTTTCCAACGCCCACGGCTTGGTTCCACGAATGCTCGGCGGCAAACTGGCTGAGTGCTTTTTGGGCAGGTGGTGCGCTTCGTCTATGCAGTAGAAGCTGTTTTCAGGGTCCGGGTAAAATCACGCCGCCGCCCATGCTGATGTCGACCATCAGCAAATCGTGGTTGGTTACGACGACATCGACGGTTTCCAGCGTGTCGCGGGCAAGGTAAAACGGGCATTCCGGACGGTTCGGACAGGCGGCTTTGAGGCAGCCGTAGTTGTCGTTGTTCACCTTCATCCAGATGGTGTCGTCGATTTTTCCCGCCAAGTGTCGCGGTCGCCATTGAACCGACGGGCGGAAAATTCGTCAGCGATGTCGCGCAGCAGCTTCAATTCTTCGGGCTTGGGTTTGCTGTCCCACAACACGGCGGGGGCTTCAGCCGAGCAGGTTTTGCTGGGCGTTGCTTTGCGTGAGTTGGTAGAGTTTGTAGGGGCAGAGATAACGGCCACGCCCCTTTGGCAAGCGCGAAGGTCAGTTCCAAGCCGCTTTTCAACCAAAAACGGCAGATCGCGGTCCACCAACTGCTCCTGCAAGGCAACCGTCGCGCTGCTCACAATCAGCCGCTTGCCGCGCGTCTGCGCCATAATGCCGCCCGCCAGCAGGGTAGGCGCGATTTGCCCACGCCGGGTCGGCCCTTCGATCACGGCAATGCCTCGCCCTCGCGCTTGGGCGGCTCGCCGCCTTCGCGCGTCAAAGTCCGCGAAAAAGCGTTGGCAACCGCCGCAATCATTTCCCGCTGCGAAGCGCGCGGACGGAAACCGGGCAGGTTTTTGCCGATATTTTGGTAATGGTCGCGGATGGCGTTTTTCTAAATCGGTGAGCATTGAGGTCGTCTGAAAAGGTGGATTTGCTTATGAATTTGTTATTTTAGCATTTTTCGCGGACGGGTTCCGAGAGATGGAGAGGTCGTCTGAAAAGCATATTTTGGCGTTTTCAGACGACCTTTGTAAAGGGAAGCCACATTGGGACAGGGGATTTGAACCGTTGCCTGTCTGTTGCCGTCAGTTCCTGCACAGGCGGGAATCCATCGTAAAACTTTAGAAATCTTGATTTAGAAATCTTGATTTGGAAAAACAGTTTCTGAATTTCAAAAATGGATTCCCGCCTGCATGGGAATGACGAATTTGATGACATACCATATTTAAAAATTAAGTATGTTTGCTAGAGAGATGGGCAGCGGCGGTTTGGCGCGGGTGGCTTCAACTTCTTGGGTGCATCGTTGAAATAAAAAAATAAGGGGCGCATGATTGCGCCCTTCGGTTTTCAGACGACCCCTTAAGTTTGGCGGGGTGCTTAAGCCGAGACCTTTGCAATAACATAGGTTACTAAAATTTTTATGCTCAATCTCATTTTCAAAAATTCAAAACCTTTCTGATTTTTCCTGCTTTTGCTCAATATTAGGAAGGTTTTAGTCAATTGAAATTTTGGCGCATTTTTATGCGTCAAATTTCGTTAACAGACTATTTTTGCAAAGGTCTCAAGCCGTTTTGTTCCGCAACGGCAGTTTGATATGCGGTTTGGCGGGTTTGGGCGCTTCTTTCAAGCCCAGTTCGATTTGCTGCTCTTCGCTCAACAAATTGCTCCAGTCGCCTTTTTATACCACTCGCGCCCGTCCAATTCGATGGGGTGCTGAATGCGCTCGCAGCCGTTGCCGCATTGCAAATCGTCTTCTTTACAATATTTGTCGCAACCCCAGCAGATGCGCTCCGCGCTTTGGGGAAGATGGGGAATTTTTGCCATGGTGTGAAATCCTTGTTTTTATTTTCATGAAATTATAAATGATTCGATTGCGACAGCTTGGTTTTTGTACGTCTTTTTACGCTGGATGGTTAAGAAATGTATAAGGTCGTCTGAAATAGCCAGCCGATTCATGTTATATTTATACATACGGCATATCAACCTATTCGATAAAACTAATCCGCCATATGGCACTCAAACGGCGGAAAGCCTGATATTTGAAACTATTTTTAAAGCAATCAATTAGTTGGATTTACCGTTAATTTCTTTAAAAATTCAGTATGATATATTACGCTCTGATATAATGTGCGGGCAAGGCGCACGGGAAGCCGGGCGTCTTGTCTTTTTCAACTTTAGATACTAAGGAACTTATATGTGCGGTATCGTCGGCGCCATCCGCGCCAATCACAATGTAGTCGATTTTCTGACCGACGGTCTCAAACGCCTTGAATACCGAGGGCTACGATTCGTCGGGTATCGCCGTCAACATGGACGGCAAAAATCAAACGCGTGCGCCGTGTCGGCCGCGTGCAGCTGATGGAGGACGCCGCGCGCGAAAAAGGCGTGTTCGGACACATCGGCATCAGCCATACCCGCTGGGCAACCCACGGCGGCGTAACCGAACCCAACGCCCACCCTCACATCTCCGGCGGCATGATCGCCGTCGTTCACAACGGCATCATCGAAAACTTCGAAGCCGAACGCGAACGCCTCCAAAGTCCTTGGGTTACACCTTCGAATCGCAAACCGATACCGAAGTCATCGCCCACAGCGTCAATCACGAATACACCCAAAACGGCGGCAAACTGTTTGAAGCCGTCCGCGCAGCGACCGCCCGTTTCCACGGTGCATACGCCATCGCCGTTATCGCACAGGACAAACCCTGAACAAATGGTGGTGGCGCGCATGGGCTGCCCGCTGTTGGTGGCCTTGGGCGACCAAGAAACCTTTATCGCCTCCGACGTATCCGCCGTGATCGCCTTTACCCGCCGCATCGCTTACTTTGGAAGACGGCGACATCGCCCTGCTGAACGCGAAACGGTATTGAAAAAAACTGCTCGACAAAACCGGTGCGCAAACCCGAACGCGCGATCAAAGTGTCCGAATTGTCTCTGGCTTCGCTGGAGTTGGGCCCATACAGCCACTTCATGCAAAAAGAAATCCACGAACAGCCGCGCGCCATCGCCGATACCGCCGAAGTCTTCCTTGACGGCGGCTTCGAACCCGAAAACTTCGGCGCGAAACGCACGCGAAGTGTTCGACGATATCCACAGCATCAAAATCCTTGCCTGCGGTACGTCCCTACTACGCCGCGCTGACCGCCAAATACTGGCTCGAATCCATCGCCAAAAGTGCCCGACCGACGTCGAAATCGCCAGCGAATACCGCTACCGCGACGTGATTGCCGATCCGAAACAATTGGTCATCACCATTTCCCAATCCGGCGAAACTTTGGACACGATGGAAGCCCTGAAATACGCGCAATCCTTTGGGACACAAACACAGCCTGTCCATCTGCAACGTCATGGAATCCGCCCTGCCGCGTGAAAGCGAATTGGTACTGTACACACGCGCCGGCGCAGAAATCGGCGTTGCCTCTACCAAAGCGTTCACGACCCAACTGGTTGTCCTGTTCGGTTTGGCGGTAACGCTGGGCAAACAGCGCGGCTTTGTTTCCGCCGAAAAAGCGCATGAATACGTCGAAGAACTGCGCCAACTGCCCGGCAGCATTCAGCACGTTCTCAACCTTGAGCCGCAAATCGCCGCTTGGGCGCAAAAATTTGCCAAGAAAACCAGCGCACTCTTCTTGGGCCGCGGCATCCACTTCCCAATCGCCCTTGAAGGCGCATTGAAGCTGAAAGAGATTACCTATATCCACGCCGAAGCTTATCCTGCAGGTGAGTTGAAACACGGCCCGTTGGCCTTGGTGGACGAGAACATGCCTGTTGTCGTGATTGCCCCGAACGACAGCCTGTTGGACAAAGTAAAAGCCAATATGCAGGAAGTCGGCGCACGCGGCGGCGAACTCTTTGTCTTCGCCGACCTCGACAGCAACTTTCAACGCCACCGAAGGCGTGCACGTTATCCGCGCCCCGCGCCACGTCGGCGTACTCGCCGATTGTGCATACCATCCCCGTGCAGCTCCTGTCTTACCACGCCGCCCTCGCACGCGGCACGGACGTAGACAAACCGCGCAACCTGGCGAAATCGGTTACGGTTGAATAAAGCCCGATTTGAACGGTAAAAGGTCGTCTCGAAAACTGGGAAACCTAAGTTTTCCGACGACCTTTTTAAATCGACGCGCGCTTTGGATAAACCGAATTCCGTAGCGTGGGCTTTGCCCACGAAGTTTGTTATCCGTCAGTCTGAATCGGACAGTTGTCCTCACATCTGTTTCGCGGGTAGAACCCGCGCTACGGTTTGTTTTGACGGTGTTTTATTCATTTCTGATCCGATTAAGAAGGCGGGTTTGAGATTGAAAAGAGGTCGTCTGAAAACTTTGGTTTCCCAGCTTTTTCAGACGACCTTGATGAATCAAAAACACGTCTGAGATAAGCCAAACCTCGTAGCGTGGGCTTTGCCCGCTGAATATAGTCAATTCAAATCAGCAATATCACGCCGCCATTCCCGCGCAGGCGGGAATCCATTTTTGAATTTCGGCAAATGTTTTTCAAGCACCTGTTTCTTCAAATTTCCGATGGATTCCGCCCTGCGCGGGAATGACGGCTGAGCGAGTTCCGTATCAAAAAGCTGAGCCCGTAGCGTGGGTTTCTACCCACGGAATGAATGGAAAATCGATTGGATTCTGATGTTCGGGTTAAAGTCGTGGGCAAAGCCCACGCTATTTAATATGACAAGGTCGTCTGAAAACCATCGGTTTTGGTTTTCAGACGACCTTTTGTTCCGATTCAATCTCAAATCATGAAGACGGTATCAAATCCGTTTCGCCAATTCTTCCGCCTTGCCGATGTATGCAGCGCGGGGTCAGGGCGAGCAGTTGGGATTTGGCTTTCGGTGGGGATTTCAGCGATTCGATGAAGACTTTCAGCACTTCGGGCGTGATGCCGCCTTTGCCGCGCGTCAGGTCTTTTCAGTTTTTCGTGAGGATTGGCGACGCCGTGGCGGCGCATCACGGTTTGAATCGGTTCGGCGAGCAGCTCCCAAGTGGCATCCAAATCGGCGGCCAGCGCGGCGGGGTTGGGTTCGAGTTTGTTCAGGCCGCGCAGGTGGGCGGCGAAACCCTAACACGAGCACAGCCTACGCCACGCCCATGTTGCGCAGGACGGTGCTGTCGGTCAGGTCGCGCTGCCAGCGGGAGAGACAGGCAGTTTCGGATAAGAAACCCAATACGGCGTTTGCCATGCCGAGGTTGCCTTCGGAGTTTTCAAAGTCGATGGGGTTGACTTTGTGCGGCATGGTGGAAGAGCTGACTTCGCCCCGCTTTGACTTTTTGTTTGAAGTAACCTGAAATATAACCCCAAACGTCGCGGTTGAAGTCAGATCAGGATGGTGTTGATGCGGCTGAGGGTTTGGAAGAATTCAGCCATGTAGTCGTGCGGTTCGATTTGGATGGTGTAAGGGTTGAAGGTCAGGCCGAGGCTGATTTCGACGAAGTTGCGGCAGTGGGTTTCCCAATCGATGTCGGGATAGGCGACCATGTGGGCGTTGTAGTTGCGTTGACTGCGCCGTTGATTTTGCCGAGGAATTCTTTGCGCCTGAAGGTTTTTGAACTGGCGTTGCAGGCGGTACACGATGTTGGCTGTTTCTTTGCCCAGGTGGTCGGCGTGGCGGGCTGACCGTGGGTGCGGCTCATCATGGGGACGGCGGCAAGATCGTGCGCCATGCGGTGAGTTTTTCGATGATTTCGGCAAGTTTGGGCAGGATGACGGTTTCGCGCGCTTCTTGCAGCATCAGGGCGTGGGACAGGTTGTTGATGTCTTCGCTGGTGCAGGCGAAGTGGATGAACTCGCTGGCTGCGGCGACTTCGGGTACACCGGCAAAGCGTTCTTTGCCAGTATTCGATGGCTTTGACATCATGATTGGTGGTCGCTTCGATGGCTTTGACGGCGGCTGCGTCTTCCAATGAAAAAAGTTTTCGATGACTTTGTCGATTTCGGCAAACGTGAAATCGTTGAAAGCGGGAATTTCGGTGATTTTCGGTTCGGCGGCGAGGGCTTTGAGCCAGCTCAATTCGACTTTGACGCGCGCCCTCATCAGGCCGTATTCGAGAAAATCGGACGCAATGCTTCAACGGATTTGGCGTAGCGGCCGTCTAGGGGAAAGTGCAGCGATAGGGGTTGATCATGTCGGAGTCCTGTCGGTAGGTCGGTCAAACGGTTAAAATCAAACAGTCAAATTGTTGGCAATTATACATGATTTGACTAATTAACTTAGGGTCATCTGAAACTACAATCTGCCCTTCAAAGCGTTTTTGACAAACGCAGCCGATTCCCGCAATACCGTGTAACCATAACCGCCGTAAGGCTCGGAACAAAACGGCGCGGCATACACCTGAATATCGTGTCCCAGCCACTGCTTGTCCGCCATCATCCGCGCCCGCGCCAAATGAAAACCGGCGCTGACGATGACGACGCGCGGGCTGTTTTTCAATAAAAATCGCGGCTGATCACAATGTTCTCAAACGTATTTTTCCGCCCGCCGCTCTTGGATAATGTCCGCCTTCGGCACGCCCATCTTCTCTGCAATTGCCTGCATATTGCCTGAAGCAGACTGAAAATCACGGCTGAGTCCGCCCGACATCACCAGCTTTTTCACCTTGCCGGCACGATACAACTCGACAGCCGCCTCAACGCGCGCCACCAAACAAGGATTCAGACGACCCCTTCAAGAGCGCGTCGAAAGCACGACCGCAGCATCCGCCGGACGCACTGTATCCGCACCCAACCGCGACACCTGAAAAATCGCGCCACATAATCCCACAGCGGCAAAAGCGCGGCGGTAAAGAACAAAAACCAATATAAAAACAAGGACTTTTTGAACATCCGAATCCTAAAATGATGAAAGTAATTGGAACGCGGCTGTACAGGCAGGTTCCGATTATTCTTAATTTTACGAAATTCATGCAGCAAAGGTCGTCTGAAAACAGGATTTTCAGACGACCTTTTCGATTCTTCCACAATTTACTTTTTGCAGCTGTGCCACCAACTGCCGCAAAGCTGAAATCTCCTCGATCCTTTTGCGCCAGCAGCAAATCCTTCATGAGCCAGCAGTTCACGGCTGTGTTCTAAACCTAGCTTCATTTTTTCGAGTTCAGTGTAATCTGCCTATTTGCTCCATAATAGGATTGTTGCTGTTGTTCGTTCCAATTAATAAAAACCAACTCCTTATCATCTGAAGCAATCAATTCACCAATATCAATTTTAAAAATTGCTGCCAGCTTTTTCCAACTTTACTAAATCCAATTTTCTCTCCGTCCCGTTCAAGCCGAGAATAACTGCTTTTCGACATATTCAGCTGTTCTGCCATATCTTCCTGTGACCAATTGTTCAACTCACGCAAAGCACGGATTTTGTTGTTGACAGACATCTCACAGGCTCCCTTGTAGTCGAATGTAATTAAATTGGGAATTTATTCCGATAAACGGTCTTAAAAGCATAATAATTGGTATTGATAAGGGATACGCAGTAAATATATTATCCTGGATGGCATATCTTTGCAAATTTATGCATTAATTAGTAAAGCAAAATGTCGGCAATAACTAGCTATTACATTTTTCAATACATCTTCTATTCAAACACAGGAATATAAAATGAAAAATCTTTTCTTGCTTTAGTGCGACAGCAATTCTATTAGGAGCTTGCGGAGGAGGCGGAGGTGGTGGTACGACACCGACAGCTGCACTCGACACCAACGGTGAATCCTGATCACTGTAAGCTCTGGTTCATCCTCTGAGAATAAGTATTCTAGAGAAAGCGATCAACAAGCATCACAAACAACCGAACAAGTTAGCGAAAATACATCAGGCAGTGAGATCGTGCCGTCAACACAAGATAAACCGACGGATTAAGTAATACTGGATTCTTTATTGAGCAAAAATCATTTCCACAAAGGGGAATTGGAAGGATTGGACATCAAAAACACCAACGGGAACACAATTGCTACATTATCAGGACACAACCGCCGGTACACCTTTTAACGGAGCATTGGTAAAAAGCACCTGATGCTACTCAATTAATTGTTGATGGTGTCGTATTGAAGTTAATTGATGAAAATGTCGGACAAATCGGTGGTTTGACAGGGGCTTGCCCTTTCCAAAGCCTTAACCGCCGCATACAATGTATCTAAAGATCCGAAACGTGACATTTTCTATTTTGGCTTGGAAACCGGTACAGCTGATATGCCGAAATCAGGTATTGCAACATATAGGGGTAATGCCAGCCGTTATGACAATATTTCTGGTAACGTAACGAATATCGGAACCTCAACCCCTGTATGCCGACTTTGGACGTAAAAAAATCAGTGGAGATTTGGCAATCAATAAAGGGGTTCTTGGCGCATTCCGTCGCGATATTTCCTTGAAAGAAACCGACATTAAAGGCAACGGTTTTTCGGGTAGGGCAACCGCAGGTGAGGATAATATTCTGTTCCGTACCGTAGAAGGCCGCTATGAAGGTAAGTTTTACGGGCCAAAAGCAGAAGAAGTGGCAGGTAAGGCAACATTCCAAGGTGAAGCAATTGTCGGGCAACTGGAAAGTTTGAACACCAGCTTCAGCGCGGAACGCGGCGCAATCCATTAAACTCTTGCAGCTTTTGGGGTGGGTTGGGGTAACTCTATGAGTTTAGACCTAACCTGCTCAACAGCAATTTTGTTAATGTATAAAGAAAGAGAAATATAATGAAATTTTCAATGCTGGCGGCATATCAGCCGTTTTGATGCTATCCGCCTGTGCTACTCTGTACCGATGGGTAATGCAGATGTTTCCTCAAAAGCTAAAACTTTTGAGACTCCTACTGAAGGTAAGGCAGGACTTTACATATATCGTTCAGGCGTGTTTGGTGGTGCTGAAGAAAGATCTTTGGTAGATGGTCATTGCTTGGGTACGTCTGCGCCAAATGTGTTCTTCTACACGGAAGTTGATGGGGGTAAAGAGCATATGGTAACGACTGCTTCGGAGTTCTCAACCAATAGCCTGTCGCTACATACAGAAGCGGGAAAAACATTATTTCGTACGTCAATATATCAAAATGGGTGCTTTGTCGGAGGCGCAAATGTGAAGCAGGTTTCGAGGCTGAAGGTAAAGCTGAAGTGATGAAACTGAACATGGCAGCTTCGGGCAATGTCTTAAAAGCTCATCCATAATTTAGATTAAAAAGGTCGTCTGAAATTTCAGACGACCTTTTGACTTTTTGCGAAAACAACCGAGTCTTCAGTCTTTGCGGCGGCTGCCTAGAGTCGGCGGCGGCGGTAAAGAGTACGTCGGTGGAGGAGTTGAGGGCGGTTTCGGCGGAGTCTTGGATAACGCCGATAATCATGCCGACGCCGACGACGCGCATGGCGAAGTCGTTGTCGATGCCCAAGAGGCTGCAGGCGACGGGGATCAGCAGCAGCGAGCCGCCGGCAACGCCGGATGCGCCGCATGCGCCGACGGTAGCGACGAGGCTCAGGAGCAGGGCGGTGGGGTAGATCGACGACGATGCCTTTTGGTGTGGGCGGCTGCCATGGCTAAGACGGTGATGGTAATCGCTGCACCCTGCCATGTTGATGGTTGCGCCCAGCGGGATGGAGACGGAGTAGGTGTCTTCATGCAAGCCGAGTTTTTCGCCAATGCCATGTTGACGGGGATGTTGGCGGCGGAGGAGCGGGTGAAGAAGGCGTAGAGTCCGCTTTCGCGCAGGCAGGTGAAGACCAGTCCGTAGGGGTTTTTGCGGGTTTGCGACCAGACGATGAGCGGGTTCACGACGAGGGGCGATAAACGCCATGCTGCCGAGCAGGGACAGCCAGCAGGCGTCCGTAGCTGAGGAAGGCGGAAAAGCCGGTTTCGGCGACGGTTTGGGAGACCAGTCCGAAAAATACCCAGGGGCGAAACGGATAACCCATTGCACGACGGTGGTAACGGCGTCGGAGAGGTCGGCGACGACTTGGCGGGTGGTGTCGGGCCGTGGTGGCGCAATGCAGAGCCTAAAACTAACGCCCATGCGAGAATGCCGATGTAGTTGGCTTGCGCGATGGCGTTAATCGAGGTTGGACACGAGCTTCATCAAAAAGCTCTTTGAGGACTTGGACGATGCGGAGGGCGAGGGCGAGGGTGGAGGTAGCTGCGTCTCTTAAACACCAGCGCGGTCGGGGAATGCCATACTGGCGGCAACGGCGACGGCAGCTGCGGCACATGTGCCGACGAGATACAGAATAATGATGGGTTTGATTTTGGCTTCGCCGCCTTTGCGGTATTGCACCAGCGCGGCGGTTACTAAGACAAACACCAATACGGGGGCGACGGCTTTCAATGCGCCGACGAACAATTCGCCCGAGCAGCCCTGCGCCCAAGCCTGCTTTCGGGGAGATGGAGCCGACCAAGACGCCCAACATCAAACCGATGATGATTTGCGGGACAAGTCCGATACGGTTGACTGCGTTCAGCAGTGGATTACCACTTGCCATGATACGTCCTCTTACTTTATGTGTTAAGAAACGTTGCATTTTAAAAGAAAAATATCAATTATTGCGCAGGTTTCATATCAAATCGATTGTTGTGGCGGAAAATGCTCTGTTTTTGGACTTGTCGGACAGTTTGTGCCTGATTTTTGTATTGAATGGGTAAATGTGTTTTTGGTATCCAGCCTTTTTCAGACGACCCTCCGTCTCGGGCGGGTTTTAAACCCGATTGAAAAATAATGGTAGAATTTAGAACCCTTCTGCCGTTGAAACATGCCATGACCAGACTGACTTCGCCCATCCTGATTGCCTCACTCGCCCCTTGCCTACGGACACGCAGCCGCAGCAGACCTGCCGCGTGCCGAAGACTACGAACCGATTCCGGCTTCAAAGCGGGGCGGGCAATCCGAGCAGGCTGACAAAGTAGGCAAACTGACGCCCAAATTCCCGTCAAAAATCGAAACCAAAAACAGCGAAGTCAAATCCATGCTCGAAGAATACCCTGCCGCTGATTACCCAGCAGCAGGACGAAGAGTTGGACAAAAGCTAGGTCGGCTTCCTTGCCGAAGAAGCACCCGACAACGTCAAAACCATGCTCAAAAACCAAAGGCTATTTCAACGGCAGCGTCAACGTCCAAGACAACGGTTCGAGCTACACCGTCGCCGTCAATCCCGCCCGCGTACCAAAATCGACAACGTCAGCGTCGCCATCCTCGGCGACATCCTTTCGAGACGACAATCTTGCTGAGTATTACCAAAAAGCCATGCTCAATTGGCAGCAGCCCGTTGGCGAATACTGACCAAGACGGCTGGAGCGGCAGCAAAACCTCCGTCCTCAGCGCAGTAACCCGCAAAAATACCCGCTTGCCAAACTCAGCAACACCCAAGCCACCGTCAATCCCAACAACAACACCGCCGATCTGAACGTTACCGTCGAAAGCAACCGCCCCATTTATTTCGGCGACTTTGAAAATCACGGCACCCGCCGCTATCCCGACAACGCTCGTCGCCGGCCTGGCACGCTTTTAAACCCGGCGCCCCTACGATCTCGACCTCTTGCTCGACTTCCAACAAGCGCTCGAACAAAACGGACATTACTCCGCGCATCCGTTCAAGCTGACTTCGACCGCCTCCAAAGGGCGACCGCGTACCCGTCAAAGTCAACGTTACCGAAGTCAAACGCCACAAACTCGAAACCGTATCCGCTACGATTCCGAATACGGCCTCGGCGGACGCATCGGTTACGACTACTACAACCTCTTCAACAAAAGGCTACATCGGCTCCGTCGTTTGGGACATGGACAAATACGAAACCACCCTCGCCGCCGGTATCAGCCAACCGCGCAACAGCGAAGGCAAATATTGGACGACCAACACGTCTCACACAACCGCTCGACCACCCAAAAACCTGAAAAACGCGCCCTGACCAGCGGTATTTGGCGCGTGCGCGACCGCAACGGCATCGAATCGCGCCTCGGTATCGAATTCATCACCGAAGACCGCAAAGTCCCCGATACCAATTACGACCTCGGACGCAGCCACGCCACCATGCTGACCGCCTCGTGGAAACGCCAAAACATCGAAACCGAACTGCGTCCCGAAAACGGCTACTACCTCGACGGCAAAATCGGCGCAACGCTGGGCAACTTCCTGTCCTCCACCACCATGGCGCGCGCTACCGCCCGCGCAGGCTATTTCTACACGCCCGAAAACAAAAAACTCGGCACCTTCATCGTCCGCGGGCAGGGCAGGCTACGTTTACGCCCGCGAAGGCGAACAGACGTACCTTCCAGCCTCATGTTCCGCACCGGCGGCGCCTCTTCCGTACGCGGTTACGAGCTCGACAGCATCGGTCTGGCAGGGTCCGAACAATTCCGTCCTCCCCGATAGGGCATTACTGGTCGGCAGTCTCGAATACCAATTCCCGATTACCAAAAGCGTATCCGGCGCCGTCTTCCACGATGTCGGCGATGCCGCAGGCAACTTCAAACGCATGAGCATGAAACACGGCACCGGCCTCGGCGTGCGCTGGTTCAGCCTCGTCGCCCGTTCTCCTTCGACGTCGCCTACGGACACCAAGACAAAAACTCCGTTGGCACATCAGCTTGGGTACAAGGTTTTAGGTCGTTCGAAAATATAGTGGATTAACTTTTAAACCAGTACGGCGTTGCCTCGCCTTGCCGTACTATCTGTACCGATCTGCGGCTTCGTTGCCTTGTCCTGATTTAAATTTAATCACTATAAAAAGCAGGGGTGCGTGATGGCATCCCTGCTTTTTGATGCTGGTATGTGAAAACCGCATACGTCGGGTTTTCGAAAAGCCAACGGATTCGCAGCCGACAAAAACGGTCAGACCAAATGTTTTGCCAAAAGATTGAGGGGCAAACTCGACGGCCTGTGTTCTGACGGCTTCGCGGTCGCCGCTGAAAAACTTGCATCTGTTCCAATGATTCGGTCGGCGTGGACAAACCGAACCAAACCGTACCGACAGGGTTTCGCTGCGCTGCCGCCGCCCGGGCCTGCGATGCCGGAAATACTGAGGGCGTAGTCGGCTTGAGCGACGGCTTTTCGCACCGCGCGCCATTTCATAGACGGTTTCGCGGCTGACCGCGCCGTGTTTGCAGCAGCGTGTCGGGCATGACGCCGAGGCGTTCTTTGCTTTGGCTTGGTTGCTGTAAGTCACGAAACTTTGATGAAACCATTGCGAGCTGCCCGCAATGCTGGAGGTCAGCGCCCGCCAGCAGACCGCCGGTGCAGGATTCGGCGCAGGTGACGGTTTGGCGGTGTCGGGTCAGGTGTTCGGCGATGGTTTTGCAGGGCGGTCATGGGATGTCCTTTCGCTGGGCGGGTTTCCCGAAATATGGGGTTGGGTGGAGACTTATTATATAGTGGGATTAACTTTAAAACCAGTACGGTGTTGCCTCGCCTTGTCCTGATTTAAAAAGTTAATCCACTATAGAAGGATTGCAGAGAGCGAAAGGTCGTCTGAAAACCGGAATCCCAATTTTTCAGACGACCTTTTTGTGCTTTGCCCTATCCGTTAAACCGCCAACCGCCCGCAGCGTGGGTTCTACCCACGGATGAACAGGGAGGATTGATTCGGGATGTTCGGCGGAAAATCGCAGGCAAAAGCCGCACACTGCGGATTGGTTTATCCTGAGCCTTTCGTTTATTTGACCAAAAGGTCGTCTGAAACCGAAATTGGTTTTCAGACGACCTTTTTCGTTTGACGGTACGTATGCGCCGAACACTTTCAAACGGTTTTCCACAGGTTCGAAGGCTTTTTCACCGGCAGGGCGCTTCGATACCGCCGATAACCATTTGCGCGCGCAGAAGCCAGCTTTTCGGGCAGGTTCCATTCTTTGGCGATGGCGGCGTCGGGCAGCGGGTTGTAGTGTTGCAGGTTCGCGCCCACGCCGGCGGCGGCAAGCGTTGTCCAGACGGCGTATTGCGTCATCGCGTTCGCATGGTCCGCCCAGACGGGGAAGTTGGCGGCATAAGAAGGGAATTGCTCTTGCAGGCCTTTTGACGACGTTTTTGGTCTTCGAAGAATAAAATGGTCGCCGCGCCTGCTTTGAACAGGTTTAATTTTTGCGCGGTCGGCTCTGAATTGTTCGGCAGGCACGATGGCGCGTAATGCGTCTTCAACGAATGTGCCACACTTTGCCGTGTTCTTCGCCGAAAAGGACGACGACGCGGGTGGATTGCGAGTTGAAGGAAGAAGGCGTGTGCAAAACGGCATGTTTGACGATTTCGCTGATTTCTTCGTTGCTGACAGGCAGGTTTTTATTCAGTGCGTAAATGGAACGGCGGGTTTCGGCCGCTTGTTGCAAGGATTTGATAAGTCATTTTGTTTTTCCCTTTGATTGATGTTTAATCGGTTGGCGGGTTTGGCAATGGATGCGCAAACCCGCTTTGCTTGTTTTCAGACGACCTTTGGGCCTATCAGGATTTGTTTTTGCCGAACAGGTTGTCCAATGCCAATGAGCCGCCGCCGGGCTGCTGCCAGATAGAGGAACACGAAGCAGAACAATACTGCCGATTCGCCGCCGTTGGCAAGCGGGAACAGCGCCGAACCGTGGGAGGCGTGTGCTATGAAATAGAGCAGCCGCCATCTGACCGGACAGGATGAAAGCGGCGGGACGGGTGAACAGTCCGAGGATCAACAGATGCCGCCGACGATTTCAAAAATGCCTGCCACCAACATCAAGCCTTCGGGCGAGCCGCCGCCCATGGCGGTCGGGAAGCTGAAGAATTTCGACGTCCGTGTAAGAGGAAGAGGTAGGCGGTTACGATACGCAATACGGACAATAAAAATAGGTTGGATACGGGCGCAGGTTGCAGACATGGGGTTCTCCTTATCAAAAATGCGGGGTTAAATGAAAACTAATCTTATCTGTGCAGTATAGATAATTACTGCCGGGTAGATATATACTTCTTTATTGATACAACGTTTCCCTAAAAAGAAAACATGGATACCCTGTTCAGCCTCAAAGTTTTCCGCCAAGTCGTCCAAAGCGGCAGCTTCACCCGCGCCGCCGAGCGGCTTGATATTTCCACCGCGATGGCGAGCAACACGTCAGCCATCTGGAAAAATACGATTAAAGCCAAGCTGCCGCAACGCAACAGCCGCAACCTCCACCCTGACCGAAGCGGGCGAAGAATACTACCGCCAATGCAGCTACGCGCTCGATACGCTCGACACCGCCGCGCAAAAGGCGGCAGGCGGGACGGACACGCCGCAGGGCATGTTGCGCGTGACCATGCCGCTTTGGTTTGCGGGCACTTTAATCGGCACTGGCTGGCGGAATACCGCGAACGCTATCCCGAAGTCACGCTCGATGGTGCGTGACAACCGCCACGTCGATTTGATTGCCGAAGGCTTCGACCTGCCTTGCGCGTGGCAAAAACCCCTGTCGCCGTCGCTTATCGTCGCGCCGCTGGCGCAAATCCAATTCGTCCCACTTGCCTCACCTGAGTATCTGGCAAAAACACGGCAAACCGCAAACGCGCGAAGAGGTCATGCGCCATCCCGCCATCCCTGCCGGACCTACACCGACCAGCGCAATTTGGAAATCACCCATCGGGAAACGGGCGAAAAAGTATTCTGACGCTCAATCCGGTGATTCAAAGCGACAATACGCTGATGATCCGCGAATTGGTCAGGGCGGGCGCGGGCATCGCCTATCAGCCGTTGTGGTCCGCCAGACAGATTTGAAGGAAGGCAGGTTGGTCAGCCTGCTGCCGGAATATCGGGTGCGGACCGAGCAATTAAACGCGGTTTATGTGGACAGGGGCGTTTTTGAGCGCGAAGGTGCGCAGCTTTATCGATTTTCTGAACGAGAAGATTTCGGCGGAAGGGGAATAAGGATTGAGGATGAAGGTTGAGCAAAAGGTCGTCTGAAAACGGGAAACGGTTTCAGACGACCTTTTGTACTGTGCGGCGGTTTATTTGACCCTGCTGCATGTATTTTTTCAGACGACCCTTGCTCTGCTATGGCGCGGTTTTCCAGTTCGTCCACGACGGCTTGCGCTTTTGGCTTTATTCACCGGGTTTGCCGACCTGGATCACGCCGCTCATGTTCATCATGCGGTGCGGCGGGCAGGTATAGAGACGCACACGCCTTCTTTGTCGAGTTTGAGGGTGAAGTCTTTGCCATCTTCGGACAGGAAGTCGGCAACGCCGTCGGGCAGGGCTTTGCTTTGAACCCAGTGGCCTTTGTTGGCGGCTTTGAAGGTTACGGTGTCGCCGACTTTGGCGTTGACGTAGCCGGGTTCGAACACCATGCTACCGTCTTTGCTGTTGTCGAGCATTTTGACTTTCGTGGTTGGCGGCGTATGCGCCGAGGGAAGCGGTCAGCATGAGGGAGGAAGAGGGATTTTTCATGAGAGGAGTCCTTTCTAAGGATAAGAAATATAGGTCGGGCTGATGAGTCGAGAGGTAAGCCTTGGCTTACCGCCCTTTCCCTCAACCCTCTCCCGCGGGAGAGGGGATAAGTTGCAGGAGTTCGCAGGCCGGATGCTCAAATCCGACATTTCCAGGAGCGGTTGTTACGCACTCTGCCGCATCGGGCGGATAACGGGCAGGCCTTTGCTGTCGTATAAAAGTTCGATATCCACCTTGTACAGCCTGCCTATCATGTCCGCCTGCAACACGTCCTGCGGCGCGCCCTGCGCCTGTACTTTGCCTTCGCCGAGCAGAATCACGCCGTCTGAAAACTGCGCGGCGAGGCTCAAATCGTGCAAGACCATCAGCGTAACCAGATTGTGTTCGTGCGTGTATTGCACCACGCGCTCCAAAGAGGTTCAACTGGTGGTGCATATCCAGCGCGCTGACCGGTTCGTCCAGCATCAGGATTTCGGGGCGGCGCAGCATGACTTGGGCAAACATGACGAGCTGCCGCTGTCCGCCGGAAAGGCGCATGACGTCGCGGTGCGCCAGATGGCCGATGCCCAGCTCCGCCATGATACTTGCGGCTTCGTGCAGCAGTTCGTCGCCGACGTGCATGTGCAGCGCGTCCATGCGGCCGAGCAACACGACTTCCAACGCGGTCAGCGAGGCTTCGGCGGCGGTGTCCTGCGGCATATAGCCTATGCGTTTGCGCCAGCTTTGCAGGTGGATTTTGCTCAACACTTCGTCGCCGTAGCGGATAGCGCCTTTGTGCGCCACTTCGCCGAAAATCGTTTTCATCAGCGAGGATTTGCCCGTGCCGTTCGGGCCGAGCACGGAATAGACTTTGCCTTGTTCCAGCGTCAAATCGATATTGTCGGCGACCACATAATCGCCGCGCCGGATATGGACATTTTCAAGTTTCAACATTTCAGACGGCCTATCGTTTCGTTAATACAATCCAGAAGAAGAACGGCACGCCGACAAACGACGTAACGATGCCCACCGGAAACAGCGCGCCTGGGATAATCACCTTGGACAACACGCTCGCTACCGACAAAAACGCCGCCCCTGCCAGCATCGCGCCGGGTAGGAAGAAACGCTGGTCTTCGCCCAAAAGAATCCGCGCTACATGCGGCGCGACCAGTCCGATAAAGCCGATGACGCCGACAAAACTGATTGCCGTCGCAGTCATGACGGCTACCAACACCAGCGTTTTCAGGCGCAAAAGTTGCAGATTGATGCCCAGCCCGACGGCGCGTTCTTCGCCCAAAGCGCAGCGCGGTCAGCTTCCACACATCGCGCGAAAGCAGACAGCACGCATACCGCCGTAACCGCCGCCGTAACGATGACCGTTTCCCAAGTTGCTTTTGGTCAGGCTGCCGAACAGCCAAAAACAGAATCTGCTGCGAAATCTCAGGCGCGGCGATAAATTGAATCAGCGACAGAATCGACTGAAACAGAAACAAAAGCGCAATCCCCACCAACACCAGCATCGCCGAATTGAAACGGCGCGCTGAGGCAAACAAAAACAAGATGCCCGAAGCCAGCATGGTCATCACAAACGCGCCGATGGGGAACGGCGACCGTTTCAGGCAGCCCGAAACCGCCGAACGCAATCACTACCGACGCGCCCAAACCCGCCGCCGCCGCCAAGCCCAGCGTATAAGGGCTGGCCATCGGGTTGTTCAAGAGCGTCTGAATCTCCGCCCCGCCGACGCCCAAAGCCGCACCGACTACCAGCGCCATCACCGCAATCGGCAGGCGCAAATCCATCACAATCAGGCGGTTCATCTCGTCGGTTTCGGGTTTGCCCAGCAAAACATTGACCACTTCGCCGACCGGGCAGCGTGTCCGTCATCGCTGGGCCGGTGGCGATGTCGAATAAGAAGCTGACCGCCGCGATGATTAAAAACATCAAAAACAATCAACCAACGCTTGCCTTCCAACTTACGCTGGTTTTTCACAATCTCGGCGATAACCGAATCATTCATTTTTTTAAACCTTTGAAATTAAGGAACAAGGTTGGGCATCCATGCCTGACCATCTCTTTTTGTCTGTGTTTTTGAAGGGGTGGTTTTTGAAAATCGGGATAACGGCGTTCCAAACGGCTTTGCCTCTCCCTAGCCCTCTCCCACGGGAGAGGGAATCGATGACTCGAAATTCAACTATTGTTGTGATTCCCTGCAATTTGTTCTCTTTCCCACGGAGAGAGGGTAAAGTCCGACCATTGTTGTGATTCTCTCGTCATTTGTTCCTCTCCCCGTGGGAGAGGGCTAGGAGAGGGCAAAAACAGTCAAACCCACCTGAAGCTTCCCATTCGACAAGACGGAAAGTCGTAGCGTGGGCTTTGCCCACGAAAACATGGAAAACCCCATACCATTCGCCATCATTTCTGAAAACATTACCCGTGGGCAAAAGCCCACGCTACGGTTCTCAGAGAACCCACGCTGCTTTCAGACGATCTTTCACATAAATGAGGTCGTCTGAAACCCGCAAACCAGCCTTACTGCCCTTTCGGATACAGATACAATCAACCTCTTACATCGATACAGCTTATTACTAGCCGTCATTCCCGCGCAGGCGGGAATCCATCGAAAATTTTAAGAAACGGGTATTAAGAAACAGTTACCAAAATTGTAGTGGATTCCCGCCTGCGCGGGAAATGACGGTTGACAGAAGTGTTGTATCAAAAACCAAGTGAACCGCAGTCGTAGCGTGGGCTTCGCCTGCGAAAACAGGAAACCTCATACCATTCACCATCATTTCCGCAAACGCTATCCGCGGGCAAAGCCCACGCTACGGTTCTGCACAAACCCATGCTACTTTCAGACGATCTTTCGCATAAAAAGGTCGTCTGAAACCCATAGCCCACCTACCGCTTTCGGATACAGGTAGAACGTACCGTTCGGCACGACCGGCAGGTTTTGGCGGTAGAAGTCGGTATAAGTTTTCTCAGGATTGAAGTCTTTGAACAACTGCGGATAAATCGCTTTGGCCATAAATTGAATCGAGGCGCCGTCGGAGAGCGTGCGCGAGTTGGCGTGGTAGGCGGCAGAGGCGGTTGTTTTTAATCGCAGGCAGGTTCGCCCAGCCGGCGCGTTTGGCAAAACCGCCAAGCGTTTTTCCGCTTCGGCTTTCGGAATGCCCCAGCCCATCACCATGGCGGTCGGGCTTTTCTTCAATCCCGGTTTCGCGGCCGGTAATCACGATGACGTCGGGTTTGGCGGCGAGGACTTTTTCAGGATTGATCGGGCCGTGAACTCGACCGAAGATGCGGAAATATTGTTGCCGCCGACCAGCGTCGCCATCGAACCCCACATACTCTTTGCCGAAGGTGACGCTGTGTTCTGCAGGGCCTTTGTTGCCGAACTCGACATACACTTTAGGCTTGGGCAGATTGGCTTTTTCACGCGCGCTTGGATGGTGTCGGCGATGCGTTTGTAGTCCGCGCCAGCTTGTCGGCCTTTTGTTGCTGGCCGGTCAGCGTGCCGATAAGTTTGGTCGATTGATGTGTTTGGCGACCGTTTGCGCGTTGTAGTCCAACACCACAATCGGAATGCCCGCTTTGTTGATGCGGGCAAGGTCTGAACCCAAAGCCTTATACCGCCAGTCCGCCAAAATCAGCAAATCGGGTTTCAATGCCAATACTTTTTCAACGGAGAACGTGCCGACTTCCACCTCGCCCACGTCGGCAAGCTGGTTCAGCTTTGGGCATCGGCTTTTTGCTGAACGCCGCCCAGCTCGGCGGCGCCCAGTCGGCCTCAAACCGCTTTGGAGAAGCCGACCACATTATTCAGCGCGTCCTTGCCGCCGATGGCCATGTAGTCTTGATAATAAAAGCCCAAAACCACGCGTTTGGCGGGCAGGGTCGACGGTTACTTTGCGGCCGTTGACATCGGTAATCTGAACCGGTTTGGCATGGACGGCGGCAGTGCCGAATGCCAATGCGGCGGCGAGGGCAAGGGAGGAGAAGCGCGACAGTTTCATTAGAGTAAAACTTTTAATAAATAATGTTATATCTGATTTAAATATGAATAAGAATCTTTCTTATTTTTAATGCGAGCCTAATGGATTTAAAATAAACGGAAAAAGTTCCGTTATTCAGGGAAGTTTTTATTACAAGCGTGATGGTGTTTATTGTTCAGACGACGCCCTGCCGTTTGCCCGATATAGTGGATTAACTAAATCAGAACAAGGCGACGAAGCCGCAAACAGTACAGATAGTACGGAACCGATTCGACTGGTGCTTCAGCACCTTAGAGAATCGTTCTCTTTGTGAGCTAAGGCGAGGCAACGCCGCACCGGTTTAAAGTTAATCCACTATAAAAGGTCGTCTGAAACATCAAGCAAAGACATAACCCCTTGTCAATATTCTGTCATTCATTTTTCGAAAGTCCGCCATGCTGACCATTACCACCTGCCTCACCTACCCCGAGCCGCCGTCCAACCTGCCGTTGCTGGCGGACGCACTGACGCGCGACAACATCCCTACCGCCTTCGCACCCTGGCAAAACCGCCCTGAAATCCGCCTTCATCCCGCCTTTGTGCGCATGGGATTATGCAGCGGAGCCTGAAGCGTTTGGGCAGTGGCTGACCGAAGCGGAAGCGTGCGAGCAAGGTTTATCAACCCCGTCGGGCTGATGCGTTGGAACATGGACAAACGTTATTTTGTGCGATTTGGCAGAATGGGGGCGGACGTGATTCCGAGCGTGCAGACGTCGTCTGAAAAAGAAAAATTGGAAGACATTTTTAAAAATCGGGGCTGGCGGGAAGCGGTCGTCAAACCCGTTATCGGACAGAGCGGGCGCGGCGTGGCGAAAAATCAGGGCGGGAGAAGTGTCGTTGAAGGCGGGGGATTATCCGCAAGGCGTCATCGTCCAGCCTTATATCCGCGAAAATCGAAACGGCGGGCGAAATCTCGCTGGTGTTTTTGACGGGCATTTCAGCCATGCCGTACTGCGTATGCCGCCCCAAGGCGAATGGCGCGCCAATTCCGCCTACGGCGTCGCCGTCAGCCCCGCCGCGCCGCGGAAAAAGCAATCGAAACCGCACGGCAGATATTGGACATGCTGCCCCCAAATACCGCATACGCCCGAATAGACGGGACGCTGATTGGCGACAGGTTGCTGCTCAACGAATTGGAACTCGTCGAACCCGCCCTTTACCTGCATGCCGCTGAAAACGCGGTTGCCGATATGGTGCAGGCGGTAAAGCGCGTTATCGCGGGTTGATGATAAAGAATCATGCCAAAAGGTCGTCTGAAAAACAAAGGTAGCAGGTTTAAACCGTGCTATGCTTGTTTTCAGACGACCTTTAGAAAACCGACTGCGTTCGGCAGTCAACCTTTGATCGGTATTACAATTTGGGTTCCCCCATCCAGACTGCGGCGAGTGCGACGATGGATACCAAACTGATGATCATGATTAAATTTAAAAACAAAATTGACATATAGCCTCCGAAATGTTTGCTGTTGTGTTTATTATTGATACTGCCGTTCGGTATCATGGCGTACCGTAAGGCAGTGGCGGCTTCATGCGGATACCTTTTTAGTGGATTAACTTTAAAACCCGCATGGCGTTGCCTCGCCTTGTCCTGATTTAAAGTTAATCCACTATATTGAACCGCTTTGCCGGGCGGTAGAATAGCATTGTCAGAATAGTTACTTTGTGTATTTACCTAATTTATCAGTAAGAAAAAAAGGCAATAATTATCAACAATCAATAAAAAGCACTATCACTTTCGAATGTTTTTTTATCAAACATGGCTCATTAACAGGAAAAACTTTTCCAAATCTCTATTTTTATTTGATTTATGCACAATTTTTCATATCCGTTTCGCCGCACGGCGCTCATAGCCGTGTGGTATTTTTGCCTTTGGCGGTGTTGATTGCCGTCCGTTTGCACACGCACGGCGGTTTTGAATTTGAAAAACCTTTGATGATGTGGGTCCACCATAACATCGGCGAAGGTTTTCTTCCCTATTGCCACTGTTTTGCATTATTTGGGCAAAACCGCCATCGCCGTGCCTTTAATCGGCATCGCGGCGTGGTGGCTGTATCGTGCCGGGCAACCGACGCGGTGCGTTGTTTTTGCGTGAGCGCCGCCTTGATACCGACGCTGAATATGCTGCTGATTAAAGATTGGTTCGAGCGGCCGCGGCCGCTGTTTTGGCCGCGCATGATTGAAGAGACTAATTTTTCGTTTCCCAGCGGACACAGCACCTTTTCCGCCGCCATCGCCGTCATGATGATTATGTTGTGCAGTGAGACGCCCTATCGGCGTGTCGCGTGGCTGATCGGCATTGCTTTTGCCCTGAGTACCGGCTTTTTCACGCGTTTATTTGGGCGTACATTATCCGACCGACGTTTGGGCAGGCTGGACAAACGGCACGCTGACCGCGTTGTTGGTTTATTATTTCGTGTTCAGGGGCCGCTATCTTTCAGACGACCCGGCTGTTTCCCAAAATATCCTCCGATGAATAATTTGTCGCCCAATACGCCGTTTTGGCTGCGCAACGGCCACGCCGACACTATTTTCGCCAAATTCCTGCAACGCCCTCCCCGCTTATCGGCGCGAGTTGCTGCCCGACAGCACCGCAAAGCACAGGTTGCCTACGATTTTGTCGACAGCCCCAATCCCGACGCGCCGCTGGTGGTTTTTGTTTCACGGCTTGGAAGCAGCAGCCGCAGCCATTACGCGGTCGAACTGATGCGCGCGGTACAAGACAAAAGGCTGGAACGGCGTGGTCGCCCATTTCCGCAGTTGCGGCGGCATCCCCAATACCGCGCCCGTGTTCTACCACTTGGGCGATACGCCCGAAAATCGCCTTTATGCTCGACACGCTTGCCGCTCGTTATCCCGTCATTTATGCGGCAGGGCGTTTCGCTCGGCGGCAATGCCTTGGCAAAATATTTGGGCGAACAAGGCAGCAGTGCGCTGCCCCGCGCCGCTGCCGCCGTTTCCGCACCGGGTCGATGCGACGCTGGCGGGTACGCATTTCGACAAAGGCATGTCGCGCCTGTTATATACCCGTTATTTTTGAATTCGTTGCTGCCCAAAGCCCGCGGCGTTGCCGATTTGCAGAATGCCCATCCCGACCACGATGTTGCCGCCCTGTTGAAAAATGCAAAACGCTGGGCGACTTCGACGATACGTTTACCGCGCCGCTACACGGCTTTGCCGACCGTTTCGACTATTACCGCCTCGCCTCGTGCAAACCTTGGCTCAAAACGGTAGCCGTTCCTTTTGCTGCTGCTCAACGCCGTCAACGACCCTTCCTGCCGCCCGAAGCCCTGCCGAACGCGGACGAAGTGTCTCCGTCCGTCACGCTTTTGCAGCCCGAACACGGCGGACACGTCGGCTTCGTCAGCCGCGACGAGGGGTCGTCTGAACCTGCAATGGCTGCCGCAAACGGTATTGTCTTATTTCGCACAATTTGAATAGTGTTCCCGAACGGCTGTCGGCGTTGCGTTGGGATAAATTGGTTGAAACAAAAAGGTCGTCTGAAAACCTATATTTCAGGTTTGAACTGGCCCCCAAATCTTGGACACTCATAAAAAGCCTATTCAGGCGCTCTGTGCAAGCTGGGTTCTGTATGCGACAGGACTCAGCTTTTTCAATTTCAAACTGCAACGCTCCCGTTGTAGTAATCCATATAGTCATCTATCTGTTTCATCAATTCGTCCACCGTCAATTCTCCTGCGTTATAGAAACACTCCGTCTTCAACACCGCAAAGAAGCTTTCCATCGGTGCATTGTCCCAAAAATTCTCCTTACGCGACATGCTTTGAACCATGGAATGTTGGGCAAGCACTTTCCCTATACCCCGCCGTACGGTACAGCACGCCTTGGTCAGAATGCAGCATTGTTCCTTTATCAGTCAGCCGGGGTGCGGCTTTTTCGAGCATTTCCTTCACCATTTCGCTGTCGGCTCTGCGGCTCATGGCGTAGGCGACGATCTCGCGGTTGAACAAGTCCAAGATCGGCGAGAGGTACAGTTTGCCGTCCTTCCCTTTTGAGTTCGGTAACGTCGGTCAGCCATTTTTTTCGTTGGGCTTTCGGGCTTTGAACCGGCGTTTGAGGAGGTTTTTCCGATATCTCGCCCATGGCGGGATGGCGGTAGGCTTTTTCGCCCGTATGAGGGCTTTCAGCCCCATCTGTTTCATCAACCGCGCCGCTTTTTTGCGGTTCCAACCCAATGCTGCGGCAATGCGCCTTTGCCCGTAGCGTCCTTTATGTCGTCGGTAGGTTTCGACAAGGAGGGCTTTGTCGGCTGCGTTGGGGTCGGGTCGGTCTTGGTGGTGGTAGTAAAAGCTGCTTTTGGGCAGGTTTGCGATATGCAGCAGGTATTTGAGCGGGTGTTGCGCCCTCAGTGCTTGGACGGTTTGGCTTTGTCCTTTTCGGTCTGCTTTTGGCTGAGGGCTTTTAACTCCTTTAGGTAGGCAACCTCTGCGCGCATATAGCACAACTCTTCGATAAGCTCTGCCTGTGTTTTTTCGTGGTCGGGTTTGTCGGCGATGAAGGGGTTTTTGCGGTGTTCGGTCATGGTTTTGGATTGTGGATGTTCGAGTGCGCCGATGCCGCCTTCTTGATAGGCGCGTATCCATCGTCGCAGGTGGGTTCGGGAGATGCCGTAGTGGTCTGCGGTACGCTGTTGGCTGCGTATATGCAGGTAGTGGAGTACGGCTTGGTATTTGAAGTGTAATGTATATTTGCTCATAAAAAAACTGCACCTTGTGAGTTGGAGGGGATGTCCAACTTTTTGGGGTGCAGTTCAGTTTCAGACGACCTTTTACTGCTCAAACGGCTGACCGCTCAATCAGTCAGTGACCGATGTCGACGGTTTTCTTTGTAGCGCGTATCGGGGGACAAGGACGATTTTTTTCATCCACTTTGCCGATGGCTTTCACGTCTTTGCTCGGGTAGTCCAACTGATGCAGGAAGTAGCGGATACAGTTGAGGCGGGCGCGTTTTTGTCGTCGGAACGGATGATGACCCAAGGCGCGTCGCCGTGTGGGTGTGGAAGAACATGGCGTTTTTAGCTTCGGTGTAGTCGTCCCAGCGGTCGAGCGACTGGATGTCCACGGGGAGAGTTTCCAGTGTTTCAGGGGTCGTCGCGGCGGGAGATGAAGCGGCGCAGTTGTTCTTCGCGGGATACGGAGAACCAGAATTTGAAGAGGTGGATGCCGCTGGCGACGAGCATACGTTCCAATTCGGGGGTTTGGCGCATGAAGAGCAGGTATTCGTTGGGTTCGCAGAAGCCCATCACGCGCTCTACGCCGGCGCGGTTGTACCATGAGCGGTCGAAGAGACCATTTCGCCCGCGGTCGGCGGGTTTTGGATGTAGCGTTGGAAATACCATTGGCCGCGTTCGGTGGTGGTCGGTTTTTCCAGTGCGACGACCGCGCTCCGCGCGGGTTCAAATGTTCCATAAAAGCGTTTGATGGTACCGCCCTTGCCTGCGGCGTCGCGGCCTTCAAACAGGCTGACGATGCGTTGGCCAGAGTCTTTGACCCAGCTTTGCACTTTCAGCAATTCGATTTGCAGCTTTTGTTTTTCTTTTTCGTATGCGGCGCGGCGCATGCGTTGTTTGTAGGGTAATTGGCGGGAAGCGGCGCGCTGCGGAATCTTCGTCCGTACCGCGTCCTTCGTGTTCCAAAACGGCTTTTTCGAAAAACTTGCAACTGGTCTTGCTTTTCGCCCAATTCAACGTTTTCAAACGGTTCTAACTGATGATCTGCCATAGGGTCTCCTTATTGATTAAGTTTGAAATGATATGGTGTGGTATGTTTTGATTCTACTCCTTTGCCCCTTAGCGGACTACATAAAATTACACTGCCCCATTTTTTTCGGCGCGGTCTGCTAATTTGTGTAAAAACGGCGTATAATCAGGCTATTTGCACCACAGCCATGCCCTATTTCGCTCTGTTTGACGATGCCGTGAGCGGCCGCGCAAAACTCTATCAAAATCATGTGGAAAGCCGCCTTTTTCCATCATAACGAACTGGATTCGCTAAACGATACGCTGCAAAAGGGCTGGCAAAAAGGGCTGCATGCTGTGTTGTTTGCAGACTACGAATTCGGTTTGCCGCTGATGGGGATGGATTCCGAACGCGGCGGCAATCTTGCCCTGCATTGGTTTGCCGACTGCGCCGACATCGATGCCGAAAGCTGGCTTGCCCAACATTCAGACGACCTCCCCGCCGGCATTTCACGCCGCAATCCTCCGTATCCGAAGCCGATTACCTCGACCGCATCCGCCAAATCCACGAAGCCATCCGGCGCGGCGACACCTATCAAATCAACTACACCACCCGCCTGCACCTGCAAGCCTACGGCAATCCCGTCAGCCTCTACCGCCGCTTGCGCCAGCCCGTCCCCTACGCCGTTTTGTCCCACTTGCCCGATGCGGCAGGAAAATCCGCGTGGACGCTGTGTTTCTCGCCCGAACTCTTCCTCAAAATCGGTGCGGACGGCACCATCAGCACCGAGCCGATGAAAGGCACCGCGCCGATTTTGGGCGACGGTCAAGACGAACGCCGCGCCGCCGAGTTGCAAGCCGACCCGAAAAACCGCGCCGAAAAACGTGATGATTGTCGATTTGCTTCGCAACGACCTCGGCAAAATCGCCCAAACCGCAAAAGTATGCGTACCCGAGCCGTTTAAAGTATCGCGTTTCGGCAGCGTCTGGCAGATGACCAGCACCATCCAAGCCCAAGCCCCTGCCGCACATTACCGCCGCCGACATCCTCCGCGCCGCCTTCCCCTGCGGCAGCATCACCGCGCGCCCAAACGCATGAGCATGCAGATTATCGAATCGCTCGAAGCCGAACCGCGCGGCCTGTACACCGCAGCATCGGCTACCTGAAACCTTGCGCGGGCGGGCTGGGGTTTGAAGGCATATTCAACGTCGTCATCCGTACCTTGTTGCTCAAAACCCGCTTCAGACCCGATTTCAGACGACCTTCCATTTTCAGACGACCTCTATCACGGAGTGTATGGCGTCGGTTCCGCATCGTCATCGACAGCGACCCTGTCGCTGAATATCGGGAATGCGGCTGGAAAGCCCGTTTCCTCAACGAATTGCACCCCGCCTTCGGCATCTTCGAAAACCATGCGCGTGGAAAACAGGCAATGCAGCCTGCTCGACCTGCATTTAGGCCGTCTGAAAACATCCGCCCAAGCCCTCAACCTGCCCCCTGCCCGACGATGGCGAAACCCGAATCCGACAATACATCGCCGACTTGCCCGACAGCCTGCTCCGCCTGAAAAGCCGAACTCGTTTCAGACGACCTCATCCTCAGCCATGCCGCCACCGCCGAGCTGTCCGCCCCGCAGCGCGTCATCCCCGCCCTGCAACCCCTCCCGCGCCGCGACTACCTGCGCCGCTTCAAAACCACCCGCCGCGCCCTGTACGACCAAGCGTGGCAAACCGCCGAAACACAAGGCGCGTTCGACAGCCTGTTTTTCAATTCAGACGGTCTCCTGCTCGAAGGCGGCAGAAGCAACGTGTTCATCAAATACCAAGGGCAATGGCTCACCCCTGTCTCTGGATTTGGACATCCTCAACGGCGTCATGCGCCAAAGCCGTGTTGCAGCAGCCGCAAACCTACTTGGGCGCAGACGCAGTCATCGAAACGCACATCACCCGCGACATGCTCGAACGCGCAGAAAAAAATCCGCCTCTCCAACGCCTTAAGGGGCGTGTTTGAGGCGGATTTGGTCGTTAAAGAATAAAATTATTTCCTGAAAACGGATAAAGCCGATAGGCGGAGTATTCGTGAAACGGGTTATATTTCTGAAACTTGAGTGTTCACAAACATGCGCACGACCTTACCCTCATAACGCTGGTTCAACCACGCCTGTAAGCGTTCGCGATCTTTGGCAGGCAAAGGCTCCTTAAATTGAGCGAAACCACGACAATATCGTCATGTTCGCCTGTTTCCGATTTAGTATTTTTGCTGCTTTCAGGCTGCTCGGAAACAGGCTCTGTTTTGCGCTTTCTCCCAAAACCAAGCCGCGTCCGACAACGATTTTTTTCCGCTTCGGGATATTGGGCTTTATTTCCTTAGTACCGCAGCATCGTCAGCACCGGCGGTATCGGCAGTTTTGCCTGCCAGTACGGTATCGATGTAGGCTTGCTGCTCTTTCAGCTCGTTTTGCAACCGTACCGAGTTGTTTTGGCTTGCCAGCAATTCTTCGATTTTCGGCATCGTTCCCTCCCGCATAAAACCACGTTTACCTTCGGCGCTTTCACACCTGACGCTTCAAGGCTTTTTCACCAGCAAGGCGGAAATTTTCTCTCGGCATTGCCCGTTCCATTGACAATCAGATCGACTTTATTTTTCTCTATGGTTCAACATCTTACGCAGCACGAAAAAACCTTCCTGTTGCTGCGCAGTGGCAATGGCGGCATTGGCTCTGGTGTTGAAGATTTCCTGACTCACCAGTCTTGATGCCATATAGCCGCTCGGAATCATCACAGCCAGCACGACGGCAGTAATAATGATGCTGTGCAACCGGCGTTTGATTCCTTTACCAACCCCTGCGCGGCAGCTTGAGCAGCTTGAAAAACAACAAGGTCGAAAAAGCGATGAACACGCAGTTGATGGCAAAAAGATATGAAGCACCGAGAAAGTAGTGCCAGTTGCCATGTGCCAGTCCGTAGCCCGCAGTACACAGGGGCGGCATCAATGCGGTAGCAATCGCCACACCCGGTATGGCATTGCCTCCCTCTTTTCGGGTCAGCGCCACAATACCCGCACTACCGCCGAAGAAGGCAATCAACACATCCCAAAGGGTCGGCTGAGTACGCGCCAAAAGCTCGCTTTGCGCCCCTTTGAGCGGGGTTAACAGGAAATACAACGTAGCGGTAATCAAGCTGATGACGACGAATATAATAATATTGCGCACCGCTTGACGGATCAGCGCAGTATCCCCTACCGCCAAACCGTAACCCATACCGACTATCGGCCCCATCAACGGCGAAATCAACATCGCTCCGATCACTACTGCCGTGCTGTTTACATTCAGACCGATACTCGACACGGCAATGGCAAACATCAATACCCACATACTGGTTCCGGTCACCCGAGTATTGGCGCGGATGGTGGCATCGATCTTATCGGGATGAGCTTGGTCATGCGCAAGATTGAACACATCTTGCAACTTGGTCATGGCACCATTGTCTTCTTGTTTCTGCTTTTCTTGTATTTCCTGATTTTTACTTTCTTCCTGATCTTGCATATGCGTATCCTAAAGTTTTAATAGTTTATTTTAAACATCTAATTCATAAAGAATTTTTGAGTAATGAAATAATGCCTTGCCATTACGGCTAAATCTGACAGGCACAATTCCCGCAATATATTAGCATACGTACGCAAACTTCCCCCGCCGGACGGGAAGGGACAAGTTGCCTTGCGGCAACGAGTAGCGTGGGCTTTTGCCCACGAAAGCCACCGTCTGACAACCCCAATTATCCAACAACCAAATCAAACAACAGCCGAATTTGCGTTCATTTCGTGGGTAGAACCCACGCTACGGTTGTTGCCGTATCCGTTTTCAGACGACCTTTTATCTGCTCACTCCTCCTATTTCCACCACCCCGTACTCAGCGAAAAAGATACCGGGTCGTAATATTTCGGCAGTTGTTGCGGGATGCCGAGGTTGTTGCGGTAAACGACGCGGTAGCGGTCGGCGTACCAGGCTGGGACGATGATGTATTGGTGGCGGATGGTGCGGTCTAGTGCTTGGGCGGTGGTTTTCAGTCTTCGCGGTTGGTAAAGCTGCCGAAATGTTTGAGCAGCTTTTCGACTTCGGGGCGGCACACGCCGGCGAGGTTTCGGCTGCCGGGGATTTTTGGCGGCTTCGCAGCTGAAATAATCGTATTGTTCGTTGCCGGGGCTTTCGCTATTGGCATAGGCGGTAATGGTCATGTCGAAGTCGAAATCGTTGAGCCGCCTTTTTGGTATAAGGCGGGGTCGGTAACGCGGATGTTCATGGTTACGCCGATTTTGGCAAGGTCGCGCTGCCATTTGGCGGTAATGCGTTCGTAGGTTTTGGAGGCGGTCAGGAACTCGAAGGTCAGGGGTTTGCCTTGGTTGTCGGTCAGTTTGCCGTTTTATAGCGGTAGCCTGCTTTTTTCCAAGAGGGCGCGGGCTTTGAGCAGGTTGGGGCGTATGCCTGTCTTCGGGGTCGGTTTGGGGCGGTTCGGGGACGGGTTGGTTCAGGACGGCGGGATCGAGGGGTGTTGCCGAGGGACTGGAGCAGTTTCAGTTCCGCGCCTTGCGGTTTGCCTGTCGCCGCCATCTCGCTGTTGGTGAAGAAGCTGTTGCTGCGGCGGTATGCGCCGTAGAAAATACGCGCGTTGATGCTTTCAAAGTCGAAGCTTTCGACCATCGCCTGCCGCACGAGGGATGTTGTTGAACGGGGCGCGGCGCAGGTTCATGACGAAGCCCCTGCATACCGGCGTCGCTTTTCTGTATCCATTCGTGTTTGCCCATGCCGCGTTTTGGCGAGCATTTCGTCGGAATAGCCCCGCGCCCATTTTCGGGCGATGTTTTTCGTAAACGAAGTCGTATTGTCCGGCTTTGAGGCCTTCGAGGCGGACGCTGTCGTCTTTGAAATATTTGAAGCGGACGGTGTCGAAGTTATATCTGCCTTTGCGGGTCGGCAGGTTTTGCGCCCAGTAGTTTTTGTCGCGCGCGTATTCGCTCATGCGCCCGATGTCTGCTTTGACGAAGCGGTAGGGGCCGGAGCCGATGGGCATTTTGTTTGCGCCTTTTTCCAGCCCTTCGGGATAGCTTTTATGTGAAAATACAGGGCAGTTGACCCAATGCCATGTGTAATTCGGCATTGCGCTGTTTGAAGCGGAAAACGACCGTCCTGTCGTCAGGCGTTTCGACTTTGGCTACGTCGCTCCAGTATATGCGGTAGAAGGGATTGGCGGCTTTGTCTTGGGTAAGAGGCGGAAGGAAGCGGCGACGTCTTTGGCAAGCACGGGATCGCCGTTGTGGAATTTAGCCTTCGGGTTGAGCTTGAATGTTGCCGACAGCCCGTCTTCGGCAAAGCCAGAAGTCTTCCGCCAGCAAGCCGTACATGGAGAAAGGTTCGTCCCAACTGTTGTCCGTGAGCATGTCCACGGTCAGCGTAAGGACGCCGACTTCTGTCGCCTTTGAGGGTAAAACGGGTTGAACGTATCAAAGCCGCCCTGCATCGGCAGGGAAAACACGCCGCCTTTTGGGCGCGTCGGGATTGACGTATTCGTAGGCGCGAAAGTCGGCGGGATATTTTGGCTCCCTGCCCCAAACCCAAACCGTATGCGGCAAAAGCGGTGGCAGTGGAGAAGGAAAGCAGCAGCAGGACGAGCGTTTTCATAAGGTTTCAAACCGAGCGGGACGATGAAGCCCGATTATAGCAAAAGGTCGTCTGAAAACTGTGAACTGGCCCCCAAATCTTGGACACTCATAAAAGCCTATTCAGGCGCTCTGTGCAAGCTGGGTTCTGTATGCGACAGGACTCAGCTTTTTCAATTTCAAACTGCAACGCTCCCGGTTGTAGTAATCCATATAGTCATCTATCTGTTTCATCAATTCGTCCACCGTCAATTCTCCTGCGTTATAGAAACACTCCGTCTTCAACACCGCAAAGAAGCTTTCCATCGGTGCATTGTCCCAAAAATTCTCCTTACGCGACATGCTTTGAACCATGGAATGTTGGGCAAGCAATTCCCTATACCCCGCCGTACGGTACAGCACGCCTTGGTCAGAATGAAGCATTGTTCCTTTATCAGTCAGCCGGGTGCGGCTTTTTCGAGCATTTCCTTCACCATTTCGCTGTCGGCTCTGCGGCTCATGGCGTAGGCGACGATCTCGCGGTTGAACAAGTCCAAGATCGGCGAGAGGTACAGTTTGCCGTCCTTCCCTTTGAGTTCGGTAACGTCGGTCAGCCATTTTTCGTTGGGCTTTCGGGCTTTGAACCGGCGTTTGAGGAGGTTTTCCGATATCTCGCCCATGGCGGGATGGCGGTAGGCTTTTTTCGCCCGTATGAGGGCTTTCAGCCCCATCTGTTTCATCAACCGCGCCGCTTTTTTGCGGTTCCAACCCAATGCTGCGGCAATGCGCCTTTGCCCGTAGCGTCCTTTATGTCGTCGGTAGGTTTCGACAAGGAGGGCTTTGTCGGCTGCGTTGGGGTCGGGTCGGTCTTGGTGGTGGTAGTAAAAGCTGCTTTTGGGCAGGTTTGCGATATGCAGCAGGTATTTGAGCGGGTGTTGCGCCCTCAGTGCTTGGACGGTTTTGGCTTTTGTCCTTTTCGGTCTGCTTTTGGCTGAGGGCTTTTAACTCCTTTAGGTAGGCAACCTCTGCGCGCATATAGCACAACTCTTCGATAAGCTCTGCCTGTGTTTTTTCGTGGTCGGGTTTGTCGGCGATGAAGGGGTTTTTGCGGTGTTCGGTCATGGTTTTGGATTGTGGATGTTCGAGTGCGCCGATGCCGCCTTCTTGATAGGCGCGTATCCATCGTCGCAGGTGGGTTCGGGAGATGCCGTAGTGGTCTGCGGTACGCTGTTGGCTGCGTATATGCAGGTAGTGGAGTACGGCTTGGTATTTGAAGTGTAATGTATATTTGCTCATAAAAAAACTGCACCTTGTGAGTTGGAGGGGATGTCCAACTTTTGGGGTGCAGTTCACTGCTTTCAGACGACCTTTTATCCGTTTCAAAACATACTCAAGAAGGCTGCTGCCGGTTTTTCGCCTGAGCGTCAAACTCCGCCAGCGTCATGTTCAAAGTCTGCAAACACGGCGTCATCACCGCATCGACGGCTTGGTTCACATGATCCCTTTCCACGGGCGACGGGCGGTAAACAAAGAGCTTGAAGAGTTCGCTCAACTCAATCGAATCCGCCCCCGTTTTCAACACCCAGCCCTGACGGCCGTTGTAGATATAGCCGTGCCGCGCCAGCTTTTCCAAAAGCTCGCCCAACTCATCGTAACCCATATTGATATGTCGTCTGAACTCCTGAACAGGCAAAGCTTTGCCTCTTTTTGCGCCGCATCCAAAAGCAGCAGGATTTTCAACACATCGTCAAACCGCCCGCGCGAATCGAAGCCCCTGCGGAACGCCTCGCCCTGCCAATAAGACAGCGACGAAGTCAGCACCGCACCGCCCAACACCAGCGTCCACAGCAAATTCAGCCACAACAGGAAAAACGGCACGGCGGCAAATGCGCCGTAAATCGAGCGGTAGCCGTCGAAATTGCCCATATACCAAGCAAACAGGAAACGCGCCGTCTCCAAGCAAAACGCCGTAATCAAAGCCCCGACGAACGCCTGCCGCGCAGGCACAAAACGATTAGGCACAAAGCGGTACAAGCCCCACAGCAGCAGCGTTACAAAAAACAGCGTCCCCGCCGTCCGCAACACCCCCATCCATTGGGACGAAGCCAGCGCAGATTCCTGCACCGACCCGACCATAAAAAGAAATCCCCACGCCCAAAAGACAGCGGGTCCAAAACGTCAGCAACGCCCAATACACCAAAAACTGCATCATCCAAGGCCGCTGCGAATTAACCCGCCAAATCCGGTTAAACGCATTATCAATCGTCCGAATCAGCATCAGCGACGTCACCACCAGCATCACACTGCCGATCGCCGTCAACTTCCCCGCCTGATTGCGGAACGCATTGATATAATCAAACACCATGTCCGCACCCTGCGGCACAATAGTCTGATTGACGAACGAAACAAAAGAATCTGACCAACGGTCGAACACAGGAAAAATCGAAGCGACCGCCACCATCACCGTCAATACCGGCACCAAAGCCAGAAGCGTCGTAAACGTCATGCTCGCCGCAGCCTGCGGCACACGCTCCTCATCGAAACGCCGGACCACAAACCACGCAAACGCAAACGCCTTTACTGTCCGACAAACCTTGCCACCATTTCAAAAAACGGCATAATCTTTCCCGAAAAAAATAACGAATTAAAAATGAAAAACAGAAAACGCCCGCAGCACACCCCACGTCGTCTGAAAACACAGCCTCAGCGAAATTAACACCCATTTCCCATCAACCCCATTGTAACGGAATACCCAAATGAACCCAAATCCTCAAAATCCTCGTCCTCTACTACTCCCAAAACGGCAGCACCCTCAACCTCGCCCGCCAAATCGCACGCGGCATCGAAAGCGTCGCAGGCTGCGAAGCCGTATTGCGCACCGTCCCAAAGTCTCCACCGTCTGCGAAGCCGTCGAAAAAGACATCCCTGACAGCGGCGCACCCTACGCCACCGCCGAAGACCTCAAAACCTGCGCCGCCCTCGCCCTAGGCAGCCCCACCCGCTTCGGCAACATGGCGGCCGCCATGAAAATACTTCATCGACGGCACCATCCCCTGTGGCTCGGTGCAGAACTCGCCGCAAACCCGCCACCGTCTTCACCAGCACCTCCTCCCAACACGGCGGACAAGAAAACCACCCTCCTCACCATGATGCTCCTCCCTGCACCACGGCATGATCATCAGCGGCATCCCCTACACCGAAGCCGCCCTCGCAGCACCCAAAGCGGCGGCACCCCTACGGCGCATCCCTACGTCGCCGGACACGACGGCAAACCCGTCCTGACCGCCGAAGAAAAACGACATCGCCTTTCGCACAAGGCAAACGGCTGGCAGAACTCGCCGTCAAGTTGGCTTAAAGCGGGCAGTTTAGAAATCAATCTGCCAAAAGCTAAAAAGGTCGTCTGAAAACCTGATTTCAAGTTTTCAGACGACCTTTACTCAACATCTGCCCGTCAAGCCGAAAAAGCCTTATATGCCATCGAAGCAATAATCAGCAAAACCGTTACCACCAAAAACCTTACGGATGATTTCCCCGTCTGAATTAATAGCATGGAGGCTGCCGAAATGGTTGCCCAACAAATTTGCCAAAAATCATCAGGGATTCCGATTAGGAACGCCATTTTCCCCGCTATCAAGAAAGCGACGAATGCCCCGATATTGGAAGCAAAAATTAAAAATCTTAGAAGTAGCCGAAGCCTGCAACAACGACAATTTGTTGATGACAAACAAAGCGATGATAAAAATGCTGCCCGTGCCCGGTCCGAAAAACCGTCATAAAAACCAACAATCAGACAAGTTAAAAGACGGCGACGGCAGATTTTTTTATCTCGCCGCGTTCATCGTCTTTTTCAGCAAAACGCCTTTGAACAAAGTTGCCAGCAAGCCTATGGGTAAAACGCAAGAATGATGTAATTGATGGTTTCCACAGGCAGAATCAGAATGACTTTCGCACCGACGAACGCCCCTGATTAAAGCCGCAACGATGCCGACTGGCACAATGCGCCATACAATCGAACTGCTTTTTCATAAAGTTTTTAATCGCAGCCACCGTACCGATGGTACTCACCAATTTTTCCTGTGCCAACGCGACCTGCGGCGGCAAGCCGACCATCAAAAACGCGGAATCAAAATCAGCCCGCCCGCCCGCAATAGCATCGACATAGCCCGCAATCAAAGACGCGGCAACCAGCAGGAAAAGACCGAGATAAAAATAATCGGCAATGATACTGCCGGAATAAATAATTGCTCCATAGATTGTTTCCTCTTTGATTAAATTTAAATTTTTGTAGGTAGCAGCACGCAGGACCGTTTAAAGCTTCAAATAAAGTATCAGTACATTAATTACCACCATAAAAAATTTGTCAACACTATTTATTTTTGTAAAAATAAACCAAAAATCAGTTAACTGATTCAATTAGTTTCTTCTGCTAAAAGGTCGTCTGAAAACCTTAATCGATTCCAAGAAGAAACCCGCTTCAAAAAGCGGGTTTCTTGTATCCGTCAGGGCAGACTGTCTGTCCGTATTGTCCGAAACTTCGTTACTGTTTTTCTATTTTCCGGCGGGCAATTTCCGCTTTTTACGGCTTGCTGCCAGTTGTTCGCGCATTTCGTTCAAGATTTGCTTGAAGATTTCGGTTTTTCCCAGTTATCCGGTTCTGCATTTTGTCGTTGCGCCAATTGCTTTTTGATGCTCTTGATAAAGCGCATTCGATTCTTCGGAGACTTTGCGGGCAATGTTCGGTAGCTCTTTTTCAACCAAAAGCCCTCGGCGCGTTGTTGGGCAAGATGGCGTTCTTTGCGGCTTTGGGCGCAATATTGTTTGCTGTCTTGCTCAGGGAATAACCGTAATGAGGCAGCGGTTTCCCGCTTTTTCATCGCCATGCTGTAATTGACGCATTGCAAGGCTTGCGGATCGACAGCCATGTACAAAGAGTATAAATGCCCGGCATAGTCTTTGATGTCCTCATTGCCGCCGCATACATTCGCCGTAGCCCTTCAATCAGCGCCGCATCTTGCAGCATTTGCCGGCAATGTTCGACCTGCCCCGCATTCAAACTGACGGTCGGCTCTGCGCGGCGGCTGAAAAAGATAAAAATCAAAGCAAGTAAGCCTAAAGCAGATTGTTTCATGGTTTTTTCCTTTTTAAAACCGAATGATATTTTCAAATAAAGCATGAATGTCGGAACGCATTATAGTGGATTAAATTTAAATCAGGACAAGGCGACGAAGCCGCAGACAGTACAAATAGTACGGCAAGGCGAGGCAACGCCGTACTGGTTTAAATTTAATCCACTATACATTCATGCCCGAAGTTTTCAGACGACCCCGTCCATCATCCTTATCTCGCCATCTTTCTGACGGATAAAGGCATCGGCTTTTGGCGCGGCGTTCGGCTTCTTCGGCAACGGTTTTACGCAGCAATTCATCAACGGGAACACCGCGGCGTGGGGCTTCTTCTTCCGCATACCGTTTTATCTTACCGTCCATATACGCCTCTACCTGGCGGCGCAAACGGTCGCGTTCTTCGCGGCTTTCCCCGCAAAGGCGCTTCAACTCCTTATCTTCGAGATGGTGAAAGCTTTGTTTTTTGAATTCCTCCTCCAGTTTCGGATATTGTCGGCACTGATCGACTTTCGGATGGTTAAACAACAAAACCATAGACAAAAGGTCGAAATATTCGGCGGTCTCTTTATTGTCCCGATAACAAAGCGAACCGTTCGCCAAAGTATTGGTATCTTTTTAAACAATTGCTCGCACTCAGCGGCAAGCTTTTTATTTGCCGCAGCATCGGATGACGCACCGGTTTGGTTTTGCGCGGCGGCAGAAGCGGACAAACCAGCGAGCAGCAAAGAAAATACAAAGGCTTTTTTCATATGGGTACTTTCAAAAAACAGATGGGAAAATGATGAATAGTTTATATACAGGGGTCGTCTGAAAACTTTCAGACGACCTTTTTGCCTGTCAATATTTAGGCAGCGAGCAGCCTTCGGGCGTAGTGATTTTGCATTGTACCGCCCCAGAAGCCTGACATTTTTCTTAATGCTGCTGGTTCAGCCTGTCCGATTTGAGCTGCGCCTCCGTAGAAAGTCTTCAATTTTTGCCCGATTTCCCTTGGGGCAACAGTGCAAGACAGCCGTTTCTAAACGAAGAACCCACCACACACGGTGCATTGCGTCCACCCTGTTCGCAGGATTTGATGGCTTCTCTTTCCGCTGCCTCACGCGAATCCATATTGATTGAACCAGCCGAAATACCCGTTTTGCGGTTGACCGCCCATGCGCCGTATTTGGACGGGACGTTGATATTGACGATTTCCGTAGGCTGCTGCCGAGACTGGCGGGGAGATGCGCAGTTGGAATTGTAGCCGTATGCACACAATGCCGAATTATTCTGCAATGCGCCTTTGGTTGCATCATAGGTTGGGTCGGCGGCATAGACATTAAAACTCGCCAGCCCCAACAAGATAAAAAAAGCAGTTTTTCATCAGTCTTATTCCTTTGTTTGGTCGTAATCTCTTTGCTTGCTTAAAGCAAGAACCTGATGCCGAGGTCGTCTGACAAAAAGGTTTCAGACGACCTTTTGCCTGTCAATATTGCGGCATCGAACAGCCTTCGGGAGTTGTGATTTTGCATTGTACCGCCCCAGAAGCCTGACATTTTTCGTAATGCTGCTGGTTCAGCCTGTCCGGTACTCTATTCCATAAAAAGTCTTCACCTTTTTGGCAGATTTCCTGGGCAACAGCGATACAGCCGTTTCTAACCCAAGCAGCCACTACACATGGTGCGATTACGCCCGCCCTGTTCGCAGGATTTTATCGCTTCTTTTTCTGCAACGGCACGGGAAGGGGCATTGATAATATCTGCCGAAATACCCGTTTTAAGGTTAACCGCCCATGCGCCGTATTTGGATGGGACATTGACGTTGACGACTTTGGGACTGTTTTGCACGGAACCGCCGTTAGAGGATTGGGGCGTACCGACATTGTATAAAATCTGCCGTCCAGAACTGTCGATAATACGGCAAGTTCCCGTGGCGGGCTGGTACTCTCCGCCGCAGCTGTTGGCATAGACATTAAAACTCGCCAGACCCAAAAAGATAAAAAGCAGTTTTTCTATCAGTCTTATTCCTTTGTTTGGTCGTAATCTCTTTTGCTTTTCTTAAAATATGAATCTGATACCGAGGTCGTCTGAAAACTTTCAGACGACCTCTATATCAATATCTTGGTATTGAACAGCCTTCGGGTGGTAATTTCGCATTGCGGAAGCCCTGAAGCCCGACATTTTCTTAATGCCGACGGTTCTGCCAGACCGGGAGATGCTTCTGTCCCAAAAAGGACTTCCACTTGCCGCCGGATTTTTCCCTGGGCAACAGCGATACAGCCGTTTCTCACCCAAGCTCTCACTTTACATCGGCGCATTGCGCCCGCCCTGTTCGCAGGTTTTAATCGCTTCTTTTTCTGCGGCAGCACGGGAATTCATATTGAGTGCGCCGCCTGAAATACCCTGTTTTAGGATTAATTGCCCATGCACCGTATTTGGACGGGACGTTGATGTTAACTATTTCCGTAGGCTGCTGCCGAGACTGGCGGGGAGATGCGCAGTTGGGATTGTAGCCGTATGCACATAATGCCGAATTGTTTTGCAACGCGCCTTTGGTTGCATCGTAAGTTGGATTGGCGGCATAGACATTTAAACTTGCCAGCCCCAAAAAAAGATAAAAAGCAGTTTTTCATCAGTTTTTCCTTGGTTTGAAGATACAAAAAGCTGTCAGAACATCTTGTATGATGGTTTCGAGACAGCTTTTTCAGCGTTTTTTAGCCCACTTTATCCCCGGGCTGCGCGCCTGCATCGACATCGAGGAGCTTCAGTTTGCCCTCTGCCGTGGCGGCGGAGAGGATCATGCCTTCGGATACGCCGAATTTTGCCATTTTGCGCGGGGCGAAGTTGGCGACGGCGATGACCATGCGGCCGTTCAATTCGGCGGGATTGGGATAAGACGCGGCGATGCCGGAGAAGATGATGCGTTTTTCAAAACCGAAATCGAGGTCGAATTTCAAAAGTTTGGTGCTGCCTTCGACGGCTTCGCAGTTCAATACTTTGGCGACGCGCATGTCGATTTTCATGAAGTCGTCGAAGCTCGCCTGTTCGGCGACTTTTTCGTATTTGCTGTCTTCAACAGGCGCGGGGGTCGTCTGAATGCTTTGTTTGTTGGCTTCGATTAAATCGTCCACTTGTTTTTGCTCCACTCGTTGCATTAAATGTTCGTATTTGTTGATGGTGTGGCCTTCGGGCAGCACGGTTGCGGCATCGGCCCAGCGCAGGCGCGTCGAGATTGAGGAAAGGCGGCGGCGCTGCGCGGCGACTTTGCGGCAACACGGGCGCGAGGTAGATGGTCAGCATGTTTGAAGGCGTTGATGAGTTCGCTGCATACTTCGTGCAGCAAATCATCTAATAATGATGCGTATCCAGTACTTAATCTTGATCCATAAGCTCAGCAATTAAATCTATTGTCTTATCAGACTGATTTCTTCATTTGATTGAATTTCACTCATAGTCTGAATTATCTACTGATGAGTTATGCTCATCATAAAATATGATCTATATTTTCTTCCTATCATTTTTTTGAACATAGAATCTGATATCTTTACCTTTTCATAGTTTTCCAATGAGATAATTTTTCCTTCATGCAAAAATTATTTTTTTGATTTATTTAGAAAGTGAATTAATAGCTATTTCAAAATCATCTCTAAATAATTTTTGTATTAATGATTGATTTCAAAAAGATATCATCTTTAAGTTTCTGGCAAATCATCATTGAATATTTTCAGTAAATCTCCATTCAAATTTTGGAGATTTAATAATTTATCTCAAATTCCCATGGTTTGTTGGCATCGACGTATTCGTTTACCGCATCCGCCAATGCCATGATGTCGCGCAGGGCGCGGGCGTATTCGCGGTTTTCGTATTGCTCGGCGATGGTGTCGCTTTCGGCGGCGAGTTTTGCCAGCAATGCGCTGCCTGAAACGTCTTTCAGACGACCTTCAAAGCGTTTGGCGATGAAACCTGACGCGCGGGCGGCGATGTTGACGTATTTGCCGACGAGGTCGCTGTTTACGCGGCTGATAAAGTCTTGCAGGTTCAAATCGATGTCTTCGATTTTGCTGTTGAGTTTGGCGGCGATGTAGTAGCGCATCCACTCGGGGTTCAGGCCTTGTTCCAGATAGGATTTGGCGGTGATGAAGGTGCCGCGCGATTTGGACATTTTTTGTCCGTCCACGGTCAAAAAGCCGTGTGCGTACACGCCGGTCGGGGCTCGGTGGCCGGAGAAATGCAGCATGGCGGGCCAGAACAGGGCGTGGAAATAGAGGATGTCTTTGCCGATGAAGTGGTACATCTCGGTTTGGCTGTCGGCTTTGAAGTATTCGTCGAAAATCGACGCCGATGCGGTCGCACAGGTTTTTAAACGATGCCATGTAGCCGACGGGTGCGTCCAGCCAGACGTAGAAGTATTTGCCCGGCGCGTCGGGGATTTCGAAACCGAAATACGGCGCGTCGCGGGAGATGTCCCAGTCGGACAGCGTGGTTTCTTCGCCTTCGCCCAGCCATTCTTTCATTTTGTTGAGGGCTTCGGGTTGCAGATGGGGCTTGCCGTCGTGCGGGTTGTTGCCGGAAGTCCATGCTTTGAGGAAGTCGGCACATTCGCCCAGTTTGAAGAAGAAGTGTTCGGATTCGCGCAATTCGGGTTTGGCACCGGAAACGGCGGAATACGGGTTGATCAGTTCGGTCGGGGAATAGGTCGTGCCGCAGACTTCGCAGTTGTCGCCGTATTGGTCTTGGGCGTGGCATTTGGGGCATTCGCCTTTGACGAAGCGGTCGGGCAGGAACATTTGTTTTTCAGGGTCGAAAAGCTGCTCGATGACGCGGCTTTCGATTTTGCCGTTGGCTTTCAGCGCGCGGTAAATGTCTTGGGAAAACTGTTTGTTTTTCAGGGAATGGGTGCTGTAATAATTGTCGTAGCCGATGCCGAAACCGGTAAAGTCGGAGAGGTGCTCTTCGCGCACTTTGGCAATCATGTCTTCGGGCGCGATGCCTTGTTTTTGCGCGGCAAGCATCACGGGCGTGCCGTGGGTGTCGTCGGCGCAGCAGTAGTAGCATTCGTGGCCGCGCAGTTTTTGGAAGCGTACCCAAACGTCGGTTTGGATGTGTTCGACCATGTGGCTGAGGTGGATGCTGCTGTTGGCATACGGGCAGCGCGGAAGTGACAAGGATTTTGCGTGTCATGGTTTTGTGCTTTTTAAAAACAATGGATAAAGATGAGGGAATTATACCGTAAATCGTGCGGGCGAGACGGGGAAAGGTCGTCTGAAAAGGGGATTCCGTGAAGCGGGAACAGGATGGGCAAAACGGGTTATAGTGGCTTAACTTTAAACCGGGTACTGCGTTGCCTCGCCTTGTCCTGATTTAGTTAATCCACTATATCTGTGGCAAAAGGTCGTCTGAAACACAAAAATCGGTTTTCAGACGACCTTTTCGATAATCGGGACATACAGGCCGGACGGTAAGCCGGTTCTGTTTCGGACAGTCATTCCTCTAGGCACACCATTGCTGATGCGCTCCAGCAACCTACCCGAACGCTCGGCGAGCAGCGTCAATGCGTTCTGTTTGGTCTTGCTCCGAATGGGGTTTAGCCTGCTGCGCTTTGTTACTAAAGTGCACGGTGCGCCTTACCGCACCTTTTCACCCTTACCTGTGCTGCCCGAAGGCGGCCGATCGGCGGTATTGCTTTCTGTTCCACTTTCCGTCGCGTTTCCGCGCCCGCCGTTAGCCGGCATCCTGCTCTGCGGAGCCCGGACTTTCCTCCCCGTATGCCTTACGCGATACGCGGCGACTGTCTGTCCGACCTGTATGAAGTGCGGATTATAACACAAGCAAATCACAAACCGTTTGACCACCAAAAACCGCCTATCTAAAAATTTACCCATTTCGCAACATAAAAATTCAAAATAAAATAAACTATTTATAAACAAAAAAATTACCGTTCGTCAAATAAATGAATGACATGTTATAAAAAGCCCATAAAAATGAATATCACATAACTATTTTAAATATAAAGAGTACATTACGATGAAAAACTATCCACATATCCTGTCTTACCTTGCCCTATCCCTACTTGCCGCCTGCGGAGGCGGTGGAGGAGGCGGTTCGCCGTCAACCGCCCTCAAGCGATACCAACCAACCCAAAATAGAATGCAACGCCGAATGCCAAGCGGGACGTAAAGCCGCTGAAGAAGCTGAGAAAGCTAAAGCTGAAGCTGAGCGTAAAGCAGCTGAAGAAGCTGAGAAAGCCAAAGCGGAAGCAGAACGCAAAACGGCTGAGGAAGCTGAAAAAAAGCTAAAGTAGAAGCAGATCGTAAAGCCGTTGAAGAGGCTGAAAAAGCTAAAGCTGAAGCCGAACGTAAGGCTGCTGAAGAAGCCGAAAAAAGCTAAAAGCCCAAGCAGAACGCAAGGCTGCTGAAGAAGCTGAAAAAGCCAGAGTAGAAACAGAACGTAAAGCCGCTGAAGAAGCTGAAAAAGCTAAAGCGGAAGCCGAACGCAAGGCTGCTGAAGAAGCTGAAAAAGCCAGAGTAGAAACAGAACGTAAAGCCGCTGAAGAAGCCGAAAAAGCTAAAGCCCAAGCAGAACGTAAGGCTGCTGAAGAAGCCGAAAAAGCTAGAGTAGAAAGCAGAACGCAAAGCCGCTGAAGAAGCTGAAAAAGCCAAAGCTGAGGCAGAACGTAAGGCTGCTGAAGAGGCTGAGAAAAACTAAAGTCGAAGCAGAACGTAAGGCTGCTGAAAAAGCTAAAGCAGAAGCTGAACGTAAAGCTGCCGAAGAAGCTGAAAAAGCTAAAGTAGAAGCAGAACGTAAAGCGGCTGAGGAAGCCGAAAAAGCCAAAGCCGAGGCTGAACGTAAAGCTGCTGAAGAGGCTGAAAAAGCTAAGGCGGAAGCAGAACGAAAAAGCCGCCGAAGAAGCTGAGAAAGCTAAGGCAGAAGCGGAACGCAAAGCCGCTGAAGAGGCTCAGAAAGCTAAAGTAGAAGCTGAACGTAAGGCTGCCGAAGAAGCTGAAAAAGCTAAAGCGGAAGCTGAGCGCAAAGCCGCTGAAGCTGCTGCAACCCAACAAATTGACGGCTATTACAGCAAAATTTCCCAATCAGGAATGGAAGGCGATGATATTTCCCATATCGGCGACATCAATATTCTTTGAATTGGACGGACAAAAATCCCGCTGTTGCCCGAAACTGAGCCTCAAAGGGCTGAAGTATTCGGTAATGTGAACGAAAAATCTGTCTTGGTTGCCGCCAATCATCTGAAATACGGCCGCTACGGTTTTTTATGGCTTGAGAAATGAAAACGGTGACATCCATACATCGTATATGTTCTACCAAGGCGTTATTACTCCGGAAGCAGCGATGCCTCAAGAGGGTCAGGCTTTTTACCGCGGTTATGCGCTTTACAGCGATGTCGGACAAGCCAATAGGTTCGGCAACTCCATCTTTATGGTGGACTTCGGTCGCAAATCCTCTCCGGTGCGGTTTATTCCGAAAACGGTGAATTTGATGAAGTGAATCTGAAGGTCAAATCGTCGGCAACCGCTTCTTCCATGTGGGATGAGAAAGAACAAAAATCATGTCGGGTATGTTCCTCGGCCCCAAGCAGAAGAGCTTACCGCCGATTCGATCATCTTCTGGAATCTAAAAACGGTACATTTGGTGCCGCCGCTCTGAAAGAATGATTTTTACCGTATCATCAGCTCAAAAGGTCGTCTGAAAACTTGGAAATCAGGTTTTCAGACGACCTTTTCCGTTCCTGACCAAGAAGCAGCCCATAAAATGCTACAATACCGCTTTGATTTTTTGCCTGCACCATCATGAAAAAAGCCCCCAAATCCTTTGAAGAAGCCCTCGCCCGCCTTGAAACCCTGACCCAGTCCATGCAAAGCAGCGAAATGCCGCTGGAAGACGCTCTGGCAGCCTATCAGGAAGGCAACGAGCTGGTCAGATACTGCCAAACCAAGCTGGCGGAAGTCGAACAAAAGCTGCAAGTATTGGACGCGGGCGAACTGAAGGAGCTGAACCTTGAACCCGGCGAATGAATTGAAAGCATGGCAGCAAAAAGCCCAAGCGCAGACCGAATGCTGCTGGAGCGTTTCCTGCCGTCTGAAAACCAAGTGCCGCACACGCTGCACGAAGCCATGCGTTACGTTACCCTCGGCGGCGGCAAACGGCTGCGCCCGCTCTTGGTGCTCGCCGCGTCCGAATTGGGCGATGCCGACCAAAACGCCGTCGAACAAGCCATGGCGGCGATCGAAATGGTACACGTCTATTCCTTGGTTCACGACGACATGCCCGCCATGGACAACGACAGCCTGCGGCGCGGCAAACCGACCCTGCCATGGAAATATGACGAAGCACCGCCCTCTTAGTCGGCGACGCGCTGCAAACCCAAGCCTTCGACGTATTGAGCCGTCCGACCGACTGCCCGCCGAACGCCAAATCGCCATGTTGTCCACGCTCGCCAAAGCATCCGCAGCCTCGGCATGGCGGGCGGACAAAGTCATCGACCTTGCCAACGTCGGCAAAAGCCATGAATCAGGAGCAGTTGGAACAGATGCACAGCCTCAAAACCGGCGCCCTCATCCGCGCCGCCGTCGTATTGGGCGCGCTTTGCCTGCCCGATTTGGATTCAGACGATGTCCGCACCTTGACAACTACGCCGCCAAACTCGGCTTGGCGTTCCAAGTCATCGACGACGTGTTGGACTGCGAAGCCGACACCGCCACCCTGGGCAAAAACCGCCGGCAAAGACAGTGACAACAACAAACCCACCTACGTCAAACTGATGGGTCTGCAAGCCGCCCGCACCTACGCCGAAACCCTGACCGCCGAAGCCGCCGCCCCTGCTCGAACTCTTCGGCGCAAAAAGCCCTGCATCTGCGGTTGCTGGCAAAATTTGTCACCGCGCGGAAAAATTAAACGCTTTAAATCATTTGTCTTTTAAGTTACGGAGATCAAAGGTCGTCTGAAAAATCAGTTCTAAGATTTTCAGACGACCTTTTTGTATAGGATAGCGTTTATAGTGGATTAAATTTAAATCAGAGCAAGGCGAGGCAACGCTGCACTGCGGTTTAAAGTTAATCCACTATAATGAATCATGCTTTTATTCAACGGGATAAATTGGGATTAAAATGTGATAAGTTGTGCGCAAACAGTGGATTTTATAGGCGTTTTAACCACCCTTCTGCACCCGCAAGCATCCGTTTTTAAAACCGAAATTTGTCGCTGAGATTCCCATAAAAGAGTTGGGAATGAAGACAAATGCCACGCCGCAAATTGAAAGGTTCAATAAAAGGTCGTCTGAAAAACCCAAAACTTATGGTTTTCAGACGGCCTTTTGGTTGCCTAGATAAATTAAATATCGTATGTGGTTGAAGCGGTATCGCCACCCTTGCCTGTCCAGTTGGTATGGAAGAACTCGCCGCGCGGTTTGTCGGTACGCTCGTAGGTGTGCGCGCCGAAGTAGTCGCGTTGGGCTTGCAACAGGTTGGCCGGCAGGCGCTCGGAAGTGTAGCCGTCAAGGAAGGTAATCGCAGAAGCCATGCAAGGCATCGGAATACCGCACTCGATCGCTTTGGCCACCACTTTACGCCATGCAGGCAGACAGGTTTCCAATACGCCTTTGAAATAAGGATCGGAACCCAAGAAGACCAAATCAGGATTGGCTTCGTATGCGTCGCGGATGTTGCCCAAGAACGCGCTGCGGATGATGCAGCCTTCGCGCCACAAGAGGGCAGTGTTGCCGTAATTCAATGCCCAATCGTTGTTTTCGCTGGCTTCGCGGATCAACATAAAGCCTTGTGCATAAGAGATGATTTTGGATGCCAACAGGGCTTGGCGCAACGCATCCACCCATGCGGCTTTGTCGCCTTCAATCGGGGTAATCGTTTTGCCAAACAGGCTGTTTGCTTGGACGCGTTGGTCTTTGAACGCGGATACGCAGCGGGCAAACACGGCTTCGGAAATCAGCGTCAGCGGGATGCCCAAATCGAGGGCGTTGATGCCGGTCCATTTGCCCGTGCCTTTTTGTCCGGCGGTATCGAGGATTTTTTCGACCAAAGGTTCGCCGTTTTCATCTTTGTAGCCCAAAATCGCGGCGGTAATTTCGACCAGATAAGAATCCAGCTCGGTTTTATTCCACTCGTTAAAGATTTGGTGCATTTCGTCATAAGACAGGCCCAAGCCGTCTTTCATGAATTGGTAGGCTTCGCAAATCAACTGCATATCGCCGTATTCGATGCCGTTGTGCACCATTTTGACGAAATGGCCCGCGCCGTCGCGGCCGACCCAGTCGCAACAAGGCTCGCCTTGAGGCGTTTTGGCGGAGATGGCTTGGAAAATGGGTTTGACGGCAGGCCATGCGGCTTCGTCGCCGCCGGGCATGATAGACGGGCCGTGACGCGCGCCTTCTTCGCCACCGGAAACGCCCGCACCGATAAAGCGGATGCCTTTTGCCGCCAGCTCGTGCGTGCGGCGGGTGGAATCGGGATAGTTGGCGTTGCCGCCGTCAATAATAATGTCGCCTTCGTCCAAAAGCGGGACGAGTTGCTCGATAAAATCGTCAACAACAGAACCAGCGCGAACCATCATCATGATTTTGCGTGGTTTTTCTAATTTATCAACCAGATCTTGCAGTGAATATGCGCCGATAATATTGGTATTTTTGGCTGCGCCGTTTAAAAAATCATCTACTTTGCTGGTCGTACGGTTGAATGCGACAACTTTAAAACCGTTGTCGTTCATGTTGAGAATCAGGTTTTGCCCCATCACGGCAAGGCCGATAACGCCAATGTCGCCTTTCATTTGGTGAAACTCCATTATTGATTAAATTTATCAAGCGTAACTCTAGCTGATTTACAACTTTTTAACAATCCTTAACTTTTTAATTTTTTGAAAAGATGCCTTTACGTTTCAGACGGCCTTTGCCTTTGGGAAAACAAACTATAAATTAGATTTTAAATAATAAATAGAAGATGATATTGAGTGCTGCCCACAGCTTGTTGATAACTTTTGATTACAAAAACTTTTTCAAATACTTAGCTGATATTTTTTGATGAGGATAAAGTATGGTCGGCCTTGTTTGCAGATGTGGATAAAATTTTCCTGCTGCTTCATTCTGTGGATAACTTTTTGCCTGTACACAATCTTAGCTTGTTTTATACTTCTTCCGTTGGAACTGATTGACTAGAGAAATAGTCAAATGGTTTTTTATTTCAATCTATTTTCATATTTCCTTTTGTTTAAGCTGGGAAAAAGGCCGTCTGAAAATATTTCAATAAGGGTGTGTATATGAAGTTTTCCTTTAGTATTAACCTTCTATCTGTTTTGATTTTGGCCGCTTGTGCGCAACAGACGGTTCAAAAGCCTCAAGTTGCCCTGCCCTCCGTATCTGTGGACAACCATGCGCCGGAGCAAGGAACAGGGCTGACGGAGCAGAAATTAATCCGCGCCAAAGCATTATATGGCGGCGTCTGCCAATCCGCTGGCAACTGAAGCCGGTTATGAAATTTTGAAGCGCGGCGGCAGTGCGATAGATGCGATGATTGCCATGCAGACAACTTTGGGACTGGTTGAGCCGCAGTCTTCCGGATTGGGCGGCGGTGCGTTTTTGGTGTATTGGGACAATAAGGCGAAAAAGCTGACGACGTTTGATGCCCGAGAAACAGCGCCGAAAGCGGCAACACCGGAACTTTTCTTGGACGAAAACGGCAAACCGATGGGCTTTATGAAAGCAGTGGTCGGCGGCCGTTCGGTCGGTGTGCCGGGGATTCCGAAGCTGCTGGAAGATGTCCATAAGCGTTACGGCAAATTGCCGTGGGCAAGTCTGTTTGAGAAACCGATTACTTTTGGCGGAACAAGGTTTTGCCGTTTCTCCGCGTATGGCGAAATCCATCGAGCAGAATCTGGAACCCTTGCAACGTTATCCGCAAACTGCCGCTTATTTCCTGCCTGACGGCAAGCCTTTGGCTGCGGGAACGGTGTTGAAAAACCCTGAATTTGCGCGTTCCGTACGCCTGTTGGCGGAAAAAGGCAGTGCACCGTTTTATCAGGGAATGCAGGCGCAGAATATTGTCCGTGCCGTTACCGGTGCTGTGGATAATCCCGGCAAAATCAGTATGGCGGATTTGAAAAACTATCAAGTTATCGAGCGTAAGCCGGTTTGTGCGCCGTATCGTGAATATGAAGTTTGCGGCATGGGCGCGCCAAGTTCGGGTGCGATTGCTTTGGGCGAGATTTTGGGCGTCTTACAAAATCAGGATATAAAGGCGTTGGGATCGGAAAATATCCACAGTTGGCGCTGGATAGGCGATGCGTCGCGGATTGCGTTTGCCGACCGTGATTATTATGTCGGCGATCCCGAGTTTGTGAATGTTCCGACCCGAGCCATGATTTCTCAGGCTTATTTGAAACCGCGTGCCGAAGAAATCCGCAAAGCTGACAAGGCGTTGGAAACTATTCAGGCAGGCAAGTTCGGCAAGGAATACGCGCAAGGCATGGCGGTTGAGCTGCCGTCCACCAGCCATTTGGTGGTTGTGGATAAAGACGGAAACGTTGTATCGATGACGACTTCGATTGAAAACTGCGTTCGGTTCGGGGCTGATGGCAAACGGCTATCTGCTCAACAATGAATTGACCGATTTTGCCTTCAATCCTGTCGGAGAAGACGGTAAAACGGTGGCAAACAGCGTTGCCGGTGGAAAACGACCGCGTTCTTCGATGGCGCCGACCATTGTGATGAAAGACGGAAAACCTTATATGGCGGTCGGTTCGCCGGGCGGCAGCCGCATTATCGGTTTCGTTGCTAAAACGCTGGTGGCGCATATCGACTGGGGTCATGGATATTCAGACGGCAATTTCACTGCCGAATATGCTCAATCGCGGCAGCCAGTATGAGATTGAGGATAAAACAGCGGCTGCGGATAAAGCGGCTGCGTTGGAAAAACTGGGCTACAAAGTCCAAATTCGCGATTTGAATTCCGGCGTACAAGGGATTGTGATCGGCAAAGACGGTTTGCTCGGTGGCGCCGACCCACGCCGTGAAGGCAAAGTCATGGGCGATTGATTTTATCGGTTTGACATGCAAAGGCCGTCTGAAACCCGAGTTGGGTTTTTCAGACGGCCTTTTTAGTTTTGGGAAAAATATGGATAAGATGTGTATAAGAATAACATTAAATTTTAATATTTTTATTTTTTTCAATAAGATAAAATGGATAGATATGTGGATAATCATGTCTGAAATATTGGCGGGAGATGGTTGTATCGCTTGAAAGGTCGTCTGAAAAACTTAAAACTAAGATTGAACTGCACCCCAAAAAGTTGGACATCCTCCAACTCACAAGGTGCAGTTTTTATGAGCAAATATACATTACACTTCAAATACCAAGCCGTACTCCACTACCTGCATATACGCAGCCAACAGCGTACCGCTGACCACTACGGCATCTCACGAACCCACCTGCGACGATGGATACGCGCCTATCAAGAAGGCGGCATCGGCGCACCTCGAACATCCCCAATCCAAAAACCATGACCCGACACCGCAAAAACCCCTTCATCGCCGACAAACCCGACCACGAAAAAACACAGGCAGAGCTTATCGAAGAGTTGTGCTATATGCGCGCAGAGGTCGCCTACCTAAAGGAGTTAAAAGCCCTCAGCCAAAAGCAGACCGAAAAGGACAAAGCCAAACCGTCCAAGCACTGAGGGCGCAACACCCGCTCAAATACCTGCTGCACATCGCAAACCCGCCCAAAAGCAGCTTTTACTACCACCACCAAGACCGCCTGACCCTCGACGCAGCCGACAAAGCCCTCCTTGTCGAAAACCTACCGGCGGCATAAAAGGACGCTACGGGCAAAAGGCGCATTGCCGCAGCATTGGGTTGGAACCGCAAAAAAGTGGCGCGACTGATGAGGCAGCTAGGACTGAAAGCCCTCATACGGGCGAAAAAAGCCTACCGCCATCCCGCCATGGGCGAGATATCGGAAAACCTCCTCAAACGCCGGTTCAAAGCCCGAAAGCCCAACGAAAAATGGCTGACCGACGTTACCGAACTCAAAGGGAAGGACGGCAAACTGTACCTCTCGCCAATCTTGGACTTGTTCAACCGCGAGATCGTCGCCTCACGCCATGAGCCGCAGAGCCGACAGCGAAATGGTGAAGGAAATGCTCGAAAAAGCCGCACCTCGTCTGACTGATAAAGAACGATGCTTCATTCGGACCAAGGTGTGCTGTACCGTCACGTCGGGATATAGGAATTGCTGCCCAACATTCCATGGTTCAAAGCATGTCGCGAAAAGGCGAACTGTTGGGACAATGCGCCGATGGAAAGCTTTTGCGGTGTTGAAGACGGAGTGTTTCTATAACGCAGGTGAATTGACGGTAGATGAATTGATGAAGCAGATAGATGACTATATGGATTACTACAACCGGGAGCGTTGCAGTTTGAATTGAAAAAGCTGAGTCCTGTCGCATACAGAACCCAGCTTGCACAGAGCGCCTGAATAGGCTTTTATGAGTGTCCAAGATTTGAGGGCCAGTTCAGATTTCAGACGACCTTTATTCAATAAAAAAAGGCTGTGGATGATTGTTTATCCACAGCCTTTTGTACGCCGTCTTATCTCGCCGCCGGGCAGCTCGTGGAAGGCGGACGGCAAATCTCGTCGTCAGAAAAATTCCACCCATTCGTAAGCGGTTTCGTCTGCCAAAACCGCGCGCAACAAAGCGTTGTTGATGGCGTGGCCGGATTTGTAGCCTTCAAATGCGCCGATAATCGGGATGTCCGACGATATACAAATCGCCGATCGCATCGAGGATTTTTGTGGCGGACAAACTCGTCGGGATAACGCAAACCTTCCGGGATTTAAAACGTCCATGTCGTCAATCACGATGGCGTTGTTCAAATTACCGCCCAGTCCGAGATTGTGGGCGCGCATCATTTCCACTTCGTGCATAAAGCCGAAGGTACGGGCGCGCGCAATTTCGTCGATGTAGGACTTTGCCCGCGAAAATCGATTTCGAAAAGTAGGGCGAGCTGCGGTTGAAAACCGGATGGTCGAAATTCGATGGTCAGCGTCACTTTAAAGCCGTCATACGGCGTAAAAGCGCACCCATTTTGCCCGCTTTCTTTGACTTTCGACGGGTTTGAGGATTTTCAAAAACGCTTTTTGCGCCTTTTTGATCGACAACGCCCTGCATCTTGCTAAAAGATAAATAAACGGCAGGCTGGAGCCGTCCATAATCGGAATTTCGGGCGCGTTCAACTCAATCAGCGCATTGTCGATGCCGTAGGCGGACAGCGCGGACATGATGTGTTCGATCGTGCCGACGCGCACGCCTTTGTCGGTTACGATGGTGGACGACAGGCGCGTATCGTTGATGAGGTAGGGCGTAAGTTTGATGGTTTCGCCCATTTTCACCTTCAAATCGGTACGGCGGAAAGAAATCCCGCTGTTTTCAGGTGCAGGATGCAAAGGTCAGCGCGACCCGTTCGCCCGAATGCAGCCCGACGCCGGTTACGCTGATGGATTTTGCCAAAGTTCGTTGCAGCATAAAACCGCCTCCTTATTCAATAATTGGTTTGATGTTTGGATATGATACGATAAAAAGGAAAAAATAATCCATTATTTTTAATAGTATTTGCTAATGTAGGCGTTTTCAGAACCATAGATTTTTCAAACGACCCTTTGTACCGGTAAGATTATCCACAATATGCCGTGTAATCCGAGTGGAAAAATCTGATTTTATCCACAGAAAAATTCAAACAATTACAGATTATCCGACTTTTGTTCTCATAAAAACAAAACTTGAACGCAGCCTTTAAAATGAATACAACAATTTGATTATACAATCAGTAATAAGGTTATCCACAAAAGCTAGGGATACACTCATCACTATCATCATTTTTAAATAATTACATATTAATTTTAAAAACAACCAAAATTTATCCTCAAATATGGGAGCTGAACCGTACCAATCTGCATTTTCAGACGACCTATTTCACGGTTTTTATTTAAATCAAACATTTTTAAAAAGTAGCTATCTGTAATTCTAGGTAGTAGTTTTATTTCAGGATACAATGGCCCTTATTGAAAAATTTTTTTCCCATTCCATCTAATAGGAGTAGCAAAAATGAGTATCAAAGTAGCGATTAACGGTTTTCGGCCGCATCGGTCGTCTGGCATTGCGTCAAATTGAAAAAGCCCAGGTATCGAAGTCGTTGCTGTTAACGACTTGACTCCCTGCCGATATGCTGCTGCACCTCTTTTTCAAATACGACAGTACCCAAGGCCGCTTTTCGAAGGCTCTGCCGAATTGAAAGATGATGCGATTGTTGTGAACGGCAAAGAAATCAAAGTCTTCGCCAATCCTAATCCTGAAGAATTGCCTTGGGGCGAGCTGGGCGTGGACGTCGTCCTCGAATGTACCGGCTTTCTTTACCAGCAAAACCAAAGCTGAAGCCCATATCCGCGCCGGTGCACGCAAAGTTGTGATTTCTGCGCCCTGGCGGCAATGACGTGAAAAACCGTCGTATACGGCGTAAACCAAGATATTTTTGGACGGCAGCGAAACCGTTATCTCCGCCGCTTCTTGTACGACTAACTGTCTGGCCCCTATGGCTGCGGTATTGCAAAAAGAGTTCGGTATTGTTGAAGGCCTGATGACCACCATCCACGCTTATACCGGCGACCAAAACACCCTTGACGCGCCACACCGTAAAGGCGACTTCCGCCGCGCCCGTGCCGCCGCCTTGAATATCGTACCGAACAGCACCGGCGCCGCCAAAGCCATCGGCTCTGGTTATCCCCTGAGTTGAACGGCAAACTTGATGGTCTCTGCCCAACGCGTTCCCCGTAGCCACCGGCTCTTTGACCGAACTGGTTTCTGTCCTCGAACGCCCCTGTTACCAAAGAAGAAATCAACGCAGCCATGAAAGCTGCCGCCAACGAATGCTTTACGGCTACACTGAAGATCAAATCGTTTCTTCCGACGTTAGTCGGCATCGAATACGGCTCACTCTTCGATGCCACCCAAACCCGCGTGATGACCGTAGGCGACAAACAACTGGTGAAAAACCGTTGCTTGGTACGACAACGAAATGTCCTACACCTGCCAACTCGTCCGCACTTTGGAATACTTTCGCCAGGCAAAATCTAAAAGATTTCAGATTGGGTCAAAAGCCAGTCTGTGGATAAAGTAAGAGAAAAGGTCGTCTGAAAAATTTTTTTCAGACGACCTTGATTTTTACTTCAATCTACTCCCTCTCCCATCAGATGAGAGAGGTTGGGGAGAAGGTGGTTCTACAAGTTGCATGAATTTGATTTTACCTAAAACCATAAAGCCACCCTCATTCTAACCTTCCCCAGCAGGACAGGGAAAGGGACAAGTTGCTGTTGCAGTAACGAGTAGCGTGGCTTTGCCCACGAGATGAAAAGCAGGTTCGGCTGTTGTCTAATTTTGATTATTGAATGATAGATTTCGTGGGCAAAAGCCCACGCTACAGATTTGGTTTATCTAAAGTGTTCATTGAATAAGATTTGCTTTGATTAAATATAGTGGATTAACTTTAAACCAGTACAGCGTTTCCTCGCCTTAGCTCAAAGAGAACGATTCTCTAAGGTGCTGAAGCACCAAGTGAATCGGTTCCATACTATCTGTACTGTCTGCGGCTTCGTCGCCTTGTCCTGATTTAAAGTTAATCCACTATAACAAGGTCGTCTGAAAACCCTGAGATTTGGGTTTTCAGACGACCTTTCTGCATCCTTGTTATGCGGAATAGCCCGTCAAATCACTTCCAAAAACGAAGTAATTGCGCAGCTTGTCGTACACTTTATCGGTAACGTTGATACAACCGTTGGTCATGATGCGGTCGGAGACGACATCGGAGGCGATGCGTTTCATGCGGTGTTCAGAAGGTTTGAGTGTCCAAACGCGGTGCAGGGCGAAGAGGAAGTCTTTTTCCTGCTTGAAGCCAATGACTTCGCCGCCGTAGCCGGGTTTGGAAGTCTTCATCAACTGCATGTCGAATTTGCCTTTTGGCGTGGTTTTTACCGATGAGTACAGGGGTGGCACTGGCCATCGTCGGCAAAGCACAGCTCGGCTTTGGCGGTGTTGACGATGACTTTTTGCGTTGCATGTATTCTTTGAGCGGCATCGGCTGCTGCAAAGCTGTTCAGCCCCTGCCAGCAGCGATACGCCGAGGATGATTCTTTTAAACATGGTTTCCTATTATCTGCGGATGCGGTGGGGTGTTTCAGGCGCAACCTCACGGATGATGATTTGAGGTTCGGGCGCGGGTTGTGGGGCAACTTCTTGTACGGGCGGGCAGACGGCATCTTCCGGGAAGACAGCTTTCCAATGGAAGCTGCGGGCGTATTTGTGTTTGTCGAACAAGACTTTGTATTGGCAAGTGGTAATGCCTTCTACGTTGGAGCCGATGTCAGGATTGGCGGGAACTCCGGGGTGCGGAAGTGGAAGAGATAGTTCCATTCGCGCACGCCGAACATACCTTCATCGTAGTGCGGACGACCGAGGATTTTTGTAGATGTCGTCTTTGCTCAGGCCGGTTTCATCTGTTCAGAGTTCATCGGCGGTAGGGGAATGTGCCTTGGTTTTTTTGTTGAAGGTTACGGAGTAGGGGTTTCGGAAAGACGGGGTTGTCCGTCGTTCCGTCGGCTTTAACGTGGCTTTTGCGGCGCAGGCGGACAGTACGGCTGCGGCAGCGAGGTAAAGGGCGGTTTTGGCGATGCGGGACGTTTTCATGGTTAATCCTTTTTTTGTTGCGGCAATTTCAATCAGGCCGCCGTTGCATGAGTCAAGATTCGATGTTATCCGTGCGCCGCCGTTTTCATCCTGTTGACATTTATTGTCACTTTGTAACAATTTCATACGGACATAAATGAAAGCAATGGTATATCGTCTTCAGGCAAGCGTGTGTTTGGCACGGGTAAAAATCGCGTTACTGGTTGTTTCTTTTGATGTTTAATCAAATTTTGGGTGAAACAGTGAATTTCTCGGTTGAATTTCATGCAAGTTTTATGCCAATTTTTGAAGAGGTCGTCTGAAAACCATATTTCGCCGTGTAATTTGGTTTTCAGACGACCTGAAATGGGAGCGGATACTATAGTGGATTAACTTTAAATCAGGCCAAGGCGACGAAGCCGCAGACAGTACAGATAGTAGCGGAACCGATTCGCGGTGCTTCAGCACCTTAGAGAATCGTTCTCTTTGAGCTAAGGCGAGGCAACGCCGTACTGGTTTAAAGTTAATTCACTATAAAAAATTTAAACAACGTTTATCCCGATAACCGTCGCACGATTTTTCCTCGATTTGAAACCTGACTTCATAATCCTCTAT